>Ga0187893_10000836_pt1 | contig 77681 bp, 73 predicted proteins | sample MA1701074metaG_FD_139574 | JGI IMG/M metagenome (GOLD analysis project Ga0187893, IMG submission 139574) | White microbial mat communities from a basaltic lava cave in the Kipuka Kanohina Cave System on the Island of Hawaii, USA - MA170107-4 metaG ...
ACTTCTGGACCAACACGCTCGGCACGGTGTATCAGGACACGACCGCGGTGATTGCCCACACGAGCGGCGTGACCGCGCCGACCGTGTCGGCGACGCTCACGCCGATTCAGTAATATCGCCTTGGTTGCCAGGGAAGCGTGCGGCTCTGCCGCACGCTTCTTAACGTACAGGGTAGAATTCTGCGCATGACACCCGCGAAGTTGACGGCAATGGGCGCGTTTGCGCTGCTGGGGCTCGTGGCGTCGGCCGAATCAACCAGGGTGCACTACCAGATCCTGAACGACCCGCTCTACGCCAGCTACTGTGACGTGAGCTCCACGGTCAGCTGCACCCAGGCCTACACCAGCCGCTTTGGCTCAGTGGCCGGCGTGCCGGTGGCGTTGTTTGGATTGCTCTTCTTCGCCTTCGTTCTGGGATTGATCGCCATGACCGCGAGGGCGACGGCGCCGCGCGAAAACCTGCCCGGCTACGTCTTCGCGCTGTCGACGATCGGCCTCGCGGCGGTGTTGTATCTCGGTTACGCGTCGTACTTCATCCTCGGCGTCGTGTGTCTGCTGTGTCTGACCACCTATGTCGCCGTCGTTGGCCTGTTTCTCATTTCCGGAGCCTCGACCAAGTACCCGATGACACACCTTCCAAACCGTGCAGCGAAAGATCTCGGATTGCTGGTGCGCACACCTGGCGCGCTCACCGCCGCAATCCTGTTTGTGGCCGCGTCGGGGGCGGCGATCGCGTTGTTCCCGGAGGAGCGTGTGACCGCAGCGGCGAGCGAGCCGGCCTCGACGGCCACGGCAGCCGCACCGGCGCAGCCCGCAGCGGTCCCCGTGGCGGGTGCCGATCAGATTCAGAAGCTGGAGGAATTCCTCGCGCAACAGCCGCGCGTGCCGGTGGTGGCGCCGAGCGACGGCGCGGTGGTGACCATCCTGAAGTTCAACGACTACCAGTGCCCGGCATGCGGGCAGACTTTCCGCGAGTACAAGTCGGTGATTGCCAAGTGGAACAAAGAAGCGCCCGGCAAGGTGAAGTTCATCACCAAGGACTATCCGCTCGAGCCCGAGTGCAACCAGTTCGTGGGGCAGGAGCTGCATCCAGGTGCATGCGAAGGCGCCGTGGCGGTCCGGCTGGCACGCGAAAAGGGCAAAGCGGAAGCAATGGAGGAGTGGCTGTTCGCCAATCAGCCGGCGATGATGCAGCCGCAGGCCGTGAAGAACGCCGCCGCCACCGTCGGCAGCGTCACGGATTTTGACGCGCGCTACCAGGGCACGCTGGAGCTGGTCAAGGCCGACATCATGCAGGGCGCGCAGCTCAAGGTCGGCGGCACGCCGACGTTCTTCATGAACGGCATGCGCCTTCCCGGGCTGCGTGCTGAATACTTCGACGCGGCCATCGCCTGGGAATTGAGGCGGGTGACCGGCGCGAAATAGCAATGGCCGCGATCGAGACGGAGAATCTCACCAAGGACTACCTCGTTGGGTTCTGGCGACGCAAACCGTATCGCGCGCTCGACAGCCTGACGCTGACCGTGGAATCGGGCGAGGTGTTCGGATTCCTCGGCCCGAACGGCGCCGGCAAGAGCACGACGCTGAAGCTGCTGATGCAGCTGATCTATCCGAGCAGCGGGTCGGCGCGCATCCTGGGTAAGCCGGTCGGCGATGTCGAGGTCCGGCGCCGCATCGGCTTTCTTGCTGAGAATCCGTATTACTACGACTATCTCACCGCTGAAGAGGTGCTGACCTACTTCGCCCGGCTGTTTGGTCTGCCGGCCGCAGACGTGGCGCGGCGCGTGTCGTCGATCCTCGACGACGTCGGCATCGGCGCCGAGCGGCGGATGAAACTGCGGTCATTCTCGAAGGGCATGCTGCAGCGTGTCGGACTGGCGCAGGCCCTGATCAACGATCCGGAGATCGTCTTTCTCGACGAGCCGATGTCGGGGCTCGATCCGCTCGGCCGCCGCCACGTGCGCGACGTGATCCTGCGGCTGCGCGCGCGCGGCGCCACCGTGTTTTTCAGCTCGCACATCCTGTCGGACGCCGAAACACTGTGCAGCCGCGTGGGCATCATGGCGCAAGGCCGCATGGTGGCCAGTGGCCGCGTCAGCGAAATGGTCGCCTTCGATCTCAAGGGCTGGGAGCTGACGGTCAGCAAGGTGAGCGACGGCTTGCGCGACGCGCTCGAGCCGCGCGTGCAGGCGATTCACTCGCTCACGCATGGCCGCTACACCATCCAGATTGGCGCCGATCACAAGCCGGAAGAACTGATGACCGAGCTGGCGGCGCGCGGCGCCAGCGTCGAGTCGCTCAACCCGCTGCGCGACACGCTCGAGGACTACTTCGTCAAGCAGATCGCCGCCGCCAACCCGCGCGAGACGGCGCGGCTCTGACATGCGCGCGATTCTGCTCGTCGCCGGCGCCGTGTTTCGCGAATCGGTTCGCGACCGCGTCCCGTACAGCATGGTGCTGTTCGCGGTGCTGCTGATGGCGGCGTCGTACCTGATCAGCCAGATGACCGCCGGTCAGGACCTCAAGATCATCAAGGACCTCGGCCTCGCGTCGATTGCGGTGTTCGGCCTGCTGATCGCGGTGTTCATCGGCATCGGCCTGGTCTCGAAAGAAGTCGAGCGCAAGAGCGTCTACGCGCTGCTGTCGAAACCGATCAGCCGGCCGCAGTTCATCCTCGGCAAGTTTCTCGGGTTGGTGCTGACGCTGGTGGTGAATATCGGCGCCATGACCGCCGCTTTTTACGCCGTGCTGCTGTACATGAACATCGTCAACCCGAACCTGCAGATCGCGGCGCCGGCTCCGAGCCTCGATCCGCGGTTGTTGATCGCCATTGGGCTGATCCTCGCCGAGCTGATGGTGGTCACGGCAGTGGCGCTGTTCTTCTCGACCTTCTCGAGTCCGTTGCTCGCGACCGTCCTGACGCTGGGCCTCTGGGTGGCCGGGCACTTCAACGCCGACCTGCGAAACTTCGAGAGCGTGATCGACAACCCTGCCGCGGCATGGATCGCGCTGGTGGCGTATTACGCGTTGCCCAACCTTGCCCCGTTCGACGTCAAGGCCGAAGTTGTGCACGGGGTTCCGGTGACGCTTCGTCACGTGGGCTTGACGTTGACCTACGCCGTGCTTTACACCGGCGTGCTGTTGACGGCGGCGATCGCCGTGTTTCGCCGGCGGGACTTCAAATGACGGCGGGACGAATCGCGCCCTCGAACGGTCTGCTCTACCTCGCGATGGCCGCGCTCTTGGTGTTGGCCGTTGTGGCGCAGGCGGTCCGCGACCGCGGCTGGCAACCGTATGAGCCGCCCAGCGACGTGATGTGGATCCAATCCGGCCCGCTGGCCGATCGGCTGGCGCTGAGCTTCGACAATCTGACGGCGGACCTGTATTGGATGCGCGTGGTGGTGTATTACGGAGGCCAGCGCCGGAGTGCGGTGGCAGCGAGGAATTACGATCAATTGTTTCCGCTGCTGGATCTCGTGACGTCACTCGATCCGCAGTTCCGCATCGCCTACCGCTTTGGGTCGATCTTTCTCGCCGAGCCGCCACCCGGCGGTCCCGGGCGCGTCGATCAGGCCATCCAACTGCTGGAGAAGGGCCTCGAGCGCGATCCGAAACGCTGGGAATATGCGCTGGACATCGGCTTCGTCTACTACTGGTGGGTCGGCGACTACGCCAAGGCCGCCGAGTGGTTCCGGCGCGCGGGCGATATTCCTGGCGCCGCAGAGTGGCTCGCGCCGCTCGCCGCGGTCACGCTCGCGGAAGGCGGCAACCGTGAATCGTCGCGCAGGCTGTGGACAGAGTTGCGCGACCGCGGCGATCTGGACTGGATCAAGCGCACGGCGTCGCACCGGCTGCAGCAGCTCGATGCGATGGACGCGATCGACGAGTTGAACCACAGTACGCAGCGCTTCGCCGCGCGTCACGGGCGGCCGCCCGCCGACTGGCGCGAACTGGCCGCCGCGGAGCGCTGGCGCGGCATTCCGCTCGACCCGTCCGCCGAGCCGTTCGTGCTCGATCCGCAAACCGGACGCGTCGGCTTGTCTCCGAAATCCGGTCTCTGGCCGCTTCCAGACGGGTCGTCGGTGCGCGCGCGCCCATGATGCAGACGCCGTGGCCATTCGTCGCCTTCCTGTTCGGGGCGTGCGTCGGCAGCTTTCTCAATGTCGTGATTCATCGGCTGCCGCTTGGCCAGTCTGTGGTGACGCCGCCGTCACGGTGTCCGACATGCGGCTCGCTGTTGAAGTGGTACGACAATGTTCCAATCTTCGGGTGGCTGCTGCTGCGGGGCCGCTGCCGTGAATGCCGCAACGCGATCTCGATTCAATACCCTGTCGTTGAGCTGATCACCGCGCTGCTGTTCGCGCTCGTCGCCTGGGTCACGCCGCCGGGTCCGCTGCTGGTGAGCCGGCTGCTGCTGGTTGGCCTGCTGATCGCGCTCTTCGGCATCGATCTGGCTCACCAGATTCTTCCGAACTCGATCACGCTCCCGGGCATCGTCGCCGGCTTGCTGCTCAGCATGATTGCGCCGCCGGGTTGGCGTGACGCGCTGATCGGCACGGTGCTCGGCGCCGCAGTCCTCTATGCCATCGCCTGGGCCTATTACTGGTGGCGGCGAGAGGAAGGGCTCGGCATGGGCGACGTCAAGATGCTGGCGATGGTCGGCGCGTTTCTCGGCTGGAAGGCTGTGCTCGTCACGCTGGTGCTGTCGTCGTTCTCCGGTGCGTTGATCGGGGTTGCCTTGATCGCGCTGCAGCGCGGCAGCATGAAGCTCGCCTTGCCGTTCGGCACGTTCCTCGCGGTGGGCGCTCTGGCGGCCATGCTGGTGGGCGATCCGCTGGTGAACTGGTACGCCGGGTTCTTCCAATGATGCCGCTCGACGTCGCGGGCGTGGCGCTCCTCGGCGTCACCCTGTTCGTCATCGTCATGCTGATTGTCGTGGTCGTGCGCCTCGCCAAGGTGGCGAGCGGGCGCAGCGCCGCGGCGCGGCGCGCGGCGGAATCACGAACTGAGAGCGCGATGCTCTCGATGGCGCTGCAGGAGACGCTGACCAAGCTCAAACAACAGGAGCGTGCCTCGTCGGCGCGCGCGGAAGCGTCGGAGCGGCTCGCCAGCCAGATCGTCGAGGGTCTGACGTCTGGCCTGGTCGTGGTCGATCGCGCCGGTACGGTGCAGACGGTGAACCCGGCGGCGCGGCGCATCCTCGATCTGGAGTCCGACGGGATCGGCCTGCCGATGCGCGAGCTGCTGGCGACGGCTCCGGCCATGGCCGACGTGATTGACGAAGCGCTGCTGGGTGCCTCGCCCATCGTGCGCCGGACCATCGCACTCGGTGCCGGCAAACCGCAGCACGTCGGTGTGACGGTCTCGCCGATCACGGCGACGGATGGAGGGCTGCAAGCCGCGGTATGTCTGTTCACCGATCTCACCGCGGTGGTGCAACTCGAAGAAAAGTTGCGGCTGAAGGAGGCGCTGGCGCGGCTTGGCGAACTGACCGCGGGTCTCGCGCACGAGTTCCGCAACGGCCTGGCCACTATTCACGGCTACGGTCGATTGCTCGATCCGCAATCGCTGCCCGAGCAGGCACGGACCTGTGTCGAGGGTATCCGCGCCGAGACCACGGCGCTTGGCGAAGTGGTGACGAATTTCCTGAAGTTCGCGCGTCCCGACACCATGACGCTCGCGCCGGTGGACTTGCGCGCGGTAATCCGGCGGGCAATCGAGGATCTGACCGGGGCCGCGGCTGCGACGCGCGTCGATGGCACGTTCGCGACCGTCGAGGGTGACGATGTGCTGTTGCGACAAGCGTTCAGCAATCTGCTGCGGAACAGCCTCGAGGCATGTGAAGGCACTGGCGTGCCACCCCAGATCACGATCCACGGTGAGGTCAGTGCCACCGACGTCACCATCAGCGTGGTCGACAACGGCCCCGGGTTCGAGGCCGAAGCGTTGAGCAAGGCCTTCACGCCGTTCGCCACCACCAAGCCGGCCGGCACCGGACTGGGACTCGCGATCGTCCAGAAGGTGATCGTGTCGCACAACGGTCTCATTACCGCCGCCAACCATCCGCGCGGCGGCGCGCAGTTCGATATCCGCCTGCCACGCGCGTCGTAAAGATCGCCAACTTCGCTGCGTCGATCCGTTTCAATATCTGATCGCGGCACGGGCCGTGCCAATCAGCGCCCCTCGGAAACCTTCGCAAAACATCCAAGACGCTTCCCGATGGACCGCGGCAAGCGGGTTGCACTGCCGCGGTCATGATTCACAAACAGTCCGTCAGCGGCTTCACGCTGGTCGAGACGCTCGTCGCCACAGGGCTGATCGTGACGGCGGTGGCTGGTCTCGCGCAGCTCTTCGATTTGAGTGTGCGGTTCACACGGGATGCCGGCCAGTTCGGCGTCGCGCTTGTGGCCGCGCAAGACAAAATCGAAACCCTTCGCGCGCTGCCATTCGGTTATGCGGCCGGCGGCGTCCCGATCACTGATACGAGGCTTGACGCAGCACCACCAGACTCGCTCGGCGCCGACGTCGAACGGTACGTCGACTGGCTCGACGAGCAAGGCTTTGCGCTGAGCCACAGCGGCGGCGCCGCCTACGTTCGCCGATGGCGCATCACCACGATGGCGGCCGACGAGCCGGAGACGATCGCAATTGAGGTGTGCGTGTTCCGGTTGCCTGGAGTCACCAGCCTGCCGGCGCACGCCGATGCCTGCCTGGCCACCATCCGGGTGAGGCAGTCATGAACAGAGGATTCTCCCTGCTCGAGTTGCTGATCGCCATCACCATCACCGCGTTGCTGGCGGCTGTGACTGCAGCGGTGGTACCGCCGCTCCATGCGCTGTTTGAGCAGACGCCGGCGGCGATTGACCTGCAGCAGCGCGGTCGCACCGCGGTTGACACCATCGCGCAGGCGGTGCGCGCGGCCGACCAGGTCCTGTTGCTCGATGCCGATCCCGCACGCAGTCACTTTCGCGAATTGCAAACGGTGGCGCCGAAGGCGGACGGCGCGCAGGGCACGCTGGCGCGGGATCAATCGAGCCCGGGCGGCCATCTGTACTTGTACGACACCGGATGTCCCGCCGTGCCGGATGTGTGCGGCTTTGTGCGTGGCACCGTCGCCATGATCGCCAATGACAGCGGGCAATTCGATGTGTTCATCGTCGGATCGATCAATGTCGTCAGCGGCAGCATCTCGCCTGGGCGCTCTTTCGATCGGTCGTACGCCGAGGGCGCGATGGTTGTAGAAGTGGATGCGCACACATTCCGCCTCGATCCGCAGGCTGATGGATCGAGCACGTTGGTCCGTCAAACGGCCGCGGGAGCGATCCAGCCGATCGTCGACCGCGTCAGCGAGCTGCGGTTCGAGCGCGCATTCGGCGACAAGGGCGTTGAGGTGGCGTTGGCCCTGCAACCGCTCCGAATGCCGGCCCCAACGAGCCTGCGCCGCGTCGCGGTTGTCGCGAGGAACCTCCGATGAATTCCGCGCGTGGCGTCGCATTGGTGCTCGCGATCATGGTCATGAGTTTTCTCACGGCAATCGGTCTCGGTCTGGCGTTGATCGTGATGATGGATCGGCTCGCCACCGGCAACGAGCGAGGGTCGGTGGCGATGCTGCACGCGGCCGACGGGGCGCTCGAACTCGCGGCCCGCGACCTGTCGCGGCTGGAGGACTGGGATGCCGCGCTGAGAGGCGAAGTGCGGAGTGTGTTCGCCGACGGGTCGCCATCCGGTGTTCGACCGATTCCTGGCGGCGGAACGGTCGATCTGACGGCGGCGACCAACGTGTTGAACTGCGGCCGCGCCACTGCTTGCGGCGACGCCGAGATGGATGCGAACACTCGAGAGCGCCCTTGGGGCCGAAACAACGCTCGTTGGCGCCTCTACGCCTACGGCCCGCTGCGAAATATTGTGCAGTTGTCGCGTCCGGCTGACTGCTATCTGGCGGTCTGGATCGCCGACGACGGGCAGGAGGAGGATGGGAACCCTTACGCCGACGGTTCAGAAGCGACACCCGGCGGCGGCGTGCTGCGCTTACGGGCCGAGAGCCACGGTCCGGCAGGGGCGAGACGAGCCATAGAAGCCGAAGTGAGCAGACAGTGTCTGGGCGGACCGCCGGAAGCGTGCCGGCAAGGCATCCGGGTGCATTCGTGGGTGGAAGTGCGCATGGTTGTTCCTTGACCCATCGGGATCGGGTCCTTACCATCGAGGGCAGGGGGAATCGGCTGGCTCCGGCCGATAAGATCAGCATGAAACGCCTTATTGCCGTCACGGTCACGTTAGCCGTGGTCTTTCCATGTCTGGCGTCTGCGCAGGTTTCGAGCACCGTTCCGCTCGCCGACGTCGCCAGAAAAGAAGAAGAGCGGCGCAAGACAGCCAAGAAAGCGACCAAGGTGTTTACGAACGCCAATCTGGGCGCGAACGAGGTCGACTTGCCGCCCGCATCGATGCCGTCGTTTGCGTCACCGGGCACCGGCGCGGCGCCTGGCACGTCACCTTCCACTCCAGGCGGCGGCGAGCCTGAGCCGGCTCCGGAGGGCACCGTAAAAGACCAGAAGTACTGGAGCGGGCGCATGGCAAAGGCGCGTGCCGATCTCGAGCGGCTGAAGTTGCTCGGTGATTCGCTGCAAACCAGGGTCAACGTCATCACCGCCGACTCGGTGAATCTCGATTACCCCGCGAAGGGTGCGGCAGACAAGGCGCGCGCCAGTACGATTGCCGAGCTCGATCGCGTCAAGAAAGAGATCGACGCCGCCACCAAGCAGATCGCCGCCATCGAAGACGAGGCGCGCCGGGCCGGCGTTCCGCCCGGCTGGCTCCGGTAGTCGTCGCGTGTAAGATCTATCCGTGTCGGCAAGAGCCGCCGCCCCGGCGGCACCGATCCTGCTCGTCGAAGACAAAGACTCGCTCCGCGCGATGTTGAAACTCGCGCTCGAGTCGCAGGACCACGTGGTCATCGAAGCGCGCGACCAGGAACAAGCCGTCGCCGCGCTTCGAGACAGCCAGCCCGCCCTCGTGTTATCCGACTTGCGCCTGCCCAAGGGTGACGGCCTCGGCGTGCTGCGTGCCGCCAAGGAGATGGATTCCGAGTTGCCGGTGATCGTGATGACCGCGCACGGCAGCATCCAGGACGCCGTCGAGGCGATGAAGCAAGGCGCGCTCGACTTCCTCGCCAAACCTGTCGATCCCGATCACCTGCAGCTGCTCGTGTCGCGCGCGCTCGAGCAGCGCCGTCTGCTGCGCGACTATCGGCTCCTGAAAGAAGAAGCCGCCGCGCGGCGGGGCGGGCCGAGCATCATCGGCGATGCACCGGCCTTGCGTCAGACGATGAGCGCGATCGAGCGGGCCGCGACCACCGATACCACCGTGCTGCTCGAGGGCGAGAGCGGGACCGGCAAGGAGCTCTGCGCGCGGGCGCTGCACAATTCGAGCGCCAGAGCCAACGGCCCCTTTGTCGCGATCAATTGCGCCGCCATTCCCGAGAGTCTGCTCGAGGCCGAACTGTTTGGCTACGAGCGCGGCGCGTTCACCGGCGCCACTCAGCGCAAGATCGGCAAGTTCGAGATGGCGCAGCGGGGCACACTGTTCCTCGACGAGATTGGCGAGATGGCGCTGGCGCTCCAGGCCAAGATGCTCCGTGCCATCGAGACGAAGCGGATCGAGCGGCTGGGCGGCGGGGCCTCAATTCAAGTGGACGTCCGTATCGTGGCGGCGACCAACAGGCTGCTGCGGCAAGCCGTCGCCCAGCGGCAGTTTCGCGAGGATCTGTTTTTTCGGCTGTCGGTCTTTCCGGTGACGATTCCGCCCTTGCGCGAACGCAAGGATGACATTCCGAAGCTGGCGCATCATTTCGTGGAGCGGGTCGCGCGCGATGTCGGCAAGAAACTCATCCTGTCGCCGGAGGCGCTCCAGATGCTCGTGGCTCACGCCTGGCCCGGCAACGTGCGTGAGTTGCAGAACGCGATCGAGCGCGCCGTGATTCTGGCCGACGGCGATCGGCTCCTGCCGCGGCACCTGAGCCTGGCCCCGGCACAGAGCGCCGCAGTCGTGGATCCCTGGGATCAGCTCGATTGGTCGGGCTCGCTGGCCGAGGTCTCATCGAGATTCGCCACCGAAGCCGAGAAGCGCAAAATCGCGCTGGCGTTGAAGCAGGCGAGCAACGACAAGGGGCGCGCCGCGGATCTCCTGCAGGTCAATTTCAAGATACTAACCGCCAAGCTCAAACAGTACGGACTCGATTGAGGCGGACTAGGAAGCCAATCCCAGTTTCTTCAGCGCCGCTTTGATCTCCTTCTCGCTGACGTCGGTCAACTGCACGGTCTGCCCGCGATCCGACGCCGCGACGAAGTGCAGCGTGCCGTTGACGACCTTCTTGTCGCGTGTGATGGCGGCGAGCACGTCCCTGGCAGGGATGTCGGCCACCGGCGGCAGCGGTCCCAACTGGGTAATCAGCGCGTCGACCTCTTCACCCAGCGATCTGGGCGTGACGCCACGAGCGACGCCGATGGCCAGCGCCGCCAGCATGCCATAACCGATCGCTTCGCCGTGGCGGAACCGTTTGTATTTCGTCACGGCTTCGAGTGCATGTCCAACCGTGTGGCCGAAGTTGAGGATGCGGCGGAGCCCGGATTCACGCTCGTCGGCCGACACGACTTGGGCTTTGATGCGGCACGACTCGGCGACCAGCGGCGCGACGGCAGCGCCGTCCCGCGCGAAGATCGCCGGCAGCGTGTTGCGGATGCCATCGAGCAGCGACGGTTCGGCGATGACGCCGTACTTGATGACTTCGTAGAGCCCGGCGCGGAACTCCCGCCGCGGCAGCGTCTCGAGCACGATCGGGTCGGCCGCCACGAGGCTGGGCGCGTGAAAGGCGCCGATCAGGTTCTTGCCAAGCGGATGATTGACGCCGGTTTTGCCGCCGATGGCGCTGTCGACCTGCGCGAGTAACGTGGTCGGGACATGCACGACGGCAACGCCGCGCAGGTAGGTCGCCGCCGCAAAGCCGACGACGTCTCCGACCACGCCGCCGCCGATCGCGACGATTACCGTCGATCGATCCGCCTTGACCTTGACCAGGGCGTCGAGAATGCGCGCCACCGTGTTGAGGTTCTTATAGCGTTCGCCATCCCCGATCAGGATCGGCGTGCGATCGGCGCCGCTGTTGCGGAAGCGGTGGCCATGCAAGTCCCACACCCGTCCGCTCGCGATCAACAGCCGGCGCGCGCCGAGTGTGGCCGCGTCCATTTCAGCGCGAAGCGCGTCGATCGCGCCGGTGCCAATCACCACGGCGTACGGCCCGCTCGCGGCAGAAACGGTCACGCGACTCAGCATGAAGACACGGGAGTGCTAGGATAACATTCGGTGCCGCGGCGGACCGACTTCCTCATCATCGGCAGCGGCATCGCGGGTCTTCGCGCGGCGGCGGATCTTGCCTCAGCCGGCGACGTGGTCGTGCTCACCAAGGCCAATCCAGACGAAAGCAACACCGGCTACGCGCAGGGCGGCATCGCGGCGGCACTCGGCCCGGACGATTCGCCCGCGGTGCATGCCGCCGATACCATCGCCGCCGGCGACGGCCTGTGCGACGAGCCCGCAGTCCGCGTCCTGGTCGAAGACGGCGAGCGATACGTTCGCGAGTTGCTGGAGTGGGGCGCGCGATTCGATCGCGACGACTCCGGCAATCTTGCGCTCGGCCGCGAAGGCGCTCACCAGGTCCGCCGCGTGCTGCATGCCGCCGACGCCACCGGCCGCGAGATTGGCCGCGCGCTATGGGACCGCGTCGCCGCCCGCTCGCGGGTGCGGGTCGAGCAGAATGCGCGGGCCACCGAGTTGATCGTCCGTGACGGCAGGTGCATGGGTGCCCGCTACCGCTCGGGAGAGGCGACGCGGGAAGTGCACGCCGCCGCCGTGTTGCTGGCGACCGGCGGGGCCGGCCAGGTGTTTCGTGAAACGACCAATCCGCCGATTGCCACCGGCGACGGAATCATGCTCGCGTGGTTTGCCGGCGCGCGCGTCGCGGATCTCGAGTTCGTGCAGTTCCATCCCACCGCGCTCGACGCGCCGGGTGCGCCGCGGTTTCTCCTGTCCGAAGCGCTGCGCGGCGAGGGCGCGCGGTTGCTCAACTCCACGGGCGAGCAGTTCATGACGCGCTATGAGCCCTCCGGCGAGCTCGCGTCCCGGGATCTGGTGGCGCGCGCCATGGCCCGCGAGCAGGCTCGCACGCGCGCGCCGGTATTTCTGTCGATGCAGCATCTCGATCCGCTCTGGGTGCGAGCGCGGTTTCCCACTATTACGGCCGCGCTGAACAGCGCCGGATTCGACCTGGCCGATGATCGCATCCCGGTCGGTCCGGCGGCGCATTACGTGATGGGCGGAGTGCAAACCGACATCTGGGGACGCACCTCGGTCACGGGCTTGTTCGCCGCCGGCGAAGTGGCGTGTACCGGAGTCCACGGCGCCAATCGTCTGGCCAGCAACTCACTGCTCGAAGGGCTCGTGTTCGGCGCGCGCGCCGCCGCCGCGATGGTGGAATCCACGCGCACCCAACCCTCGGAACCCGTGGAGCCTCTGGAACCCATGGAATGGCCGCGATCCCGGCTTCCAACGGAAGCGGACATTCGCGGCTTGATGTGGAACTCCGTGGGTTTGTGGCGCGAGGAGGCGTTGCTCCGAACCGCGATCGAGGCGCTGGACGAATGGTACGCAGCCATCGGCGACGATCGCGGCCGCGTCGCCGCCTTGGTCACCGTCGGCAGGCTGATGGCCCGCGCGGCGCTGCGGCGCGAGGAGAGCCGCGGCTGCCACGCGCGCGCCGATTTTCCGGCCCGAGATGACGTAAAATTTAAGATTCGCTTGGGGGACCAAATCCGCTGATGGCCGGCAAACAGGAAGAGGCGTTCGTCACCGAAATCACCAAACAGTCCGTCGACTTCTCGCGATGGTACATCGACGTGGTCCGCAAGGCGGAACTTGCGGATTACTCGCCGGTCAAGGGCTGCATGGTCATCCGGCCGTACGGCTACGCGATGTGGGAGCATCTGCAGCGCGAGCTCGATACCCGCATCAAGGCCACCGGCCACGTCAACGCCTACTTCCCGCTTTTCATTCCCGAGAGTCTGCTCCTGAAGGAAAAGGATCACGTCGAAGGGTTCGCGCCGCAGGTGGCCTGGGTCACCAAAGGCGGCGACGAAGATCTCGCGGAAAAGCTGATTGTCAGGCCGACGTCGGAAACCATCATCGGCGTGATGTACCAGAAGTGGATCCAGTCGTGGCGCGATCTGCCAGTGCTTATCAATCAGTGGGCGAACGTGGTCCGGTGGGAGAAGGTGACGCGCCCGTTCCTGCGCACGACTGAATTCCTCTGGCAGGAGGGCCACACCGCTCACGAGACCGAGGCGGAAGCCCAGGAAGAGACGATGAAGATCCTCGCGCTCTATAAGGACGTGTGCGAGCACGTGCTGGCCGTGCCGGTGATCGACGGACAGAAAAGCGACAGCGAGAAGTTCGCCGGCGCGTCGAAGACCTATTCGATTGAAGCCCTGATGGGTGACGGCCGCGCGCTGCAGGCCGGCACGTCGCACAACCTCGGGCAGAATTTCGCGAAGGCGTTCGAAATCCAGTTCCAGGGCCGCGACAAAACGCTGCAGTATGCCTGGACCACATCGTGGGGCGTGACCACGCGCCTGATCGGCGCCGTGATCATGACCCACGGCGACGACAGCGGCCTGATCCTCCCGCCGAAGATCGCTCCCTACCAAGTGGTCATCGTCCCCATCCCGCGCGGCAACTGGAAGGAAACCGTGCTGCCGAAGTGCGAGGAGATCAAGACCCAGCTCACCGCGGCCGGTATTCGCGTCAAGCTCGACGCCGACGAGAGCCAGACGCCGGGATGGAAGTTTGCCGAATACGAGATGCGCGGCGTGCCGCTGCGGTTGGAGATCGGCCCCAAGGATATCGAGAAGAACGCGGTGTTTGCGGCCCGGCGCGACACCCGCGCCAAGACATCGCTGCCGATGGACGGTCTCGCCGACACGGTTCGACGGCTGCTCGACGAAATTCAGCAGGCGTTGTTCGATCGCGCCGTGAAGTTTCGCGACGACCATACCTCTCGCACCGATTCGTACGACGAGTTCAAAGCGACCATGGAAGGCCGCCCGGGCTTCGTGATTTCGCCCTGGTGCGGCGACGCCGCGTGCGAGGCGGCCATCAAAACCGAGACCCAGGCCACGATTCGCAACATCCCGAAGGGTGACGACCAGGCACCGGGCAAGCCGTGCATCAAGTGCGGCCGGCCCGCCACGGTGTCGGCGTGGTTCGCCAAGGCCTACTGAGGGCCGCATGCCGAAGCAGGCTGCCGGCATCCTGCTCTATCGCCTGTCGCGGAGCGGGCTCGAGGTCTTGCTGGCGCACCCCGGCGGCCCCTTGTGGGCTCGCAAGGATCTCGGCGCGTGGACCATCCCGAAGGGTCAGTTCGGGCCCGAGGAGAGCGCGCTCGACGCGGCCCGGCGCGAATTCGAGGAGGAGATGGGCTCGCCGGCGCGAGGCGAGTTTGTCGAGCTTGGATCGATCCGCCAGCCCAGCGGCAAGATCGTGCACGCCTTCACCGCTGAATCGGATTTCGATGTCGCGAAGGTGAAGAGCAACCTCTTCTCCCTCGAGTGGCCGCCGCGATCCGGAAAGCAGGGGCAGTTCCCGGAAGTCGATCGCGCGGCGTGGTTTTCGATCGACGAAGCGAGGAAGAGAATACTGAAAGGCCAGGAGCCGTTCATCGACCGGCTCCTGGCGCGATTGAAGGTTACTGCACCCTGATCGTCATCGCGGCGCGGCGATTCAACCGGCGGGTTTCTTCACGCGAGTTATCGTGGCGCGGGCGCTCTTCACCGTAGCTCACCGACTGCAACCGGGCGGCATTCACGCCGCGGCTCACCAGGTAATCACGCACCGCCGCCGAACGACGTTCGCCGAGCGCGAGGTTGTATTCGGTTGTGCCGATGTTGCAGGTGTGGCCCTCGATCGTCAGCCGCAGGTTGGGGTCGGCGTTGATCGCCTTGATCGCCTCGTCGAGCAGGCGCGTGGCTTCCGGCCGCAGCGAGTAGCGATCGAAGTCGAAGTGCACATCCTCGAACGTGACCTGTTTCTTCGCCGCCGGCGCAATCACCTGCACCGTGACCGTATCGGAGGCCGTCATCCCCCGGCCATCGTCGACCGTCACGGTCAGCGGCACCGCGCCGACCTGGCCCGGCGCCGTCCACGGTGTCTGGCGGATGGCGGGATTCGTAAACGTGCCGGTAGGGGCGGACCAGCGATAGCTCAACGTGTCGCCGTCCGGATCCTGGGCATCCGCTGACGCCGTCAGCTGACGGCCCACTTCAACCGTGCACGGCTCGCAGCGCGCCTTTACCGTTGGCGGGCGGTTCGGCGGAGCGGGCGGCGTAGTCGGCGCGCCCGGCTGCACAGTGGTCGGCGCGGCGGCGAAATTGCGGACGCCCGACGGGGCGTAACCGAGGCGCACCTGCAGGCCCAGACGATCGAAGTCGCTGTCTTCAGACGTCAGGAAGTCGCGGCGATGCAAATAGTAGGACGCCGTATAGGTGACGCCGGCGCCGACATAGACACCGTTGTTCGCGTTGTACTGAAAACCGCCGAACAGGTGGCGCGTCGCGTCGGGATCCCATTGGCGCGGCATTCCGGGCGCGGGGTTGCTGCCGGTGAACGTCTGGTCCTGATCGAAGAGCGCCTCGCCGAACATTTCAGCGATGCCACGAAACTTCGAACGGCTCGGGAATGCACCGGAGATGCCCCACTTGAAGCCCCGCGTCAGTTCGTACCCGTCCGGACTGCCGCGCACCAGGATGCCGGTGCTCATCGCGAGGTCGATCTTCTCGGCGAACTCGCGCGACGTGATCAGATCGAACTGAAAATCCGCTTCCTTGGTGCCGAGTCCATCGTCGAGACTGGCGGTCGGCAGCTTCGCCATGACCCGCGCCCCGAAGGCGTAGCCATTGCTCGACTGCTGCGACAAGATGTTGAACTTCGCGCCGACCCACAGATCACCAGGGCCGGTGCTCCAGCCCTGACGAATGAGATAGTCCTGCGGCTGTCCGTTGCGTGCGATTGGCACGAGGTCCGCGTCGATGCGCCGATAGCTTATCCTGCCGAACAGCTCGACCCGATCCGTCACGCCGAACGCGAACATGCCGCCGATGTCGGTGATGTCGCTGAAACCTTCGCTGCGATCTTCGTTGACGAGCCCGAACGCTCCGCTCCAACGGCCCTTCGGCAAAGTCTCGGCTTGCGGTACGAACCAAATGCCGGTGTCGCCGAAAACGGTGTTACCGCTCGGCCGGGTCTCCTGGCTGTATGCAGGAAATGCACACACCAAGGTCAGCATTAGGCCATACGTCACAGGCCGGATTGTTTTCATACAGGAGAGTGTAGAGCCTGAGATCGTTCGATGTCAAACTCAAGCGCAACGTAAGTCGAACGTACTTACGGGGTTAGACGATTTTCGTCGTCCTGATCTGAGTTTTTGGATTTCCCAAAAAGCCATGCTGCGGCAATGCCGAAGCCGTAGAGAACGACCATCGGGCCGCCGACCAGCACCTGGGTCACCGGATTACCGTCGGGAGTCACGATAGCCGCCGTAATGAAGATCAGAAGCACTGCGTACTTGAAGTTCTTGGCCAGCCACCCTGCGGTGACGAGGCCGAGTCGCGCCAGCACGAACATCAACACCGGCAACTGGAAGGTGAAGCCCAGCGCAAGCATCAGCTTCACGTACATGCCGAAGATTGGATCGACGCGCGGGAGGAACTCGACGTACTCGTTCGAAAAACCTGAGAAAAAGCTCCACGCCGCGGGGAACACCACGTAGTGCGAAAACGCCGCGCCGCCGACAAACAGCGCCGACGATGACACCACGAAAGGAATCGCAAACTTCTTTTCCTTCGCGTAGAGGCCCGGCGCAATGAACAACCAGACCTGCAGCATGATGTACGGCGACGCGATGAGGACGCCCGTGAGCGCGGCGATCTTGAGCCAGAGGAAAAACATCTCCGCAGGTTCGGTGTAGACCAGCTTGCCGCCTGGAACCTGCTCGACAAGGCGCTGATAGACCACGTCGAAGATGCGATTGATGAACGCGAACGCCAGGATGAAGCCCACCAGCAACCCGCCGACTGCGTGTGTGATGCGCTTGCGCAGCTCGTCGAGATGCTCGAGGAACGTCATCCGGCCTTCGCCCGGATCTTCATCCTGATCGAACGGCGAGAACCCCCCGGGCTTTTCCTGAGGGTCCCGTTCGTCGTCACGGTTCTGCGCGGGGAATGGAACGAGGGCCATTCTCGAAAAAGGAGACGCTGTCAGACGTGATTAACGCGAGACGGTCTGCTGCGGCGGCTCCTCCTGATCGTCTGAACCAGTCGCCGGCTTTTTCGACGTCTCGTCGTCTTTTTTCGCCGCTTCCTTTTGCTCCTCGATCTTGATTTCCTGCTCGAGGGTGTTCTGGAGATCGGTGGACGCCTTCTTGAACTCGTTCAGGCTGCGGCCCAGGGACTTACCCAACTCCGGGAGCTTCCGGGGACCGAAGATGATGAGCGCAATCACCAGGATGATGATCAGCTCGGGCATGCCGATAGAACCAAACATAGAAAGCTCCCTCTTCCCCGGCGATCTCAGGCCGCGGCGGCCGTTTTCGGGCCGAAAACGTCCAATACGGCAGTATATTCCCAAAGCGGGTTAACATCACCTATGCGCACTCGACCGACCCTTGTCGCCGCTTCCGCCATCCTCGTATCTGCACTGGTTGGCGGTGTTTACGGAAAGAGTGCGATGGCCACCGGAGATTCGGTGCCCGAGCATTACAAGACGTTTACAGCCGCGCTGACGGCGGTCCAGTCGCAATACGCCGAGCCTGTTCAATCCGATCGCATGGTCTACGGCGCCATCAACGGCATGCTGCAGACCCTCGATCCGCACTCCAGCTTCATGGACCCGCGGACCTACGCGCAGATGCGCGAGCGCCAGGAAGGCAGATACTACGGCCTCGGCTTGCAGATCTCATCGATTGACGGCGACATCACCGCGGTGCGCGTGTTCGAGGGATCGCCGGCGTTTTCGAACGGTATGCGGCGCGGCGACGTGATCGCCGACGTGGAAGGCGTCAACACGAAGGGCTGGACCACCGAAGCCACGGTCAACAAGCTGAAAGGCCCGAAGGGCACGTTCGTGAACATCGGCGTGCGGCGCAAGGGCTTCGAACGGCTCATCGAGATGCGCGTGATGCGCGACCAGGTCAGCATTCCGAGCCTGTCGGCGTCGTTCATGATCGACCCCACGACGGGTTACGTCGGCATCACCGATTTCGCCGAGCACACCGACGAAGATCTTGGCGAGGCGCTCGAGGCGATGACCAGGAAGGGCATGAAGCGGCTCGTGCTCGACCTGCGCGGCAATCCCGGCGGCCAGCTCGATCAGGCGATTCGCATTACCAACCGCTTCGTGCCGAAGGGCTCGATGGTGGTCTATACGCGCGGCCGCGTCCCCAATTCGGATTCGGACTATCGCGCCACCGATACGCCGGACTACCTGAACATTCCGATCGTCGTCCTGGTGAATCGCAACAGCGCGAGCGCGTCGGAAATCGTCTCGGGCGCGCTGCAGGACTACGATCGCGGCCTCGTAATCGGCGAGACGACATTCGGCAAGGCGCTGGTACAGTCGGTGTATCGCGTCAGCGGCGGCGCCGGCCTCGCGCTCACCACCGCGCGCTACTACACGCCGAGCGGGCGACTGATTCAGCGACCGTGGGACGGCACGTTCGACGAGTACCTGACCTACACGCTGAAGGACCAGGGCGAGCGTCCAAAGACGGCCGAGCAGCTGAAGTACACCACCGGTGGGCGTAAGGTGTTTTCGGGCGGCGGCATCGAGCCGGATCACCGATTCGATGGTCCAGTCGAGGGGTTCAACCCGTCACGTTTCGGTCGCACATTGCACGCCCGCGGATTCTTCCTCTCGTATGCGGAACAGTTCAGCGCCGAAGGCGATGCACGCATGGGTCACTCGGGCCCGTCGCGCCGCCTGGTGAAGAAGGGCTTCACGGTTGACGATGCGATGATTGCGGACTTCAAGAAGTCCGTGGCGTCGAGGACTGTCAAGATCGACGAAGACTCGTGGACGAAAGACGTCGAATTCATCCGCGCGATGATCCGCTACGCGATCGATGAGGCGGTGTTCGACATCGCCACGGCGAAGCAACACTTGATCACCGTGGACCCGCAGGCGAAGTTCGCGATTTCGAGGTTCTCCGAAGCCGAAGAGCTGCTGAAATTGTCGAAGTCGCGAACGACGGCCGCCAAGGCTGGGCAGTAGTTGAATCGCCCAGCGGCCTGATGGCAAAGGCCCTAAATATTGGGGCCTTGATCGTTCTTGCTACCAGAGACAGTGCTTGCTACACTCTCGGGCGGTTTCCTCCTGTACCGCCCTACATGCATCTCGAACGTCTAGAAATCTCAGGCTTCAAGTCCTTCTCGGATCGATCCGAGCTGGCATTCGACCGCGGTGTGACGGCGATTGTCGGCCCCAACGGCTGCGGCAAGAGCAACGTGGCCGACGCGCTCACGTGGGTGCTTGGCGAGCAAAGCGCCAAGAGCCTCCGCGGCGACAAGATGGAAGACGTCATCTTCAGCGGCTCCGACGCGCGCAAGCCGACGGGCGCCGCCGAAGTGCGTCTTCGATTCGGCAACGTGATAGTGCCGCCCTCGCTCTTGAAAGAAATTGGTGAGCCGGTGGTGCACTCGGGAACCAACGGCAACGGCCACCATCCCGACACGGCCGAGCTGATTGGCCAGACCGTGCGCGAGATCGAGGTCACGCGCCGGCTGTTTCGATCGGGTGAGAGCGAATACCTGATCGACGGCCAGACGTGCCGCCTCAGGGACATTCATGAACTGCTGATGGATACCGGCCTTGGCGCCAAGGCCTACGCGATCATCGAGCAGGGCAAGATCGGCATGATCCTCAGCTCGCGGCCGACCGAACGGCGGCAGCTGATCGAAGAGGCTGCGGGGATCACGAAGTACAAGGCCCGCCGCCGCGCCGCCGAGCTGAAACTCGAAGCGGCGCAGCAGAACCTGACGCGGCTCGACGACATCATTTTTGAGATCGACCGCCAGCGCGGCTCGATGAAGCGGCAGGCAGCGAAGGCGCGGCGCTACACGCGGCTGCGCGACGAGATGCGGCGGTGGGAGAAGGTCCTGTTCGCGCGCCGGTATCGCTCACTCTCAGAAGCCATTGAATCGGCGCGGGCGCGCTTGCACGAAGCGCGTACCAACGAAGCCTCGGCGTCGGCGCGGCTGGCTGAAGTCGAGAACGAGCTTGGCCGGATTCGGATGGAGCTGGCGAGTGCCGATGCGGCTGCCACCGGGGCGCGCGAGACCGTGCATGCGCACGAGCTCGAGATCAACAGGCGCCAGCAGCAGATTGCGCTCGACTCGCAGCAAGCGGAGATGCTGCTCGAGCGCGCCGCCGAATTGGAAACCGAGGCGCAACAATTGGAGGCGCGCCGCGAGCCGGAGCGGCTGGCGCTGGATGCGCGTCGCCAGGCCGCCGGCGCCGCGACCACTGCCCGCGACGAGGCCGCCACGCTCGCTACTGTCGCCACGGAAGAGTACGCGCGGGCGCAGCAGGCGATTGACGCGCTCGACCAGGACGTCGAGCGCGCCCGTGGCGACGTCTACGCGGTGCTCAACACCATTACGGCGCTGAAGGCCGCACACGAAGCGGCTGGTTCGCAGCGCGAGCGGGCCATGGCCGCAGCCGGGCGCCTCGATCTGGAAGCGCGCGAGCTCACCGCCCAGTTCGAGGCCGCGCAATCCGAGCGGCGGCTCGCCGCTGATGCGCTGCGTCGTGCCCAGGACAGCCTCGACGCCCTTCGCCTCGATCTCAAGGCGCGCGAGTTCGAGTTGTCGAGCGCGCGCATCGAGCACGAATGGCGTTCGCGCGAGGTGCGGACGCGCGAGCACGATCTGGCCGCGATGAACGCGCGGCTGCATTCGCTCGAGGAGATCGACACGCACCGTTCGGGATTCGCCGATGCGGCCCGCATGGTGCTGGTGAGCGCGAACGGCAAAGTGGGGCAGATGGGGGCGCTCGCCGACTTCATCGAGGTCGAGCCGCGCTACGAACGCGCCGTCGAAGCGTGCCTCGGCGATCTCCTGCAGCACATCGTGGTCGAGCGTCTCGAGCATGTCTCAGCGGGCTTGCAGCTGATCCGTCAGGAAAACGCTGGGCGCGCGGGCTTCATCGTCGGCAAGCCTTCCGAGAACACGGAGGTCCGTTACCTCTCGACGGAGAGCACGGACACAGAGGCCCCCGACGGCACCGTGTCCGTCTCGTCGGTTGTTCGCGTCAGCGGGCCGTTTCCGAGTGCTGTCCACGCGATTATGGGCGGGGCCCTGATCGCAGAGTCCTTTGAGGCGGCTGCGCGCATTGCCCCTACCGTTCCGTTCCCGGTGGCGACGCTCGACGGTGATGTATTCCGCGGCCGCCATGTGGTGACTGGCGGCGAAAAGGCGGAGTCGCGCGGGATCCTGGCGACCAAGCGTGAGATCAAAGAGCTGCGCGAGAAAATCGTCGAGTCGAAAGTTGCGCTCGAACAGCTCGCCGCTGAAACTGCCGGATTCGAGCAGACCATCGCGCACGCCACCGCCGCCATCGCCGGACTGTCGAGCGAGATTCATCGACAGGAAAAGGAGATTGTCAGCGTCGACGGCCAGGCCAGGCGCGCCGCCGACGACGAGTCACGCGTGCAGCAGCGGTCGAATCTGATCGCGACCGAAATCAGCCGCGTGACGGAAGAGGTCGCCGGGCTCGATGCGCGACAGGTGGAGGCCGTGGAATCGATCGCGCGGCTGAACGAGCAGAAGCTGACGGCGGACCAGTTCTTCAACGGCTCACAGCTGCGATTGGCCAACGCCCGCGAAACCGCTGAGGGCTTGAGCCTGAAAGCGGCCGAAGCGCGGGCGACGCATGCGGGTCTTGTCGAGCGCAGCGCCGCGGCGCTGGCTGAAGTGCAGCGCATGGAAGAGGCCGCGGCCGAACTCGAGCGGCGTGTCCAGACCGCGACGCGCGACATGCGCCTGATGCGCGACCAGCGCGAGCGCCTGCTGCAGGCAATCGCCGACGGCCAGCGGCTGATGGACGAGGATGTGGGCAAACTCGAAGACCTGCGCGGCGCGATGGTCCGTGCCGACGAGCGCGCCGTCGAGATCAAGTTGACGGCGGAGAAGCAGGAAGAGGCGATCCGCGACGCCCGCCGCGCCGTCGACGCCCTGCGCGCACTGGCGGCAGAAGTCGACGTGCAGCGCGCCACCGCTGAATCCGATCTGACCCACCTGGCTCAGCAGGCGCTGGATACGGTGAATGCCTCGCTCGATGCGATCCGTGACGAAGTTGCGCAGATGGAGGCCTCAGGTCAGGTGCGGCCCGACGTCAAGGCGATCCGGGCTGCGGAAGCGGTAGATCCGGACGAACTGGAACCCGGAACCACGGAACCCGGAACCGAACCTGTGGAACCCACGGAACCCATGGAACCCATGGAACCGAGAGTCATGACCGCCGAAGAAGCGATCGCGGAGCTGCGCGAGAAGATCGATCGCATGGGGCCCGTCAACATGATGGCGATCGAGCAGTCGAAGGAGCTCGAGGAGCGCCATGGCTTCCTTTCGACACAGCGCCAGGATCTCGTCGAGTCGATCGCCCAGACCAACGAGGCCATCAAGCGGATCGACGAGACCACGCACGCGCGCTTCCGCGAGGCGTTCACCGCGATCAACCTGAACTTCCAGGAGACTTTCTCGACGCTCTTCGGCGGCGGCAAGGCCGGCATCACGCTGCTCGATGAGAACGATCCGCTCGAAAGCGGCATCGACATCGTCGCGCAGCCGCCGGGTAAGCGGCTGCAGAGCGTGATGCTGCTCTCCGGTGGCGAGAAGGCACTCACCGCCATCGCGCTGATGTTCGGCATCTTCAAGTACAAGCCGAGCCCGTTCTGCCTGCTCGACGAGATCGACGCGCCGCTCGACGACGCCAATATCGGCAGGTTCGTGGAGATGTTGCGCTCGATGCTCGACAAGACGCAGTTCATCATCATCACGCACAACCGCAAGACCATGGAGATTGCCGATCGGCTCTACGGCGTGACGATGGAAGAGCCCGGCGTGTCGAAGCTAATCTCGATTCAGCTCAACTGACGCCGGCGGCGGTCAGTTCGCGCCGAGTGGCCGCGGCTGAACGCGGCCGTCGAGCAGGCGGAATGCGACCACGTTCGCGAAGTTCGACGGCTTCGCCGACCGGTCGATCTCCGGCGGCGGCGGTTCAATCCACAACCCGAGCCGACCCTCGAACAGGAGCGCTGACGCCTCAGGCAGCAGCCCTCCGAAGACATGCCGGAAGTTGGCGCGGTGCGAGAGGTCGTCTTCGAGCACGACGAGCGTGTCGCGCGGCGGCGCGTCGGCTTGAATCGCGCGGATGGTAGCGGCGCTCAGCGAGCGCAACTCGGTCCATCGCACGTTGCGCTGCCAGTAAATCGGCAAGAGGAGAAACGGCAGCACGAGACCGGCAATCGCCACGCGCCATGCCCGTCGCGGTTCTGCGGCGCGTGCGGTCGCGGTGATTAACGAGCCGACGACGAGCGCGAAGCCGACGCTTGGAAACACCGCATAGAGGCTCGAGCGCACCGGCAGCCAGATCGTCGCCGCGAACCCGAGGATCAGCCAGACGCCTCCCATACTGACCACGCGCCATTCGATCGTGGTCGGATCGGGTAGCCGGCGTAGCGCGATGACGGTGGCGATGAGCAGCAACGTGCCCGCGGTCATCGACCGATCGGCGTATTCGACGATATTGGCAGCGACGTGCCGGGGGTCGAACGTGAACTGGTAGTAGGGCGGCGCGTCTGAGATGCCGACGGCGCCCGAGAACTGGCGGAGGACCAAATACACTCCGAGCGCAATCCACGGTCCCATGGCCGCCCGCAGGCTGCTCCGGTTGATCACGATCCAGATCGTGAAGATGAGCGGCAGCGCGACGACTTCCTCCTTCGAGAGGAACGCGGCGAACGCGAACGCGCCTGCCGCCAGGCTGCGATTGCGCAGCACGGCGATGGCCGCCAGCAGCGAGAACAGTGCGCCGAGCAGCGACGTGCGTCCGCTCAGCCAGATGATCGCCATGTTGATGCCGTGAAAATTGAAGGCCCACACCGCCGTGGCGACGAGGGCGGCCCACGGCGCCAGGCCAATCACGCGAGACAACCGGTAGATCGCGACGCCGCATGCGATCCCGAGTCCCAGATTGGTCAGCGCGTACGGGACTGGATTGTTGCCAAACAGCGATTCGGTCAGGCCGAACGACAGTTGCACCATCGGCCGGTAGAACACCTGGGCGTTGGCGAACGTGGAATAGAGCGACGACCAGCCCGTCAGCCGGCTGTGATAGATCCAGGCGAAGTCGTCTTTGATGAAGCCGCCGGCGACGGTCGGCGCGTAGGCTGCGAGCCATGCGGCGGTCAGCGCAACGGCGGCGACGACAACTCGAAAATGAATGGCTGAGCTCCGCGGCGGTGTTCCTGCCGGTGTCGTCTGAGCCGACGGCATCCTTCGCAGGATAGCACGCGTACGACTAGCGAACTGCCAGACGATTCAATGCCCAGTCGAGAACCGGATCGCGCCCGCTCGAGAAATCGGCGGCTGAGGTGGCCACGAACACGTCAGGCGCGATGCCGTTGTCCTCGATCACCTGATTGTCCGGGCTGTACTCGATCCACCTCGACACCGTGTAGGACCAGCCGCCGGCGAGCGGAAAGGTTCCCGGGTTGCCGGTCGATCCAGCAGTTCGATCGCCGGCCAGCGTGACGTTTGGCAGCTGGCTCATCGCCGTGGTGAAGCTTTCGTTGCTGCTGGCCGAGCGCCGGCCGATGAGCAGCAGCACCGTGCCGCCGTATTGCCACGCGCCGCGCGGGTTCACCGGACGTTGAATCGGCGAGCCGAAGTCTGTGTGCGAGGGCCCGTTACGGAATCTCACGTAACCGGCGCTGATCGTCGCCGGCGTGAAGCGGCCGGCGATTTCAAATGCCAGCGAATCGTTGCCGCCGCCGTTGTTGCGGACATCGACGATGAGCGCGGGTGCGTTTCGGTAACGCTCGAATGCGCCATCGAAGTCAGCGGATCGAATGCTCGACGCGCTCCAGCCTCCGAAGTAGAGGTACGGCACGCCGTCAAGAACACCGTGGCCCCAGTCGTTCGCCCCCTGCGTCCACCCGGCGCGGTCCCGATAGTTTTGCCATGCGGCGCGGTCCCAGTTCACGAATGCCGGCGACAGATAGGTCGCGACGAGCGCGCCGCCGGGATCGCGCAAGTAGACATGCCCGTCGCGGAGGTTGCTGAGCAACTCGCGAATGACATCGATGAACCCGCGCTGGTCTGGCGCGGCGAGCGCGCGAGGCCGATAGCTCGTCCGCAGCGCGTTCCAGTCGATTCGCTTGTGCTGGAAGTAGGCATACTCGCGATCGAACGTGGTCCATAACGAATCGAATTGCGAGGCGAAGTCGGCCGCGGGCGGAGACGGCGCGGTAGGCGAGCCTCCGGAGCCGCAGGCTGAACAGCTCAGCACGCACGCGAGCAACACCGTGAAAACGCGCGTTTTTTGCATCAAACCCCTGGAACCCCTGGAACACCTGGAACCCTTGGAACCGTTGTATCGTCTGGAGTCTACATGCGACGACTCTCTGTCCTCGTTCCAGTACTGCTCGTGGGCCTGATCTCGGCGGCATGCGATATCCGGGCCGAGAACGGCAATTTCGACATCGATTTCGCGTCAGGCAAGGCAACCGACACCTGGTCACGGACTTACGCCGTGCAGTCAGGCGGCCGGTTCGAGTTGCTCAACGTCAATGGCCGCATCACAGCCGAATCGACGGACGGAACGGAGGTCGTGGTCGAGGCGCGGCGGACCGCCAAGGGACGGTCGGATGAGGTCGCCAAAGAGAATCTCAGCCGGCTCGAGATTCGCGAAGAGGTTGGTGGTTCCACCGTGCGTGTGGAGTCGCGGCCGCCGCGGATGAGCGGGTTTGGCGGGCACGAAATCGAATGGACCGTGAAGATCCCGAAGGGATTGATCGTCGATCTCCGGACCGTCAATGGCGGCGTTCGCCTGAACGGTCTGACCGGCGAGATTCACGCCAAGTCCACGAACGGCGGCATCAAGGGCACCAGGCTCATCGTCGACAAAATTGAAGCGTCGGTGGTGAACGGCGGAGTGGAGATCGAGCTTGGTTCGCCCCTCGATGCTACCGATTCGGTCGAGCTGAGCAGCGTGAACGGCGGCGTCACGCTGGCGTTGCCCGCCGAGAGCAAGGCCACGATAACGGCGCGGGCGGTAAACGGCGGCGTGCGGGTCAGCGACGAACTGAACGCAAAGCAGGAAGAGGAGTCGCACGAATTCGATCGGCGCCGGCGCTTCAACGGCACGCTCAACGGCGGCGGCGCCAAGGTCAGCGCCACCACCACCAACGGCGGCGTGCGCATTTCGCGCATCGGGGCCGCCACCTCGTAGCGACGATTCGCTGTCGCTATTCAGCACAGGCGGTCAAACACTTGTGTCTAAATATGTGACATAAACGAAGTCCAGAACGCGCAAAATCGCCATTTTTATGGCATTTGTGATGGCATTCAGCGTGCTTTGGGTCTTTGTCTGTGTCTGTGAACTACTCTAAAAGACCAACAAGTCTTGTAGCAGCGGGCGCGGCCGCGCGGCCGCGCGTGGCGCTACAGCCGCCTCCTGACACGCTCACATACGAAACCTACTTCGAACTGACCGAGAAGGCGTTCAGTCTCAGCGCCGATTCGCGATTCGTCTACGAGAGCCCTGCGTACGTCGCGACGAGCGCGAGCCTGCTTGCCGGCATTCGGAGACGCGAAGGCCTGCTCGTGCTCACCGGTCAGATTGGTGCCGGCAAGACCACGCTGTGCCGTGACGTGCTCAATCACCTCGGGCGCAACACCTATAGCTCGCTGGTGCCCGACCCATTCGCATCGCGGGAAGATCTGCTGAAGATGCTACTCGTCGACTTCGGTGTGTCGTCGATCGAGGATGTCACCGCAGGAACGTTGCGGCAGGCATCGCGCACCGCTCTCGGCTACTTGCTGTCAGGGTTCCTCGATTCACTGGCCGCTGATGCATTCGTCGTAGTGGTCATCGACGAGGCGCAGAACCTCTCACTGCCGCTGATCGAGGAGACGCGACTTCTTTCGGACACTCTTGGGGCGAAGGGCCGCCTGCAAATCGTTCTGGTCGGGCAGCCGGAGCTGCATGCCAAGCTGCAGCTGCCGGAGATGCGCCAGGTCGATCAGCGGGTCTGCGGCTATCACCGCCTGGCGTCGTTGAGCGTCGAGGCCGTGGCCGGCTACATCGAGCATCGGTTGACGGTCGCGGGCGGCCGTCCCGGTCGGGTGCTGTTTCCACCGGAGGTCGTCGGTAATCTGCATCGCCGGACCGGCGGCGTGCCCCGGCTGATCAATCGTGTGTGCGATCGCGCGCTGCACCTCGCCCACGAGCGTCGCGCCGACAGCGTGGACCACGAGCTGCTCGATACGGCGCTGATCGAGCTGGGTCCGGCGACGCTGTCGACCACGTGGGACGCGATCATGTTTGGGGAAGCGCCCCCCGCGCAGCCACCTCCCAAACCCTCGCCGAAAGCGGCACCGCCCCTTCACATCGTGGAGATTGCGCCGTCGACAGACGCCTGTCTGGATTTCAAGAGTGAGAACGACCAGAGCGTCATGCAGGATCTCGCTCCGCCGCCATCGGCGTCGGTCCGAGCGGATTCCATCGAGGAGACGCAGCCGGTGTCTGTGCCCGAGCAGAGTCGGGTGCCCCAGCGGCGTCCCGTGCCGGAACGCCGTCCAGCGTCGCGCGTCGCCTCTGGGTCCTCGACGGCGCGCGAACGATCCCGCACCGTGAAGATCGATAGGCCACGGAGCCTGCGCTCAGAAGAGACCAACATCCGGAGGCTTTGGCAGCTCACGGCGATGGGCGCCGCGATTGTGAGCGCCACGGCGATCACGCTTTACGTAGCGGCGATGGGCCTCTCGCTTCTGTTTGTCGCGTGGGCGCCGCCAGAGCTCCCGGCCGTTCCCGAGGCGCCACCCCGGACAGTGGCCGGCCTTTCCATGCCCGGCGTGCCGGCTGACCCGGCCGAATCCATCAGCGTTGCTGCGCTGGACGCCGCGGTGATCGACGGCGCGCGCGACCCAATCGCACAGTAATCCCTGCGAGTCTTCGACGGCCGCCGCCCCGGCCACTTCGTAGTAGCCTGTTGGCTACCGCGTTGAACGAAGACAAGGCCACTCGCTACCATCGCTTGCGCCGGCGCGCCGACCTCCTCGGAACGGCGAGCGCCGGCGTTGTGCTGTTGGGCCTCGCTGTGTCCGGTCTCGGCCATCGGCTGCGCGAGCTTGCCGCCGCTCTCTCTCAGTGGGTGCCCGAAGCCCTCAACGACACCGGCATGGTGGCGATCGTGACGATCCTGCTGATGGTGATCCTCGCCCTGGTCGAACTTCCATTCGCGTATTACCAGGGCTTCCTCCTCGAACACCGCTACGGGCTGTCCACGCAGTCACGCGGTCATTGGGTTTCCGATCAGGTCAAAGGCGTGCTGCTGGGTATCGTCCTTGGGGTCGTTGGCGCGTCGGTCGTCTACGGAGCACTCCGAGAGCGGCCTGACGACTGGTGGTGGATCGCCGCGACGGTTTTTGCGATCGCGACGATTGGCCTCGCGCAGCTGGCGCCGGTGTTGCTGCTGCCGATCTTCTATAAGTTCAAGCCCCTCGATCGCCCTGCGCTCGTCGGCCGGTTGATGAAGCTGGCCGCCAACGCGCGAACCAACGTCAACGGCGTGTTCGAGTGGGTGCTGAGCAGCCATACCAGGAAGGCGAATGCCGCGCTGGCGGGGCTGGGCCACACCCGCCGCATCCTGCTGTCCGACACGTTGCTGACGGACTATTCGGAAGACGAGATCGAGGTGATCCTCGCGCACGAGCTCGCGCATCACGTGCATCGCGATCTGTGGAGAGGCATCGCGGTGCACGCGATCGCGTTGTTCGGCGGATTCTTTGTCATCAATGTGGGGTTGAACGCGGTGGCCGACCCACTCGGCTTGCGCGGGTTGTCCGATCCGGCGGGACTGCCGGCCCTGATGCTCGCGGGCGGCGTGTGGACGTTCCTGTTGCTGCCGGTCGTCAACGCGATTTCACGCTCGCAGGAGCGGGCCGCCGATCGCTACGCGCTGCAGGCGACGCGCAATGTTGACGCGTTCGTCACCGCGATGAAACGTCTGTCACAACAGAATCTTGCCGAGGAACACCCGCCGCAGCTGGTGCGGTGGCTGTTTTATTCGCATCCACCGATTCTGGAGCGCATTGAAGCGGCCAGAGCCTTCGGCCGCGAAGAACATCATGCTGCATAGGGTCTTGGGTCGTGGGTCCTGGGTCTTGCTAAGCTTGCTCATCCTCATGACAGCCGCCGGGTCCGCGCAGTACACCAGACCAAAAACCAACGTTGCGCATCGCGGAGCGTCGGCCTATGCGCCGGAGCACACGCTGGCGGCCTACAGACTCGCGATCGAGATGGGCGCCGATTACGTGGAGCAGGACCTCGCCGTCACCAAGGATGGCGTTCTAATCTGCCTGCACGACGGCAGTCTCGAGCGCACCACGAATGTGGAGGAGCTGTTCCCCGATCGCGTCAGCACGCAGACCATCGAGGGCAAGACGCGGAAGGCGTGGCTCGCCAACGACTTCACGTTGGCCGAAATCCGGACCCTTGACGCCGGATCGTGGTTCAACGCGAAATTCACGGGCGAGAAAGTCCCGACATTCGACGAAGCCGTCGCCCTCATTCGCGGCACCGCCGGCATCTTCCCCGAACTCAAGGTGCCTGAAGTCTATGCCGGCCGCAACGTCAACTTCGAACAGCTCGTCGCTGACGCGCTCGACAAGAACGGTCTGCGCGGACCGAAGGCCGACCGCAGGACGCCGGTCATTCTGCAGACGTTCTCGCGGCAGACGGCGCGCAACCTGGCGCAGATGAACATCGGCGTCCCGGTTGTGTTGTTGATCGAGTACGAGAACCGGTTCACGTCAGCCGATCAGGTGAAGGCCTGGAAAGGCATCGTGCAGGGTTTCGGTCCCACCAAACGCATCGTGCTGGAGAATGCCGAGTTCGTGAAGTGGGCGCACGCCGAAGGCATGACGGTCACCCCGTACACCTTCCGGCAGTCCGATCCGTTGAAGTCTGGTTTCAAGGATGTGTCGGACGAGATGTCCCACTTCCTGTACCGGCTCGACGTCGATGCGCTGTTCACCGACAACCCGGATAGGTTCCCGCGCCGCTAACGCGCCCGCACCGTCAACGTTCCCTTCATGTCCTTGCAGCCGGGATCCGTCGTCAGGTTGCAGTAAAACGTGAACGTGCCCGGCTGGTCGGCGCGGAACTCGAAGGTGATCGAGCGGCCGCCGCCGGCGCGCTTCACGATGCGATAGGCATCGATGGCAAAGCTGGTGGGACGCTCTTCACTGCGAAGCGTGATCTTGACGATGTCGTCTTGTGAGACTTCGAGCTTGTTTGGCGTGAAGGCGTGGTTCTTCGCGATGATGGTGAATTCGCGACGATTCTGACCAGGCTCCTGCGCCGCGAGTTGCGCCGCCAGCAGGACCAGCAGCGCAACCCGCAACGACACCTTACTCGCGGCGTGGACCGCGGTCGCGATCACGACGGGGACCCCGGTCGCGGCGCTCGCCTCGATCACCTCGATCGACGCCGCCTGACGACGCGCCGGCAGTGGCGCCTTCGCCCTCACCGCTGTTGGCCGGCGGCGCGCCGCCCTCTTCCGGCGTAATCAGCGCCTTGCGCGACAGACGGATCTTGCCGGTCGGATCGATGTTGATCACTTTCACCAGCACCTGCTGGCCTTCCTTCAACTCGTCGCGCACGTCCTTGACGCGATAGTGCGCGATCTCCGACACGTGAAGGAGGCCGTCGGTGCCGGGCATGATCTCGACGAAGGCGCCAAAGTCCGTGATTCGCTGCACCTTGCCGAGATAGGTCTTGTTCAGCTCGGCGGTGGCGGTCAGTTCCTGGATCATGCCAATCGCCTTGTTGGCTGCCGATTCGTCGGCCGACGCCACGTTCACGTGGCCATCGTCCTCGACGTCGATCTTCACGCCGGTCTTTTCGATGATGCTGCGGATCATCTTGCCGCCCGGGCCGATGACGTCGCGGATCTTGTCGACCGGGATCTTGATCGTCACGATGCGCGGAGCGTAGGCCGACATGTTGGTGCGGTGCGACGGCATCGCCTCCTGCATCTTCTGCAGGATGAACAGCCGCCCGGCCCTGGCCTGTTGCAGCGCCGCGCGCATGATCTCTGCGGAGATGCCGCTGACCTTGATATCCATCTGCAGCGCGGTGATGCCATTGGCGGTGCCGGCGACCTTGAAGTCCATGTCGCCGTAATGATCCTCAGCGCCGGCAATGTCGGTCAGCACCGCGTACTTGCCGGTCTTCTCGTCGAGGATCAGGCCCATGGCCACCCCGGCTACCGACGCCTTCATCGGCACGCCGGCATCCATCATCGCGAGCGATCCGCCGCACACCGACGCCATCGACGAGCTGCCGTTCGATTCGAGGATGTCCGAGACGATGCGAACGGTGTAGGCAAATTCCTGCTCGCTGGGAATCATCGGCGCCAGCGCGCGTTCGGCGAGGGCGCCGTGGCCGATCTCGCGGCGGCCGGGGCCGCGCATCGGTTTCACTTCACCCACCGAGAACGGCGGGAAGTTGTAGTGGAGCATGAACCGCTTCCACGTTTCGCCGTCAACCTGTTCGATCTTCTGCTGGTCGTCGGCGGTGCCGAGGGTACAGGTCACCAACGCCTGCGTTTCGCCGCGGGTGAACACGGCCGACCCGTGCACGCGTGGCAGTACGCTGTTTTCGATCGTGATCAAACGGATCTCGTCGAACTTGCGGCCGTCGAGGCGGACGCCGCGCTCGAGCACCTCGTCGCGCAGCGCCTTCTCCTGCAGTGAGTGGAAGATGCCTTTGGCCTCGAGCTCCATGCTCTTCAGGCTCTCGGGCAGCTCGTCGACCATCTGCTTCTCGATGCGCCCCACGGTGGCGTAGTTTTCGAGCTTGCCTTTGATCTTCATGGCCTCGACGAGGCTTGACAACTTCGTCTCGACGAACGCCTTGAGCTCGTGGTTGACCGTCACTTCGGGCTTCGGCAGCTTCTTGCGGCCGGCGGCGCGGGCGAGGTCGTCGATCTGATCGACGATCTGCTTGATCGCGTTGTGCGCTTTCTCGAGCGCCTGGATCGCCTCTTCCTCGGAGACCTCGTTGGCGCCGGCCTCCACCATGACGATCCCGTCCTTGCTGCCGGCGACAACCAGATCGAGCCGGCTCTGCTTGCGCTGCGGGAACGTCGGGTTGATCACAAACTGGCCGTCGACGAGGCCGACGCGCACGCCGGCAATCGTCTTCTCGAACGGAATCTCCGACAGGGCGAGTGCCGCCGACGCGCCGGTGATCGCGAGCACATCCGAATCGTGTTCGGTGTCGGCCGACAGCACCAACGCGATCACTTGTGTTTCGTAGTTCCAGCCGGCGGGGAAGAGCGGACGGATCGGCCGATCGATGACGCGGCAGGTGAGGGTTTCCTTTTCGGTGGCCTTGCCTTCGCGCTTGAAGAAGCCGCCGGGGATGCGGCCCGAGGCATAGCTGTATTCGCGGTAGTCGACGGTGAGCGGGAGGAAGTCGATGCCTTCCCGCGGGTCCGCCGCGTGGCAGGCGGTGACGAGGACCATCGTGTCGCCCATGCGAACCACGACGCCGCCGTCGGCCTGCTTGGCCAGCCGTCCGGTCTCGATCGACAGGGTCTGGGAGCCGAGAGGTAGATCACGCTTGTGCATAACTGTCCTGCGTTCTGATGGTGGACCGGTTACTTGCGGATACCGAGGCGCTTGATCACCTCAGCGTAACGGTCGGCGTCCTTGCTCTTCAGATAGTCGAGCAGCCGGCGCCGTTGGCCGACCAGCTTCAGCAGGCCACGGCGCGAGTGATGATCCTTGCCGTGGCTCTTGAAATGCTCAGTGAGGTAATTAATGCGTTCGCTGAGAATCGCGACCTGGACTTCTGGTGAGCCGGTGTCTTTGTCGTGCGTCTTGTACTCGCCGATGAGGGCGGTCTTACGGTCTTTCGTCAGTGCCAAGTGAACCTCCACGCACGGCCGAGTGCCCGAGAGTCGAAGCACCAAGCCGCCGTATATGGCGATTCCGACATCGCCTGTAACCTGTCTATGTTATCCCAGAACCACCCATCCGTGGAGGAGTCCCGGTGTTTTGGCCGGCTTGGCCAGGCCCACCAGCCCGCCGTCGGGACCCAGCAGCCGCACGAGGGGAAACGCCTCGCGCAGGGGAGACACGAGGTCGCCAGGGCCCATTTCCACGCCGTTCTTGAGCCGCTCGAGATTGACCGCACCGCGGAGTGTCACCGCCGGAACGTCGCTCAGCAGCCTCGACATCGGAATCAGCTTTGCCGCCAGATCCTCACGCGTCGACCTGAGAACATCGGCCAGCGGGACCGCAGGCGCCAGGTCGAACTCCCCGGACCGCGTCCTACGGAGTGCGACGAGCACGGCGCCGCATCCGAGCGCTTCACCAACGTCATGGGCGAGGGAGCGCACGTAGAAGCCGGCGCTCACCGTCATCGAGAGCATGGCGGTTTCGCCGTCGAACGCCACGACCTCGAGACTCCGGGTGATCACGGGCACCGGTCGCGGCAGGGTGGCGGTCTTGCGTTTGCGCGCCAGCTCGTACGATCGCTCGCCGTCGATGTTCTTTGCCGAATACGCCGGCGGCGTCTGCGCGAACTCGCCGCGGAACGCCGCGAGCGCGGCGTCGAGCTGCTCGCGCGTGGGGCGGCGCTCGTTCGCTGCCGTTTCACGACCCATGGCGTCGTAGGTATCGGTGCTGCGGCCGAACGCGATGGTGGCCTCGTAGCTCTTGTCGCTGGCGGTCAGAAACTGCGCCAATCGCGTGGCCCGGCCAATCACCAGCGGCAGCACCCCGGTGGCGAGCGGATCGAGCGTGCCCGTATGACCGATGCGCGACACTCCCAGAGCGCGCCGTGTCAGCGTCACCACATCGTGTGATGTCGGCCCTTCGGGCTTGTCGACGACGAGAACGCCGTCCACGGTGCCTCGTGCCTGGTGCCTCGTGCCTGGCGCGTCGTTCACTTGTTTCGAATGGCCGCGGCCAGCGAATCTGCGAATTGTTTCTGCACGGCGTCGAGCGTGCCCTTCGTCGAGCAGCCGGCGGCGTTGGTATGGCCGCCGCCGCCGAGCCGGCGGGCGATGGCGCCGATGTCGACCGTGCCCTTCGAGCGCAGGCTGACGCGCCACTCCTCGTCGCCGGCTTCCTTGAAGAACGCGACGGCCTCGATGTCCTTGACCGTGAGCGGGAAGTTGATCAGCCCTTCGAGGTCGTCGTTGGTGCCGGCCAGGGCGGTCATCGTGTCGCGCGTGATCGACAACATGGCGATGCGGCCCTCGTCGATGATCACCATCCCATTCATCACCGCACCGAAGATGCGCACTCGCGCCAGGCTGTTGCTGTCGTAGTGCGTCCGCGCGATCCACCGCGGATCGGCGCCGGCCTCCACGCACCGTTTCGCGATCTCGTAGGTGCGCGGCGAGAGATGAGAGAAGTGGAACGAGCCGGTGTCGGTGAGGATCGCCAGATAGACGTGCGTGGCGATGTCCTTGTCGAGGGGGGCGCCGATCGCTTCGATCAGCGAATACGCCATCTCGCCGCACGCGGCCGCGGATTCATCCACCCAGTTCACCGTTCCATAGCCGGTGTTTCCCGGATGATGATCGATGTTCATCACCGGCGAGCGGTCGAGGCCCTTGACGCCCGTCCGCGACAACTCGCTGCACTCCATGATCAGCGCGGCGTCGAAGACCTCGTTGATCTCGGGGGTGATGCGGATCGACTGGACTTCCGGAAACGGCTGGAGGAACACCGGCGGAATGGCGTCAGTCACGACGATGGCGTGCTTGCCGAGCCGGCGCAGCGCCAGCGCCAGCGACACCGCCGAGCCGATGGCGTCGCCGTCGGGGCGTTGATGCGAGGCGATGACGAACCGCTGTCCGCGGCGAACTCGTTCGACCAGCTCAGCGGGCGGGTTCGTCATTCTTGACCGTGGAGGCGTCTTTGCCGTCGGTGGCGGTGTCGACGACGCCGGGGGTGTCGACCGTGCGGGCTGCGTCCTCGGCGTGGATCTCCTGGATGATCTGCTCGATGCGATCCTGCGCGGCGACCGATTCGTCGAAGATGAACCTGACTTCCGGCGAGCGGCGCAGCGTGAGCCGTTCGCTGAGCAGGTGGCGGACATAGCCCGCGACGCGCGACAGCGCCTTCGCCGTTTTCTTTCGCTCGGCGGCGTCGCCCATGGTGGTCCAGTAGACGCGCGCCAGCGACAGATCGGCCGTGACCGTCGCGCGCGTGACCGTCACGAGGCCAACACCGGGATCACGCACTTCGGTGGAGAGAATCTGACTGACCTCTTCCCGCACCTGCTCCTGGATGCGCTCAACGCGATGCGACAGAGCCATAACCCTTCACTGCCGACTGTTGACTCTAGACTGGCTGAGCGACCCTCTCCATCTGGAACACTTCGATCACGTCGCCCACCTTGATGTCGTTGAAGTTGTGCAGGCCCATGCCGCACTCGAATCCGGCCTTGACCTCCGACACGTCATCCTTGAACCGCTTGAGCGACGCCAGCTTGCCTTCCCAGACCACGACGTTGTCGCGGAGCAGGCGCGCCTGCGCGTCGCCCTGACGGGTGATGCGGCCGTCGGTGACCATGCACCCGGCAATCGTCCCCACCTTCGGCACCCGGAACGTCTCGCGCACCTGCGCGCTGCCGATTCGAGTCTCGCGGAAGGTCGGCTCGAGCAAGCCGGCCATCGCTTTCTTGATCTCATCGGTCACGTGGTAGATGACCGAGTGCTGACGGATGTCGACCTTTTCGCGTTCGGCAACGTCGGCCGCATTGCGATCAGGCCGGACGTTGAAGCCGATGATGATCGCGTTCGACGCGGTGGCGAGCAGCACATCGCTTTCGTTGATGGCGCCAACCGCCGAGTGAATGATCTTGATCCGCGTCTTGGCGTCCGACAGCTTGGCGAGCGTGTCGGCCAGCACCTCGGCCGAGCCCTGCACGTCGGCCTTGATGATGATCGGCAGATCCTTGGAGCCTTCTTCGGCCAGCTGCGCCTGCAGCGACTCGAGCGTCAGCCGCGAGCCCTTGGCGCCGAGCGCCTTGTCCTTGGCCTGGCCCTGACGGAATGTGGCGATCTGACGCGCCTTCGCGGCGTCGGCGACCATCTGGAAGCTGTCGCCCGGCGACGGCAGCGACTCGAGGCCGAGCAACTCGACCGGCATCGACGGTCCCGCCTGCTTCAAGTTGCGCCCGCGATCGTCGATCAGCGCGCGCACCTTGCCGACTACTGGGCCGGCGATGACGTTGTCGCCAACGCGGAGTGAACCGTCCTGCACGAGGACTGTCGCCACCGGACCGCGACCGCGATCGAGCTTGGTCTCGAGCACGGTGCCGATCGCCGATCGTTTCGGATTGGCCTTGAGATCGTCGAGCTCGGTGACGAGGAGCACCATCTCGAGCAGCGCGTCGAGGTTCTGCTTCTTCTTCGCCGACACCTCGACGAACACCGTCTGGCCGCCCCATTCTTCAGGCATCAGGCCGATGTCGGTGAGCTGGCGCTTCACCACTTCAGGGTTGGCGCCCGGCTTGTCGATCTTGTTGACGGCGACGATGATCTTCACGTTGGCGGCGCGGGCGTGGTCGATCGCTTCCTTCGTCTGAGGCATCACGCCGTCGTCGGCCGCCACCACCAGCACCACCACGTCGGTGACCTTCGCGCCGCGGGCGCGCATCATCGTGAACGCCGAGTGGCCGGGCGTGTCGAGGAACACGATGCTCTTGCCACCCTGCGTTGGCACCAGGTACGCGCCGATGTGCTGCGTGATTCCGCCGGCTTCGCGTTCGGCGACGCGCGTTTCGCGAATGGCGTCGAGCAGCGTCGTCTTGCCGTGATCGACGTGGCCCATGATCGTGACCACCGGTGACCGCGACACGAGATCCTTCGGATCGGCAGCCTTTTCGCTCTCGGCGATGATTTCCTGCTCGAAGCTGCGCGTCTCGATCTCGGCGCCGAAATTGGCGGCCAGCGCCTTCGCGGTCTCGAGGTCGATCGCCGAATTGATCGTCATCATGATGCGGCGATCGAGCAGCGCCTTCAGCGCGTCCTTGACGCGAACATCGAGACGATCGGCAAGATCCTTCACCGTCATGCCTTCGGAGAAGGTGATGGTACGGGTAATTGGCGGCGGTGTGACTGGAGCCGTCGGCGCGGCCGGGCGCGGCACTTGAAGTGCGTCGCGCTTCTGCGCGGGCTTGAGGCCTTGCGGGCGCTGCTGCGGCCGCATGTGCTGCGGCGGCCGCATCGGCGGCTGGCCCGGACGCGGCGGCACGCCCGATGACGGGCGCACCGGTTGTGCCGGGAGCGGACGGGGACCGCCGAGCATGGCGGCGGTGTTGCTCGCCGGCGGGCGGGGCGATCCGTACGGCGGCCGCTGGCCCGGCGGGCGCGCGCCCGGGGCCAGGTTGCCGGTGGCCTGCTGCGGCGGACGCGGCGGCGCGGGCGGCACGACTCGCGGCGGCTGCGGCACGATCTGACGCTTCGGCTGCAGCGGCGGCGCGCTTGGCGGCGCCTTGCCCGGTTCTTCAACGCGCAGGCGAATGCTCGGCGGCACGAAGCGGCCGGTCTTCTCGCGGGCGGCCTCCGACGTCTCGGCAGCAGCCAGATCGGGTTCGGGGGCGGACTCCACGACCGGCGCGGCCGCTTCCGCGACCGGCGCCGCGGCCACGGGCGCTTCCAGCGCCGGCATCGCCGGCGGCGGCGCCTCCAGTGGCGGCAGCGGCGCGGGCGACTCGGCCACCTTCGGCGGCTCCGCCGGCTTGGCCTTCTTGATCAGGCGCGGCGGACCCAGCGTCGGCGCGGCCGGTTTCGGCGGCTCCGGTGCGGGCGCCGCGGCGCCTTTCTTTCCCGGCGCGGCCTTCGCCTTCGACGCGGTCTTCACCGCCTTGACGGCCTGCTCCGAGAAGATGTCGCCCTTCGGCAGCGCGATGCCGCGCTGCTTGGCGAGGCGGTCGACGAACTGCCGCGCAACGATCTCCTCGAGCGTGCTCGACGCGCTCTTCAGCTCGATGCCGTGGTTCTTCTTCAACAGCTCCAGCACTTCGTTGCTGGAGGTGTTGAGAAGCTCGGCGACCTTGTAGATACGAACCGTGGACAATCTTGATCCTTGTCGCTATCAGCTTTCAGTCTTGTCGCTTTCGGCAGCCGCGGCCGGCTCGGGCTCGGCAGTGCCGGCCTCGAGCGCGCCGAACTGCGCCTCAACTTCCTTGCGCTTCTCTTCCTCGCTCTTGATGTCGATGCGCCAGCCGGTCAGCTTCGCGGCCAGGCGCACGTTCTGCCCCTTCTTGCCGATCGCGAGCGACAGCTGGCTGTCCTCGACGACGACCTCCATCACCTTTTCCTTGTCGTCGACGATCGTCACGCGCTGCACCTTGGCCGGGCTGAGCGCGTTGGTCACGAACTGCACCGGATCGTCGGAGAAGTCAACGATGTCGATTTTTTCGCCGCGCAGCTCGCGGATGATCGCCTGCACGCGGGTGCCCTTCATGCCGACGCAGGCGCCGACCGGATCGACATCGCGCTCGCGCGAGAACACGGCGACCTTCGCGCGATCGCCCGCTTCGCGAACCGCGCCGCGAATCATCACCGTGCCATCGTAGATCTCGGGCACTTCCTGCTCGAACAGTTTGATCAGCAGCGCCGGATCCGTTCGCGACAGCACGATCTGCGGCCCCTTCGCGCTCTTGCTGACGCCGCGAATCACCGCGCGGACGCGATCGCCCTGCGCATAGCTTTCCGCGCGCGATTGTTCCTTGCGCGGCAGCACCGCCTCCACGCGGCCAACCTCGACGATGATGTCGCCCTGTTCGAAGCGCTTGACCAGCCCGTTGATCACTTCGCCAACCCGCTGGTTGTACTCGGCGAAGACGTTCTCGCGCTCCGCTTCGCGAACCTTCTGGAAAATCACCTGCTTGGCGGTCTGCGCGGCGATGCGGCCGAGCACGTCCGTGCGCTTCGGGAATTCGATCTGGTAGCCGGTCTCGACTTCGGCGTCCTCGCCGTAGATTTCCTTCGCTTCCGCTACCGAGATTTCCGTCGCCGGGTTGGTCACTTCGTCGACGATGGTCTTCACGGCGAACAGCTCGATCTGGCCGTTCTCAGGATTGAACTTCGCCTTCAATTCTTCGCCGCCCTTGTAAAACTTGCGCGACGCGGTGAGCACGGCCTCTTCCATTGCCTGGATGACCACATCCGGCTCGATGCCCTTTTCCTTGGCCAATGCCTCGATGGTTTGCTGTAACGGGTTTGCACTCATATCAGAATTCGACCTCTAGCCGGGCCCGCGAAATGAGCCGGAGCGGCAGCTTGATCAGCTTCTTGCCCTCCGACTCGAACAACACGTCGTCGCCCTCAATACCCTTGACGCGGCCGGCGAACGCTGTCTGGCGCTGCACCGGTTCCGACGTCACGATCTTTGCCCACCGCCCGGCGAAGCGCCGGTAGTCGTCGGCCGTGCGGAGCGGCCGATCGAGACCCGGTGACGACACCTCGAAGGTGTATTCGCCGGGCATCACGTCCTCAACGTCAAGCAGCGTGCCGAGTTCCTCGGCCACGCGCGTGCAGTCGTCGATGCTGACGCTCTCTTCGGGGGTCGCCGCCGGCCCCGGACGATCGACAATCACACGCAGCACCTGTGTGCCGCCTTCGCGCTTCAGCTCGACATCGAAGATGTCGAGCCCGTGGGCCGAGGCGACCCGGGTCGCCAGTTCGCGCGCGCGCTCGAGCGGACCCACACAACACCCCTAAAAAACAAAAAGTGGGCTGAATTGCAGGCCCACTCTGGTTGCCCAGACTAGTAACCGAAATCCTAGTCTAGCATGGACACGGTATGGCGAAGAGCACTCCGGCGCGCACGCAAGTAACCGTCGCTGTGGACGTTATGGCCGTCGCCACCGTGGCGGCCGGGCTGGTGCTGCTGGGCCTGCGGGTCTGGCACGGCTCCCAATCAGCGGCCGAGCTCGTTGCGGTGCTGGCGATGGTGGCTGCCGGATATGCGACAGCTGACCTGCTCACGGGTCTTGTCCACTGGTTTTGCGACACGTTTTTCGACGAAACCACACCGGTCATCGGCCCGGGCCTGATTGCCCCGTTTCGTGAACATCACCGTGAGCCGCTGCTCATGATCCGGCACGGGTTCCTGGAATTGACCGGCAGCTCTTTCCGCGGCCTGGCGCCTGTGCTGTTGACCTACCTCTGGCGAGGCTCGTCCCTGCCGCCGTACATCGATGCGTTCGTCTTCGCGCTTGGCAGCGGAGCCGTCGTCACCAATCTCCTGCATCGCTGGGCGCACGAACCCGCCCCGCCGCTGGTAGCGCGGTGGCTTCACGCCTCCGGTCTGGTGCTCACACCGAGGCGGCATGCGAAGCATCACGCGCCGCCATACGCGGCGGCGTATTGCGTCACGTCGGGATGGCTGAATCCGGCGTGCGAGCGACTGAAGATCTGGACGCGGGCCGAAGCGGCGCTGGTCGCCCTCGGGGCGCCCGTTAGCCGCGATCGCGAGTGAGCGGCCAGATCGTTTGCGGCAGCAGGTCGCGAGGGACCGGGTCGCCTTCGATGCCGTAGTGTTCCGGCCAGCGTCCCTCCGGCTCGTACGCCGTGCCGAACAACCGATCGATCCAGGGCAAGTGAACCGCGAAGTTCTTGTCGATGGCAGCGTGCTCTTTCGCGTGGTGCCAATGGTGAAAACGCGGCGTGACGATCCACGGCTCGAGTCGGGTCAGGTCGAAACGGACGTTGGCGTGGATGAAGACCGCGTGGAACGACACGAACACCAGATAGGCGGCGACCGCGCGCTGGTCGAACCCCAGCGCGAACAACGGGAACACGACGATCGCGCGCGTCACGATGACGTCGACGATGTGTAGACGCGACCCGGCCAGCCAGTCCATGTCGATGCTGGAATGGTGAATGGCGTGGAAGCGCCACAGGACAGCAATCCGGTGGAACGCGCGATGGATGACGTATTCAGCGAGGTCGGCGCAAAGCAGCACTGCCACGAACTGCACGACCAGCGGTAGGCCGGTGATCGACTCTCGCCACGACTGTCCTTCGAGCGCCGCGAACGCGGCCTGCGCCGGCGCCAGGATCAGGAACGTCGTGACCTGCACGGACAGGTGGCTGACCAGGAAGTACAACGTATCGGTGGTCCAGCCTTGGCGAAACGTGCTCTGTGCGGGGCGCAGCGGCCAGAGTCGCTCCATCGGCACGAACAGCGCCGCCAGGAGCAGTACGTTCAGCGCGAACCAGTCGAGGCCAAGCGATGGCGTGTCGCTTCGGGAGAGCGTGAAGTCGATGCCGCTGCCGCCCAGGACCGACGCGATCGACGCGAGCGACATGCCGACCAGGCCCATCATCTTGCGGCGGCGAAGCGCCGTGGAGACGAGTCCCAGCGCGAACGCCAGAACGATCACGGTTTGCAGGATCGCCCGTGCCCAGGCGAGTGGCAACCGTGCGCGAACTTCTGCGGTTGTGAGGTAGTCGGGAAACAGGAAACACGCGACGCCGGCGACCGCAAGAAACCCGCTGAACACGGATACGGTGCCGCTCCACCAGCCCGAGCCGAATGCCGTCGGCTCGTCATCGTCAAAGGCCCGCTGGAACGCTCGATCGAGGTCGCTCACACTCCCTATATCGGTCGGGCAACCAGATCGTATGACTCAGCGCCGACGATCTCCACGTCGACCAGCGCGCCCTTCTCGAACGCCGACGGATCGCAGTCGGTGAGATACACCACCGGGTCGATGTCCGGGGCCTGGCCGGCCAGACGGCCTTGCACGACGAGTTCGTGCTCCGCCGACCGGCCGTCGACGATCAGTCTGGTCCGCTCGCCGAGGCGAGCCTGCTGGCGCGCCGCCACAATGTCGCGCTGCCGCGCCATCAATCGCTCCTGACGTTTCTTTTTCGTGGCTGCAGGTACATCGTCTCTCAGATCGAAGGCTGTGGTCCCTTCTTCATGAGAGTAGGTGAAGACGCCCACGTGATCGAAGCCGACATCGCCAATGAACTTCTCGAGTTCGGCAAAGTCCTCGACGGTCTCCCCCGGGAAGCCGACGATGAAGGTGGTGCGCAGCGCGACGCCTGGAATGCGTGCGCGAATGTTCTGCAGCAGACGCAGGTACGATTGCCGCGTCCCCGGCCGTTTCATTCGCTTCAGCACTGCGTCGGCTGCATGTTGCAGCGGCAGATCGATGTAATTCACGACCTTGTCGAGATCGGCGATCGCGTCGATCACCTCACTCGTGATGGTGGTGGGATACAGATAGAGCAGCCGGATCCACTCGATGCCGTCCACGTCGTTGAGCGCGCGCAGCAATGGTGGCAGGGCGCCGCGCTCACCGCGATCGATCCCGTAAAAGGTCGTGTCCTGAGAAATCAGTAGTAATTCCTTGACGCCCTGCGCCGCGAGCTGCCTTGCCTCCAACACGATCGACTCGACCGAGCGGCTGCGATAGTGACCGCGCATCTTCGGGATGATGCAGAACGCGCACTTGTAGTCGCAGCCTTCGGCGATCTTGATGTAGGCGTAGTGTCCCGGGGTGACGCGTTTGCGGGGTGTATCGGCGTCGTAAATGTAGGTGGGCAGGTCGACGCCGAACACCGGCGGCTTGCGGTGCAAGGTGATCGGGTTGACGCCGGGCCCGAGTCCGTTCACGAAGTCGGGCACCTCTCCGGTGCCGTAAACGGCGTCGATTTCCGGAATCTGTTTCTTCAGTTCTTCACGGTACCGCTCGGCGAGACAGCCGGTGACGATCAACTTGCGGCCGGCGGCCTGCTTCTTGAGCTCCGCCATCTCGAGGATGGTGTCGATGGATTCCTGCTTGGCGCGGTCGATGAACGCGCAGGTGTTCACCACCAGCACGTCGGCTTGCGACGCGTCGGCGGTGATCACGTGCCCGTCCTTCTCGGCCATCCCGAGCATGACCTCGGAATCGACGAGATTCTTGGGACACCCCAAGGACACAAATCCGATCTTCATGAGATCTACCGAGTGTAGCAGGCCGACGGGCCATCAGGCCATCGGGCCGTCAGGCCAACAGGCCAACAGGCCAACAGGCCATCAGGGGTAAATCCGATAAAGCATGCGCGGATACGGAATCGTTTCGCGCACGTGCTCCAGCCCGCAAATCCAGCTGACACACCGCTCGATGCCCATGCCGAAGCCACCGTGCGGCACTGAGCCGTAACGGCGCAGGTCGAGGTACCACTCGAAGGCTTCCTGCGGCAGGTTGTGTTCCTTGATTCGCTGGAGCAGCAGATCGAGATCGTCGAGCCGTTGCCCGCCGCCGACGATTTCGCCGTAGCCCTCGGGGGCGAGCACGTCAACGCAGAGTGCCTTGTCGGGCTCGTTCGGATCCGGCTTCATGTAGAACGCCTTGATGGCAGCAGGGTAGTGCGTCACCGCGACCGGTCGATCGAACTGTTCCGACAATACCGTTTCGTCGGTGCCGCCAAGATCGCCGCCCACCTGGAAGGGCAGGCCCTTGTCGAGAAGCATCTTCGCCGCCTCGTCGTACTTCAGCCGGGGGAATGGCGCCTTCACGCCTTCGAGCTTCGACACATTTCGCTCGAGCGTTTTCAACTCCCGCTGGCGGCGATCGAGCACACGCGCCACGACTGACGTGATCAACCCTTCGGCGAGCGTGATTACATCGTTGAGATCCGCGTAGGCCATCTCAGGCTCGACCATCCAGAATTCGGTGAGGTGGCGCCGGGTCTTGCTCTTCTCGGCCCGGAACGTCGGCCCGAACGCATAGACCTTACCCAGCGCCATCGCGTTGGCTTCGTTGTAGAGCTGACCGCTCTGGGTCAGATACGCCATCTCGTCGTCGAAGTACTGCACCGGGAATAGCGTGGTCGTGCCCTCGCACGCCGCGGGGGTGAAGATCGGCGTGTCGGCGAGGATGAAGCCCTGAGTATTGAAGAAGTCCCGCACCGCGTCGATGATCTCGTGGCGCACGCGGAGGATCGCCGTCTGCCGCTCGGCTCGGATCCAGAGATGGCGCCGGTCCATCAGGTAATCGACGCCGTGCTCCTTCGGCGTGATTGGGAAATCGTGGGCTTCGTTCACCACCTCCAGACCGCTGGCGATCATCTCGTAGCCGCCAATGGCGCGCGGCTCGGCCTTGACCGAGCCGGTGACGATGATGGCGCTCTCCTGGCCGAGATGGTCCGCTTTCTGGAACGTCGCCTCGTCGACGTCGCGCTTGCCCATCACGACCTGCAGGAATCCTGAGCCGTCGCGCACGGTCAGGAAGTGGATCTTCCCGCTCGAACGCCGGTTGTGCAGCCAGCCCTTGATGGTGACGGTCTTGCCCTCGTGCTCGCCAATCTTGTCGATATACGCCTGCATTCAACTCCCAATCTGCAATCAGAAATCTGCAATCAGAAATCTACGACTCGTCCATTCCCAACATCTCATCGCCAATGTGCAGCAGCGATTCAAATCGTTCGCGCGCCTTCACGGTGTGCTCGAGCATCATCTTGCGGTCGGGCATGGCGGCAAGCTCGAACATCCACGCGCCGTCATAGCCGACCTTTTGAAACGCGAGCAGCGTCGCGTCCCAGTCGATCACCCCTTTGCCCGGCACCAAATGATCGTCGCTGCGGCCGCGATTGTCGTGCAGGTGTGTCGTGATCAGGTGACCGGAGACCGTTTCGATCGCGTCGACCACATCGCCCATCAGTCGCGCGTGGCCAACGTCCATGCAGATCCCCAACCCGGCTGCGTCGATATCGCTCTCCACCAGCTCCACCAACGCCGACGGCGTGGACAGCGCGTTGGGGATCACTTCAACCGCCAGCCGCACGCCGTGGCGCCGCGCCACCGGCGCCAGATCCTCGAGACTCTTCACCATCGATGCCAGATGATTGTCGGCGGCGCCGCCAATGGGCTCAGGCACGCCGCAATGCAGCACCAGCGTCGAAAATGGCGCCGTGGCCGCGACTTCGAGAGCCGCGACGGTGTCGTCGACCGCCGACTTGCGGCGCGACTCGTCGTGCGCCGCAAGCGAGACAGCGTCCTTCCAGGCGCCGCCCACGTAGTTTCGCGCGATCGGTGCGTGCAGCGAATGCAGCTTCAGCCGCGTGTCGTCGAGCCATTCCGCCAGCGCGACGGCGGCGCGGCGATCGCGATAGTCGAAGTGGCTTTTGACGGCGAACACTTCGACCGCCTCGAAGCCGTGTGCCGCGATCTCCACCAGGTGATCGCGATCGAGCCGGTCGGCAACGTAGAGGTGCGTCGAGATTCCGAACATAGAGCCAAATGCAGAAGGCAGAATGCAAAAACCTACAGCCAGGGTTCGAGCAAGCCGCGTAGCCGTTCAAAGCGCGGGTACTTCGCGAGGTTGGCCCTTACATAGGCGAGGGTCCTCGGAATGTACTGAATATAAACCGTATTGTTCCTCGACGTCGTCATATAGCCGAAGGTCCCCAGGGCTTTCAGGTTGCGCTGCAGGGCCATCAAATCGAAGCGGCGGCGGAACTCGTCCTCGTCGGTCGCGGCGCCGCCCTTGTGCGCCTGGAAATACGCGATCAGGCCGTCGACCTGCGGTGGACTGAGATCGACGTACGAATCGCGCAGCAACGAGACTAAGTCGTACGTGTCTGGACCCAGTCGGGCATCCTGGAAGTCGATGATGTAGAGCGAGCCGTGGTGCAGCATCAGGTTCCGGCTGTGGTAGTCGCGATGGCAGAGGACTCGCGGCTCGCCGGCCAGTTCGTCGACTATTGACGACCACTCGTGCCGAAGCGCGTCGCGCTCGGCTGCTGACGGCGTCGCGCCCTTGTAAGCGAGCAGGTAGTGCTTGACGAAAAACTCGAGCTCCCAGGTCAGCTTCTCCACGTCGAAGGCAATGCGGTAGGGCGGATAGTCCTCCGATTCGAGATCCGATCCGCGATCCTGCAGCCGGGCGATGAAGCCGACGGCCTGCCGGTAGAGGGCAGCGTGCTCGGCGGCCTCGGCGGCGCCCAGGTGCGCTTGCAGCGTCACGTCGCCAAGATCCTCGAGCCCGAGAATGCCGAGTCGATCGGAGTGGTGCAGGATGCGCGGCACCGGTAGCGGCACTTCCGAGAACAGCCTGGCAATCGACACGAACGGCATGGTCGAGAAGTCGATCGGACCGGCATGCACGGCGAGAACAATTGGCGTGGCGTCTCTTACCAGCACGCGGAAGTAGCGGCGATCTGAAGCATCGCCGGTGAGCGGCACTACGGTCTGCGCGTCGATGCGTTGTTCAGAGAGATACTGTTGGAGCCGCGGTTCCATCGAAGGGCACCACGATCATCTCACGGCCGCGCATCACGATCGAGCAGTCCGAGTACTGCGCTCCCGCCGGTATGGTCACGTCGTCGCCGACCACGCATCGGTTGAGCTGCGCCTTGGCGCCCACGCGGACGCGATCCCAGAGAACGGTGTCGGTCAGGTGTGCCGCGGCCTCCACCACGCTATCGCGGCCGCGATCGAGCGGCCGCTCCTCGCTCGCCGAGAAACAACGCGCGGTCTCGAGGTAATCGCGCGGCGAGCCGATATCGAAAAACCGCTCGCGCGTATGGAAAATCCGGATCGCTCCGGTCCGTCCGGCCACGAGCGGCGGATAGATTCCGTGAACGGTCTCAGATCTGGCGTTCGGATCGACACCGGCAAACACCGCCGCGTTCACGACCTGGATGCCGATGAAATGGTACCGGCCGAAGGTTCCAGCAGTTGCAGAGGTTCCACGTGTTGCAAAGGCCCGGACCATGCCGCTGTCGTCGGCGATGACGGCGTTGTAGCGCGGGTCGGCGTCGACCACGGCCATCGTGACCATGGCATTCGTCTCGACGTGCTGGGCCACGATCGCGCGTACGTCGACGTTTGTCAGCGTGTCGCCGTTGACGATCAGAAAGCGATCGGATTCCAGCAGCGGGACCGCGCGCGCCGGCCCGCCTGCCGAGCCCAGCAGGTCGGGCTCCCACGAATACCGCACCGACAAGCCGACGCCGGATCCATCGCCGACGATGCGCGTGATCGTTTCGGGGCAGTGATGCAGATTCAGGACCACCCGCCTGACCCCGGCCGCGTGAAGCCGGCCCAGGAGGCGGGTGATGAGCGGCTGGCCGGCGACCGGCAGGGCCGGTTTGGCGCGAACGTCGGACAACGGCCGCAGGCGCGTGCCGAGACCGGCAGTGAGGACCAGTGCGGGAACGATCATTCGCCGGTGCGGCCCGCCTTCGCGCTGAGCGCTTCGGTGGGCAAGCCGGCAAACACCATATCGTGACCAGCCAGGCCGTTGGCGTCGCGATGCTGCAGGAACAGAAAACGGTACGAATCGGTGATGTAGTCGTCCGGCTGCTTGCCGAGCGCGCGCGCCACTTCGTGAATCGCCGCTTCGCCGCCTTCGATCTCCACGAACACGCCGACCGGCGTTTCGTCGATCGCAATCACGGCATCGTCGCCGGAGAACTCCTCGCGGTACTTCTCGTAGCGGAACCAGACATGGAGCCCGAGCGATTCGAGAATGCTCAGCAGCGCGGCGCCGTCGGCAACCACGGTTTCGTGCTCTTCTCGAATCTTGATCGCGCCGGGCGCCGCCGGCCCTTTGAACGTGAGGAGGCTCTTGCCGCCTTCGGAACGGACGCGCAGCGTCGAGCGCTGCCGGCGCAGCAGCTCGTCTTCCGTATCGAGCAGCGCGTCTTCCTGGAGGCGGCGGCCGTGCAACGGGGTGGCGCCGAGCGCGAGAATCCTCGCCCGCGCCTCATCGGCGCTTGCGAAGCGAATTTTGATCTCGCGCTCCAGGGCCATGGACTCTACGCCGGCCCTTACTATTCCTTGCGAATGGTGAAGAACTGTTCCTGTCCGCGCCGGATCGCCAGAATGAATGCCGTGCTGCCGGAAGGCACGGCTCCCAGCACGCGGCCGGCCTCCTGCGGCGTGCGAACGGTCTGGCGGTTGATCCGCGTGATGATATCGCCCGGGACCAGGCCGGCACGGAACGCCGGGCTGCCCTGTTCCACTTCTGACACGAGCACGCCCTGTGTATCCGCTGGCGCTCGCTGGCGCTGGATGTCTTCCGGCGTGAGTTGGCTGATGGTGATGCCGAACTTCTCGGCCGATTCCTGATCCCGTTTGCTGCTGGTCTCGCGCGCCGTTCGGACGCGGTTGCCTTCGTTTTCCAGATCGAGCTCATCGACGGTGACGTTGACCGTGCGCTCCTGCTTGTCGCGCAGGATCTTCACCGGCACGGTCGTGCCCGGTTGGGTGCGGACCACGGTGTTGACGAGCTCATCGGTGTTTCGCACGGGCTTGCCGTTGAATTCCAGAATGATGTCGCCGGGTTCGATCCCGGCCTTTGCCGCCGGCTGGCCGCGCGAAACCTGGCCGACCAGCGCGCCGCGGCGTTCCTTCAGTCCAAACTCGTCGAGCGCCTCGGGCGGAACAGGCTGAACGCTGACGCCGATGACGCCGCGCGTAATCTTGCCGGTCCGCAGCTGGGGGATCAGCTCGCGCACGTTGTTGATCGGAATCGCAAAGCCGATGCCGATGTTTCCTTGCTGCCGGGGGTCCGTGAAGATCGCGGTGTTGATGCCGATGACCTCGCCGCGGGCGTTGAGCAGCGGCCCGCCGGAGTTGCCGGGGTTGATGGCGGCGTCGGTCTGCAGCACATCGGCGCGGCGCTGCGCCGCCACGGGCAGTCCTGAGGCGCGCGTGGCGCTGATCACGCCGACGCTCACCGTGTGACCAAGCCCGAACGGATTGCCGATGGCCACCACCCAGTCGCCGGGCTGCATCTGCGAGGAATCGCCGAATTTCACTTCCGTCAGATCGCGCTTCGCATCCACGAGCTGAATCAACGCGCTGTCGGTCAGCGGATCGCGGCCAATCACCCGCGCTTCGTAAAAAATGTCGGTGTCTTCGTTGAAGAACGCGACCTCGATCTTCGACGCGCCTTCGACGACGTGGTTGTTGGTGAGGATGTAGCCGTCTCGGCTGATGACGAAGCCGGTGCCGGCCGACTGCGTTTCCTGCTCGCGGGGCGGCCGCTGCTGCTGGCGGTTGCCCTGGCCGCCGCCGAAGAAGCGTTCGAGCAAATCGTCGCCGCCGCCGAAGAATTCGGTCATCTCCTGGGCGCGCTGGCGCGACGTGCTGCGGATGTTGACCACCGCCGGCGACACCGCTTTGGCGATATTGCGGAACGTGCTCGCGTCAACGGGTCCGCTGAGCGGCGCGCTGTTCATCGCCGGCACGCCCACCGCCGCGGTCTGCGCCGACGACGCCGGCGTCAGCTCGAGGCGGGAGGCAATCACCATCCCCACGGCCAGCGAAGCCACCATAATCAGAAACGAATAAAACAGCGTCGTCTTCCCACTCGACATGCGCGCACTCCTTCAAACTCTTAGGACAAGGACAGGATAGCCTTTTGACGCGGGCCAGTCACTTCCGGTCCGTTCGCGGTCCAGACCATATTGATTTCGGTCCGAACCCCAAAATCCTTGAAATACAGCCCAGGTTCGATGGTGAACCCGCTTCCTGGAATCAGGCGGCGTTCGTCGTGCGTTTCGTAATCGTCGAGGTGGGCGCCGTTGCCGTGCACGTTCTCGCCCAGGCTGTGACCAGTGCGGTGAAGAATGACATCCTCGTAACCGGCGCCGATCAGCACCTGCCGCGCGGCCTTGTCGGCTTCGAAGCCGCGGATTTCGCGGCCGCTCCGCGCCGCATCTTCGACCGCGCGGACCGCGGCGTCGCGCGCGTCGCAAATGGCGGCAAACGCCTTCGTCATCTTCGCGGGCACCGACGCGCCGGTGAATCCGATCCACGTGATGTCGGCATACACCGCGCCAGGCTCGCGCAGCTTGCCCCACAGATCGAGGAGCACGAGCTCGTCGGGGTGAATGATCCGATGCTCGGCCGCAGTGGCCAGATAGTGAGGGTTGCCGGCGTTCTCCTGTGCCGACACGCACGGCGCCGACTCGGCAACGAGGCCTTCCTCGGTGAACCAGCTCACCATCTTCTGCTGGACGTCGTATTCGGTGGTGGGGATGCGATCGCGCAGGCGACGCGTGATTTCCGCGAATGCCTGGTCCTTGATCCGATAGAGTTTTTCCGACGCCACACGGTGCGTCGCGATCTGAGCGTCGCTCCAGCGCGCTTCGAACTGCTGAATCAAATCGCCTGACGACACCACTTCCGCGCCAATCGATTCGATCAGTTCGATCGTGCCGGCGTCGACACGCGACACATACGGGATCGCGCAGTTGCGCGAGTATTCCATGGCAATCCGTTTGAGGCCGCCGACGAGCGTCGTGAGGCCGGCCTGCAACTGCGCGCGGCCGGCATAGACGATCTTGGCGCCCGGCAGGTGATCGAGATTGTGGCGCTCGATGGCGTGAACCAGTGCCCTCGGCTCGCCCGACCGCGGAATCAGGTAGAACCACCGCCGCGTGGCGAGATGACCGGCGCCGCCCATTCCGGCGAGGCGGTACGACACCGGATTGGAGCCCTGGAAGTCGTACCACAGCCACCCGTCGAGGCCTTCTGCTTGCAACGCGCTCTGGACAGCCCCGATGTCGATCGGCATATCTGGCAATTATAGCGACCGAAACGAAACTGGACGGCCCGATGGGGCGTCCTATAATTTGGTGACCTGGTGATTTTGTAAGTTGGTGATTTATGAACAGACTTCTGCTCACGGTTAGCATTGCTTTACTCACACTTACCCCGGCAGTGCGCGGTCAGGGGCAGGGCCAGCCGCCGGCGCCGCAACAACCGCCGATCACATTCCGCGCCGAGATCAACTACGTCGAAGTCGACGCGCGCGTGCTCGATCCGCAAGGCAAGTTCATCACCGGCCTGAAGGCCGAGGATTTCGAAGTGCTCGAGGACAACCGGCCGCAGAAGGTGACCGCGTTTTCGATGGTCAACATCCCGGTCGAGCGCGTCGAGCGGCCGCTGTTTGCGTCGCGCCCGGTCGAGCCCGACGTGCGCAACAACCTTCAGGGGGCCGACGGGCGCATCTACCTGATCATCCTCGACGATCTGCATACGCAGGCGCTGCGCTCGACCCTGACCAAGACCGCTGCCAGGATGTTTATTGAGCGTTATGTCGGCGCCAACGACCTGGCCGCGGTGATCCACACCGGCGGCGTCACCAACGGCAATCAGGATTTCACCAACAACCAGCGGCTGCTGCTGCAGGCCGTCGACAAGTTCATGGGCCGCAAGCTGCGATCGTCGACGTTGAACAAGATCGACGACTATCAGCGCCGCGCCGGCACCGCCCTGGCGGGCGATCCCGCGCAGGACATTGAAGACCGGGAGCGCGGCTTCCAGGCGCGCGCGGCGCTCGAGACCACGCGCAACCTCGCCAACTACCTTGGCAACATTCGGGGCCGCCGTAAGGCGATCGTCATGTTCAGCGAAGGCATCGACTACAACATCTACGACATCATGTCGATCAACAACAGCGGCGCCACCGAGGCCTCATCGGTGATGGACGCCACCAGGGACATGATCGCCGCGGCGACGCGCGCCAATGTCGCGGTCTACGGTATCGATCCGCGCGGTCTCGGCGCCTCGTTCGAGAACTTCGCCGAGGTGCAGTCGTTTCCCGACGATACGAGTCTCGGGCTCAACCAGTCGGCGTTGTTCAACGAGGTGCGCCTGGCGCAAGACAGCTTGCGGACGATGAGCGACGAAACCGGCGGCTTTGCGGTGGTGAATCGCAACGACTTCGCCAATGCGTTCCAGCGGATCGTCGACGACAACAGCTCGTACTACATGCTCGGCTATTACTCGAGCAACGACCGCCGCGACGGCCGCTTCCGGCGCATTGAAGTGCGGCTGAAGAATCGCCCCGGGCTGGTGGTCCGCGCGCGCAAGGGCTACGTCGCCCCGCGCGGCCGCGCCCCCGAAGTGAAAGCGGCTGCCAAGGACGGGCCCTCGCTGGAGCTGAAAGAAGCGCTGGAAAGTCCGCTGCCGTTGCCCGGCCTGCCGCTCGCCGTGACCGCCACCGTCTTCAAGGGCGCCGCGCAGAGAGGCTCGGTGGTGATTGCGACATTTGTCCACGGCGGGTCGCTGCCGTTCGTGGAGGAGAAGGGCGTCCTCCGGAACGACCTCGAAGTCGTGGGCATTGCCACCGACGACAAGGGCAGGAGCTTCTCGACCGATCGGAATACGGTGAACCTGACCATGAAGCCGGACACCGCCAATCGCGTCAAGGCCACCGGCTTCCGCGTCATTCAATCGCTCGACCTTGCGCCCGGACGCTACCTGCTGCGCGTGGCCGTGAAGGAGGGCAATACCCGCAAGGCCGGAATGGCGACTTTCGATCTGGAGGTCCCCGAGTTCACAAGATCGCCGCTGACCATCAGCGATATCGCGCTGACGTCGGCGCTGAGCGGCACCGCGCCGACGATTCGGCCGAAAGATCCGCTGGAGAAGATCCTGCCCGGCCCGCTGACGACGTATCGCGAGTTCCCGTCGATCGACGAGATCGCGCTGTTCGCGGAGATCTACGACAACATCAAGCAGACCCACAAGACCGAAATCGTGGCGACCGTGAAGGCGGAAGGCGGGCAGACGGTGTTTGAATCGCGCGAAGAGCGCGACAGCTCGGAGCTGGCCGGCAGCGCCGGCGGCTACGGTTTCCAGACGCGCGTGCCGCTCGGCAAGCTGGCCGCCGGGCTCTACGTGCTTCGCGTCGAAGCCACCGCGCGGGTCGGCGATCGCGCCACGGTGGCGAAGGAAACCGTGTTCCGCGTGTCGCCCGCACAGGAGAAGCCATGAAAATCCTCGCGACCGCGATCGCCGTCGCCATCTCGATGCAAACCGGAATCGAAACCGTGGCTCGCGACACCATGAGCGGCATCGACTCGCCGCGACAGGCCGTGGCGCGCAACGACAAGGAATTCGCGGCGTTGTGGCAGGCGCATGCCGGCCCGGCGACGCCGGCGCCGAAGGTGGATTTTGCCAAACGCACGGTCGTAGCAGTGTTCCTCGGGTCGCGCCCGACTGCAGGCTTCGGCGTTGAGGTGACCGGCACCCGCCAGGACGGCAAAGCGCTTGTGGTGACATGGCGCGAGTCGGCGCCGGATCGAGACTCCGTTTCAGCGCAGGTGTTGACCGCGCCCGCTCATCTCGCGTCGATTCCGAAATTCGACGGCGAGATCAGATTCGAGAAGGCGGCTAGGTGACCGAAACCACGAGCACGGGCGTCGACGCCCGTCTCTCGTCGGTGCTGTGTTATGCGGGCTGGTGGGTCACCGGGCTCGTGTTCCTGTTCGCTGAGCGGCGCCACACTGGCGTGCGCTTCCACGCCGCGCAGTCGATTGTGGTGTTCGGGGCATTCACGGCGGCGCTGTTTCTCAGCGGCGGCGCCAGCGCCGTGGCGTTCTTCGTCACCGTGCCGACGTTTCAACTGATGCAGATAATCGGCAACGTGTTGTGGCTCGCGGCCGTGGTGTTGTGGCTCTACCTTTTGTTGACGACGTGGCGGGGAGAAACCTGGCAGGTGCCGCTGGCCGGCGATCTTGCGAGGAAGATCGCAGCCAGCGTCCCGTAACGTTGAACTTTGAACTACTCGGTCTTCGGCACTTCGATCTTCGGCACTCGCCTCGGCTTCACCGTTCCGTTGGCATGAATGAAGTTGAAGCTGTTGCTGGCCATGCGCGGGTTGGCCGGCGTCGTGAGCGTGACCTGAATCACCTCGCCCGGCATGAACGGCTTCGGATGCCGGTAGACGTCGCCGCCGGCCAGGTTGCCTGACTTGTCGGCCCAGCTCTCCTCGATGCGAAAACCGGCGATCGGGCCTGTTGACGTGTTCTTCACCGTCATGGTGGTGATGACATTGGCGCCCTTACGCTGGGTGTTCGGCGCCGTGAACTCGACGGCGACTTCGCCGCGCATGGGCGAAATCAGCTTGCGCGGCGCGGCCTGAGCGGCCGGAGCGGCAGGCGCCGGCGTCTGCGCAATCGCCGCCGGGGCCATGACAGATCCGATGGCCGCAGCCAGGGCCGCCGCAGTCAGGGGCGCTCTCCGCTGGTGAAATTTCATATCAGTCAACCCTCCAGGCGCTGGATTATATATCTTACATTTCACCGTTCCAGTCTTCGGGCTCAGCCGCCGTCGACCGGAACACTTCGAGATGCCACTTGCCGCCGCCCCACGGCTCGATCACTTCCGTGGCCACGACGTCGACCAGGAGCTCGGCGAAGGTGCGGCCCTCGGGATCACCCTCGAGGTGATACGCCGCATCGTCCCACGCGAAGTTCGGGTAGATCGTCATCGTCAGGAACAAGTCGTAGCCGTCGTCGACGACGATGATCTGGCCGATCGGACGTTTCTGCGTGGAGTGATAAATCAGGTACTTCTCGGCGCTGTGAGCGCGGATGTATCGCTTCAGCGCGAACTCTCGGGCAACGATTTCTTCAACCGCAATCTTCTTGTCCCAGCAGTCGCGGCAATACCGTTCTTCGCCGCGCGGCTCCGACACTTCCTTGGCGCCGCACAGCGCGCAACCTTTCTTGTTGCTAATCGACTTCCTTGACATATGGTGTAACTGAATTCTACTTCCAAGGGTGCACGCCGTGCACATCGTGCACAATGTGCACATGCGTGCGAGAGTGCTGGCCCTGCTGGTCCTGCTCACGACAGCGACTCATGCCCAGACCAACTTCCATCTTCCACCACTGGATCGAGCGTTGCCGGCTCGAGCGGAGCGGATCTATCGCGAGCTCAGCCGAAGGGTAGACGCCAAGGTTGCGATGAACGCGGCGACGTTCATCGCGCCGATGTGGCGGCTGGCCGGCAATCCGGCATTCGAAGCGTCGCAGCAGCGCATCTTCGATCGTTTGCGCACGGCCGGGTTGACGCCGCGCTACGAGACGTTCCCCAACACCGGGATGGGATGGGAGCAGATTCGAGGCACGCTGCGGCTCGATGGCCCCGAGGGCGAGGTGCTGTTGTCGCGAGACATGCACCGCGTCGCGCTGGCGATTAATTCGTTCGGCACCGCGTCCGGCGGCGCCGCGTTCAAGCTCGTCGACGTCGGCGCCGGAACTTCGCCCGCAGCCTACGAGGGAAAAGATGTCGCCGGCGCCGTGGTCCTCGCCAGCGGCGCGCTCGGAGCCGCGTGGCAGCAGGCCGTGCGTTCTCGTGGGGCCGCCGGTGTGATCTCGAGCAACACCGCGAGCTACACCCGTCCGGATGTGACGCCCGACGTGCTGCAGTGGGGCAGCATCCCGTTCGACGAGTCGCGGAAATCCTTCGGTTTCAAAGCGACTCCGAAGGTTGCCGCGCGGCTCGCTGAAGCTCTCGCGAGGGGAACGGCCAGCGTTCACGCCGACATCGAGACGGTGTTTCACGGCCGCCCGAATCGCACGCTGGTGGCTGAAATCCCCGGACGATCGAAGGCCGAACAGCGCATCGTGCTTGTCGCCCACGTGCAAGAGCCCGGCGCCAACGACAATGCGAGCGGTTGCGGTTCGTTGCTGGCGGCGGCGCTGGGCATTCAGGAGGCCGTTCGCAGGGGCGCGCTGCCGGCTCCCGACCGCACGCTCACGTTTCTCTGGGTAGACGAGATTCGCGGCAGCGAACAATGGATCAAGGAACATGCCGCCGATGTGCCGCACGTGGTGGCGAATGATGTCGCTTGACATGACCGGCCAGGACACCGCAAAGACCGGCGGCACCTTTCTGATCGAGAAGCAGCCCGACCCGTCGGCACTGTGGGATCGGCCCTCCGATCCGCATTCGGAGTGGGGCTCGAGCAAGGTCGATCCGGCGCTGGTCCGCGGCAGCTTCTTGAACGATTTACACCTCGGTGTGGCGCTGCGTCGCGCGCGCGACACCGGCTGGGTGGTGCGGACCAATCCGTACGAGGGTGGCAGCGACCACACGGTGTTCACTCGCGCGGGTGTAGCGTCGCTGCTCAACTGGCATTTCACCGATCGCTACTACCACACCAATCTCGACACCGTCGACAAGATGAGCGCAGCGGAAATGCCGCACGTGGCGATCACCGTGGCGACGACGGCGATGTTCCTGGCGTCGGCCGATCGCACGGACGTCGAGGCGATGCGCCTGCTGATGACGACGGCGCGTGAGGCCCGCCTGGCGACTGAACGACAGAACAACGCCACGCCGGAAATTCTCGAGGCGTGGCGCACCTGGTACGGCGAAGCGCTGTCTAGCGTTGATCGACTGGCGCGCTAGCGCGGGCCGCCGGCCCGTACATTTCAGTCACGTACTGCTTCACCATGCGGCGAGTCGAGAAACGCGGCACGTTTGACCGCATCGCCTCACGCACGATAGTGATCCACCGGCGCGGCACGCCGCGTCCGCCACGATCGCGATCGTAGAAGGCGGGCACCACTTCGTTCTCCAGCAGATCGTAGAGCGCGTTCGCGTCGGCGGCATCCTGCGCCGTCTGATCGTCCGGATTGGCGTGGCCTTCGATCAGCCAGCCGTTGCGGCCGTTGAACCCTTCCGCCCACCAGCCGTCGCCGATGCTCAGGTGCGGCACGCCGTTGAGCGACGCTTTCATGCCGCTGGTGCCGCTCGCCTCCAGCGGCTTGCGCGGGTTGTTGAGCCACACGTCGCAGCCCTGCACGAGATAGTGCCCGACGTGCATGTCGTAATCGTCGATGAAGGCGAGGCGGCCGCCGAATTTCGGATCGAGGCAGTGCCTGAAGACGTGCTGCAGGTGATGCTTGGCCGGCTCATCCGCCGGATGCGCCTTGCCGGCGAACACAATCTGCACCGGCCGATCGATCGCGGTCAGGATTTTCGCCAGCCGATCGGGATTCGAGAAGATCAGCTCCGGCCGCTTGTAGGCCGTAAAGCGGCGCGCGTAGCCGAGCGTCAGCGCCTCGGGATCGAGCATCGCGCCGGCGGCGACGATGCGACTGTGACCGACGTGCTCGTCGCGGAAGCGCGTCCGCAAGCGCTCACGAATGAACGTGAACAAATCGTGGCGGCGCGTCTGCCGCATCTGCCAGATCTCCGCGTCCGGGACATCGTTCAGTCTTTCCCACAACGCCGGATCGTCAACGTGATCGAGCCAGCCGGGGCCGAAATGGTGATCGAGCAGCCCGAACACCGGGCCTGCCATCCAGGTGGGCACGTGGACGCCATTGGTGATGCTGCGAACCGGGATCTGATCGGCCGGCATGTCGGGCCACATCGGCCGCCACATCGTGCGCGTCACCTCGCCGTGCAACGCGCTCACGCCGTTGACGAACTGCGCCGTGCGCAGCGCCAGCGCCGTCATGTTGAACAGCGATCCGCTGCCGTTGTCGTACTGGCCGAGCGCCAGGAAGTTCTGCCGGTGCTGGCCGATCTCGCCCCAGCTTCCCGCCAGGTATTTCTCGACGAGGCTGAAGGGAAACGCATCGTGGCCGGCGGGCACCGGGGTATGGGTGGTGAACACGGTCGATCGCCGCACCTCTTCGAGCGCGTCGGCAAACGACCGCCCATGCTCGAGCATCTCCTTGATGCGCTGCAGCGCCACGAACGCGGCATGGCCCTCGTTCAAATGAAACACGGTGGGCATGATGCCCATCGCGCGAAGCGCCCGTACTCCGCCGACGCCGAGAAGGATTTCCTGCTGGATGCGCGTCTCGCTATTGCCGCCATACAGCGGCGCCGACAGCTCGCGATCCCAGGGCGCGTTCTCGGCCAGGTCGGTATCGAGCAGGAATAGACGCACGCCGCCCAGACGCACGCGCCACACCGCGGCGAGCACGGTGCGGTCGCCGAGCGGCACCGCGGTGATGCACGGGCGGCCGTCGGGTGTGATGGCGGTCTCGATTGGCGCGTCGGTCCAGCTGATCCTCTGATACCGCTCTTCCTGCCAGCCGTCGTTGGTCATGCGCTGCCGGAAGTAGCCCTGCGGATACATGAAGCCGACCGCCACGAATGGCAGCCCAAGGTCAGCGGCTTCCTTGCAGTGATCGCCGGCGAGCACACCCAGACCACCGGCATAGATCGGCAGCGACTGATGCAGCGCGAATTCGGCGGAAAAATACGCGATGGTGCCGCCGTTCAGCAGCGACGCGTGCTCGCGCCACCACGGGTGTGCGACCGAGCGCGCTTCGTCGAGACTGAAGATGGCTTCGTCGTAGGCCTTGACGAACTCCGGATTGGTCGCCGCTTCGGCGAGCCGCTCCGGCGTGATCCGTTGCAGCATCTGCACCGGATTGTGCGAACTGGCGCGCCACAGGTTGTAGTCGAGGCCGCGAAACAGCTGACGCGCGCCGTCGTCCCAACTCCACGACAGGTCGAGCGCCAGCTCGTGCAAGCGATGCAGCCGGTCCGGCAGCGACGCGGCGTTGGCGAAACGTTCTTCACTCATTTCGTGATCTCGTGGCCCCGTGATCGATCGTGTTCGGCCACCAATTCTGCAAACCGTGAGAGGTCGATATTGCCGCCGGACACAACGGCGACGACTTTTCCGTTGCCGGCGCGGCCGCTCAGCGCGGCGGCAATCGCCGTGGCGCCGGCGCCTTCAGCGACGACATGCACGCGTTCCGCCGCCAGTTTCATGGCCGCCGCAACGTCGCTGAGCCGCACCACGATTGAATCGTCCACCAGCGCCCGCAACAGCGGCCACATGCTCGGCAGCACCGACTTGCCGCCGGCCCCGTCCACGAAGGACGGCTGCCACTGTTCAAAGTAGCTGGCTTGTCCGCGCTCCAGCGACGTAGACAGCGGCGCCGCCGTTTCCGGTTCGGCGGCAAAGATCTTCACGCCCGGCTTCTTCGCGCGAATCGCCGACGCCACGCCCGAGAGCAACCCACCGCCGCCAAGCGCCGCGACCACGGCGTCAACGTCGGGAAGGTCCTCGAGGATCTCGAGACCAGCCGTCGCATTGCCGGCAATGAAATCGTCATCGTCGAACGGATGAATGAAATGACCGCGCATGCGTGACGAGGCGTGGCTCTCAACCGTTTTCCAGCACTCGTCGTAACTGCATTGAACGATCGTGGCGCCGAGGCGATCGATGGCGCGCAGCTTCGCTTGCGGCGTCGTGTCCATGACCATCACCGAACACGGCACGCCGGCGAGGCGAGCCGCGAGGGCTACGCCTTGCGCGGCATTCCCCGCGCTGACGGTCCAGACGCCACCCCGCAATTGATCCTGAGGAAGTTTTCTGATCGCGTTCCAGGCGCCGCGAATCTTGAACGAGCCGATCGGCTGGAGTGATTCGAGCTTGAGGTAAATCTCCGGCGTCCGTCCGCCCGTGTTCTGCAATGGCAAGTCGAGCCTGATCAGCGGCGTGCGCACTGCGGCGGCGTAGACGTGCCTGGCCGCGTCAGCAATGGCATCGAAGGCAATCTGCCGCATGAACGGATGATCGTATCATTGCTTCCCAACAGTTCCAGGGGTTCCAACATGTTCCACAGGTTCCAAACGGTTGCGTTCATAGCGGTTGTGGCGCTTGGTGCGGCCACGGGGACGGCGCAGGATGCCGCGCGGCCGCGCGCCCGCGATCTCGGCATCGCGCCCGGCGTCTTTGAACCTGGCCCGCTCAATGCGATTACCGACGTGGCCGGCGTGCGAGTTGGCCACAAGACGATGATCGAAGGCGATCACGTGCGCACTGGCGTCACCGTGATCGTGCCGCATAGCGGCAATGTCTTTCAGGACAAAGTGCCCGGTGCCGTGTTCGTGGGCAACGCGTTCGGCAAACTCGCGGGCTCCACCCAGGTCGACGAGCTGGGCACCATCGAAACCGCGATTGCCTTGACCAATACGTTGAGCGTCGGGGCGGTGGTTGAAGGCCTCGTGCGGTGGACGCTCGATCAACCAGGCAACGAGAAAGTCCGCTCGGTGAATGCCCTGGTCGGCGAGACGAATGACGGAGGGCTGAACGATATTCGCGGCCAGCATGTGCGCCCCGAACATGTTCTCGAAGCGCTCAAAGCTGCGACGCCGGGCGCGGTGCAAGAGGGCAGCGTCGGCGCCGGCACCGGCACCCAGGCGTTTGGATGGAAAGGCGGCATCGGCACCGCGTCGCGCAAGCTCGATGCGAGATTCGGGGGCTACACCGTCGGCGTGCTCGTGCAATCCAACTACGGCGGCGTGCTGACGATCGATGGCATCCCAGTAGGAAAAGCGTTGGGCCGCTACTCGTATCAACCCAAGTCCACCGCCGGTGATGATCACGGTGATGGCTCGTGCATGATCGTCGTCTCTACTGATGCGCCGTTGGATGCGCGCGATCTGAAACGGCTGGCCGCTCGCGCCGTGTTCGGGCTCGCGAGGACAGGGTCTTCCTTCAGCAACGGGAGTGGCGACTTTGCCATCGCGTTTTCCACCGCGGCGGATCTGCGAACACGGTTCGGGTCGTCTGCGGCGCAATCGCGCACGCTCCTGCCCACCGACGGTGTGTCACCACTGTTCCAGGCCGCGCTCGAGGCGACCGAGGAAGCCGTTTATAACTCGCTGTTCACGGCCACCCCGATGTCGAGCCGATTCGGGAAAGCCGAGGCCCTCCCGGTTGAGAGAGTTCGGGAGCTGGTGGCACGGTACCCTCGGATTCGGTGACGCAGGCTATAAGGGACTTGACCTATGACGGGCCGATCGATAAGCTGTGCTTTGACATGAACGGCTTCGTCATTCGCTCGTTTCCGGGCCTGCTGCTGGGCTTTATTCGCCTTATCAGCCTTGGCCTATCGAACGACAGCGGGATGATGTAGCCCAAATCAACACAGCAGAATCAAAGGGCCATCACCCGCAGGGGTGGTGGCCCTTTTTGTTTGGTCTATAAGAGGTAACAGCCATGGAAGCCGGAAGTACTGGAACAAGACTCTGGAAGGACGGACGGCTGCAGGATGCGAGTAGCGACGCCGCGCTGGCCTCGTTGTGCCGTGAGGTTGAGCGGGCGGTGCGTCAGCATCAGAGCGCGGGCGTCCGGGCCGTCATCCTGATGGTGGATCAACCGGCGGGGCGTCCGGAACCGGTGGTTCAGCCGGTCCCGGTGTACGTCGATGTATTCGAGTCGGGCTACAGCCACGACTCGGGCTACGGCTACGGCGTCTAACGCGAAGCCGCAGTTTCCTGCTGCGTTGCGGATTGCTGCTTCGGAGCCGTGACGGGGTCGAGGAACGGCATCCGCTCACGCAGTTTCGCACCCACCTGCTCGATCTGATGTTCGCGCTGCCGCTCGCGTTCCGCCTGGAACCAGCCGTTGCCGGTTTCACGCGCGAGCTTCTCGGCGTAGGCCCCTGACCTGATCTCAGCCAGCAGCTGTCGCATCATCTGCCTGGTCTCTGCGGTGATGAGGCGCGGTCCTCCCGTGTAGTCGCCGTGTTCGGCCGTGTCGCTCACGGAATAGCGCATATAGCCGAGGCCGCCTCGATACATCAAGTCGACAATCAGCTTCAGCTCGTGCAGGCACTCGAAGTAGGCGATCTCGGGCTGGTAACCCGCTTCAACCAGCGTCTCAAAACCGGCTTTCACCAATGAGCTGACACCACCGCAGAGCACGGCCTGTTCGCCGAACAGGTCGGTTTCTGTCTCTTCCGAGAACGTGGTTTCGATCACTCCGGCGCGAGTGCAGCCGATCGCCTTCGCGTAGGCGAGCGTGGCCGCGCGGGCGCTGCCGGTGGCGTCGCGGTGGATCGCCACCAGGCCCGGCACGCCGGCGCCCTCTTTGAACACTTCACGCACGCGATGGCCGGGCGCCTTCGGCGCCACCATCGACACATCCACGCCGTCGGGCGGCGTAATCCAACCGAAGCGAATCGAGAAGCCGTGCGCGAACATCAGCATCTTGCCCGGCCCGAGGTTCGGCGCAATCTGCTGCTTGAACAACTCCGCCTGCGCCAGGTCGGGGACGACGATCATGATCGTGTCGGCCCACGCCGTCGCGGCCGCGGGATCGAGCGGGGCGAACCCGGCTTTCTCAGCGGCTTGCCAGCCGCGGCTGCCAGGGCGGACCCCGACGCGCACGTCGACGCCGCTGTCTTTCAGGTTCAACGCGTGCGCATGCCCCTGCGAGCCGTAGCCAATCACCGCCACGCGCCGCGTCAGGATCGCGGACAGGTCCACATCACGGTCATGAATCATCGTCGCCATCGGCTTACTCCTGCTCCTTTGCCTCGGAGGTCCAGTCTTCCACGGCCAGCACGCCGACCTGCCGCTCGAGCAGCGCCACGATGCGTGCTGCGGTCTTGTCGGAGCTGTCGAACATGATCGTCGCCTGCACCGTGGCGCGATCGTGCGAGGCCACCGCGGTGAAGGCCTCGGCCCTGACCCGCTGTCGTCGCAGTACCGACGCCACGCGATCGAGCGCGTCGATCTCGTGCTCGTATTTGACGACGATGGTGCGCGGACGCGCGGGGTCCAGCATCATGCGTCTGCCCCGGTCTCTTCGAGTGCGCTGGGCCGCTTGATCATGTCGTGCAGCGCCGCGCCGGGCGACACCATCGGGTAGACGGTGTCTTCCTGGTCGACCTGGAAATCCATGACCACGGCGCCGGCCGCGGCCCGCGCGTGACGCAGCGCGTCAGCCATGTCGCCGCGGCGGGTCACGCGGATGCCGGAGAGGCCGTGCGCGTCGGCCAGCTTCACGTAGTCCGGCGAGGTGAGCGGCGTGGCGGAGTAGCGGCGCTGGTGGAAGAACTGCTGCCACTGGCGCACCATGCCCAGGTAACCGTTGTTGATGATCGCGATGTTGACCTTGATGTTCTCCTGCACCATGGTCTGCAGCTCGGCCTGCGTCATCTGGAATCCGCCGTCGCCGACAATCGCCCACACTTCGCGATCGGGGCGCGCCAGCTTCACGCCCATCGCCGCCGGCACCCCGAAGCCCATCGTGCCGAGGCCGCCCGAGGTGATGAAGGTGCCGGGCTCTTCGCACTTGTAGTACTGCGCGGCCCACATCTGATGCTGGCCGACGTCGGTGACCACAATCGCGCGGCCGGCGGTGGCTTTCCAGATGTCGTGGATCACATGGGCGGCGTAGAGCTTGCCGTTGTCGGGCAGCTCGGCGATGTCGCGCACGGTGGCGCCGCCGGCCAGCTCGCCGATGCGCGCGAGCCAGGTGTCGTGACGTTTGCCGGCCACGCTCGGCAGCCAGGCCTGCAGCACCGTTCGCAGATCGCCGGCGATGGCCACTTCAGCGCGAACGTTCTTCTGCAGCTCCGACGGATCGATGTCGATGTGGATCTTCTTCGCGTGCGGCGCGTAGGCCGCCAGTTTGCCGGTGACGCGATCGTCGAAGCGCATACCGAACGCCAGCAACAGGTCGGCCTCCTGGATCGCCTCGTTGACCCAGTGCTCGCCGTGCATACCCATCATTCCCAGGTTGAGCGGATGATGGGCCGGCAGGCTGCCGATGCCGAGCAGCGTCATCGCCACCGGCACGTGCGCGAGCTCGGCAAAGCGGCGCACCTCGTCGCAGGCATTGCTCTTGAGGATGCCGTGACCAGCGAGGATTACCGGCTTCTTCGCCTTCGCCAGCAGATCGTTCGCGCGCTCGAGCGACGACGCGACCTGACCCTGTGGCGACCGCCCCTTCAGGACCTGTGGCGACACACCTTTGGGTGTGTCGTGAGTGACGGGCTCGTACTCAGCTTCTTCCTGCTGGGCATTCTTGGTGATGTCCACCACCACCGGCCCCGGCCGTCCCGACATCGCGATCTGGAACGCCTTGCGCAACGCCGGCGCGATGTCGGCAGCCCTGGTGACCAGGAAGTTGTGCTTGGTGATGGTGAGCGTGATCCCGGTGACATCCGTCTCCTGGAACGCGTCGGAACCCAACAACATTTCGGCGACCTGACCCGTGATGCACACCAGCGGAATCGAGTCCATCATCGCGTTGGCAATGCCGGTGACGAGATTCGTCGCGCCCGGTCCCGAAGTGGCGAGGGCGACGCCGACTTTGCCGCTGGCGCGCGCGTAGCCGTCGGCCATGTGCGCGGCGCCTTGTTCATGGCGGACCAGCACGTGACGAATCGGGTGATCGAGCAGCGCGTCATACGCCGGAAGAATGGCCCCGCCCGGATAACCGAATACGGTATCCACGCCTTGTTCCACCAGGCATGACCAGATGATGTGTGCGCCTTTGAGTTTCATGACAGTTGCCGTTGTTCGAATGCCGTGATGTCGGATTCGTGATGGAGAATCAAGTCAATCTCGTCCTTGCCCTCGAGCAGCCGCTGCCTGGACGCCTCGTCTATCGAGAACGGTTCGTGCAGCCCGACGGCGTCGCGGACCTCATTGCGTTGCAGATCGATGGTGAGCGAATAGCCGGTGCCGGCCTCAGCGCGATCGAAGATGACGTTGACCGCGGCTTCGCCAATGGCGACCGGCAGCATGCCGTTGCCGATGGCGTTGTTGCGGAAGATGTCGGCGAACGACGGCGCGATGACGGCGCGGAAGCCCGCATCCTGCAGCGCCCACGCGGCGTGCTCGCGCGACGAACCACAGCCGAAATTGATGCCCGCCACGAGGATCGAGGCGCCCGAGTATTCCTTCTGGTTCAACACGAACGACGCGTCGCGCTTCCAGTCGTGGAACAGGAATGGACCGAAGCCCGACTTCTCAATTCGCTTGAGGAACTGCTTCGGGATGATCTGATCGGTGTCGACGTGGCTGCGGCGCAATGGCGCCACCAGACCGCGATGCACCGTGAACGGTCGGCGAGTTCCGGCTCCCGATTCCCGGCTCCCGGTTCCCGTCATGATCGGTACTCCCACTGGCGGACGTCCGTGAAGTGTCCCTGGATTGCCGCCGCCGCGGCCATTGCCGGGCTGACCAGATGCGTGCGTCCGCCGCGACCCTGGCGGCCCTCGAAGTTGCGATTGCTGGTCGAGGCGCAGCGCTCACCCTCGCCCAGGATGTCGTCGTTCATGCCGAGGCACATCGAGCATCCGGGCTCGCGCCACTCGAACCCGGCCTCGGCGAACACCCGATCGAGACCTTCGCGCTCGGCCTCGGCCTTGACCTTTTGCGAGCCCGGCACGACCAGCGCGCGCACGCGCGTGTTGACGCGATGACCGCGCGCCACGCTAGCCGCCGCCCGCAAGTCCTCGAGCCGCGCGTTCGTGCACGAGCCGATGAACACGCGATCGACGGGCACCTCTTCGATCGCGGTCCCCGGTGTCAGGCCCATGTAGCTCAGGGCGCGCTCCATCGCGCGCGCGTCGACCTCAGAGCTGGCCGCCGCTGGATCGGGAACCCGGTCGGTGACCTGCACCACCATGTCGGGCCGCGTGCCCCAGGTCACCAGCGGCGCGAGTGTGGTCACGTCCAGATCGATCTCGGCATCGAAGCGTGCGCCTGGATCGCTCGTCAGGGTTTTCCAGTTCGCCACCGCGGTGGCCCAGTCGCTCCCTTTCGGCGCATGCGGCCGCCCTTCGAGGAACCTGAACGTGGTGTCATCGGGCGCGACGAGCGAGCTGCGCGCGCCGGCCTCGATGCTCATGTTGCAGATCGTCATGCGCTGTTCCATCGACATCGCGGCGATCAGCGGGCCGGCCAGTTCGAGCGCGAATCCGGTTCCGCCCGAGACACCGAGCCGGCGCATCAGCGCGAGCGCGACGTCTTTCGCCGTGACCCCGTTGCTGAGCGTGCCGGTCAGGTTGAGGCGCATCGCCCTCGGCTTGTTCTGTGCGAGACACTGCGTGGCCAGCACGTGTTCCACTTCACTGGTGCCGATCCCAAACGCCAGGGCGCCAAACGCGCCGTGCGTGCTGGTGTGGCTGTCGCCGCACACGATCGTCGTGCCCGGCAACGTCAGGCCGAGCTCCGGGCCGATCACGTGCACGATGCCCTGTTTGCCGCTGTCGAAGTCGTAGAGCGGCACGCCGAACGCGGTGGCGTTCGATCGCAGCGTTTCCACTTGCTGGCGCGCCAGCGGATCGGCGATCGGCAGGTGCCGTGCCGTGGTCGGCACGTTGTGATCGACGGTGGCGAACGTGAGATCGGGGCGCCGGACTTTCCGGCCGGCCAGGCGCAGGCCTTCGAACGCCTGCGGCGAGGTCACCTCGTGAACCAGATGACGATCGATGTAGACGAGCGTGCGCCCGTCTTCGAGCTCGCGCACCACGTGCGCATCCCACACTTTGTCCAACAAGGTGCGCGGGTGCGAGGGTGCGGCAGTGTATTTAGACGGCATGATAGGAATGCCGCCGATCTCGGATGTCGTGCAGCGCGTCCACAACCGCCTGGCCCATGTCGCGCGTCGACAGCGCCCGCTCGCCGGGCGCCGCCAGATCGCGCGTGCGCGCTCCGCTCGACAGCGCGTCTTCGATGGCGTGGTCGATCTCCGCCGCCTCCTTGTCCATGCCGGCGCTGAACCGCAGCAGCATGGCGGCGCTGGCAATCGCGCCGATCGGATTGGCCCACCCCTTGCCGGCGATATCGGGCGCCGAGCCATGCACCGGCTCGTAGAGATCGACGCGCCCGCCGAGCGTGTCCGACGGCAGCAAACCAAGCGAACCGGCGACCGACGCGGCCTGATCGCTGAGGATGTCGCCAAACAGGTTGTCGCACAGCATCACGTCGAAACTTGCGGGCGACGTGGCCAGCCGCATCGCGGCGGTGTCGACGTAGACGTGCTCGAGCTCGATCTCGGGAAATTCCTTCGCCACTTCCGACACGACCGCGCGCCACAGCCGCGACGTTTCGAGCACATTGGCCTTGTCGATCGACGCCACCTTCTTGCGGCGCTCGCGAGCGCGCACGAACGCGACCCGCGCGACGCGTTCGATCTCGGTGCGCGAGTAGATCAAGGTGTTGAATGCCGTGTTGCCGGACGCTTCAAACCCGCGCGGCTCGCCGTAATACAAGCCGCCGAGCAGCTCGCGGATGATCAGAAGATTGGCGCCCTTGACGCGATCGGGCTGAAACGCCGTCCGTTTGGCCAGCGGCGCGTAGCACACGGCTGGTCGGAGGTTGGCGAATCCGCCAAGGGCCTGCCGCAAGGCCAGCAGCGCCGCCTCCGGCCGCTCCGACGGCATACGGCCGTCAAATTTCGGATGGCCGACCGCGCCCAGCAGCACGGCTCTGGCCCCGAGACAGGCCTCGAGGGTTTGCTCGGGAAGGCCTGCGCCCTCGGCGTCGATCGCAGCGCCGCCGATCGCATGTGTGCTGAACGAAAACGCCCTGCCGGAATGCTCCGACACGTCCTTCAGGATGCGAACCGCTTCCGCGGTGACCTCCGGGCCGATGCCGTCGCCTGGCAGCAGCGCAATCTTCAATGGCACGTCGTGTCTCCACGACCCGCCGCAGCCCCGGCACCTGCCAACGCCGTCGGCAATTCGTCCTGGATGATCGCGGTGAGCTGCGAATCGTCTACGGTCTTAGTGCGGTCGGCGAACGCCGTGACGCGGGCATAGAGCCGCTCGAGTTCGGGCTGGCGCAGCCGGTGGCCGAGCGCGCGGCAACGCGCGTCGAGGCCGCGCATCCCCGAATGTTTGCCAAGCACCAGACGCGTCCCAGGCGCGCCCACCGATTCGGGACGCATGATTTCGTAGGTCAGTTCGTACTTGAGCATGCCGTCCTGGTGAATGCCGGCCTCATGCGCGAACGCGTTGGCGCCAACGATCGCTTTATTCGGCGGCACCGCGACGCCGACGATCGACGACAGGGTGTTGCTGGTTGGGACGAGCGTGGGCGTGTGAATGCCGGTTCGATGGGGCAGCGCGTCGGCGCGCACTTCAAGCGCCATCACGATTTCTTCGAGGGAGGCGTTGCCGGCGCGTTCGCCGATGCCGTTGATCGTGCACTCGACCTGGCGCGCGCCGGCTTGAATGGCGGTCAACGAATTGGCGACGGCCAGCCCGAGATCGTTGTGGCAATGCGCCGACAACACGGCGCGACCGCCGACCCGCTTGCCGACTGTGGCAAAGATCCGCTCAATGTCCGTGGGCAACGCGTAGCCGACGGTGTCGGGCAGGTTGATCGTGGTAGCGCCGGCACTCACCGCCGCTTCGGCGATCGCGCACAGGAACTCGAGATCGCTGCGCGTGGCGTCTTCCGCCGAAAACTCCACATCGTCGCAATAGGCGCGCGCATGCGCCACCGCGCCGGCCACCTGGTCAAGGCACTGCGCACGCGAGATGCGCAATTTGTGTTCGAGGTGAATGTCGGACGTGGCGAGGAAAACGTGGATGCGCGGCCGCGCCGCCATCGACAAGGCGGCCCATGCGCGATCGATGTCGCCCTGAATGGCGCGCGCCAGGCCGGCGATGATCGGGCGCCGCACGACTCCGGCGATAGCTCGCACCGCGTCGAAGTCCCCTTCAGAAGAAATAGGGAAACCGGCCTCGATGATGTCCACACCGAGGCGATCCAGCTGTTGCGCCAGGCGAAGTTTTTCGGCCGCGGTCATGCTGAAACCGGGGGCCTGCTCACCGTCTCGCAGCGTGGTGTCGAACACCTGGATTCGCGAAGTGGTCGCCATGATCATGTAGTGTCGGGCTAGCGACCTAAATAAGTCAAAATAATATTATCTATGGCATGATGCCTTGCCGCTTATAGTATGGAAATTGCCCGGCCAGAGGCCGGGCCAGGATAACTGTTGATGGAACTCTTCCAGCTAGAGGCATTCCTCGCGGTGGTGCGGGAAGGCAGCTTCTCCGCGGCTGCGAAAGCACTCTATCGAACTCAACCTGCCATCAGTCAGACGATCAAGAAGCTCGAGGACGAGATAGGCCGTCCGCTGTTCGACCGCTCGAGCCGCCGCGGCGTGCTGACCGACGCCGGCCGCGTGCTGGCGGATCACGCCGAGCGGCTGGTCAACCTCCGGCAGCGCACGATGGCCGCGCTCGACGACGTGCGCCAGCTTCGGACCGGCCGGCTGACCATGGCGGCCAACGAGCTGACGTGTTTGTACCTGTTGCCAATCCTGCACGAATATCGTCGGCTTTACCCGGAGGTGCACATCACCGTGCAGCGCGCGCTGGGCAGCCGCGTGCCGGCGCAGGTGCTCGACTACGGCGCCGACTTCGGTGTCATCACCTTCCGGCCCGACACTGCGGCGCTGAACTCGATCGTCGTCTATCACGACGAGCTCGCGTTCGTGGTCCCGCCGACGCACCCGCTGGCCCGCCGATCAAAAGTGTCGATCACCGAACTGGCGCGCGAGTCGTTCGTGGCTCACCACGTGTCGTCGCCGTATCGTCAGAAAGTCATCGAGACGTTCCGCAAGCGCCGCGTGGAGCTGCGCATGCCGGTGGAGATGCCGACGATTGACGCCATCAAGAAGTTCGTGGCGATGGGAAACGGGGTGGCGCTGCTGCCGGCGATTACGGTCGAAAAAGAACTGGCACATAAGGAGCTCGTGAGGGTGCAAGTTCCTGAGCTCGCATTCGATCGCAAGTTGCGAATCATTCACCGTCGTGAAGGGACGTTGTCGCACGCGGCGGAAGCGCTGCTCACCGTGGTGGAAGCGCAGAGCGCGATGCGGCGCGGCAGATTCGCGTTTGCCGCCGAGCGCTGATTAGCGGCCCTTGTCGCGTGTCACGTTCCACGCGTTGGCCGGCACGCTGATCGTGGTGTGGCAATCGACACAAACACACACCTTCTGGTGAGGCCGATGGTAAACGGTTTCCATCGACCCGCCACAGATTGGACAAATCTCGACCACATCACAGGGATCCGGCGGAAGCCGGTCGGTTGATCCGAAAGCTCGACTACCCATGAAGAGGGTAGAGCAAGGGCTTTGCCAGCCACGTCAGGAGATCCCCTACGCCGGCCACTTTTTCTCACGCTTGAGGCGGACCACTTCCCAGGCCGATGAGGGGACGGTCAATCCCGAGAGGCAATCCTTGCAGACGTAGACACTCTGGTTGAACCGGTCGTAGACCACTTCCAACGTGCCACCGCAGATAGGACAGGCGCGAGGCGGGTCGCTCGAGTGCCCGAGGGGGGACATTCTTACTGGGATTCTAGGAATCTTGCGCGCTGACGATCAAGCGAAATCTGACTATAAACTCATCTGTATCAATGGTTTAGCTGGATCGTTGCTGGAGCGCGCAAGCGTCAGGGAAGGCTGGTGCGGAAGAGAGGACTCGAACCTCCACCCGGTTGCCCGGACTAGCTCCTGAGGCTAGCGCGTCTGCCAATTCCGCCACTCCCGCACGGAGAGGTTTCTTCCCGAGGCAGTAAGCAGGCAGTATACCATCCGGTAACTCACCCAATTTTCGTGGAGGGCCCGTGCGCCACTGGATTTTCGGCTGCGTGTTTGTGTTTGGCGTGGTCTCGAGCGCGGCTGCGCAATCGCCGACGTTCACCAAAGATGTCGCGCCGATTTTTTACGCCAATTGCGTTTCGTGTCACCGTCCTGGTGAGGTGGCGCCGATGGCGTTGCGCACCTACGACGAAGTGCGGCCGTGGGCGCGGTCGATCAGGCAGAAGGTCTCGACGCGGCAGATGCCGCCGTGGTTCGCCGACCCGGCGCACGGAACGTTCGCCAACGACGCGCGGCTCAGCGACAAACAGATCGACACCATTGTGAAGTGGGTGGACGCCGGCGTGCCGCGCGGCAATGCGCGCGACCTGCCGCCGCTGCCGACCTACACGGAAGGCTGGCAGCTCGGCGAGCCCGACCACATCATCACGCTGCCGCTGATCCAGATTCCAGCAGAAGGCAAGGACATTTTCCCGACGCCAAACCTCACGATCGACATTCCAGAAGATCGCTGGATTCGCGCGGTCGAGATCCGGCCCAGCAACCGCGAAGTGACGCATCACACGGTGCTGTTCATGGCCGGCGGCATCGGCGGCGGTATGGTCGGCAATTCCGGGTTCGTCGATCTGCTCGGCGTGTGGGCCGTGGGCACGCCGCCAACGGTGTATCCGGAAGGCGTGGGCCGCTGGGTGCGCAAGGGCCAGCAGTTGCGCACCAACCTGCACTATCACCCGAACGGCAAGGCGCAAACCGACCAAACGCGCGTCGGCCTCTACTTCGGCAAGGGCGAGCTGAAGAAGGAAGTCACGACGGCCGTGGCCGGTGATGTCAGTTTCAGGATTCCCGCCGGCGCGAAGAACCACGAGATGCGCGCGCTGTACGTGATCGACCAGGACGTCAACATCGTGTCGTACTTCCCGCACATGCACCTGCGCGGCAAGGACATGTTGCTGACGGCGCACCTGCCGGACGGCCGCAAACAGACGCTGCTGAACGTGCCGAACTACGACTTCAACTGGCAGCTGTATTGCTACCCGAAGGATCCCGTGCCGCTGCCGCGCGGCACCGTCGTCGAGGCCGTGGCGCATTACGACAACTCGGCCGACAATCCGAACAATCCGGATCCGGCGCGCGACGTGACGTTTGGCGAACAGTCGAACGACGAAATGATGTTCGGGGTGTTCGACTTCATGGCGAAAGACGGTGTGTCGCCAGTGCCGTCGACCACCGAAAAGCGAATGGATGTCCTGGCGTCAATTCTGCCGGCGGGGTCGGCGTACAGGGCGTCGGTCACCATCCTCAAACCGATCCCGGCGGTGCTCCACCTGCCGCGTTCCGGCGAGGGCGCGTTCTACCTTGCGCAGGGCCGCTTCCAGATCAATCGCATCCCGATCAAGTCGATCACCTGGAACGGCGACGCGTTCGAGTTCCGGATGGATGCGCAGTTCGGCCCCAATGCGCGATTCACGTTCGACGTGAAGGGCACGGCGGCGGGCAACACAATCACCGGCGAGGTGACGCCGGTCGGCGTGGCGAAGGCGCCCTTCAGCAGAACGTTCGAAGGCACGCTGGTCGCGAGATAACGAACGTCGGCGATGGCGTCATTCGTAATCGGCGTGGCCGGCGGCTCCGGCTCGGGCAAGACCACCGTGGTGCGCAGGATTGTCGACAGCCTGGGGCCGGAACACGTTACGGTGCTCGACCACGACCGCTACTACCGCGATCGCAACGACCTGCGGCTGGAAGAACGCGCCGCGCTCAACTACGATCATCCCGATTCGCTCGAAACCGATCTGCTGGTCGATCACGTGCGGGCGCTGAAGACCGGGCGTTCGGTGGAAGTGCCGCGCTACGATTTCACGCGGCATGCGCGGCTGGCGGAGAAAGACACGGTTCAACCGCGCCGCGCGTTGATCGTCGAGGGCATCCTGATCTTCACCGACGCCGCGCTGCGAGAGCTGATCGACATCAAGGTGTTCGTCGACACCGATTCAGACACCCGGTTCATCCGCCGCCTGCAGCGTGACGTCGCCGAGCGCGGCCGGACGATGGAGTCGGTGATCGACCAGTACCAGTCGACCGTGAAGCCCATGCACCTCGAGTTCGTCGAGCCGAGCAAGCGCTATGCGGACGTGATCATTCCGCTGGGCGGCCACAACACGGTGGCCGTCGATCTGCTGCTGACCATGTTGCGGGCAGTTGGAAAGCCGGTCGCGCCGTCGCGCGCGACGGGCTAACGCCGGCGGTTGAGCAGGTAGGCGCTGAACGCGGCGAGCCCGCCCAGCACGGCGATGTCGCGGATCAACTTGAAGAAGTTGATCACCCACGCGATGCCGATGCCGAACGCCGCCCACTGCACCCACCATTCGCCGGGCGAGGTCATCACGTTGATGACGAACAGCATCAACACGATGAACGGGGCGGTAATCAGGAACTTCACTCGGCGCAGGGGTCCGAACACCATAGGCTCCTTAACTCTTTCTTTACGATCCGCCGGCCGAAAGGTTTCCCGCCGTCGCCGGGGCTCCGGCGGGCAGGCCAGAGTAACCCGAAACGCGGTAGAATTTTGCGTTCCCATTTCTTCAAGTTCTGGAGGTTGTATGGACGTCCGGCAGTTTTCTCGTCGTCGTTTCGTGGGTGGCGTCACCGCCGCGGTGGGTGCGTTCAGCCTGCGGCGTGACGAGTTGTTCGCCCAGGGTCAGACCCCGCAGTTCACCGGCTCGGACAACGACTACGACACTTTCGTCAAGCTGGCGAGCAACGAGAACAACTGGGGTCCACCCGATTCCGTGATGAAGGCGATGAACGCGGCGTGGAAGTACGCCAACCGCTACGGCTACCCGGACGGCAACGTCGTTCAGGTGATTGCCGATCATCACGGCGTGCGGCGCGACAACATCCTGCTGACCGCCGGATCGGGTGAAGGCCTCAACGTGATGGCCACCACCTACCTTGGGCCCGGCAAGAAAGTGCTCGGCGTCAGCCCGTCCTACGCGAGCGTGTTTCAGCAGGCGGCCAACGTCAAGGCCGACTCCATCCAGTTGCCGCTCACCAAGGATTTCACGCAGAACATCAGCCAGATGATCGAGGCCGCCAATCGCAATGCGCGCGACATCGGCTTCGTGTATCTCTGTAACCCGAACAATCCCACCGGCGTGGTGATTACGGCCAAGGACGTCAAGGAGCTGCTCGACAACATCCCGAAAGACATGCCGGTGTTGATCGACGAGGCGTATCACCACTACGTGGATGATCCGGCCTACGGCACCGCCATCCCCTACGTGCTGGAAGGGCGGAAGGTGGTGGTCGGGCGGACGTTCTCGAAGATCGCGGCGCTGGCCGCGATGCGCATCGGCTACTCGGTGGCGCCGCCCGACATGATTCGCGAAATGCGCGTCTACGCGTCGAACAGCGTCAACGTGCTGGCCAAGTGGGGCGCCGTGGCGTCGCTGAAAGACCCCGCCGCCCAGGCCGATGTGAAGTCGAAGACGGTGACGCTCCGCAACAACACCAGCAAGGTGCTCGAGAGCTGGGGCTACGCGACGATTCCGTCGCAGACGAACTTCTTCATGGTGCACCTCGGTGATCGCACGGTGCAGCCGGTGATCGAAGAATTCCGCAAGAGAGGGATTCTCGTGGGCCGCCCATTCCCGCCGATGCTGAACCATCTGCGCGTGTCGGTCGGCACGCCGGAGGACATGGAGAAGTTCATCCAGGCCTTCAAGGCGATTTTCCCGCAGAAGGCTGCGGCCACCGCCCGCGGCGGCCGCTAACCGTTACGGGGTCGCCGACGGATTCGCCGGCGGCCCCTTGATTTCGTACGGAGGCGGCTCCACTCCCAGCAGGTGCCGTACGAAGTAATCCCACCGCCTTCTGACCATGTACGGCTCGTTGCCGAACCCGTGACCACGGTTCGGGAAAATGATCAGATCGAAATCCTTGTTGGCTTTGATCAACGCATCCACCACCAGCAGCGTGCTGTAGTACGGCACGTTCGAGTCCATCGAACCGTGGGCGAGCAGCAGCTTGCCTTTGAGCTGGTGGGCCACCAGCTGGTTGGCCTGATTGTCGTAGTTGGTGGTGCCGTCCGCATTCTTCTGGAGCAGGCCCTGCCACTTTTCGGCCCAGTCGTCCTCGTAGACGCGGTTGTCGTGATTGCCCGCCTGCGACACGCCGACCTTGAAGAAATCAGGGTGCCGGAACATCGCCGACGCGGTGGCGAAGCCGCCGCCCGAGTGCCCGTAAATCCCGGTGCGATCGATATCGATCCACGGGTAGCGCGACGCCAGCTCCTTCATCCCGGCCACCTGGTCTGGCAGCGTGTTGTCGCCCATGTTGCCGTAGTAGGCGGCGTGGAAGCGCTTCGATCGCCACGGCGTGCCCATGCCGTCGATCTCGACGACGATGAACCCGAGCTCGGCGAGTGCCTGCGAGTCGGCGCGCGACGGTGAGAACTGGCGGCTGCCGACGCTGCCGGTTTGCGGTCCCGGATAAATCCGATTGACGATCGGATACTTCTTCGCCGGATCGAAGTTGGTTGGCCGATAGAGCAGCCCGTACAGCTCGTTGACCCCGCCGCGATCCTTCACTGTGATCGGCATCGGCGGTTTCCATCCCATCGCCAGCAGACGGGTGAGGTCCATCTTCTCGAGCGGCAGGATCACCTTGCCGGTGTCGTCGCGCAGCACCGAGACGGTGGGCACGTCGGGTTTCGCGTAGTTGTCGACGAAGTAGCGGCCCGACGGCGACACCGCAACGTCGTGATCCGCGTCTTCCGGCGTGAGCAATTGTGCGGGCTTGCCGTCCATGCCGACGCGATAGAAATGACGGAAATGCGGGTCGCGGCCGCGCTCGCGCCCGACGCCCTGGAAGAACAGCAACCGGTTCGCTTCATCGACGCGCAGCAGCTGCGTGACGTTGCCTTCGCCGCTGGTGATGGCGTGCTTCACCTTACCCGACTGCAGATCGTGCAGGTAGAGGTGGCCCCAGTTGTCCTTCTGCGAGAACCAGATCGCCTCGTTCGACTTCGGCAGCGATCGCCAGTTGACGCGGCCGTTGCCGGATTCGAGGAAGGTCTCGCCCTTTTCCTCGAGTACGTCACGAATGGCGCCGCTCGCGGCGTTGGCGACGCGCAGGTTCGCCTGCTGGTGATTGCGCGACGTCGAGACGAACGCCACTTCGCTCGCGTCGGCGTGCCACTGCACGTCCACCCACTCGCCGCCGCACAGCACGTCGTCGCAGATCGTCGAGCGGTGCTGATCCGGCGGCATCTGCAGCGCGATCACTCTCGGGCCGTCGATCTCGATGATGACCCGCTCGATCATCGTGATGAGATCGTCGCCCGGCAGCGGGTATTTCCACGCCAGCAACGTCGGATGGCCGACGGTGGTGTTGACGAGGTACATCTCGCCGCTCCGGCGCTGATCCTGGCGGAAGGTGGCGATCTTCTTCGAGTCGGGCGACCACGCCACGACCGGCCGGTCGCTGAATCGCCATCCGGCGTTGTCGGTGGCGTAGCCGTAATCCTTCATGCCATCGGTCGTCAGCTGCTTGTCGGCGCCGGTGGAGAGGTCTCGGACCCACAGGTTGTCGTCCCTGATGAAGGCGGCGAGCTTGCGATCGGGCGACAGCACGCTGTTCGGCACGTTGTCGCGCGGCGCGCTGGCGCACTTGGCGCCCCGCACGTCGCAGGTCCAGCGCAGCCGATCGCTGTCGAATGAGAACGACTGCAGATCGGCGGCAAAGGTGATGGTCTGGAACGGCAGCCTGGCCGCGGCGATCGGCCTGCCCATGGCCGCGGTCAGCGCCGTCGCGACGGCGGCGTGATCGAACGCCCGCGCTTTCGTCGCCTTGCCCGGGTCGACGAGCAGGAACTCGCCGCCGTCGGCGGTCTGGTTGCGGTACCAGAACCGATCGTCCGGCAGCCAGTTGGCGCGCACCGCGCCGTTCGAGACCAGCGGCGTGGTGTTGTAGCTCAGGAATTTTTCGGCGCGCTCGTAATCGGCGACCGTGACCTGGGCGCGGGTCTGCGCGGACCCTGGCAGCACGGCGCCGGCCACCACAGCCGCGGCCAGCAAGAGGCGTGGATAGGGCTTGACCATGCGGAAGAGTATTGCACTTTGTTCTTGATTGTTTGTTCTTTGTCGTTTCTGGAAAGGGAAGGCCGGGTCAGGGCACCCGGCCTTCGAGAGATTCAGCTACTTGCCGTCGCCGAAGAGGATGTCGCAGATGAAACAAAGGTCGGTAAACGGAGGAGCGCCAGCCGCGCTCGCGACCAGTCCGTTACTCGCGCTAGTCGGCTTCACGAAGGGAAGTTGGGTGGCCGGGACGTCACGACCGGTGGCGTCTGCGCACCGGGCCATTACCGGCGTTGCATCAACGAGGAACTGGAAGAGGACCTCGCTGTGCACGAGCGCCATCGAGTCGTTCATGCGCTCGTCCATGGCCGCAGAGCTGATCATCCACAACTCCTCGGCCTGAGAAGCGTCGATAGTCACCGTCTGGGCCTCCGTGCCGCTCGTGATTCGAAGTGTCGTTGACATACCGGGCAGATTGCGGTAATTGACTGCGTCGGTCAGTCGCTGGCGGTGGCCGCCGAACGTCCAGACCTTGCCGGCATCAGGGTGTGCGGCGGAATTTTCGATCTTTCCCCCGCGCAAGGCGATTGTCGACGACGCCCATTTTTCGACGTTGCCACGCACGCGCTTGCCCGGAGCGATCTGGTGCAGATGAGCCATCTGGTCGCCCTCGTTGACGACGCGATCGGCCGAACCCGACACCACGTCGATCGCGGTGTTCAAGAGCGAGCGGTAAACGAAGTCGGCCGGCCTGGTACCGACGAGCTCGGTATCGAAGGCCGCCGGGACGACACCGGACACGGGAATCATCCCAAGTTCCCTGGCGATCGTGGAACTCTTCCGGGCCATCAGGAATGGCACGTGAGTAGCCTGATGATGGCCGTCACCCGGTGTGGCAACGAGGAACGAACGGTCCCTGCGCTCGACGAATCCCATCAAGCCGACGAACCGGAACTTGAAGGAACCCGGGGTCGGGGCCGCGTGCGCATTTCCCGCAACACTCGTACATGCGGCGGCGGCGCCGAGCGCAACTCGACTGACAAAGTCACGACGATTCATTTGTAGCTCCTACTTTGGGGGGCTATCGATCGGAGCCGTA
>Ga0187893_10000837_pt1 | contig 77670 bp, 48 predicted proteins | sample MA1701074metaG_FD_139574 | JGI IMG/M metagenome (GOLD analysis project Ga0187893, IMG submission 139574) | White microbial mat communities from a basaltic lava cave in the Kipuka Kanohina Cave System on the Island of Hawaii, USA - MA170107-4 metaG ...
AACGACCGCCCGGGTTCCGAAGTCCGTCACGCAGGGACTCAGCACCTCCAGGCTCGGGATGATGCACGGGTCCCCGACGCAGAGGTTGTCGGGGTTCGCACAATCCACTTGGCTCGCCGCCGGCACGGGCGCGCCCAGCACGCCGAGCGCGATCACGGCCGCGAGCCGCGCCCGCCCACGGCGCGAGGGAACGGGCGCCCGCCTCGCGCGGCGGCGTGTCGGCATCGGCGGTATGGGCGGGGCGGGCATCCACCACTCGAATCGTCGGGGGTTACGCCTCTCCCCGTACATACCGGGACCTGACCCGGCAGGTCAAGAACAAAAACAAGAGAAAAAACGGGTGCCCCGGCCGACCCCTCCGGATGGCGCCGGGATGGTGCGCCCGCTTCGCGTCGTATTCCGAATAGGAATGTATCCTAGCCAAGTTGTTTGTTTTTAGATTGACTGTCTCCCTCTCACCCTGCTACGCGACTGCGGTCGGCAGACGCCTCCCCGGCGCTGCGTCGATACACATGAAGCACCGCTCACGGCTCCGGGTGCTCGCCATCCTCGTGGCGGCCCTTCATCCCGCGTCGGCCGTCGTCGCCCGCGCCACCACGTGTCAGGATATTTGCCCCGGCACGGGCGACTGCGTGATCACCACGAACCGGACAGTCCAGCCGGGTTCCGATCTCGACTGCAGCGGCCGCAGCATCATCCTTAGAAGCCCGCTCGGCACGCTCGAAGTGAGCAACGGCTGGTTCACCTTGCGGGCGCACAACGTCACGGTCGAGGCGACACGCCACATAACGGCCAGCCTCAGCGGTGCCTGGGTCCCCTTCGGCATGGCGCTCAAACTCAGCGGCACCCTCGATGCGACGGGCTTTCTGCGTGCCAACAGCACCCAGGGCGGCGGTACGATCACCGTGGAGGCGATCGGAGACATCTTCGTGCGCGATGCGACCGGGGAGGTGAAGGGGATTCGTGCGATCGGGGAGGCGGCGGACAAGCCGGGTGGCAGCGTGCGTTTGGTCAGTGACGGGGTAATCGTGATCGACGATGAGATTCTGGCGGAGAATCAGGGCGTGACGGGCACGGGCGGCGGGGGCCAGATTTTTCTCAAGGCCACCGGAAGCATCGCCATCAATAGTTTGCTCAGCGTCCACGGACGTGGGGCGGGCGGGACGATCCGGATCCTCACGCCAGGTAACCTCGATGTGACACAGACCCTGAAGGCCGACGGGGGCGGCGCGGAAGGAAACGGTGGGGTTATTTCGCTTCAGGCGGAGCGAATCGTCATCAACGGGCCGCTCGTTGCCCAAGGCGGGATCGGCACCTCAGGGGGCCAGTCGGAGGGCGGCGTGGTGGACCTGCGCGCGGGCGCACTCGGCTTGAGTGTCAACAGCAACATCGACGTGACCGGCGGAGCGGATGGCGGCGGCACGATCCAGGCCTACAGTGCGGGCAATCTCACGATGGGTGCCGGTGTCTCGCTCACGTCCCGCGCTGACCTGAACGGCGGCGATGCGGGGGAGATCGAGCTCAGGGCAGATCAGCTATTCACCATCGGCCAGAATGCAATTTTAGATGCGAGCGGACACTCCGCGAGCACCGTGGTCGGCTATGGGGCGGGCATTACCCTTGGCGCCTGCGAGCTCTCGATCGCCACGCTCGTGACAATCAAGGCGACTGGCTACGACGGCGGCGAGGTCACACTCGTGGGACAGAAAACCCTCACCGTGGGTGCGACGGTGAACGCGGCAGGGGTCGACACGCCCGGGGAAATCGAACTGGTGTATCGGGGCACCTGCAGCAATGCACCCACGAAGCACTGCCTGAGCAACGCCGACTGTACCATCGGATGCAATACCGGAGCGTGTAGTGCGCCCACCACGACCGGTGCCACGTTCACCCCGGCCCCGCCCCGGTATGACAACGACCGGAATCTGGGCCTCTGTTCCCCGTGAGAGGAGTGAGCCGCATGATACGACGCGCGAGGGCGCGGCGCTGGTGCGTGACGAGATGCTGTTGCTTCGGCACTGCGCTTTCCATCGTCTGGGTCACGATGGCCGGGGCGCTGTGTGACCCGAATCCGAACATCATCCTGATTCTCGCCGACGATTTGGACCGGACGGCGTTACCGGTCTACAACCCGGCGCTGCAGCCTGGTCTTCTCACACCGGCGACCATTGCGGCGACCGCGACCGACAAGGCACGACTATTTCAGAGTCCCACGATGAATCGCCTGGAAGCGCGTATGTGCGCGGAGCGCAGCGTGCCGGCGAACTTCGGCACGTGTGCCGGCGCCTCGGATTTTGGTCTCGGATTGCATGTCGAACCCGGCGATAAGGACCCCGCGGATCCGAACCACCCCTACGACCCAGAGGAATGCCAGTCGAACACCAGACCGCCAGCCGCCTACTGCGATGCCGCATGGGACATCCTCCCCGGGTTCGGTGGTCTCAATCGCATTGCGCAAGGAGCGATCTTCAATCGCTTCTATGCCACCGCCGCGGTGTGCGCCCCGACGCGCGCGAGCCTCCTCACGGGCCGGCCTGGCCCCAAGACCGGAGCCAACGCGAACAGCGACGACGATCAATTGCCGGCCCACGAGGTCTCTCTCGCGGAGTACCTCCGGCAACGCTGCAACGATCGATGCTATACCCAAGACGGCGAATGTCCCTTCGGACCCACCTTCGCCGATGTCTGCTACCACACCGGCATCATCGGCAAGTGGCACGGATTCCAGGCGGCGCCGGGGCAAGAGGGCTTCGAGGAAGCGATCACGTACCTCAACCCTGAATGGCCCTACCTCACGGACCACACGCCACTAGATTGTCATCCCGCGGGGCTGAACCTCGATCTCAAATCCGACGGCGTCAGCACCGCCGATCCGGCGCTCGGAACGTGCCTGTCGACAGGGGCCGGATGGATATACGAGCGGTCCAGTACGGACCAAACGGGTGGAGGAGACGAGGACAATTGCTGGGATATGGATGGTCCGGCCCGGTTCGCCGGTGGCGCGAACAATACGGGCACCGGCTGTCCGATGAGCACGCGGATCTTCAGCGATCTGGCGGAAAATTTCATCAATCGATATGCGGCGGAAGCGCAGGCGCAACCGCCTGCAGAACGAAAGCCCTTCTTCCTGATCGTGGCGTTCAACAATGTCCATGAGAAACCAAGGGCACCAAGGCGTACGCGGCAACACTACTTCCGGCCGCGAGGGAACCACCAGCGGGTGCCGAGGCCCCCGAACAGGCGCGGTGATCGGTACTGGGCGCTGCACGAGGAGATCGACGCCGCGATCGGGCGCATAATCGATAAACTGGACGGCGAGGGACTGCTGGCGGAGACATTGATTCTCTTCACCAGCGACCAGGGTCCGGAGACCGGCGGGAGGCAGTTGGTGTACGGGGATCCCCGCCTGCGCGGTGGAAAACGCCAAGTGTCCGAACGGGGCATCCGGGTGCCGTTCCTCGCGCGCGCATGTTCAGACGACCACTTGGTAACAGGACACGTGACCAGCCATGTGGACCTGTTTCGCACCATCGCGGAGGCCGCGGGCATGCCGGTGACGGCATTGGACAATGGGCACCTGTGTGCGTGCGATCACCCGCAAGATTCTTTACATCCGGATGACGGGCAGCCGTGTCCGTGTGTGTCGCCATTCGTGCAAATCCCGCACGACGTGGACGGAACGAGTTTCTACAGGGTGCTACAGCAGAACGTGAGCCAGCCGCCCGGCGTTCCGCTGCGCAATTTTCAGTTTGCCCAAGCCGGCATCGATAGGCGGGCCGTGAGCACGAGGGAAGGCTACTATGTCGCCCGAAGTCTCCCGACGGGTGGCGGCTCGACGATCCCCGCGACGGGAGGGGTCTGCGGGTACATCGGTCCCGAGCCCGGCGACACCACGAACAAGTACGCACAGGTCCTCGTCGGATCGTGCACCCCATGCAATCCGGACGGCCCGGCCGAGCAATGCGATGATGTGCAGGACTACGTGGTGCTCGGCAGTCGCTGCGCGCCAGAGTTTGCGGGACAAAAGCTCTGGGAGCGCGCGCGTTGCAAGAACAGCGCGCAGTGTTCCGGGGTGTGCCAAGAGGTTGACGTGCAGGATGAGGACTTGGAGACCACGTATAGGGGGTGCGTTCGCGCGGCGTGGAAGTGGATGGAGATGGACGGCCAAGAGGAGTTGGTCGACCTCGCGACCAACCCCGAGGAGGACGACCGGCTCAACTGCGCGAGTTCGATGAACCAGGAGATTGCGGCGATTCGGAGCGACCTGGACACGAAGCTGGGTCAATGGCAACTGGGGCAACTCTGGGACCGTTGCGAGGCCTGTCCCAGCCCCAATCCCCCGTCGTTCTTGGCGTGTACGGAGTGCTTCACTTCCCCGTAGCCGAGCGGACCCTGGAAAGCCCGCGGCGTCAACGTGTTAGGAAACCCGTGTATCAGGTCTCCAGCGGGAACCGCGAAGGTACCAGCGCAGGGCAAGCGCCGGCTCCACCTCGTTCTCTGCGCCGTGTCGGCCCTGGCAATCGCGTGTACCATGGAAAGTTCGACCGGGGACCTTGACGCGCGGGCGGACTACATCGGCTCGGCCACCTGCGCCTCGTGCCACGACGTGCAGCAGCGGGCGTGGAGCGATTCTCTGCATGCGGCGGCCATGCGCCCGGCGATCCCGCCGCACGTGCACGCAGCGTTTGATGGCACGCGTGTCCCCTGGGCGCCCGCGGGGCACGCAGTCCCGCAGCGCGAGGGCGACCGCTTCGTGATCGACGTCGTGTTCGGGCGCAGCGAGCCCGCCCGCCACCTCGCCGCGTACGCGCTCGGGCGGGCGCCGCTCGAGCAGCACCTCGTCACGTTCCCCGGCGGGCGGCTGCAGCCGCTGCCGGTCGCGTTCGATACCGCCCGCAGCGAGTGGTTCGACGTCTTCGCGAGCGATCCACGCGAGCCATCTGACTGGGGCTACTGGGCCAACCGCGGGATGACCGCCAACACGCAGTGCCTCTACTGCCACACAACCGGGTACGAGAAGGGCTACGCCCCGGCATCGGACCAGTACGAGACGCGCTGGGCGGAGCTGGGCGTGACGTGCGAGGCCTGCCACGGGCCGGGCGCCGCCCACGTGGCCCGACACCGCGCGGGGACCACGGCGGGCGACGACCCGTACCGCCCGCTCGCGGGCGACCAGCTCCTCGATCTCTGCGCGGCCTGTCACGCGCTCCGCCGCGACGTCGCCCCGGGCTTCCGCCCGGGAGCGCCCTTCCTCGATCACTTCGAGCCCGTCCTCCTCGACGGCGCCGAGTATCACCCAGACGGACAGCTGCTCGGTGAGACCTACGAATGGGGCTCCTTTCTCCAGAGCGCGAAGTATCAACGCGGCATCGGGTGCACCGCCTGCCATGAGCCGCATGGCGCGCGCCTGCGCGCCGAAGGCAACGACCTCTGCCTCGGCTGCCATGATGCGCGCCTGGGGTCCCCCGCCCACACGCACCATGATGCCGACGGGCCCGGGGCGGCGTGCGTCGCCTGCCACATGCCGGTCACCGTCTACATGGAGCGCGATCCCCGCCACGACCACAGCTTTTCTCTTCCGGATCCGGAGCGGACGCGGGCGCTCGGCATCCCGAGTGCCTGCGATCGGTGCCACGCCGAGCGGGATCCGGCGTGGGCGGCGGCGCAGGTGCAGGACTGGTTCGGCGCAGGTGAGAAGCGCCAGACCCGGCTCCGTCTCGCCGTGGCCATCGCGCAGGGCCGCCGGGGCGATCCGGCGAGTGTTCGGCCCTTGCAGGAGTGTCTGGCGGGGTGCCGGGATGCGGTCCATCGCGCCAGCGCCGCGCGGTTGCTGGCGCAGTTCGGCGATCGGGCCGAGGTGCGCGAAGCGCTGATGCGCGCGGCGAGAAGCGGGGATCCCCTCACGCGCTTCGGCGCGGTTTGGGCGCTCGCCGAGTTGGGTCCGCGCGACGAGCACAGCCGGAAGACGCTCCTCGCCGCGACCGATGATCCCGTCCGCGTCGTACGGGTCAACGCCGCGTGGGGACTTCGGACGCTGGCGCTGGCCTCCCTCCCGCCCGCGGTGCAAGCGTCCGTGACGCGAGCCTTCGGGGAATGGGAAGGCATGATCGCCTTGCAGGCGGAGCACCCCGAGGCGCAGCACACGCACGGTGTCTTTCTGGCCGCCCGCGGTGATCACGGGCAGGCGCAGGCGGCGTACCGGTCGGCGATCGCCTCGCCCCGGCGAGCATTGCCCCGCGCTACAATCTCGCGCTGTCACTGGTGGCAACGGGCGACACCGCGGGGGCGGAGCGAGAGCTCGGGGAGATCCGGGCCCTCGATCCCGCCTTCGCGCCCGCGGCTTACGCGCTCGGAGTCCTCTACGGCAACACTGGCCGCTGGGCCGAAGCGGTCCGAAGTCTCCGTGACTGCCTCGACCGCGATCCAACGTATCCCGGGGCGCTCTACGATCTCGCGCTCGCCGCGCTCGAGAATGGCGCGAGCGACGAAGCCTCGCACGTGCTGGAGGCCGCGGCTTACGACCCTGGGACGCGCACAGAGGCCGTGCGCGGGCTCGTGGCAATCCATCTTCGGCGCGGGGACCACGCGGGCGCCGCGCGCTGGGCGCGGCAGGCGAACGATCCGGCGCTCGGGGCGGATCCCCGCCTCCGGACGCTTCTGGACTAGGGATGTATCCGGGGCCGCTGCACCTGTTCGGCACCGCGCTCTCGGCATGGAACGCGACGTTTGTCTTGGCGGTGCTCCTCGGCTACCCGGTCCTGCGGATCGCGTGTCGCGCCCGCGGGTACCCGCCGCCGCGCTATCTCGCGCTGCGCTATCTTGCCACGGCCTACGGCGCGGCCGTGGCGGCGCAGTGGTGTGCCTATCTCGTCGATCGGCACACGAGTGTCCTGCCGGCGCCGGAAATGAGCTGGGTGCGGTATTACTTCGATCCGCTCGCGGGGCCCAAGACGCTCTATGGCGCTGTCCTCGCCCTGCCGCTCCTGGCGTGCACGCTGTGGGAGCCGGGCCGCCGATTCGACTACCGCGCCACGCTGGATTGCTGGACGCCGCCCCTCTGCGCGGTCCTCGCGATGGCCCGCGTCGGCTGCTACCTGGAAGGGTGTTGTTACGGCGTGCCGGCCCCCCTGGGCGTCGCGTTTCCCGTCGGGTCGCCAGCGTACCACCGCCACTTCGCAGCCGGCCTGATCACCCCCGACGCGGCGAGCCTCCCCGTGGTGCCGACGCAGGTGATCGAAGCGCTCGTGCTGGGCGGCCTCGCAATCGCCGCACTCTCTGCACTCGCCGCGGGGCGGCGGGGGATCTTCCCGTCGACCCTCGCTGCGTACGGACTCTGCCGCTTCGCGGTCGAGCTCGTCCGGGACGATCCGGAGCGGAACGTCGTCGGGGTCTTCTCAGTGGCGCAGTGGATCGCCCTCGGCACCCTGGCGGCGTATGCGCTCTGGCGCCAGGCGCCAGGACGATGATGAGATGCGCATGAACGTCCCGCCGCTCATTCGGTACTCCCCCAACAAGCTCATGTACCTCGTGTACTGGGCGCCCTTCATCGCAACATACCAGCTCGTCAATCGCTTCCCGGTGACGACGCCAACGGAACTATCGTTTACCTGGCTTGACGGCGCGCTGCCCTTTCTCCCCGGGCTGCTACCCGTCTACGTGGCCTACCTCCCCTTCTACTGGTGGACGGTGGCGCGGGCCCGCAACGATCGGGAGGCCAATTGGCTCTTCTACGGCGCCCACCTCCAGCTGGTGTTGAGTCTGCCGTTCTTCCTCCTTGTGCCCGTGCGCATGCCGCTCGACCGCTTCTATGGCCACGCCCCGTACAACTGGGCGGATGCGCTCTGGCGCTGGTTCGACGGCCCTAATAACTGCTTTCCCAGTCTGCACGTCGCGACCTGCCTGCTGCTGCAGCAGTTCAATTGGCGCCGCGCGTACCGCTGGCCGCACGCCGTCTCGGCGGGAGCAATCATGTGCTCGACCGTGCTGGTGAAGCAGCACTACGTGGTGGATATGCTCGGCGGCGTGGCGGTCTATGCCTTGTCGGCCGCCGTGCTGTCGCGGCTCGCCATCGGCCGGCTCACGGCGGACGGGTGGGTGCGGGCGCGCGGTGTCGAGGCGCCGGCGTGCTCACGGTGACGATGCAGAGGGGACCGACGGATCCGGCGCCACGGTGACAGGAACATCCCGCGAGGGGCGAGCGAAAGCCACCGCAGCAGAGACGTTACAACGGAGGGGCCATGCGTAACATCATCTATATCGTGGGCGGGTGTCTGATCGCGTTACTGGCCACGCCTGCGCGCGCCAGCGACATCAGCGTGCACGGCACCTACAGCGCCAGTGCGGCGGGGCCGGGGGGCACGTGGGACGCCATCGTCGTCGCCGAGACGGGCCACCTGCACGGGGCGATGTCATACGACGACGGCAGCGTCGTCGAGCTCGACGGCACGTTCGCCGCCGGCACCATCCAGATCCCGATCGTCGCGCCCGGGCAGGTCCCCGGGCAGCTCACCGGGCAGGTGAGCGGCACGACGCTCAGCGGCACCTACACCGTCGGCGGGGCGCAGGGTACCTGGACGGGCGAGGCCGACGCGCCGCTGCCGGGCAACTGATCGGCAGACAAGGCAGACCGGCCTGGGGCAGCGGGGGGTCGTGGCTGAGTTTCCGCTCTTGGACCGTGAACATCGACCGGAAGCACCGATGACGCCCCGAAGGCTTGTAACACAAGTCGGCGAGAGTGCCGGCTGATGGACAGCTGCCCTCGGCGCGTCTGGCGTGCGGGGATCGTCATAAACTACTCGCCGCTCCCTGAGATCGACGAGGGAGCAGAGTGGGGCCCAGGACAGTCGGCCCAGCAGTTCACCAATCCCCCATTCCCCCTATTCCCGCCACTCCCGCGGCGGGTGCATCGGAGCGGACAATCGATGCGCTCCTCGCTCAGACTCTCGCCGTCGAGCGCTTGCAGGTGCTGCACGGAAGAGCCCGCTCGCCGGTTCGCACAGGCCGCCGCGCCGAGCGCCAGCATGATCACCAGGAGAGACGCCACCGGAGCGCGCCGCGAGCCCATTGGACAGGAGCTAGTGAAGAGCCATCGCGCCGTCAATCGACGCCTTGCGGGCACTGCCCCCTCTGGCCCCGATCGCGCTCGGGCCATCGACCGCATCGGTCCGTTCACATTCAGACCCAATGATCGAGCGGGCGCGGTGGTTTCGGCTTTCGTACCCGCGTGCTACTGTCGCGCTTCGCGGATTCCCTGCCCCCATCGGCAGGACTCGACGTCGCTGACACCGCAATGGCCTCCGGGGCACGTTGGATCGCCGTCGCGTTCCTGCTCGAGAACGCCATCCTCCTCTATCCACACGCCCGCGACTTGATCGTGCGACCCGAAACGACGCCGTACGAGCACGGACGGGCCATTGCTACCGGCCTCGGATGCTTCAGCTGCCACGGCCCCGAAGGCCGCGGCGGCATACCGAACCCCGGCAGCGAGTGGAAGACCGTGCCCGCGTTCAACGAGCGCGTCCCCATGATGTTCGCCAAGCACGACGCCGAGCTGCGCGAGTACATTCTCGACGGCCATCCCCGCGCCAAGGCCGACGATCCCGACTATCGCGCCGAGATGGAGGCGCAGGCGATGCGCATGCCCGCCTACCGCAAGCACCTCTCGGCCGGCGAGCTCGATGCGCTGATCGCCTTCATCCGGCCGGCCTCCGGCTTGCTCGTTCCCGACGCCGATCTGGCGGCGCGCGGCCTCGAACTCGCCTATTCGAATGGTTGTTTCTCCTGCCACGGAGATCTCGGCGGCGGCGGGGTCGCCAATCCAGGCTCCTTCAAGGGTTACATCCCGAGCTTCTGGGGCGAAGACTTCCGCGAGCTCGTGCGCAGCGATACGGAGCTGGTCGAATGGATCGCGAAGGGCCGGATCGCGCGGCTGGCGGAGAACGTGATCGCGCGGCGCTACGTCGAAGGCCAGGTCATTCAGATGCCGGCCTACGAGAAGTTCTTGCGCCCGGAGGAGATCGACGCCATCGCCGCCGCCGTTCGCTGGATTCACGAAGGGAGCTGGCAGAACCAGCCCCTCCTCGAGTAGCGCAAGCCGCGGGCGTCACGTGCCGGGGCTCGGAACCGAAGCATCCGTCCTCCCGACACGGCTCCGGAACGCGCTTGCCGGGCTGATGCTGGAGGCGATCGGGCAGCGAGGCGCACCGGCTGAGCCCGGCAGCGCCGCGGCCGCCATCGTGCTCCTGCAGGCATTCGGAGATCTGACCGCGAGAGCCGACGAAACGGTCGCGCTGCACGCGCTGCACGCCCGCGCGCAGCGCATCGTTCCTCAGGGCGCCCGCGAGCTCGAGCGCGGCCTGGCACGCCTGTGTCCCACGTATCTCGAGCGGCGCGGAATCGGATCGGAGGCGGCGGTGAGCCTCGGCAGCGCCGTCCGCCCGCACGCCGCGATGCTGCACGCGCGAGCCGCGGCGTACACGGAGCTGCTCCGGCGCGCCACCGCCCTACCCGCGCTTCCGCAGGAGCCGGTCCTGCGCAGCATCATCACCGCAGCCTTGCTCTTCAACGCCGGACTCTACTTCGAGGCGCACGAGGCGCTCGAGCTGATCTGGCGCGCGGCCGTCGGTGACGTCAAGACGTTCAGCCAGGGATTGCTCCAGGTCGCCGTCGCCCTGCACCACGCCCATGCTGGCAACCGGCGCAGCGCGTGGACACTGCTGCGCAAGGGCACGGACAAGCTGCGCCGCACGCCCGCCCCTGCGCCAGCGATCGACATCCCGGCGCTGCTCGCGGAGCTCGTACCCTGGGAGCGCCATCTCGCGGCCGGCGCAGCTGACGACGGTCCCCGGCACGCCGGCTCCCGGTCTCCCGACGTCTCCCCTCCCGCGCGCCCACGGCTCCGGCTGCCCCCCTACGCGCCCTGAGTCACCATGCCGGGATCCCGGCCCCGGACGTGCCTCCCGTTCGCCAAGTCGCAGCGCGGCCGGTTCGGGCGGTGGTGCTCCGCGCCGTCACTGTGCCGGCGCCTTGCCGTCGCCGAGCGTGTGTTTGAGCCGACGCAGACGCGTCAGGTCCCGGCTCATCACGTCCAGCGTTCGGCGTGTCCGATCGATGTCGGCGAGCGCCCCATCGATCTCCTCCATGGGAATGGCCTCGAGCGCCGCATTGAGCTGCTCGAAGAGCTTGGCGACCGCGGTGACTCCGTTGAAGCCCGCGCCGGCAAGGCGCTGATCGATCTCCTGGACCGACTCCAGCATGGCGGCCGATCGTCGCAGCACGTCGTCCATGGTATCCCTCCCCTTCCCGCCCGTGAGCGCGCCCACGTGACGAGTGGAGCTCTAGCGTAGCAGCCGCCGGAGCGTGAGGCCGCCGCGCCAGGCACACGCGTGGCCTGGCGTCTGCGTCCCACCCGACGCCGCACGAACCCACTTCCTACCCGGTAGCACAGAGCGCGCCGACGCTAAAGCAGAAGAACATGGACCGCGGCGGGCGCGATCGGCGCGGCGCCGCCGCCTTGCAATGGCTGGAGCGATGCGGCATTGCTACGGCGGCTGCCTTGCGCGTTTCCATGCGAGGCGCGAGGGGACGCTCCATGCAGCGACGAACGCGGCGCATCGCCCTTCCGACGACGCTCGCGCTCCTCGCTCTGGCGTCCGGCGCCGAAGCGCAGACCGGCGGGCTCGACCAGCAGCAGAATACCAATCGTCTGCGTCAGCGTTACAGCCCCAACAAGGGAAGTGGCGATCTGGGCGAGGCGCTCCGCAAGCTGCGCAGCGATCGTCCGGACGAACGCCTCGAAGGGGTGCGCATGCTCGCCGCCTCCGATGATCCCAAGACCATCGAGCACCTCCTTGGCGTCGCCACGGATGCCGACATGCGGGTGCGGATCAAGGCCATCGACGAGCTCGGCAACCGCCGCGCGACCGACGCAACACCGCTGTTTATCCAGCAGCTCTTCCTGCGGGAGACGGACCCGGCCATGCGCCAGCGGGTCCTGGTCGCCCTCGGAAAGATCGGCGATCCCCGTTCGACGCGGCCGATCTGCGACTTCCTGTCGCGGGAGCTCGACGCCTCGACGCGCGGCACGGCGATCTTCGCGCTCGGGGAGATCGGCGACGAGAAGGCGCTCGCCGTGCTCACCAAGCTGGCCAACGATCCCGCCGACCCGATAACGTCGCGACTCGCAGAGGAAGCCCGCCGGAAGATCACGAACCGCGGGCCCCCCACCGTGGAGATTCCATCCCTCGCGGAGGATCCCGCAGGCACACAAAGGTAGCGCACACCTCTGGCCCCGTGGCGGAACTTGGTAGACGCGGCAGACTCAAAATCTGCTCTGGCTTTGCCAGGTGTGGGTTCGATTCCCTCCGGGGCCATTCTCGCTTCCGCCGCTGTTCGCGGTCTGCTAGGGTAGTGGCCCAGGCTCGCCTCGCCACTGGGCGTGTCGCGGAACGGCAGCTGTGCGGTTCGCGGTACGCGCGCGGCGATGCTCGTTTCGTCGAGGAGAACGCACCATGGCCAAGCCGGCGGAAGTGACCGATGCGCAGTTCGAAACCGAGGTCCTCCAGTCGCCCCTTCCGGTACTGATCGACTTCTGGGCCCCGTGGTGCGGCCCCTGCCGGGTCATCGCCCCGGTGGTCGAGGAGCTTGCCGGCACGTACGGCGGGCGCCTCAAGGTCGTGAAGATGAACGTCGACGACAACCCGGAAACCCCCGCACGCTACGGCGTGCGCGGCATCCCCAATCTGTTGTTTCTGAAGGACGGCGAGGTGAAGGATCAGCTGATCGGCGCCGTGCCCAAGGCGCAGCTGATCAGGGCCATCGACACCCTGCTCGCGGCGTGAGGCGCAGCCGGCCACCGGTGCCGGTTCGCCGACTCAGAGCTCGCGCCGGCTGAACGTGAAGCGTCGCATCTGGACGCTCATGATGATGCCGACGCCGACCAGGCACGAGACCAGGGACGACCCACCGTAGCTGAAGAGCGGCAGCGGAATGCCGACCACGGGCAGCGTGCCGGTCGTCATGCCGATGTTCACGGCGGCCTGCCAGAAGAGCAACGCCAGCACCCCGCCACACACGAGCGCGCCGAACGTGTCGCGACTGCGCGTGGCAATGAAGAAGCCGCGCAGCAGCATCGCCAGATAGAGCGCCAGGAGCAGCAGCGCTCCGGCGAACCCCCACTCCTCGGCGAAGACCGAGAAGATGAAGTCGGTGTGCTGCTCGGGCAGGAAGTGCAGCTGGTTCTGCGTCCCCTGGAGGAAGCCCTTGCCCCAGAGCTGGCCGGACCCGACGGCGATGCGCGACTGGATGATGTGGTAGCCGGCGCCGAGCGGATCGTTCTCCGGATCGAGAAACGTCATGATCCGCTGCTGCTGGTACGGCTTGAGGTAGTGCCAGAGCACCGGCCCCGAGGCGAGCGCCGCGGCGAACACCGTGACGTAGGGCGTGAGTCTGGCGCCGGCCACGAACGCCATGCTCACGTACACGATCACGAACACGCACACAGTGCCGAGGTCGGGCTGGAGGAGAATGGCGGCGCAGGGAATGGCCGTGATGCCGAGGGGAATGACGAGCCCGCGCAGGAGGCCGAGCCCACGAGGGCTCGCGGCGGCGCGCGCATAGAAACGGGCGAGGGCGATGATGAGCAGGATTTTCATCGGCTCCGACGGCTGAATGGTGAACGGACCCAGCTTGATCCACCGTCTGGCCCCGCCGCCGACGATGCCGAGCACCGGCACCAGCAGCAGCAGGATCACGCCGGCCACGTAGAGCCCGTACGCGGCGCGATCGAGGACGCGGTAGTCGAGCATGAGGACGGCGAGCATGCCGAGCATGCCCATCGCGAGCCAGGCGAGCTGGCGGGCCACGAGCGGGCTCATGTCACCGCCCGGATCGTACGTCGCGCTATAGAGCGTGGCGAGCCCGAGCGCGCAGACGGCGTACGTCACCGCGGGCAGGTACCACTCAAAGTGGGCGATGAGCCGCCTGTCGAACCTCATCATCCGGTTCTTCCTTCCCCAGGTAGCGCGCCATGACCGCGCGGGCCATGGGTGCAGCGACGGTCCCGCCGTGGTGCCCGACGTGCTCGACCAGCACCGCAACGGCGATGGTGGGGGCCTCGGCCGGTGCGTAGCCCACGAACCAGGCGTGATCCCGGAAGCGCTCCGGGGCGTCTTCGTCCCCGCCAGAGGCTGCGGCGGCACCCGCCGCCTGCGCGGTGCCCGTCTTGCCGGCCACGGCGATTCCCTCGATCTGCGCCTTCTTGCCCGTTCCGCGCTCGCCCATCACCACGTCGAGCAGCGCCTCGCGAAGGTGCTTCACCGTCGACGCACGCATGGGAACGCGGTCCATGACCTCGGGGGCGAACTCGACCGGGGGTTCGCCCTGTCCGCCGATCTGCTTGACGACGTGCGGGCGGTAGCGTGTGCCGCCATTGGCGATCGTGGCGATCAGCGACGCCATCTGCAACGGCGTTGTCAGTACGTAGCCCTGGCCGATGGCCACGGACAGCGTTTCACCAGGGTACCACGGTTGTCCGAAGCGCTTCTGCTTCCAGGCGGAATCGGGAATGAGCCCCGGCTCCTCCTGGCCGATGCCGAGCCCCGTCTTTCCGCCGAGACCGAGCTTGCGCGCGTAGGCGGCAATGGTGTCGACGCCGACTCTGCGGCCGACCTCGTAGAAGTAGACGTCACAGGACTGGACCAGGCCGAGGTTGAAGGCGACGCAGCCGTGCCCCTCCTTGCGCCAGCATCCGAACACCCGCCCGCCGAATGGCAGGCCTCCGGAACAGCAGAACTCGTTCCCGGGAGCGACGATCCGCTCCTCGAGCGCGGCCAGCCCAACCACGATCTTGAACGTCGAGGCCGGCGGGTACTGCCCCTGCGTCGCCCGATTGGTGAGTGGATGGTAGCGGTCCTCGGAGAGCGCTCGCCAGGTTTCGGGCGTGATGCCCGAGGCGAAGTCGTTGGGATCGAACGTCGGGCGCGAGGCCAGCGCCAGCACTTCGCCCGAGTTCGGATCGATGGCAACGATGGCGCCACGGTGTTCCCCGAGCGCCTCCTCTGCGGCCGCCTGGATTCGGTGATCGATGGTGAGGACGAGGCTTCGTCCGGGGGTCTCAGGTTCCGCGTCGAGGACCCGGATCCGGCGGCCCACCGCATCCACCTCGATCTCTTCCCGCCCACCCACTCCCCGGAGCTCCAGGTCGTACGGCCGCTCGATCCCTGCCTTGCCAAGGACATCACCCAGCCGCAGCTCCTGGCGCCGTTCGAGATCGGTGGGCGTCGCCTCGCCGACGTAGCCGAGCAGGTGCGCGGCCAGGGTGCCGAATGGGTACACCCGGCGCGGCGTCACCTCCAGCGAGACGCCGGGCAGGTCGAGCTGGTTGCTCTCCACCGCCACGACCCCCGGCCAGGCGACATCCCGCCGCAGGACCACGGGCTGATAGGGCGCCTTGCGCCCCACCTCCTCCGTTCCACCGACCTCCTCGCCGAGATACGACGTGAGGCGGCTCAAGACCTCCGGTGCCTGTTGGCCGGCATCCTCGGGAACGAGCACTACATCGAAGGACGGACGGTTGTCGGCGAGAACGACGCCGTTGCGGTCGTAGATGACCCCGCGTTCCGCCGGAACCCACCGCAACCGGATGCGGTTGTTCTCGGACAGGCTCCGCATCTCGTGGCCCTGCACGATCTGCAGATGCCAGAGCTTGACGAGGGTGAACACGAGACAGATCACCATCACGCCGGCGGCGATGGACGCGCGCCGCAGCAGCAGCGGCGACAGCTCGCGTGGCTGACTCTGGCTCGGTGAATCCAGCATCGACTCAGGCCAAGCGCATCCAGCGCTTGCCGCGCTCGACGGCGCCGAAGACGACCGGAGTGAGCGCGGCCGCCATCACCCCGCCGAGCAGGTCACTCGAGATGCGCTTACCCGAGAGCCCGCCCGAGGAGGCCGCGAGCACGCCTTCGATCGCCAACACCTTCACCAGCGCCGCCGTGAGGACCACGAGAACCTTCACGAGTCGGCCCTCGATCCACAAGCGACGCGACAGCACGTAGACGAAGAAGAACACGAAGGTCGTCGCGAACGCGTTCACCCCGAAGTTGGCGCCCGAGAACGTGTCCAGGAGATAGCCGAGACAGAACGCGCCCGCCGCGCCGCCGGCCTGCTGGTAGTGCAAGCCGAGATAGACGACGAGCACGAGGATGAGGTCGGGCGTGACGGTTCCGAAGGTGGCGAGGCGGAGCAGCGTGGTCTGCAGCAGAACCGCGGTGAATCCGAACGTGAGAAAGAGCGCCGCGCTCCGCATCTGATCCTGGAGACCCCATGGTGCAGCCGCCGACCTCGCCCCGCGGGCTCCCGCCGTCCAGGAACTGTCCCTCAGGGCAGCGCGCATGCGTCCACACCGCCGACGACCGGCATCCGGCCGATGCCTCCCCCACCCCCGACCGACACCCGCGCGAACGGGCTCAGCCGGTGGACTCGCCGGAAGGGTCACCGGTCGTCACCAGAACCTCTTCCAGCCGCTCGAAGGCAACCCGCGGCTCGATGGCAATGCTTTGGAAGAGCCCCCGCTCTCGCCGCGCCACCTCTACCACGTCGCCGATCAGAACGCCCTTTGGGAAGACGTTGTCAAGCCCGGAGGTCACCACGTTGTCCCCGATCTCCACATCGGACCCGCGCTTGACGTAGTTGAGCTCGCAACCATTGTCCCGCCCTTGCACGATGCCCCGGACGCGGCTGCGCTGCACGATCGCGTCCACCCCGCTGTTGCGGTCCGACACGAGCAACACGCGGGCGGCGTGCGCGCTGGCTTGAAACACTCGCCCCACCACCCCCTCGGGGACGATCACGGCAGCACCCTTCACCACGCCGTCGGCCTCACCCTTGTCCACCGTGATCGTGTGGTCGCCGCCGGCGTCCCAGCTGATGACCCGCGCCGCCACCACCGGCGTGTCGAGGTTGCGGCGGAATTTCAGCAGCCGTCGCAGGCGGCGGTTCGACTCCTGCACTTCGGCGAAGCGGGTGAGCTCGCCCTCGAGGGTGCGCACCCGCTCCTTCAGGCCATCGGCCTCCTCACGGGCGCCGACGAGATTCATGTAACCGCTCCAGATTCGCGCCACCTCCGCCGTCGTCCCGGTGACGGCCAGCTGGAACGGATAGATCGCCTCGAGCACGATGCGGCTGAGCGGATCGGTGCGGCGCCCGCCCCCGGCGTTCGCGGACACGAGCATCGTGGCGAGAAGCAGCAAAGCCCCGGAGCTGATTGGAACCTGATACCGCCGCAGGAAGTCGAGCATTGCCGGGAACGCGCGGACAGGGGTTGACGACTCGGCCGCGTCCGGCGCCGGGCCCCAGGGCCTGTGGGCGCAGTGCCGGCGCGTCGTCTACTGGATGGCGACTTCCTTCAGGAGGGACAGCTCATCCAACACCTTTCCGGCACCCACCACCACCGCCGTCAGCGGATCATCGGCAAGCGTGACCGGCAGCCCCGTCTCCTCCCGCAGCAGCATGTCGAGGTTGCGCAGGAGCGCGCCGCCACCCGCCAGCACGATGCCCCGGTCGATGATGTCGGAGGCCAGCTCCGGCGGTGTTCTCTCGAGCCCGACCCGCACCGCTTCGACGATCTGGTTGATCGGCTCCAGAAGGGAGTCGCGGATCTCCTCGTCGCTGATCTCCACCGTCTTCGGCACGCCGTTCACCAGGTCCCGCCCTTTGATCTCCATCGTCTGGATCTCTTGACCCGGATAGGCGGAGCCGATGGTGATCTTGATGAGCTCGGCGGTGCGCTCTCCCACCAGCAGGTTGTACTTGCGCTTGATGTACTGGGCAATCGCCTCGTCCATCTTGTCGCCGCCGACTCGCACCGAGCGCGAGAACACCACGCCGGCCAGGGAGATCACGGCTACCTCCGTGGTTCCCCCTCCGATGTCCACGATCATGTTCCCCGTGGGCTCGGTGATCGGCAGTCCCGCGCCGATCGCCGCCGCCATCGGTTCCTCGATCAGATAGACTTCCCGGGCGCCCGCCGACTCGGCCGACTCCCGGACGGCCCGCTTCTCGACCTCGGTGATCCCGAAGGGCACGCAGATGATGATGCGCGGATAGACGAACTTCTTCCGGTTGTTGTGACTCTTGCGGATGAACGCGCGCAGCATCGCCTCGGTGATCTCGAAGTCGGCGATGACACCGTCCTTGAGCGGGCGGATGGCGAAGATGTTGCCAGGCGTACGCCCCACCATCTTCTTCGCCTCGACGCCGACGGCGAGCACGCGGCGGTCGCCGCGGGGACCCCGCTGCACCGCGACCACGGACGGCTCGTTGCAGACGATGCCCTCTCCCTTGACGTAGACGAGGGTGTTCGCCGTGCCGAGATCGATTGCCAGGTCGTTGGAAAAGAGACCAAACAGCGATTCGAAGATCATCCTTCCCCACCCACCACGCCCGCGTGGACCGAGTTCACGTGGCCTATACAGCCTACGCGGAACGCCGACCTCGTCCGTTCGCTCCTGCCCGCCTCATCGCCACTCGCCACATCCCGTCCGTGCAGCGGCACCCGCGGCGCGCCGACCCCCTGGCGCCCCTGCGCCCAACGCGACTAGGATCGGCTGGATCCGCGATCTCGTTCCCTCGAGTCGTCGCAAGCGAGATGCTTCGTGCTCTCTTTTTTGGCTGGCTTCCTCAGGGGACAGAACGCAACGTCCCCTCTAGATTTCGTACCAAAATCCCCCCGCAGTCGCAAGCAGCGAGTTCGGCGCGAGACAGCGTAAGTACAGGCCGCGATTGAATTTCCAGGGCCTGTCGCATATCTTTCTCGGCGTACCGTCAACGAGGAGTCCGGCGTTCATGCTCCGTTTCATGCGCAAGCATCAGCGATCCTTCATCGTCAAAGGGGTGTTCTCCATCCTCATCCTGGTGTTCATCGGATGGGGCGTCGGTTCCTATGATCCCGCGCAGCAGACCGCAGCGGTCGCCGTCGTCAACGGCATCGATGTCACGGTGGCGCAGCTCAACCAGGCGCACCAGAATCTGCTCCGGGCGTATCAGGAGCTCTACGGTGCGGCGTACTCTCCCGAGGCGGTCCGTCAGCTCGATCTGCCGGGTCGCGCGCTCGACGAGCTCATCACGGCGGCGCTGCTCGAAAGCGAAGGGCGACGGCTCGGGCTTCGCGTGACCGACGAGGAGGTCGCCGATTCCATCCGCTCCATGGGCGTCTTCAGTCCGGACGGCCGGTTCGACAAGGGCACGTACCTGCGGTTCCTGCGCCTCTCGCAGATCAGCGACGAGGAGTTCGTGGCGCAGCAACGCCGGGCGCTGCTGACGAGCCGGGTGGAGCGGCTGGTCACGGACGGCGCGCGCATCTCCGACGACGAGATCCGGGATCGCTACGTCATCGACCGCCAGCAGGTGAACATCCGCTACGTCAAGGTACCGTGGGCGCCTTTGCGCGACACCGTCACCCTGGGCGACGGTGACCTGAGCGGGCACTACGAAGCCAACCCGGACCGGTATCGCGCCCCCACGCGGGTCGCGTTCGACTACGTCCTCTACGCAGTGGCGCCCTTCGCCAGCGGCGCCGAGGTCAGCGAGGACGACATCAAGCAGTACTACGAGGCCGAGGCGGCGGCACGATTCACCGATCCCGCCCGGGTGCAGCTGCGCCAGCTGGTGCTGAACGTGCCGGCCGGCGCGAGCGACGCGCAGCGCGCCAAGATCCGGGCGCGCGCGCAGGAGCTGGCGCAGCAGGCGGCCGACGCCGATTTCGCGACCCTGGCCAAGGAGCGCTCGGAGCACGCCGCCACGGCGACCAGCGGGGGCGCGCTCGGCTGGGTGGCCCGGACCGATCTCGATCCGAGCCTCGCCGACGCGGCGTTCGCGCTCGAGGAAGGCGGGGTGAGCGCTCCGGTCGAGCTGCCCCAGGCCATCTACATCCTCAAGGCCGATGCGACGCGTGGCCCCCAACCGCGGCCCCTCGACGAGGTACGGCCCGACATCGAACGAACGCTGCGCGCCGAGCGCGGACGCGCTCTGGCCAGGGCGGCGGCCGAAGAGGACGCGGCGAAGGTCGCCGGCGGTGCCACCCTCGACGAGCGCGCTCAGGCTCGCTCCCTCGCCGTCGAGCGCTCCAAGCCTCTCGCGGTTCAGGATGTCGACCCGGCATTGGGTCCCGCCGCCCCGGCGGTGACCGTCGCGCTCAAGCTCGCCCAGGGTGAGACGAGCGACGTGGTGGAAATCGGCACCGGGTACGTGCTCCTGAGACCGGCAGAGACCGTGCCGGCGATGCTCCCGCCGCTCGATCAGGTCCGCGAGCGGGTCGAGGCGGATCTACGCGAGGCGCGCGCTCGCGAGCAGGCCAAGATCCGAGCGGAGGAGATGCTGACCGAGCTGCGTGCCGGTGAGCGCCTCGGCGAGGTGGCAGCGGAGCGGAAGCTCACGGTGGAGGAGACCGGCCCGTTCGGCGTCCTCGGACGGACGGTCCCTGGACTCGGTTTCGTGGAGCAGCTCAAGACCGATGCCTTCGCGCTCACGTCCGAAGCACCAGTCGCTCCCCGCGTCTACGAAAGCGGCACGGGCGATGCCGTGGTGGCCGTGCTCGACAAGCGCATCGCGCCGGATCTGACGGATCTCGAGGGCCAGCGCGACACACTTCGAGATGGCTACCTGCAACGCAAGAAACAGGCGTTGCTCAAGACCTTCATCACCGGCCTCAAGCAGCAGGCGAGCATCCAGGTTCACAGCAACCTCCTGCCCCAGACGTGAGCATCGAGGCGCTCGGTTCATCCGCCGACCCGGAGCGCATCGCCCCGTTTCATCTGCTCGGCGATCGCCGTCCACCGTGCCTGCTGATTCACGGCTTCACCGGGACGCCGTACGAGACCCGTTCCCTCGCCGACTACCTCCACGCCCGCGGCCACGCGGCCCTCGGGCTGCGCCTGGCCGGGCACGGCGAGAGCCTCGCCGAGCTCGAGCAGACGACCTGGGAGGATTGGTATCGGGGTGTGGCTCACGAATGCCAGACGCTGGTTCGGACGCACGGACCGGTGCTCGCCATCGGGGTCTCCACCGGCGCCCTTCTGGCCGCGCACCTCGCGCACGAGCGTCCGCAGGACGTGCTCGGGGTGTGCTTCATCGCGACCGCGCTGGCTCTCGGCGACTGGCGGGCGCGCCTGGGCCTGCCTCTGGTCGCGCGGGTCCCGTGGCTGCGCCGGCGCTTCCGCTTCATTCCCAAGGCGCCCGGCAGCGACATCGCGGACGAGGAGGCGCGCCGCCGCCATCCGAGCCACTCGGTGGTTCCCCTGACCGGCGCCCTGAGCCTCCTCGCCCTCCAGCGCCGCGTGCGCGGTGAGCTTCCCGCGATCACGCATCCGAGCGTGCTCATCCATGGGGCGCTCGATCGCACCTGCCCGCCGTCCAACGTCGAGATGCTGGTGCGCGCCCTCGGTGCCAAGCCCCGGCGCCAGGTGATCCTGCCGCGGAGCGCACACGTCGTGACCGTGGATTGCGAGCAGGATCGGGTCATGGCGGCGGTCGGTGAGTTCGTCGACGAGCTGCACGCCGAGACCGCCACGCCGACGACGCCGCGATGACACGCCGCCCGACGATCCGCAAGCGACTCGCCCGCGTGGACTGGCACGCGGTGGAGAAGGCGCTATCGGAGCTCGGCCATGCCAGGATTCCATCCGTGCTGACGCCGGCGGAGTGCGCCGCGCTCGTCGCCCTCTACGATGAGGACCGCCGCTTTCGCAGTCGCGTCGACATGGAGCGGCACCGGTTCGGCGTCGGCGACTACGCCTACTTCGCGCGGCCGCTGCCGGCCACGGTCCGCGAGCTGCGGACGCACGGCTACCGCCACCTGGCACCGGTCGCCAACCGCTGGGCGGAGCGCCTCGGCAACGCCACCCGCTTTCCACCGCGCCTGAGCGCCTACCTCGCCCGCTGCCACGCCGGGGGACAGACGCGCCCGACGCCGCTGCTGCTCCGCTACCGCGCCGGCGGCTACAATTGCCTGCACCGCGATCTCTACGGTCCCTTGGTCTTTCCACTCCAGATGACGTGCTTTCTCAGCCGTCGCGGCAAGGACTACACGGGCGGTGACTTCTTGCTGGTCGAGCAACGGCCGCGCAGCCAGGCGCGTGGCGAGGCGATCGCGTTGGAGCAGGGCGAGCTGCTGATCTTCCCGGTCGCGGAGCGACCGGTCGAAGGGCGGCGTGGCGCGCTGCGGGCGAGCATGCGCCACGGGGTCAGCCGCATCACCCGCGGCTCGCGCTACGCGCTCGGCATCATCTTCCACGACGCGCGGTGATCTCTCAACCTCGCGCGCTCGCGTCCGATCCGAATGCCGCGGCGAACAGCTCGTCGAGCGCACGCACGCCGACGATCTCGACGCCGTCGTCGGGGGATGACTGGCGCGCGTTGGCGGCCGGAACGATGGCGCGCCGGAAGCCGAGCCTCGCGCCCTCGCGCACGCGGGCATCGGCGCGCCCGATCGCCCGCACCTCACCCGTCAGCCCCACCTCGCCCATGACCACGACATCGGACCCGAGGGGCCGGTCGAGATAGCTCGACGCGATGGCAGCCACCACGCCGAGGTCGGCGGCGGGCTCTTCCACGCGCACGCCCCCCGCGACGTTCAGGAAGATGTCGCGATCCCCGAGACGCATCCCCATGCGCTTCTCGAGCACGGCCGCCAGCAAGGCTGCCCGGTTGGCGTCGAGACCGAGCGTCGTGCGCCGAGGCGTGCCGTAGGGGGCCGCGCTGACGAGCGCCTGGACCTCCACGAGAATCGGCCGGCTTCCTTCGATGGTCGCAATCACGGCCGAGCCCGCCGCCATCGCCGGGCGCTCGGCGAGGAAGATCTCCGACGCGTTCGGCACACCGATGAGACCGCCCTCGCGCATCTCGAACACGCCGATCTCGTTGGTGGAGCCGAAGCGGTTCTTCGCCGCGCGCAGAATCCGAAACGCATGGTCGCGGTCGCCCTCGAAATAGAGCACCGTGTCGACCATGTGCTCGAGCACGCGCGGGCCGGCGAGGAATCCCTCCTTCGTCACGTGCCCGATGAGAAAGGCCGCGGTGCCTGCCGCCTTGCACGCGGTCACGAGCCGCGCCGCTACCTCACGCACCTGCCCGACGCTGCCGGCGGCCGAGCCCAGCTCGGCACTCGCGAGCGTCTGCACGGAATCGATCACGATCACCTCCGGCGTCATCTCGTGGAGCAGTGCCAGGAGTGCCTCGAGGGTCGTCTCGGCGACGATCCAGGGCGAGGGATCCGCCGCCGTTTCGCCATGTGGCGCGCGCCCGCCGTCCGCGCCTGGCGCCCCTGCGGCGCCGAGCCCGATCCGCATCGCCCGGACCTTCACTTGCTCCGCGGACTCCTCTCCAGCAACATAGAGCACCCGGGCACCGCTGGCGGAAAGCGCGCAGGCGGCCTGCAGCGCGAGCGTGGATTTGCCGATGCCGGGGTCACCGCCGATCAGCACGACTGATCCGCGCACGAGCCCGCCGCCGAGGACACGATCGAGCTCGCCGAGGCCCGTCTCTCGCCTGACCCCGCTGGCGACGCCGACGTCGGTGAGGAGCCGAGGCGCCTCCGTGCGGCGGACATCCGGCGCAGCCTTGCTCGACTCGCGCTCCTCGACCAGCGTGCCCCAGGCGCCGCACTGGCCGCAGCGACCGAGCCACTTCGGCGCCTGCGACCCGCATTGCTGGCACACGAAGACGCTGCGCTTCATCGCCGACATCCGTGCCGGCATTGATTGTCAACCCTAGCCTTACAACTGGTTGACAAGATTCCTCCCGGGCCGCTACATGGGCGGTCGATGAGCTTCAGTGCGCTCACGGACGAGCTCGGCCGCATCGAGGCCCGCGGGCTGCTGCGTCGCCTCCGTCCCATCACCGGCTCCGCGGACGCCGAGGTGGAGATCGATGGACGGCGCGTCCTGATGCTGTCCTCGAACAACTATCTCGGTCTCGCCACTCATCCCGCGCTCCGCGCCGCCGCCGCGGAGGCGGCGTGCCGGTACGGCGTCGGGAGCAGCGCATCTCGCCTGGTCGCCGGTGATCTCGCCCTCCACCACGACCTGGAGGCACGCATCGCCCGCTTCAAGCGCACCGAGGCCGCGCTGCTCTTCACCTCCGGCTATCATGCCAACATCGGCATCATCCCGGCACTCCTGGGATCCGAGGATGCCGTCTTCAGCGATGCGCTCAACCACGCCAGCATCGTGGATGGGTGTCGCCTCTCCCGCGCACGTACGGTCGTCTTCCCACACCGCGACGTCGGCGCCCTCGAGCAGCTTCTCGAAGCGACGCCGGCCCGCCGGCGGCTGATCGTGACCGACAGCGTCTTCAGCATGGACGGCGACGTAGCGCCGGTCCGCGAGATCGTAGCCCTCGCACGACGCTTCGGCGCCTGGGTGATGCTCGACGAGGCGCACGCCACGGGAGTCTGCGGGCCCACCGGTGCCGGCGTTGCCGAAGCGGCCGGCATCGTCGAGCAGGGCGGCGTACCGCTCGTCCTCATGGGCACCCTCGGAAAAGCGCTCGGCGGCTTCGGGGCGTACGTCGCCGGCCCCCGCGGCTTGATCGATCTGCTCATCAATCGCGCTCGCAGCTTCATCTACACGACCGCGCTGCCACCCGCCACCATCGCCGCCGCCTGCGCCGCGCTGGAGGTGGTCGCCCGTGAGCCGGAGCGGCGGCGGCACCTCGGAGCGCGCGTGGCAGAGCTCCGCGCCGGGCTCGTCGATGCCGGCTTCGACATCCGCGGCGAGAGCCACATCGTTCCGCTCTTCGTCGGCGACAACATGGTGGCGCTCGAGCTTGCCGACGCGCTCCTCGCGCGCGGCATCTTCGTCCGCGCGATCCGTCCACCGACGGTGCCCGAGGGAACCGCGCGTCTCAGGCTCACGCCGATGGCGACCCACAGCGCCGCCCAGATCGCCCACGCTGTCGCTGCCTTCGCCGAAGCGGGCCGACACTGTGGGGTGATCGCCCGCAAGGTTTCTACCCGTGCGATAGTTGCCGGGAACGCGGAGTTGCCCGCCGGCGCTCGATCTTCACCGCCCGCGGCTCCTCGTTCTCCGTCCGTGCCGTCCATGCAAGCCGATGCGCGATGTCGCGCCGCCACCGCCGCGCTCTCGCCTGCCCGAGAGGAAGCTGCCGCCGCCCTCGTCGAGTGGGATCATCGCTACCTCTGGCATCCCTTCACGCAGATGGCCGACTGGCTCGCCGACGAGCCGCTCGTCATCGCCGCCGCAGAAGGCAACTACCTGATCGATAGCGCCGGAAGGCGCTATCTCGACGGCGTGTCGTCGCTGTGGTGCAACGTGCATGGACACCGGCACCCGGCGATCGACGCGGCAGTCCGGGCGCAGCTCGACCGCGTCGCGCACACGACGCTGCTCGGTCTGGCGAGCGAGCCGTCGATTCGTCTTGCCCGCGCCCTCGTGGACCGCGCGCCCCGCGGCCTGACTCGCGTCTTCTATTCCGACGCCGGCGCCACCGCCGTCGAGGCTGCGCTGCGCATGGCGCTCCAGTACTGGCCTCTGCGTGGACACCCCGCACGGACGGAGTTCGCCTCCCTCGTCGGCGCCTATCATGGCGACACCCTCGGAGCCGTCGGCGTCGGCTACAGCGAGACGTTCCATCGCTTCGTGCGCGCGGCGGTACACCCAGCGATTCGCCTCACACCGCCGCACGTCTTCCGCTGGGAGCGCCGATACGATCCCGAGGTGGCCCTCGCGGCGGCGATCGAGGAGGCGGAGGCGCAGATCGCCGCCCACGCCGATCGCCTCGCCGCCGTCATCGTCGAGCCGCTGATGCAAGGGGCCGCCGGCATGTGGGCGCATCCGGTCGAGTATCTCGCGGCGCTGCGCGCGATCACGCAGCGCCACGGCGTGCTTCTCGTCTGCGACGAGGTGGCGACGGGATTCGGTCGCACGGGCCGTCTCTTCGCCTGCGACCACGCGGGAATCGCGCCGGACCTCCTCTGCCTCGGGAAGGGCCTGAGCGGAGGCTACCTCCCGCTGGCGGCCACGCTGGCGACCGAGGACGTTTTCTCGGCCTTTCTCGGCCGCTACGAGGACTACGTAGCCTTCTTCCATGGCCATACGTTCACAGGCAACGCGCTCGCCTGTGCGGCCGGGCTCGCGAGCCTCGGCGTCTTCGACGACGAACGCGTGCTCGACCGCCTGCCCGCCTTGGCGGAGCACCTCCGTGCGCGGCTCGCCTCTGCCTGCGCGGGGCACCCGCACATCGGTGACGTACGCCAATGGGGCATGATGGTCGGCCTCGAGCTCGTCCGCGATCGCGAGGCGCGGGCGGCCTTCCCGCCGGCCGAGAAGGTCGGCGTGCGAGTCGCCCGCGAGGTCCGGCGTCACGCGGTGATCCTGCGAACGCTCGGCGACGTCGTCGTTCTCATGCCCCCGCTCAGCATCACGGCGGCGGAGCTCGACGTACTCGTGGATGCGACCCTGGCGGCGATCGACGCGGTGACCGGGCGGGGAGCGCGAGCCCGAGACCGATGACCCGGACAGCCGGCGGTATCCGGCTCGGCGAAGCGACGGACCGATGGCCGGGATCCTCGTAACGGGAACCGACACCGGAGTCGGCAAGACCATCGTCGCCTGCGCCCTCGCCGCGGCCCTCGTCGAGCGCGGGACGCGTGTTGCCGCATGGAAGCCGGTCGAGACCGGAATCGAGCCCGGCGCCGAAGACTCGAGCGACGCGGCGCTGCTGGCCCGTGCCGCCGCGTGCAATGCGTCCCTCGACTCGGTCTGTACCTATCGCCTGCGCGCCCCGCTGGCGCCCGCGGTTGCCGCTCGTCTCGAGGGGGTCGTCATCGACATCGCCCGCCTCGGGGCCGCCTACCGGCAACACGCCGATCGAACCGACCTGGTCGTGATCGAAGGCGCGGGAGGGTTGCTCGTTCCGCTGGCAGGACGAACGACGTACCTGGATCTGGCGCGATACCTCGATGTGCCGATCCTGGTCGTGGCCGCGAACCGCCTCGGCACGATCAACCACACGGCACTGACGGCGCGCGTGGCGGCGGCCGAAGGCGTGCGAGTGGCCGGATTCGTGCTCAACCATCCGCTGGCTCCAAGGTCGGAGGGCGCGACCGCGCCGCCCGGCACCGTGCCGACCGTCCGAGACCAGTCGATGGCAACGAATCGCGACGCGATCATCGAGCAAACCGGTCTTCCCTGCCTCGGCGAGCTGCCCCACGTACCGGACATATTGGCCGTGCTCCGATCCGCAGGGGCCCGGCTGGGGCTGCACCTGGAGACCGCCGAGATCCTCCGTGCCGTGGGCCGAGGCGCGCCGCGCTAGCCGGGTGGGCGAGCGCGCCGTTCCTGATTAACCCTTGACACCCCTCACACCCGTCTTCTATGCTCGGTCCCTAGCGCGGCGGGCCGGCGATGCGTCCCGTACCGATGGACGGGAGGTGCACCATGCAACGTCATGTGCTCCTGGCGGTTGCAGCGCTCGCGCTAGTTCTTCCCGCCTCGACCCGAGCCGATACAGCGGCCGTCTGCTCCTCCTACTTTCGCCTCGACACCACCAGCAGCTACGGATCCCCGGGGTTCCCTCACGGCCCGGACATCGCCTCCGACACGGCCGGAAACTTCGTGGTCGTCTGGCAAGGCAACGACTACCCGGACTACGGACCCGTCGCGCGTCTCTTCGATGGCGCCGGTGGGCCTCGCGGACCAGAGGTCCAGGTCTCAGAGTCGGGAAACTACGGCGCCGAGCCCGCCGTCGATGCCGATCCGGCCGGCAACTTCGTCGTCGTCTGGGAGGAGTCCTACGAGATCGCGGGCCGCCGCTTCGACTCGACGGGCACACCCATCGGTGGGGTGTTTCTGGTCAACACCTACAACACCTCCTCGCCGCGAAACCCGAAGGTCGCAGTGGGAGCCGACGGGCGGTTCGTCGTGGTGTGGGGACAGTTCGACACCGACAGCTTCGGCATCTCCGGGCAGCTGTACAACAGCGCCGGCAGCCCCGTCGGTAGCGAGTTCGGCGTCGACACCGCCGTCGACGACAGCGATGGATACAACGGGGTCGCCGAGGATGACGACGGCATCGAAGTGGCCATGGACTCGGCTGGAAACTTCGTCGTCGTCTGGGAGAACTACAATTACGATGTCGCGCCTGAGCACCGCCGGATCCTCGTTCGTCGCTTCGACAGCGCCGGCACACCGTCGGGGCCCGAGTTCGAGGTGAACGAGAACACGACGGAGTTCGGGCGGGGCTACCCGGACGTCACCGTGGACGGCACGGGCCAATTCGTCGTGGTGTGGAGTGAGTGGTACCAGAGTGTTCAAGGCCGACGCCTCGACGACACCGCAACGCCGGTCGGATCCGAGTTCCGCATTGACGACCCCGCCTTCGCCGGCTTCCCGTTCCACGCCAAGGTCTCGACCGACGACCTGGGCAATTTCGTCGTCGTCTGGCAGGAGCACCCCGTCATCTATGCTTATGCTCGCGAATTCAGCAGTGCCGGCACTCCGATCGGTGGCCAGTTCGTGGTGAATGGTCCGGTGTCTTCCTACTACGGATACCAGTATCAGAAGGAATACCCGGATGTCGCGGCGAGCGCGGATGGCGACTTCGTGGTCGTGTGGAGCGAAAGCTACCACTATCCGGACCCCGCAGTGCAGCTTTTCGGCCGGCGCTTCGGCCAGACCTCACGCTGCACGCCCGCGCCCAAGACCACCTGCCGGCAGCAGACGAATCCGCTGCGCGGTGCGTTTCGCTTCCGGCTGGGCTCGAGCCCGGCGCGAGCCTCGCTCACTTGGCGCTGGCCCACGGGCGAGTCGACCACCCGCCAGGACTTCGGCGATCCACTGACGGACACCGACTACACCTTCTGCGTCTACGATCAGTCCGCCGATCCGCAGCCCATCCTGCAGGCGGCGGTCGCCGCCGACTGCAAGTGTGGCGCGGGTGGCGGGATCCAGTGCTGGAAGGAACTCAGCGGCACCGGCCCACCGGTCGAGTACTTCGATCCGGTCGCCGCCACTAACGGGGTGCAGCGGATCCGGCTCAAGCCCAGCACCAACGACAACGCGCGGGTCAGCGTGCAAGGGCAGGGGACAGGGTTGACGCTCCCCGAGCCGCCGCTCACGGCGCCGGTGACCGTGCAGCTCCAGGCCTCCAACGGCGAGTGCTTCACCGCCAGCTACGACGACCACATTCTCAAGAACGCCGACGGGAGGTTCCGGGCGCGACCAGGCCCGTGAGCGCCGCGTCGGCTCGACGTCACATCCCCGGTTCTCGGTCGAGGGGGAAACTGACGAGGCGGCCCGGCGCCGCCGCCGGCCGCCTGTCCCGCGCCGATCGCCGATGTGCTATGCCCGTCCCGATGGAGCTGCGCCAGATCACCCGCAACGTCTACGCCTGCCTGCAGCCCGACCGGGGACTCGGCTGGAGCAACTCCGGGTTCATCGATCGTGGGGGCGGCCTCGTCGTGGATACGTTCTGGGATCTGCCACGCACGCGGCGCCTCATCGAGACCTACGCTCGCGTGCGCCGCGAGCCGGCCCGGCGTCTCGTCAACACGCATCACAACGGCGATCACTGCTGGGGCAATCAGCTCTTCTCGGGCGCCGAGATCATCGGCCACCGCCTCTGCGCCGCCGCCTTCGGCAAGGAGCGGCCGGACGTTCTCGAGGCCATCCGTCGGAGCGGCGAGTCCCAGGATCCCGCGCTGCGCGCGTTCGCCGCGGCGCTGTCGGACTACGACTTCTCCGGCATCACGCTCACGCCGCCAACGGTGTTGTTCGACGAGCGCATGACGCTCGACCTCGACGGCCGTCCGGTCGAGCTCGTCTACGTCGGCCCCGCGCACACGATCGGCGACGTCATCGTTCACCTGCCCGAGGATCGCGTCGTGTTCACCGGCGACATTCTCTTCCGGCTGTGCACGCCCATCGGCTGGGAGGGGACCTTCGCCAAGTGGATCGCGGCCCTCGATCACATCATCGCGCTCGCCCCCGATGTCGTCGTCCCCGGACACGGGCCGGTGTGCGGGCTCGAGGGACCACGGGAGATGAAGGCGTATCTCGCCTACGTGCGCGACGAGGCGCGGCGCGGGTTCGATGCCGAGCTCAGCCCCGTCGAGACGGCCAAGGCCATCGACCTCGGCCCGTACGCCGGCTGGACCGAGCCCGAGCGCATCGTGTTCAACGTCGCCCGCGCGTACCGCGAGTTCCGCGGCGAGCCGCTCGACACGCCGCCCGACCTGGCCTCGCTCATGCGGGACATGCATGCAGTCCGGACGCACCTGCGCGCGCGAGAGAAGCGCTAGAGGACAGGCGCACCCGGCACCCCGATCAGAGCGTCAGACCTTCGACGACGAGGCGGCCACTGCTCACGATACCATCGATCGTGGAGTGGCACGCCGCGGAGATTCGCTTCGCCGGCTTCGCCGCGCCAGCGGCTTTGGCGGCTTGAGCGGAGATCGCGTCGAGCTGCGTGGCGGCGCGCTCGCGCAGCTTCTCCGCTTTCTCCTGGCGCCCCTTGCCCGCTGCCTGCACCGCGCCCTCGAGCAGGCTCAAGGCCTTCTGCACCTTCTTCGCGATGCGCTTGTCGAGCTTTCGCGGCAACGCTTCGGCGCCGCAGGGCGCGGCGGTGAAGCGGTCGAGGCGGCACTCGACACCGGCCACGTCCGTCACCCGCCCCACACAGCCGAGCACCTCGCAACGGTCGTCATCGGTGCACGTGTCGCCGTCGTCACACGGTCCCTCACGCCGGTCGTGGAGACATCCGGCGCCGGGATCACAGCGATCGGTGGTGCAGGGATCGCCATCGTCGCAACCGCGGTCATCGGCGCATCCGGGCAGCGTTGTGGACGTGGTGGTCGTGCTACCGGCGACCGGATCGAGCCCGAGCTGTCGGGCATCGAGGACGACCGGGCGCGCGTGGTTCAACCACTGCGCGAAAGCCCGGGCGCCCGCGCCAGCGGCGCCATCCGGATCGGTGTCGCGGAGAAACTCGATGTACCCGCGCGTCGTGGTCTCGAAGTAGAGGATGACCTCTGCTTTCTCCGCGCGCGGTGGGATCCGGTAGCTCGTATCGGCCCAGTGCTGGCCGTCGGCGTAGGCTGCCCCCTGCGGAGCGGCGCCGATGGCCTCGTACGCGGCGCGCCGGAAGCCGCGCGGCGGGATCCGGTTGTCCTTCTCCACGGTGTTGCTGAGGGCGAGGTGAAAACCCGTCCCCGGCGCCACGCCCGCCGCCGCTGCCACCGCCGCGTCGATCACATGGCGCGCCTCGTACACCTCGAGCACGTTGGCCGCGCTCGGCGGGCGCAGCTGCCGGGCGTCGAAATCGTAGCCGCCGTGCTCGCGGATCAATGCCCCGACACCGTCGAGGAATCGCACCGTAAGCCACATGCGCCTACCCTCGGGATAGCCCGTCGGTAGCTTGTGCCCCGTTTGGTTGATCACCCGGACGGCCAGCATGCCGTCGTCCTGCCGGAGCAGGAGATCGGCGCCGCCCCGCAAGAGCTGCTCGGTGCGTGTCTCGGCGACGCGCACCGGGTCCTTGATGCAGCGGGCGCCGGCGCCGCAGTCGGAGTCGATGGCGCATGCGGCCAGCACGCCACCACGGCACTGCCCAAGGCAGGGACCCGTCGGCCCGCAGTCGGCATCGTCAGTGCAACTGGCGAGCGTGTCCCCGGCGCAGCGGGCGAAGGTGGCCGGCGCCTTCACGCAGGTGCCCCCGCCGGGCGCGCACTCGATGTCGCCTGCGCAGTGAGCGTCCCCGCCACATTGACCGACGCAAGCGCCGAGCCCGGCGCACTCGGCATCGGTGGTGCACGGCCGCGCCGTGTCACCCGCGCAGTGGGCACCGGCAGCCGCGTTCTTCACGCACAGGCCCCCGTCGCCGCAGTCGGCGTCACTGGTACAGAACGGTAGTGCCACGCACGCCCCGGCGCACGAACCCACGCCACACCCCGCATCGGAGACACAGGGGATCACCCTGCCTGGAACGCACACGCTCGTGAGCTTGTCGAGCGCGAGGGTGTCGCACCCGAGCGCTGCGCCGCCCGCCCCGCCCTCGCGGCAGAGATCCCGGATCGCTCGCAGCACCCACGTGTTGGCGCCGGCGAAGGTGTGCTGCGGCATGTCGGCCCGCAACGACCCGAACCCGCACGCCCTCTCGGGCACGTCGGGCATGTGGCAATCCTGACACGACGCCGTCACGCACGCGGCGCCATCGCCCTCGCGGCACGGCCCCCGCTCGCCGAAATCGCTGTGCAGCCACTCGCTGAACGTCCGCTGCTCGGGGAACATCGCGTGGGGATCGAAGGGCCCAGGAGCGCCGACGGCATTCAACGCATACGTGCCGTCGGCCTGGCGGGTGTACGTCGGTGTGCTCACATCGTGGCACGGCGCGCACTGGGCGGACGCGCGGTGAAATGGCGAGAACACGGTGTGGGCCGGGTCGTGCTGCCCCGCCGGCACCTGAGTCGGCCCGTTGCCGACCTCGAGCGGCCCGCGCCGGCTGTCCGCGGGATCGACCACGAAACGCCCCTGCCCTTCGGCAGAAACGCACTGGTCGCTAGCCCCGCAGTCGTCGCCGCTGACGCACGCCGCCTGGGGTTCCGCGACGCAGGCCGACGGTGGCATCGCCAGCGCGCGGAGAATGGCCTCGTCGCCTGCCGCGCTGTCGCCGTCGAGCACCGGCGCGACCATCCGATGGCAGAAGTGGCAGGTCACGCCCTCGAGGTCCTCCGCGGTGAGCGTCTCGATCTCGCCCCCGGACGAGCGCCCGGCGAGCCAGCCGACCGGCGCGTGACAGCGGATGCAGGTCTCGCCGGCGCCGGGCGCATCGACGTTCGCGATCGCCATCGCCGCCTGCCAGACGGGATCGCGGGCGGACTGCGCCATGAGGCTCGTCACCCAGCCGTCGTACGGCTCCTCGGCGCTGATCGGTCTGGCGGCATCGAGGTAGCGGCCGTGGCAGGAGCTGACGGCGCCGCAGCTCAGCGGCGGCTGGAAAATGGCGAGGTTCGCGTCGGGCTGCGTTCCCGGCTGGCGGAAGTCCGCGGCCGTCGTCGGCAAGCCTGCCAGCGCGGACGGCAGGAACCGGAAGAACGGTAGTGCGACCAGCATGGCCGCGATCGCTACTCGAGCTGCTGCGCTACCCGTCCCGCTCCCCGGCGGCTGGCGCACGAGTTTCGTGGCGCCGGAACCCCACGGGGCTCGGGCGACGCGGCGGCACGAAGCCCCCGCCGCGGAGGTCGAGGTCGACGCGTTTCCCTGGGGGATGCGAGTCACCGCATCGACACGGCGCGACGATCGCCGGCTCAGAAGACGTACCCGCCGACCACCTGCTGCCGATTCTGCACCAGGGAGCGCAGCTGGTCCCGGCACGCCTCGGAGATCGACTTGCTCTTCGACGATTCCGCGGCCTTGTCGGCCTGAGTGACGATCGCGTCGAGTTGCGTGGCGGCCTTGTCGAGGAGCGCCGTCGCCTTCTCTGGCTTGCCCGCGAGGCTCGCGTCGGCGGCCTTCTCGAAGAGTTGCCGCGAGCGCTTCACCTTCTTCGTGATCGTCTTGCGCAGCTTCTTGGGCAGAGCCTGGCCGTCACACTCGATGGTTGCGAGCTGATCGTATGCGCAGGTCACCCCGTCCGGTGTGCCGATGTCGCTGACGCACGCGCCGTCGACGCAGCTGTCGGCAGTACAGTCGTCATCGTCGTGGCACGCTCCGGCCGCCGGCGCATGCGTACAGCCGGTCCCTGCCGGCTCGCACACGTCGCTCGTGCAGGGATTCCCGTCGTCACAGTCGCTCGCGGCGCGGCAACAGGTGACGCCGGGAATCTCGAGCGTGCAGCTCGCGGTGCAGCAATCGTTGAGACCAGCGTCGTCGCACTGCTCGCCGTCGTCGAGGGCCCGGTTGCCGCACAGACTGAAGGCCTGGACGCCCCCGGGCCCGATCAGCCCGTAGCCGACGTACACCGTATCGCCCACGACCAGCGGCCGGGACGTGCTGGATATCGGGAGCGGGAACGTTCCGAGTCGCACACCGCTCGCGGCATCGTAGGCGTAGAGCTCCCTGGCGCCGCCGAAGAAAGTGCCGGTCCCGGAATACACGACGCCGTTCTCCACCCGGACGTGTCCCCAGCTTCGGCCGATCTCGTCCGACCACGCGATCGACCCATCGGTCGCCCGGAACGCCATCAAGTGCTCCGGCTCGGGCGGGCAGGTTCCCCCGGGGCAATCGCCATCGCTCGTGCACCCCTTGGAATGATCGTTGTCACACACCCGGGACGGGATGAGGTTGTTCAGCGCTGCGAAGATGAGCCCGTCGGCGTGGGTTATAGCGCCGTTGAAGAGTCCGAAGCCGGCGAACCCGGGGCTGACCGGGGTCGGAAGCACCGGCGTCTCCCACACGATCTTCCCGTTGGTCTCGCAGAATGCGTAGAGCGTACCGTTCTTGCTCCCCGACACCACGAGGGTGTTGGTGGGGCACACATCCGGCTTGCCATGCTCGGCCTCGATCAGTAGCGGCCCGTTGAGGAAGCCGAAGTCGTGATAGTTGTCTTTGTGGGCACGGCAGTAATTGCCGGCACCCGGGCAGTCCGCGTCGCTCCGGCAGGAGACGGCGGGCTGTGTGACGCACCGCTGTCGGCACACCCCCGTCGGACACATGGCGTCCGATCCACACTCGATCGAGTTGTCGGCCTCGCAGAACCCGAACTGCTCGGGCAGGTTCACGCGCGTCTTCCACACCACGGCGCCGGTCGCGGCATTGAGCTTGAACACCGAGTCGGAGTCACCCACGGAAGGAAAGGTGAAGCAGCCGACGGTGTTCATGTAGACGTACGTCCCCGTCGGATCCACGATCGGCGACGCGGTCACGCCGGCGCCGAGGGCGTCGACGCAGAGGGTGTTGTCCGGGCAGTCGCTGCCGCTCTGGCAGGGTATCCTCGTGTCCTTCTCGCACACCTTGTCGGGAACGGTCTGGCGGGACCAGAGCTCCGCGCCGGTGTCGATATTCAACGCGACGAGGCGGCCTTTCGTGCACGGCTCGTCGGTATGCGACGCTATGCCGATGAAGAGGCGACCGTTGGCCACTGCCGGCGGTGACCAGATGTTGTCGACCGCAGGATCGCCGACGTCCGCACGCCACAACTGAGAGCCGTCGCTACCGTCGAGGCAAAAGACCCGCCCGATCGCATCTCCGAGGCAGACCTTGCCGTCGGATAGAGCCAGCACGCCGCCCTGAATGGGCGAGCCAAGGGGGGTCCGCCAGCGCTCCGCCCCCGTGTACGGATCGAGCGCATAGACGTTGCCGAGCCAGGAGCCGAAATAGATCATGCCGTTGGCGAATGCCGGCCCGCCAGTGACGGGCCCCGCACGGAAATCCCACTTGAACGCCAAGCGGCTCGCGTTGGCGGGCGTGATGGTTGCGTGGGTGGCACGGGGAGCGCTCAGCAGTAGCGGAGTGCTCAGCATCAGGACGCCAAGTACGCGCTTCATGCTCACCTCCTGCGCGATGCGGTCTTGCGGCGCACACGTTCCCCCCAGGCAGTCCAATGCCGGGGCACCGCGCCCGCAACGACGGCATTGGCTCTCCCAACGAGTTCACACCGGACGGCGGAAAGGAGACTTCTGCCGCGATCGACCGCGCGGCTAGCATGCCCCAGGCTTCGCGAACCGGTCAAGAACGGAGCCGCGGTACTGCCCGTCGCCACCATGCCGCCGTGCGCCAAAGTTGTGGCCGGCAAATGATCGCCAGGCGGACGCGCGGCGCTGCTTGCACGCCCGAAGCGGCCTGGTGTTCAATGGCAGGGGGGCTCTGCCACACCCGGCGCCGACAGCGTACGGCCACCGCGGGGACCACGGCGGATTCCACGGGAGCGCTCATCACTGGACCGGGTCGGGGAGTCGGTGCGAGGGTGTAAGCTCGAGAGCGAGCCGGCATGAGCCTTCTCGATCACCTGCGACCCGGGTGGCAACACAGCGATCCCGAGGTGCGCCTCACCGCCCTGCGTGATCTGCCTAAGGAGCACCAGGAAGCCTTCGCCGCAGTCGCACGTGAGGATCCCGATCCGCGGGTGAGGCGTCTCGCCCTCAAGCGGCTCGATGATCCGGCGATCCTTCTCGAGATCGCCGCACGCGACGGAGAAGCGGACCTGCGCGCGTTGGCCAGTGCCCGCGCGACCACGCGCCTGGTCGCAGTGGCCATGTCGGATGGTCCCATCGAAGCGTGCGAAGCCGCCGCGGCACAGCTCGACGACATGCGAAACCTGGTGGCCATCGCGGCGGGCGCCGCTCATCCCAGCGTGCGCCGCGCGGCCCTCGCGCGCGTGCCGGACGATCGCTCGCTCGGCGATGTGGCCCGGAGCGCCGGCGATCCGGTGGTCGCCTTGGAGGCCGTGTCCCGCATCACCGATGCCCACATCCTGCGGCGCGTGGCGGTAAGCGGGGCGCCCTCGGACATCCCGCTCGCCGCCGTTGATCGCATCGCAGACGCCGAGGTCCTCCATACCATCGCCACGGATCGAAACGTCGGCAAGCGGATACGCCAGCAAGCGCAGGCAAAGCTCGACGGGCTGATCGGCGACGACCATCCGATCCGGGTCGCCGAGCGACACGAGCGGCAGGCAGCGCTGTGCGCCGCCGCGGAGGAGCTGCTCCACGCGGCGGATCTCGAGCGGGCCCTCACCGCGCTCGGCGACGTCGAGGCGCAATGGGACGAGCTCGCGGCACACACGCCGCCCGCGGAGGATCTCGCCCAGCGGTTTCAGCGCGTGCGCGGTGCGCTCGTCCACGAGGCGGCGCGTCGGGACCGTCTGGGGGCGGAGCGCCGCCACTGGCACGAAGCGCTCGAGGGGAATCTCGCCACCGCGATCGCGTTGTGCGAGCAAGTCGAGGTTCTGGACGGGGAACGAGCCCTGCAGGAGCTCAACGCCGCACGGACCGCCTGGGGGCGCCTCGGGCTGCTCCCGGAAGGGCACGAAGACAGGCTCGCGAAGCGCTTCATCGAGGCGGGCGCAGCGTGCGAGCGGCGCTACGCCGCGTGGCAGTCCGTGGACGCGGTCCGCGTGAAGCTCGAGGCGCTACTCGCCGAGGCCGACGCTGCGGCCGCCGAAGCGGATCTCTCGGACAGCGCCGCTACCTGGGCCGCCTTGGAAGAGCGCTGGATGGCGCTCGCCTCCTCTGCCCAGGCGCATTGGCCGGCCAAGGCGGCGGAGCTCCGGCAGCGTTTCATCCGCGCCGGCGAACGTATAGCCGGACGCCATCGCGAGCGCCGCGAGGTGCTGGCACGCGAGCGAGAGGCAACCCTCGACGAGCTGCGGGAACTGTGCGCACGCCTGGAGACGTTCGCGGCGGCCGACGAGATCGACGCCCGCGAGGCGCAGCGCGCCGTGCGCGAGGCGGCCGAGGTCGTCCGCATCGGCCCGCTGCCGGCGGGCGAGAGCCGCCGGACCTGGCGGACGCGGCTATCCACCGCTCGCCAGGCTTGCATCCGCCGCCTCCAGGAGCGCAGGGATACCGAGGACTGGCGCCGCTGGGCCAACGCCGAGGTCCAGATGCAGCTCATCGGACAGGTCGAAGCGCTGCTCGCAACCGACGATCTGGCCACCGCAGCGCGCGAGCTGCGCCGGATTCAGGAAGAATGGAAGCTGGCCGCGGTCGCGCCGCGCGAGCAGTCCCAGGAGCTCTGGACCCGCTTCTGCACCGGCCGCGACGAGCTGCGGCGGCGCTGTCAGTCCTACTTCGCCGACAACCTGCGAAAGAAGGAGGAGCTCTGCGCGCGCGCCGAAGCCCTCGCCGATTCCGGAGACTGGGCCGCGACCACCGCGGCGCTGCGCCAGCTGCAGGCCGAGTGGAAGCAGATCGGGCCGGTGCGACAGCGGATCGCCCGGGAGCTCTGGACGCGGTTCCGGACACCGTGCAACCGCTTCTTCGAGCGGCGCACGGAGCACCGCGCCCGGCTGGAGAAGGATCGGCAGGAGAACGCCGCGCGCAAGACAGCGCTGTGCGAGCGCGCCGAGGCGCTTGCCGACTCCACCGAGTGGGAGGCCGTCACCGGCGAGCTCAAGCAGCTCCAGGGCGAGTGGAAGCAGATCGGGCCGGTGCCGCATGAGCTTGGGGATGCGCTGTGGAAGCGGTTCCGCGCCGCGTGTGATCGCTTCTTCGACCGCCGCCAGCGCCGCGGTGAGATCGAGGTCGAGCAGCGGTTCGCGCGCGCCGAGGCAGCCTGCGACGAGCTCGACGCGCTCGCCGCTGCCGTGGACGGTGCCGACGCTCCCGACACGCCCGCCCTCAGCGAGCGCCTGGCCGCCGCCGTCGAGCGCTGGACGGACCTACTCGCCCTCAAGGGCGAACGAGGCGACACCACGCGCGGTCGCTTCCGCAGTGCGTGCCAGCGCATCGCGGCGGCGCGTCCCGAGAGCCTGCAGGGCACATCGTTCGACCCGGCTGCCACGGCGAAGCGCCGCGAGAAGCTCTGTGCACGCATCGAGCAGCTCGTGGCGCAGTGCGCCGACGGCACGCGGGAGACCTCCCTCGGCGATCTAGCCGCGCGCCTGAAGGCAAGGTGGGCAGCGAACACGATCGGCGGAAGAGCGGGTCGGACCATCGACTGGCGGACCGTTGCTGCCGAGATCGACCGGTTGCGCACCGGCTGGGATCGACTCGGTCCGGTCCTGGACCCGGCAAGCGAGCCGATCGCCGATCGGTTCGATCGGGCCTGTCGGCGGATTGCCGAGCTTCGCCCCACGGCAGGCGAGACATCGCGGCGCCCGCGGCCGCGCACCCCGTAGCCTCACCGCCGGCGCCAGAGCGCGTCGTCGATCAGGGCCCAGAGCTCTCGGGCCTCCGGTCCCTCTGCGGCCGTGGGAATGCCCCGCAAGTAGGCAATGTGATCGGCCGGAAGGCCGTGCTCCACCGCGCCCGCGATCACCAGCGCCATGTAGCGCGCGGATGGCAGCGCGAGCGGGTCGCGCCGACTGGAGCTGAGCGAGAGGGCCGTGCGCGGCGCCGCCGCCGGTTCGCCGAGCGGCGACAGCCGGACTTCCACGCGATCGTAGTTGCCGATGAGGACGCCCTCGGTGAGCTCGATGTGCGCCAGATCCTCCGCGTCGATCTCGAAGGCGACGCCTGGAGTCTCCGCGGCGGCGTCGGGAACGATGTTCGCCGCGGTGCCCACCAAGGGAACGGAAACGATGGGGGGTTTATCGAACACCAGGCGCCAACCTCGCGCGGTCACCGCCACCGCGCGCCGGTACTCGACGCCGCGGCGGCCGCGCAGCGTCGCGCGCTGCATGTTCGATCCGTAGGCGAAATACCACAGCGTGGACATGGGCTGAACAGTCGGCGGCGGTGCAAGGCGGACCTGCAACTCTACTCTATAGTGTGGAGCGGCGTGCTCCCGCAACGACGGAAAGCGCCCGGCGCGCTCCGTGGCAGGGACCGCACCACGGTGCCCGCCGGTCCGCCGCTTCGGGTCGCCGTGCGGGGGAGGTGCCGAAGCTCGTCGGCGGCAGCCGAGAGTGGCCGCGTTTTCCCGCGGCTGTCGATGCGCTAAGCATGCCCGCATGGCAGCCGAGGCTTCTCCGAACCAGGAGCAGATCGACTACTGGAACGGTGACACCGGCACCCGATGGGTCCAGGGCCGTGACGAGATCGACGCGTTGCTCGCCCCCATCGCCGCGGCCGCCATCGACCGGGCGCGGGTCGCGCCGGGCTGGCGCGTCATCGACATTGGCTGCGGCTGTGGTTCGACGACGCTCGAGCTCGGCCGGCTCGCGGGACCGACGGGCTCGGTCCTCGGCGTCGATGTCTCGGCCCCAATGATCGAGAACGCTCGCTCCCGGATCGGTCCCGCCAGCGCGCATGTGTCTTTCCACCTCGCCGATGCCAGCACGCACGACTTCGAGCCGCACGCGGCTGACCTGGCATTCTCCCGCTTTGGGGTGATGTTCTTCGCCGACCCTGCCCTGGCGTTCGCCAACATTCGTACGGCGCTGCGACCGTCGGGCCGTCTGGTCTTCGCGTGCTGGAGAGCCCTCGGCGAGAACGATTGGGCCCGCCTGCCGATGGAGGCAGCCCTCGCGTGGCTGCCACCGCCGGAGCCGCCGGCTCCGACAGCTCCCGGTCCATTCGCGTTTGCCGACGCGATCCGGCTGCGCGGCATCCTCGAACGGAGCGGCTACACGGACATCGTCATCGAGGGACTCGACGTCCCGCTGCACCTGGAGGGCAGCATGGATGCCGCCGTAGCGTTCTACCGCGACATCGGCCCCGCGGCGCGCCTCTTGCGCGAGGCCGACGCACACGCGCGCGAGCGAGCGCTCCAGGCCATGCGCGGGGCGCTGGCGCGCTACCACGATGGTCTTGGCATCCGGCTCGGCTCGGCGGCGTGGCTGGTGAGCGCCGTGGCGTGAGCGCGGCGCGTCGCATCTCTGGCGCCGGACGTGAACGCGCAGCGTTCGCTTGGGCTCGTGCTGTCGTGGAACGGCGCGGCGGATAGCTTGGCGCCTACTCGCCCTCGACCAGCTCGATCTGGACCCGCGCCAGGCCGCTACGAACCATCCCGAGCCGGTAGGCCGCCGCGTAGGAAAGGTCGATGACGCGGCCCCGGATGTACGGCCCGCGGTCGTTGACGCGCACGCGTACTGAACGCCCGTTGGACACGTTCGTCACGCGAATGACGCTTCCGAGCGGCAGGACCCTGTGGGCTGCCGTGAGGTCGTACATGTCGAACCGCTCGCCATTCGCCGTGCGCCGGCCGTGAAAGCGCCGGCCGTAGTACGACGCCAACCCGATCTGATAGGGCCGCATGCCGGGTGCCGTGCCGCGCCAGGCCGTGCCGTCGCGCGTCGGCCCCGTGGAGGGCTTCCGATGGAGCACGCCGTCGGCGCCCCGGTGCTGCGGGGTCGGCGTGGGCGGGCCTCCCGGTTTGTGCGTCGGCACCGCGCAGCTGACCAGGAGCGTGACAGAGCACGTCCAGCAGATGCTGCGGACCGTGTTTTTCATGCGGCTCTTCACGCCGTTTGCCGTGCGTCCTACGAGAGCTTCAGTCATGTTCTTGACACGACCCGACCCCCGCCGGACGACCTCCGCCGGTACGTGCAAGACGCGTGCCCGCATGGGCTGATTCATGCGTCCTGCATCTTCCTTTGGAGCATCGGCGTTTTTGACTCGGATCTTGAGGGGCCGCGGCACGGTCGGTCAGCCACGTAGAAACCCGTGTCGTCCCTTCTGACAGCCACGCGTTCCCTCTATTTTGACTTGACCACCTGTAACCCCGCCTCCTGCCAGGCGCGGAAGCCGCCATCCATCGACCAGATGTTGCGATAGCCCATCCGCTGGAGGCTGTCGGCGGCCAGCGCCGAGCGATACCCGCCGCCGCAGTACAGCACGATCTCCGCGCTTGCGTCGGGGATCAGCCGTTCCACGTCGCGCTCGATCACGCCCTTGCCCAGATGGATCGCGCTCGGGAGATGGCCCGCGTCCCATTCGCGATCCTCGCGCACGTCGAGCAGGTGAAACCGCTCGTTGCGTCCGAGCTTCGCCGCGACGTCCTGGATCGTGCATTCGCGGATGCGCGTCTTGGCGTCGCGGACCAGGCGCAGAAACCCCGGGGAGTGCTGCATGGCGCTAGCAACCCCCCGGCGCGCTCGCACCGAGGCAGAATTCCGCTCGGCTGGCGGTGCCGCGAGCGTCCCGCGCTGCCGGCTCACGCACGCCGCTCACGCATCGAGCCTTTCGTGCAAAAACGCCTTGACCGCGTCGATCCCGAGCCGCTGCTGTGCCGCGGTATCCCGCTCGCGCACCGTCACGGTCTGGTCGACCAGCGTCTGCCCGTCGATGGTGAAGCAGTACGGCGTCCCGACCTCGTCCATGCGGGCATAGCGCTTGCCGATCGACTGCTTGACGTCGAACTGGCAGGTGAACTGCTCGCGCAGATCCATGTAGAGACGCTGCGCGACCTCGGGCATGCCCTCCTTGGCGATGAGAGGAAATATCCCCGCCTTGATCGGCGCGAAGCGGGGCTTGAACTTGAGCAGGTACTTGGTTCCCGCCCGATCCGGGGTCGGCGTGAACGCTTCGCAGATGAGAACGAGCGTGCCGCGCGTGAGACCGCTCGCCGGCTCGATGACGCTCGGCACGTAGCGCTCGTTTCGATCCGGGTCGAAGTACTCCATCCGCTGCTTGGCATGCTCCTGGTGGCGCGACAGGTCGTAGCAGCCCCGGTGCGCGATCCCCTCCAGCTCGCCGAAGCCGGGAGCCGAGAAGGGATAGCGGTACTCGATGTCCACGCACATCTTCGAGTAGTGGGCGAGCTCGTCGGCCTCGTGCTCCCGCAAGCGGAGATTCGCCGGATCGATCCCGAGCGACAGCCACCACTGCATCCGCTCGTGCTTCCAGAAGTCGTACCATTGCGCCGCCTCGTCCGGCCGGCAGAACCACTCGAGCTCCATCTGCTCGAACTCGCGCGACCGAAAGACGAAGTTTCGCGGCGTCACCTCGTTGCGGAACGCCTTGCCGACCTGGGCGATCCCGAATGGCACCTTGACGCGCGTCGTGTCGAGCACGTTGCGGTAGTTGAGAAAGATCCCCTGCGCCGTCTCGGGCCGCAGGTAGACCTTGCTCGCGTCGTCCTTCACCGCGCCGACGTAGCTCTCGAACATGAGGTTGAACTGCCGCGGCTCGGTGAGATCGCCGCCGCAGTTGGGGCACGGAAGCTGGGGCCCGTCGGGCAGCCTCTGCTCGCTCGCGAGGAGCTTCACGAGCCCCCGGAGGCCGACCGCCGGTGACGTGCCGGCCGCGCCGAGCTCGGCGCGCACCGCCGCGAGAGTCGCCGCGGTGTGCCGCACCAGCGCGAGACCCGGGGCGACCTTCTTGCCCTTCTTTCGAGCCCAGTCCGAGATTTTCGGCTCGACGGTATCGAAGAGCACGCTGTCCTCGGGCGTTGCCGCGCCGAGCGCTTCGCAGAGCGAAGCCATCCATTCGCTCTCGGCGAGCATCTCTCCCACGTGATCGGCGCGGAAGAGCTTCTTACATTGCCGGCACGTCTGCATGGGATCGTTGAAGCCGCCCACGTGGCCCGAGGCCACCCACGTGCTCGGGTTCTGGATGATGGCGGAATCGAGACCAACGATCTGGAGCGGCTCGCCGTCGGGCCCGAGCGGCGGGCACTCGACCAGGCGCTTCCACCAGTGGTCGCGGATATTGTTCTTGAGCTGCGCACCCAGCGGACCATAGTCCCAGAAGCCATTGATGCCGCCGTAGATCTCCGAGGCCGGATAGACGAAGCCGCGGCGCTTACAGAGCGCGACGATCTCCTCCATCGACTTGACCGGGGTGTTCGCTGCGGCGGCGGTGTCGTTCATGGGGGGATGGCGGCGTCCGCCGCCAAGGGGGGCCGAGCACGGGGCCCGGGGGCCGGCCTGCGAGGTCCGCGCATCCTACGCGATGCCCGCGGATCTGCCAACCCGAGCGGGGGACACCCGAGCGGGGGATACTGTCATTTACACTGTCTTGACGCCAAACAGTCCGCAGAGCCGTGGCGTCGAGCTGGCCTGGGCGCCCCGACCTGCTATGCTCTGCCGATGCGTGTCGCCACCTGGAACGTCAACGGGTTCAAGGCCCGACTCGAGTTCGTCAAGCTGTGGATCCAACAGCGAAAGCCGGATGTCGTAGGGTTGCAGGAGCTCAAGCTCGTCAACGAACAATTCCCGCATGCCGAGTTCGAGGCCCTCGGCTACCACGCGGCCGTCCACGGGCAGAAGGGCTGGAATGGCGTCGGGATCCTCACCCGGGAGGCCGTTGTCGTCCGGCAGCAGGGGCTGCCCGGGCAGGAGGCGCTCGGCGCCCGCCTGCTGCACGTCGAGCTCGACGGGCTCACGTTCGTGACCGTCTACTGCCCGAACGGGAAGACCATCGAGCACGAGGACTACGGGCGTAAACTCGCGTGGCTCGACGACCTCGCCGCGTACGTGGAGCGCGCCCTGCCGGCCTCGCGCTCGACCGTGTTGTGCGGCGACTTCAACCTGTGCCCGGCGCCCATCGACAGTTGGAACGAAGCCGCGCTCGCCGGTCGGATCTTCCACACCGACGCGGAGCGCTCGAGGTTTCGACGGCTCCTCGCGCAAGGCTTCGTGGACGTGTTCCGAGCCTGTCATCCCGACACCCAGGCCTTCTCCTGGTGGGATTACCGTGCCGGCGCGTTTCATCAGAAGCAGGGGCTGCGCATCGATCTGGTGCTCGCCACCCAACCGGTCATGGCGCGGGTGCGCAACGTCGAGATCGATCGAGAGTACCGAAAGAAGAAGGACGGCCTCACGACGTCGGATCACGCGCCGGTGATCGCCGACCTGGAGTAGCACGCGGGTGGCCGCCGTGAATCGCGACCACGGGGGTGGAACGCAGCAGCGCTCCGCGGCGGCCACGCTCGCGCGCGTCCTCGGCATCGCGATCGTGACCCTGGTCGCGGCCGCGCTGCTGACGGAGATGGGCCTGCGTCTCCTCGGGCTCGGTCGCCCGGTGCTGTACGACAACCGGCTCGCCTACGGCTTCCGGCCCCTGCCGGCGCAGGCCCTGCGCCGGCAGGGCAACGCCACCGTGCGCATCAACGCGCTCGGCCTGCGCGGTCCGGACGTCGCCCCGGCGCGCCCGCTGGACACGATGCGCCTGCTCTTCCTCGGCGACTCGGTCACCTACGGCGGCAGCTACGTGGACGACGAGGAGATCCTCTCGAGCGTCGCCGCGGAGGAGCTGCGGCGCGCCGGCTTCGCCAAGGTGGAGGCCCTGAACGCCGGGGTGAACGCGTGGGGCCCGGCGAACATCGTCGGCCTCCTCGAGACGACAGGGGGCTTCGACAGCAATGTGTGGGTGGTGATCGCGGTCGACGATGATTTCCGCCGCGAGAAGACCCGCATCGGCGAGGTTCCCTACTTCAATGTCGCCCCGCGCACGGCACTCGAGGAGATTCTTGTTCTCGGGGCCTACCGGCTTCTCACCTCGTACAAGCTGCCGAAGCCCGCCGCGGACGACCGCGAGCTTGCCGAGACGAACCTCGACCGCTACCGCCGCATCGCCGAGGCCGGACGGCAACGAGGTGCATCCGTGCTACTCGTCTGGCATCCGGATGCCAGGGGGGCGCGCGGCGGGGCGCAGCGAAACCGCTCCGCATTCCTCGACATGGCCGCGCGCGAGCACCTCCCGGTGCTCGATCTCGCCACAGCGTACGGCAGCGACGACACGCTGTACTCGGATGGTCTGCATCTCAGCGTCGCGGGACATCGCGTCGCCGGCCAGGCGATCGGCCGGGAGCTCGTACGGCTGCTTCGGGGTGAGCGGCACCCTGAGTCGAGGTAGGAACGCGGGCAGTGCGGGCCCCGCGCGTGAAGCCTGGTCCCGCCCATCGGGAGCGGCACACCGCTTCCCCGCAGAGACCCCGGGAGGCTCCGCGCGACCCTTCCTCGCTCGTGCCATCTGCCGTATTGCGTCAGCGCACCAGCGTATATATATAACTTCTATGGCACTCTCTGCTCGCAAGCGCGTCACCACGATCATCCTCGATGCGCAGACGGACCGGCTGCTCGACGTCGCGTCTCAGGCGCGCGGCGTCTCGCGGTCCGAATTCATTCGCATGCAGCTGCGTCGCGCCCTCGAGCAGTACCGACCGCACCCAAAGCCGCGGTCGGCGGCCGTCGTACGCCGGCTCCGCGAACGAGGCGACGAGCGCGAGCTGTTTCGCCACCTCGAGCGCTGATGAACGCGGCGCTCATCTGCGACACGGGGGCGCTGCTCGACTACCTCGTCGCCTCCGCCCCGGACCATCGCGCGTTCCGCACCGCGATCGATTCTGCCCGCGCCCGCTACATCCCGGGTCTCGTGCTCGCCGAGGTGGACTACTTCCTGCGCCGCGCGCGGCAGGCCATGCGAGCCCTGATCGCCGACATCCGGCGTGGCGCCTTCCTCTACGCGCCCCCGACCGAGGCGCAGCTGTCGCGCGCGCTCGACATCGATGCGGCATGCTCGGCGCTCGACTTGGGGCTCGTCGACGCCAGCATCGTCGCGCTCGCCGAGGAGCTCGGGGTGACCCGGCTCGCGACGCGCGACGTCCGGGATTTCAGTGCCGTGCGCCTCGGTGACGGCCGGAGGTTCGACCTCGTGGTCGCGCCGACACGTCCCGAGCCGGCGAAGCGACGGCGACGTGCCCGCTGATCCGAGGCATCTCGTCCCTCATCACGCCAGCGCACCGCTCCCGAAGTCTGCGGCGCGTTGTCGTCACGGGAAAGTTCTCACGTGAGAACCTTCATCGGATCCTTGCGCCGCGCGGTGTCGCTCGCCTCGGATCGTCCACCGCGTCCCGCGCTGCCCCCCGCAAACACCAGGCGATCGACCGGGAGGTCGTCGGCTGTTGGCGCGGCCGCCGCCCGGGCTGAAGCCCGCAGCGCCCGTTGATCCAAGATCCTCACGACGGAGCGACGTCGCCCTCCATCTCCTTCGCCAGCCGCTCGACCTGCACCCGCGCGCCCATCTCGGCCCAGAGCCGCCGCGCCTCCTCGAGCTCGCGCTGCGCCGCGGGTGCGTCGCCGCGCCGGCGCGCCAGCTCGGCCCGCCCGACGTGAATCCGCGCCAGCTCCGGGCGGTAGCCGATCTCCAGAGCGAGCGCCTCGGCCTCGTCGAGGAGACGCGGGACCTCGGGCGAGTCGGCGCCGTCGGCGCAGAGGAGGACGTGCGCGGCCGTGCGGTAGGCAGGGACGCGCGGCGTCCGCACGTCGGGGTAGCGCGCGCACAGGTCCAGGAGCTCGCGCGTGGTGGCGCGCGCGCGCCCGGGATCACCCGCCCCGAGATGGGCGCGCGCGGCGACCTCCAGCGTAGGGAACTCGACGAACACGGCGCGGTTCTCCTGGCGCAGGATGGCGAGGCTCTCCTCGGCGGCGGTCACCGCCGCGCTCCATTCGGCGCACTCGACCAGCGCCCACCCGAGCGCCACGAGCCCCCAGGCGCGCCAGAAGGGGGTCCCGATCTGCTCCACGGTCTCGAGCGCCTGGGCCGCCTGTGACCGGGCTGCCTCGCTGTCACCAACGTCCAGGAGAACGATCAGGCGGGCGATCTGGCAGAAACCGATGGACTCTCGCTCTCCGTGCTCGGTCGCGAGTCGCACCCCTTGCTCGGCGATACGAGCGGCCTCGGAGAGATGCCCCAGCGCCGTAAGCGTCCAAGCGCGCTGGCCGAGGAAGAAGAGGTAGGGGCTGAAGCCCGTCACCTCCGCTCCCATCGTGACATCGCCGGCGGCAAGCGAGAGTCCGCGTTCGGAGATCTCCAGGACCTCCTGCGGATGCCCGAGGAAGTGGTGCAGGTACGTCAGGCGGTAGAGCAGCCCGACCTCGCGCGCCCGCTCGCCGTGCTGCTGAGCGATGTGCAACGCTTCCTCGACCAGCCGCCGCCCTTCCTCGAATCGACCCGCCCACGAGAGCGCGATGCCCTCCGGATCGAGCAGCCGGCCGAGCGCACGGGGGTCGCCCGCGCGTGCCGCCAGCTCCTTCCCCTCGGCGAAAACGCGGGCTGCCTCGTCCTCCGGCAGCCCGACGCGCCACACGAGCTGCGCTATCCCCTCGCAGACCGCGAGCCCCGTGGCGATGCGCTCCGGCGACTCCGGGACGTCGGGCAGGAGCCGGTGCGCCGCCTGAAGATGGTGCATGGCGGCCGGCGCATTGCGCACGCCGAGCCAGGCAGCGGCCCGCACGTGCCAGCGAAGCGCCTGTGCCGCTTCGCCGGCCTGCGCCCAGTGCTCGGCCAGGAGCGGCGTCTGCTCGTCGAGCTTGCCGCCGGCGAGCGCCTCCAGCGCGGCGGCGACGCGCGCGTGCGTCCGCGCCCGGCGGTCTGCGAGCTGTGACCGATAGGCCACCTCCTGCGTGAGCGGGTGCTTGAACGCGTAGAGTGCCTCCGGATACAGCGCCTGCTCGACGAGGAACTCGCCGCGCACGAGCGCCGCCAGATCCGTGGCGAGGTCGCCACCCGGATCGTCCACGATTCGTCGAAGGAGCAGCTCGGGAACCTCGCGGCCGACCACGGCCGCGGTCTGCAGGACGCCCTTGGCGCGCCCCGAGAGGCGGTCGATGCGCGCGGCGAGCACCCCGTGCACCGAGGCCGGAATCGCCACGTCGCCGGCGCCGCGCTCGAGCCGGTACGCACCGGGCGAGCCGGAAACGTGGCCGACTTCCACCAGCGACTGGACCAGCTCCTCGACGAAGAACGGGTTGCCACCGGCGCGCGTGCCGAGCTGGCTCTTCAAAGGACCCAGCGACGGGTCGGTGCCGAGGAGCGCGTCCAGCAGCTCGCCCACGGCCTCCCGGCCGAGCGGACGGAGCGCGATCTGCTGGTAGTCCGGCCGCCGCATCCAGTCCGCCTGATACTCGGGGCGGAAGTTCAGCAGGAAGAGCGTACGGGTGGCGGGGAGCGTCGGGATGAGGCGCGCGATGAACGCATTGCTGGCCGGATCGACCCAGTGCAGGTCGTCGATCAGGACGAGGGCCGGCTCGCGCGCGCTGCGCGCGCGCATCACCTCCGCCGTCAAGGCAATGAGCTGGCGCTGGAGCGTGTCAGGATCGCTCCGCGGCAGCGGCCGCTCGGGGTCCGGAACGCCGAGAAACTCGAACATGAGCGGCAGCACGTCGCGAAAGCGATCGTCGAGGAGGACGAGCGTGCCGGCGATCTTCCGCCGTGCCTCGACCGCCCCATCCTGCTCGCCGATCCCGAAGAAGGCGCGGAAGAGCTGAAGGATGGGATGGAACGGCAGGGCTTTGCCGTGCGCCAGACAGTGGGCTTCGTACACGGCGATACCTCGGGCGTGGCAGCACTCGACCAGCTCGGCGCAGAGCCGGCTCTTGCCGACGCCGGCCTCGCCGACCACCCCGACGACCTGGGTCTCGCCGGCGACCGTGCGCTCGAGCGCGGTGTCGAGGAGCCGAGTCTCCGTCGCGCGCCCCACGAATCGCGACAGCCCGCGGGCCCGCGAAACGTCGAGACGGGTGCGGGCGACTCCCTCCCCCTGCAGCTCGAAGATGTGCAGCGGCGCCGTCACCCCCTTGATGCGCGTCTCCCCCAGATCGCGGAGGGTGAAGTAACGCTCGACCAGGCGAGCCGTGTGCGCGCTCAGCACGATGCTGCGAGCGTCGGCCAGCGCCTCCATGCGCTGCGCCAGCCCCACCGTGTGCCCCTGGGCCGTGTAGTCCATGCGCAGGTCGTCGCCGATCTTGCCGACCACGACCTCACCGGAGTTGAGCCCGAGCCGAAAGCCGAAGTTGAGGCCGCGTGCGACACGCAGCTCGTCGCCGTAGGCCTGCAGCGCGGCGCGCAGGTGGAGCGCCGCCCAGCACGCGCGCTGGGCGTGGTCCTCGTGGGCGATCGGCGCGCCGAAGAGCGCCATGATGCCGTCGCCGGTGTACTGGTTGACAGTGCCTTCGAAGCGATGCACGCCGTCGGTGAGAATCTCGAAGAAGCGGTCGAGGATCGTATGCCATTCCTCGGGATCGAGCTGCTCGGCGAGCTCCATCGAGCCCTTGACGTCGGCGAACAGCACGGTCACCTGCTTGCGCTCGCCCTCGAGAGCGCTGCGCGAGCTCAGGATCTTCTCGGCCAGATGGCGCGGCGTGTACGCTGCCGGCGATGCCGCGGGACGAGGAGGCGTCGCTTGCCAGAACGCGGTGCCGCAGACGCCGCAGAACTTCTCGCCGGGCTCAGCCGATACTCCGCAGGCCGCGCACGTGCGCCGGAGCCGGGTGCCGCACTCCGTGCAGAAGCCGCGGTCGGCACGGTTGCCGTGACCGCATGACGAACAGGGAACTCTCGGCTGCGATTCCACGATGCATCCGGCGCGACGCGCCACCGGAGTTTGTCGCCTGCGAGCTAGGGGCTGTCAACGCACCCGTGCGCGGTGCTGGGCCGATTTGTAGCCTACCCCCGCAAATTGGGACATCGACCTCGGTCCGACCGCACGCCCCGACCGGAGCGTTTCAGTCAATGGGCAGGTCCACGAGCGACGCCGCCCGGCCGGGGAGCAGCAGCGCCGAGCCGGTGGCGAGGGCGACGCGCTTGCCGTCGGCGTTGAGGACCTCGGAGTGGGCCACAGCGATCGTGCGCCCCGCGTGCGCGACCGACCCGCGCGCCAGCAGCTCGCGGCCATCGGCAATGCCTGGACGGAGGAAGTTCACCTTGAGATCGACCGACGCCATCGCCGTGGCGGCCGGCGTGACGGTCATGATCGAGGTCGCCAGCGCCGCATCCGCCAGCATCGCGATGACGCCGCCCTCGACCTTTCCGGTCGGGGGGCAGAGCCACTCGCTCGCCGGTAGCGTGAAGGCCGCCTTCCCGGCCGTCGCTTCGACGAGTTTCAGTCCCATGAGGTAGAATGTCGGTGGCCCGGGCCGCTCGCCCGTCAGCGACGTAGTGAGAATCTCGAGGCCGCTCTTCTGGTCGAAGACTTCCTGGGGCAGCGTCCCGCCAACCACAGGGCGGAGATACGGATCGGGCGTCGCGTACTCGGGCTCCGGGATGGACGGCAGGCTGGACGGTGGCGGCGGCAGCGGGGACACGGGCGGAAACACGAAGCAGAGCGAGCTGCCATGCGCGACCAGACGTCCCGCGCCGTCCTCGATCAGGACCTCGGACAGGGCGATGCGGCGTCCCGCGTGCACCAGGTGACCCTTCGCCGTGAGCATGGTTCCCACCTGCGCCGGGCGCACGACGCGCAGCGACAGCTCCGAGGTCGTGTAGCCGGTGCCCGGCGGGAGCGCGGTCATCACGGCACAGCCGAGCGGCCCGTCGGCGAGTATCGCCAGCGTGCCGACCGCGATCGCCCCTTGCGGCGAGACCAGCCATGGCGATGCCGGCATCGTGAAGGTCGCCTTGCCGGCGCCGACCTCGGTCAGCTTCATGCCGACGAGATGACTGAGGGGACACGACGGCGTTTTCCCCGCCAGCGAGGCCCGCAGCTGGTCGATCCCCGGCAACGCGAACAGCGCCCGATCCGGATAGCCGCCGCGGACCGGCTCGCGCCATATCTCCACTGTTGGGTTCACCCCGGGGTCACCCCTTCCGCTATGCGCCATGCTTCGCGTCCCGCGCGCGGCCCCAGCAGGCGATCATCGTGCCGCTCAGGAACGTGCGCTCGGGGTCGTCGAGCGCGGCGATGGCGCGCTCTACGCTATCTGCATCGAGGGCGCCCGAGGTCACGATGCGCTCGCGCATCGCCACGAGCGTCAAGCGCGAGAAGGCGGTCTCGGCCGTTCCACCGGCGAACACCCGCACGCGGCCCTCGGCCTGAACGTCGGGGAGACCCGCGGCACGTAGCTCCGAGGGCAGGCGGCGGCCGAAAGACGGATCGAATCCGGAGCGCGACATGAGCTCGAGGAGAGCGGACCAGGCGCGCTCGAGGCTGGGCTCGGCCGGGTAGACGACGCGGCCAGCGAAATCGTGGTCCTCGAGCAACAGCACACCGCCGGGGGCGACGGCGGCCGCCATCCGACGAACCGCCTCGGAGCCGAGATGCTCGGCGACGAGGCGTGAGTAGACGAGATCGAAGGCGCCGCGCTCGAGCCCGTCGGCGAGCACGTCGACGCGCGCCACCTCGAGCGGACCGCCCGCGAGCGGCTCGAGGTAGCGCGGGTCGAGGTCGGCAGCGACCACACGTCCGCTCGGACCGACCCGCTCCGCCAGCCACGAGCTCACCGATCCGGCGCCGGCGCCGATCTCGAGGCAGCGCCACCCGGCACCGACGCCGAGGCGCTCGAACAGCGCGAAGGTCCCCGCGTCCCACAGGCGCGCCATACCGAGCAGGCGCTCGCGCTCCTGCTCCCAGGCCTGGTCATAGACGTAACGTCCCATCGCGTCGGCCAACGCCCGAGCGTCGTCGCTCAGCCGGGCGTCACGTACCTGCGCTCGGAAACTCCTTGGCAAAGTCCTGCTGGTCCGGAAACGGCCGCCCGGGCAGTATGATGAATGAGCTACTCGCCGTCGCCACCGTCTTCGCATCCGCGTTGAGGACCTCCGCCCCGGCGACCGCGAACGTTCGTCCCCGGTGGAAGACACGGGCACGACAGCGAAGCTCGCGTCCGTCGGCTGGGATCGGCCGCACGAAGTTCACCGTCAGATCGAGTGTCGCGTGGCTCGTTGCCTTGGGTAGCGTCGTCTGCACGGCGGCCGCCATGGTGTCGTGCGCCATGTACGCAGTCGCGCCGCCGTACACGTTGGCTTGAGCGTTGCACAACCACCCGTGCGCCGGCATCGCGACCGTTGCCGTCCCCTCATCGGCCTCAACGAGAATGTTACCGAGCAGCAGGCTGATGGGACCCTGGGGGACGTCGCCGTTGATGACTGCATGAAGCCACTCCAAACCCGTCATGTGCTCCAGCGCGCTAGGCGGCAGCACCGTTCCTTCGAAAGGTCGGAGATAGGGATCCGGAGTCTCATAGTTGGCCGCAACCGTCTCGGCGGAAGGCAATTCGGTCGTCTCCGTCGGTGCGAGACGCCGCAGGAAGCAGCGGCTGGTTCCGTGGGCCAGCAGCCGGCCCTCGCCATCCTCGACGTGTACCTCAGAGAGGCCCACCGTCGGCGTGGTGTGAATCAGCTTGCCGCGAGCGGAGAGCCTTCCGCTCCAGGGACCGGCCGGCCGCAAGAAATTCATCGACAGCTGCGAAGTCACCAGGCCCATCCAGGGCTCGAGGCCGGATCCAATGGCACCGCCGAGAGGCGCATCCGCAGCCAACGCTGCCACACCACCGGTGTAGAAACCGATCGGGCTCTGGAGCCACGGGCTCGCCGGGGTCAGAAACGTACACGTGCCGATCCCCACCTCCACCAGCCGCAGGCCGATCAGATGCTCAATGGGAGGAGTCGGCATACGGCCCTTAATCCAAGCCCTCAACTGTTCGAGCCCCGACAGTTCGAGGAGCGCGGATCCGGGATAGCCGCCGCGGACCGGCTCCTTCCAGATGGGGTCTGCCATCGTCGAGGCGACTCTACTCCCGCACACGACGGTCTGTGAAGCCGCCCCGACCGGAGCCGATCAGAGCGGTCCGCCAATCACGCGGCGAGGAGTCCCGCAGTGATCTCGAAAAACAGCCGCGCGCGAGCGGCCGCGTTCGCCCGCGAGCATTTGGTCCGTGACATGCGGAAGCGGGACCGCGGAGGCTGGCAGGCCACGTGTAGAGCGACCGCGGAGTTCTCACGTGAGAACTTCCAGACCCGTATCCACGGAATCGTCGCGCGGCGCGGTCCCCCTATTGGCTATCCGCGGGTTGGAGTAGATACTCTTGGTGATGCCCGCGGGAATCGACGCATGGCCAAGGCGCTGTCCCTCAAGCTCGACGATGAGACGTATCGCAACACGGAGACGGTTCGCCGGCGGCTCAAGCTGCCGCGCAACACGTACCTGCGCAAGGCGATCAGTCACTACAACGCGCTCCACGAGCGCCAGTGGCTGGCGCGGGAGTATCGGTCGGCATCGCGTCGCCTCGGTGCGGCCCATCTGCGCTATCTCAAGGAAACCGAGCTGCTCGACGACCTGCCCCCCGAGCCATGACGCCCGAGTACGGCCACGTGTACATGGCCGACCTGAATCCGCGCTTCGGCACCGAGCCAGGCAAGGTGCGGCCCGTGGTGGTCGTGCAGACCGACGGTCTCAATCGTGTGCACCCGTCGACGATCGTCCGTCCGGTCACCACCCGGACCGCGGGCTTTCCGAATCTGCTCCGGGTGGCCGTGCCCAAGGGAGTATCCGGGCTGGCTCGTGCCTCCGACATCCTGTTGGATCAGCTAAAGGCGATCGACAACCGCCGCTTGCGCAGTAAGCTCGGCGCGCTGCCGGACCCCTATCTCGCCGAGCTGCGGCGCAAGCTGCTGCTCGTGCTCGATTTCGTCGAGGAGGCCTCGGCGGCGGGCGTTGCTGGGTCCTGAGCCGGCCTGGCGGTGCCTTCAACTCTGGCGTGCCTGGACGATACCCCTCGAGAGCCGACGGGCATCGGGTCGTACGCGCGGAAACTTCAGGTGGCGGCCGTCGACAGTGAAGCCCCGGCGGGTTGACCATAGCCGCAATATGTCGTACAAGGTACACATGAGTACGACAATCACCATTCGCGCCGAAGAGCCCCTGCGTGAGGCCCTGGACAAGAAGGCGGCAGCTACCGGAAAGACCGTTTCCGAGGTGGTTCGCGAGATCCTCGAAGCGGCCCTGGCTGACAAACCGCTCCAGGTTCGCGCCGGTCACCTGAAGGGCCGGCTGCGGCTACCTCGAAGGTCATCGGAGGCCTGGGCAAGGCGCCTTCGGCAGCACAACTGGCGATAGTGACGACCTGGTTGATCGACACTGGCCCCCTAGTGGCGTACCTGGATGCGGGCGATCCGGGACACGGCGGGGTCACCGCGTCGCTGGACACCTTCTCGGGCCAACTAGCGACCACGAGCGCCGTGATCACCGAAGCCATGCATTTCGTGTCGTCCAGCCATGACGGCCCTCGCCTTCTCGCAGAGTTCGTCGCGACGAGTAGAACCGAGGTCTATGACCTGTGTCGGCCACCCGAGCTTCTCGAAGCTGCACTGTTGATGCAGAAGTATGCCGACACGCCGATGGACTTCGCGGATGCGACGTTGCTGCTCCTCGCCGAAGCGCTCGACGTCCGCGACATCCTCACCCTGGACCGCCGAGGGTTTTCGACCTACCGCACACGACGCCGGCGTAGCCTGCGGCTCATTTTGGACAGGCCGTAAAGAACGGGATCCGGAAGCGCCAGATCACAGGAGGCGACGCGAAGCGCCCCTGCCGTCGGCAGCCTGCTCGGAGTGGTGCACGGTCTGGCGCGGCCTGACGATCAATCCACGCGTTCGAGCACATGGACCGCGCAGGCGCTGCCGAGGCCGATCACGTGGGTGAGGCCGATGCGCGCGTCCTTCACTTGGCGCGCGCCCGCCTCGCCGCGGAGCTGCGTCGTCACCTCGTAGATGTTGGCGATCCCCGTGGCGCCGAGAGGATGCCCCTTGGAGAGCAGGCCCCCGGAGACGTTCACGGGAATCTTGCCGCCGAGCGCCGTGGTGCCGTCGTCGATGAGGCGGCCGGCCTCGCCGTCGGCGCAGAGACGAAGATTCTCATAGTGTAGGATCTCCGCGGTCGCGAAGCAGTCGTGCAGCTCGACCAGGTCGAGGTCCTCCGGGCCCAGGCCCGCCATCTCGTACGCCTGCGCCGCCGCGCGCCGCGTGCAGGTGTTGACGTCCGGCATGACGAGGTCGCGCTCGGTGTAGGGGTCGCTGGTGAGGACCGATGCTCGCACCCGGACGGCGCGCCGCATGCCGAGCCGCCGCGCCGCCGCCTCCGACGCCAGGACCGCGGCCGCGGCGCCGTCGACGTTGACCGAACACATGAGCTTCGTGTTCGGGTAGGAGATCATCTCGGCGTTCATCACCGTCTCGAGCGGCGTCTCGGTCTGGTACATCGCCTTCGGGTTCATCGTTGCGTGGTGGTGGTTCTTCACCGCCACTTTCGCGAACTGCGCGAAGGTGGTGCCCTGCTTGCGCGCGTGCTCCATGCCGGCCTCGGCGAACACCGCCGGCATCGTGTTCGAGCCGAGCAGCCCTTCCTTGGGAATGCCCTTGCGCCCGCCCGGGCCGCCGAGCAGCCCCTTCCCCATCTGCTCGCAGCCGACCGCCAGGACCAGATCGTAGAGGCCGGCCTTGATCGCGATCCACGCCTCGCGGAAGGCGGTCGCGCCGGTGGCGCAGGCGTTGGCGCAGTTCACCACCGGGATGCCGGTCTGGCCGATCTGCTGCAGGACGCGCTGGCCGACCATGGCGTCGGCCTGGAGGAGATTTCCGCACCAGAGGGCCTGGATGTCGGCGATGGCGACGCCGGCGTCGTCGAGGGCCCCGAGCGCCGCCGTGGCGCCGAGCTCGGCGACATTCCGGTCCGGGTAGCGCCCGAACTTGATCATGTCGATCCCGAGAACGTAGACGTCGTTCATCAACTGCTCCCCTCTTCACCGATCATTAGACGCCCTCTCATTCCACGCCCTCGCGCCGCCGTACCGCCAACCACGCCGCAGGCCCGGCATTCGCCGTGGTGCGTCAGCCGGCCACCCCGCGGTCGGCGCGGCGAGCACATGGACGGGCGAAGGTGCTCGGCCACCACGGCTAGCCCGCCGGCCGGAAGAAGTAGCTCAGGTAGGAGTTCCCGTCCTTGTCCCTTCGCCCGAGGGCGTCGCGGAAGACGACCTCGACCGGCATGCCGAAGCGGATCTGCGCCGGGTCCGGCGCCACGTCGACCAGGTTGCCCTTCACGGTTCCGCCGCCCTCGAGGTCCACGATCGCCGACACGTACGGGACGTCGATTCCCGGAAACGAGCGGTGCACCACGCAGTACGCATAGAGGTGGCCGCGGTTCGCGAGCCGCACCGGCCTCATGGGCTCGCGCGAGCAGCACTTGGGACAGGCGACGCGCCGGGCAAGGAAGGTCTCGCCGCAGCTCGCACACCGATGGCCCTCGAGATAGGGCTCGCCCCGCTCGGGAATCTTGAGGAAGTCGACGACCGGCAGTAGCTTGCCTGCGGGAACCGCCATAGGGGCGCACCATGCCAAGGCCACCGTGCGGCTGTCAAAGTGTGGGATGGACTGAGCGATCCGCCGGGAGGGAGCTCGGCGGACGCCATCGGCGTCTCCCCCGGCTCCTTGCGGTCTACCTTCGGCGCGCTGTGACGGGCTGACGGCCAGCGCCGAGGTCCCGACGGCGTTTCAAGATGAGAGGCGGGCTCCGCTCGGCCTCCGGGACACGATGTGTCCGCCGCCCGCACACTACGGGATCGGGAGCGTCACCGATGCGGACGCTTCGAGCTTCGCTTCGAGGCGGTCGAGCTCGGCGATGAGCTCGGCAGGCACCCGGCCGTCGAACTCGGCGTAGAAATCGCGGATACCCGCCAGCTCGCCCAGCCACCCGCCCACGTCCACTCGCAGCAGCTCGGCGACGTCCCGCGGCGACACCCCCCACAGGCCCCCAAGATCGATGGCCTCGGGCGGCGGGAGGTTGCCGATCGGCGTCTCCACGGCCTGCGCCGTGCCCTCGCAGCGCTCGAAGATCCACTGGAGCACACGACTGTTCTCGCCGTATCCGGGCCACAGGAAGCGTCCCTCGGACCCCTTCCTGAACCAGTTGACCTGGTACACTCTGGGCATCCGCGCTCCCGGCCGGCGGCCGATGCGAAGCCAGTGGGCCCAGTAGTTGGCCATGTTGTAGCCACAGAAGGGGAGCATGGCCATTGGATCGCGACGCAGCACCCCGAGCCTGCCCGTCGCCGCCGCCGTCTTCTCGCTCGCCATGATGGAGCCGAGGAAGGTGCCGTGCTGCCAGTCGCGCGCCTCGTTGACGAGCGGGACCGTGTGGGCCCGCCGCCCGCCGAAGAGAATGGCGCTGATCGGGACGCCGCGTGGATCCTCCCATTCGGGGGCGATCACCGGGCACTGACTCGCCGGCGCCGTGAAGCGCGCGTTCGGATGCGCCGCCCGGGCGCCGGCATGCGGATACCACGCGTGACCGAGCCAGCTCGTCAGCGCCGGCGGCGCCTCGTCGGTCATCTCCTCCCACCAGACGTCCCCGTCGGGCGTGAGGGCGCAGTTGGTGAACAGGCAATTCCGGGAGAGCGTCAGCATCGCGTTCGGGTTCGATCGCATGCTGGTGCCGGGCGCCACGCCGAAGAATCCCGCCTCGGGATTGATGGCGTACAGACGCCCGTCGGCGCCGAACTTCATCCACGCGATGTCGTCGCCGATCGTCTCCACCTTCCATCCCGGGATGGTGGGATCCATCATCGCCAGGTTGGTCTTGCCACAGGCGCTGGGGAACGCGCCGGCGATGTAGTGCGCCTTCCCCTGCGGGTTGGTCAGCTTCAGGATCAGCATGTGCTCGGCAAGCCACCCCTCGTCGCGGGCCATGACCGAGGCGATGCGCAGCGCGAAGCACTTCTTCCCGAGGAGCGCGTTGCCGCCGTAGCCCGAGCCGAACGACCAGATCTCGCGGCTCTCGGGGAAGTGCACGATGTATTTGTTGTCGGGGTTACAGGGCCATGGGACGTCGGATCGGCCGGGCTCGAGCGGCGCGCCGACGGAGTGCAGGCAGGGCACGAAGTCGCCGCCGCCGAGCTGGTCGAGCACCGCCTGCCCCATGCGGGTCATGATGCGCATGCTCGCCACGACGTAGGGGGAGTCGCTGATCTGCACTCCCGTATATGCGATGGGCGACCCGATGGGTCCCATGCTGAACGGAATCACGTACATCGTCCGGCCGCGCATGCAGCCGCTGAAGAGCTGGCGCAGTGTCGCCTTCATCTCGGCCGGATCGCGCCAGTTGTTCGTGGGGCCCGCGCTCTCCCGCGTCTCCGCGCAGATGTACGTCTGGTCCTCCACGCGGGCGACGTCGCTCGGATCGGACCAGACGAGATAGCTGTTCGGCCGCTTGTGCTCGGCGAGCCGCCGCGCAGTGCCGCTGTCGAGCATCAGGTCGATCATGCCGGCGTACTCGGCCGCCGAGCCGTCGCACCAGTGCACCCGATCGGGCGTGCACAGCGTCTGGACGTCCCGTACCCAGGCAAGCAGCCTCGTGTTGTTGGTCGACACGGCTCCCTCGAGCTCTCCTGCCACCGCCCCGTGAGCCCCCGACGGAGCGTTGGCTGGATCTCAGGACACTGGACATCCGGGCACTGTCCCGGCATCCCGCAGCGCCGCTCCCGTCGAACGGGCCGCTTCGGGGGCATCCTCGGAACGATGGCCCCTTTACTTAACTGCCCCGCCCGCGCCTCTGGTTCAAGCTCGACCGGCCGCGCCGTCTCCCGTCCCACGCCAAGCCCCCCGGAGCGGTCCGAGCGCCCGGCCCCCGCGCGCCGCCATGCCTAGGCCCCCGGCAGGGCGCAAAGCAACCGCGATCCACCACCGCGGCGGACCTCGGCACCCGTGCGGGGCGCGGGACCGACCCCACTGCATCGCCGCACATATCCTGCAACGGCGCACGAGCGCCGGGAACCGCGGCGGCCTCGCGCCGGCGCACGGCGCGCGCGATCGCGGGAGACGACGGGCCCACCTGCCCCGATTCGATAATTGCCCGATATGCAAGTAGAAAAGTAGCAGCGCCTCGTTCGAACCGCCGTGGCGTCTGCCACCGCACCCGCCGAACCCTCGCGCCGGCCCGGAATCGTGCCGCGGCGTGGCACAGCCGTTGATTGCCGGGCGCAGGACTCGAATCTCCCGGGGGGACCCACGTGTGTTCCCAGGGGGTCGTGTTCCCGGAGGCCGCCAGAGCGGCGGCCGCGTAGTGAAGGGGGATCCGGTGCAGTCGTTCATCGGCACCGTTCGGAGACGCAGCCACCCACCGGCGGTGGCGAAGCGGGGCACAGCTCGCACACTCGGCCGGGGCGGCGCGGCGGCCATCGGGCTCGTCGCCTCGCTGCTGCTGGCGGCCGCGGCGCCGGCCCACGCCGCCACGTTCCGGTTCTCGCAGGTCCACCGGGACAACGCCGCGGGCGTCAACGGCCTCCAGGCCGTCGAAGCGATCACCGTCAGCCCCGACGGCGCGCACGTCTACGCCGCCGGTGCGGCCGAGAACGCGCTCGCGGTCTTCAGCCGCAACGGGACCACCGGAGATCTCACCTTCGTTCAGGCCGTCTTCAACGGCTCGGCGAGCGTCGTGGGGCTGAGCGAGCCGCGCGGCATCGCCGTCAGCCCGAGCGGCGCGCACGTCTACGCCGCCGGGTTCGCCGCCGATTCGATCGTCTTCTTCAACCGCAACGCGTCCACCGGCGCCCTCACCTTCGCCGCCCGCTACCAGAACGGCAGCGGCGGCATCACGAACCTGAACGGACCGATCAGCATCGCCGTGAGCCCCAACGGCGCGCACGTCTACGTGGCGTGCCAGGCCGACAACGCCATCGTCACCTTCAGCCGCAACACCACCACCGGCGCGCTCGCGCCGGTCGTGGGCGCGGTCTATCTGGACGAAGCGGGGGGCCTGACCACCCTCGGGGGCGTCGAGACGGTCGTGCTCAGCCCCGACGGCGCGCACCTGTACGCCGCGGCCCAGACCGACAGCGCGGTCACCGTCTTCAGCCGCAACGCCACCACCGGCGCGCTCACCTTCGTCGAGTTCGAGAAGGACACGCCGACGAACGACATCGGTCTCGAGTTCGCACAGGGCGTGGCAGTGAGCCCCGACGGCGGCCATGTCTACGCCGTGAGCGGCGTGGACGACGCCGTCGTCACCTTCAGCCGCAACGCCACCACCGGCGCGCTCACCTTCCTCGAGCTCGACCGGGACGGCGGCGCGATCGACGGCCTCAACGGCGGCGAGTCCGTCGCCGTCAGCGCCGACGGCCGCTTCGTCTACGCCGTCGGCGATCTCGACAACGGGTTGGCCATCTTCTCGCGCAACGTCGCCACCGGCGCCCTCACCTTCGTCGAGGCACATGTCGACGGCAGCGGCCTCGTCGACGGCATCGCCGGCACCGAAGCCGTGGCGGCGAGCCCGAGCGGCATGAACGTCTACGTCGCCGGCACGCTCGAGCACGCGGTCGCGGTCTTCCAGGAAGCGTGCGGCAACGGCATCATCGACGCCGGCGAGGGATGCGACGACGGCAATCAGCTGGACGGCGACTGCTGCTCCTCGACCTGCGCCGCGCTGCCTGCCGGCACCGCGTGCGGGGACGACGGCAATCTCTGCACCGACGACAAGTGCAACGGCATCGGCATCTGCCTGCACGTCAATAACACGCTCCCGTGCGACGACGGCAACTTCTGCACCGTCAACGACGCCTGCCAGAATCAGGTGTGCACGGGCGCCGACCGCGACTGCTCCGGCGCGACCGGCGAGCAGTGTCTGCGGGGCGTCTGTGACGAGGCGACCGACGCGTGCGTCGTCCAGAACCAGATCGACGGCGCCCCGTGCGACGACGGCAACCTGTGCATGCTGAGCGACACCTGCCAGGGCGGCACCTGCACCGGCACGAACCCCGTCGTCTGCACTCCCTTCGATCAGTGTCACGTCGCCGGCACCTGCGATCCCATGACCGGCACGTGCTCGAATCCGCAGCGGCCAGACGGCACGGCGTGCGACGACGAGAACCTGTGCACGCTCACCGACACGTGTCAGGCCGGCGCCTGCACCGGCACGAATCCCGTCGTCTGCACCGCCTCCGACCAGTGTCACACGGCCGGCACGTGCAACCCGGCGACCGGCGTCTGCTCCGATCCGGCCAGGCCCAACGGCACCGCCTGCAACGACGGCAACCTCTGCACCCAGTCGGATACCTGTCAGGCCGGGATCTGCACCGGCACGAATCCCGTCGTCTGCACCGCCTCCGACCAGTGCCACACGGCCGGCACGTGCAACCCGGCGACAGGCGTCTGCTCCGATCCGGCGAAGTCGAACGGCACTGCCTGCAACGACGGCAACCTCTGCACCCAGTCGGATACCTGTCAGGCCGGGATCTGCACCGGCGCGAATCCCGTCGTCTGCACCGCCTCCGATCAGTGCCACACCGCCGGCACATGCAACCCGGCGACGGGCGTCTGCTCCGACCCCGCCAAACCCAACGGCAGCACGTGCAGCGACGGCAACCTCTGCACCCAGACCGACACCTGTCAGGCCGGCGCCTGCACCGGCACGAATCCCGTCGTCTGCACTGCGATCGACCAGTGCCACGACGGCGGGACATGCAACCCGGCCACCGGCATCTGCTCGGGCCCGGCCAAGCCGGACGGCACCGCCTGCAACGACGGCAGCCTCTGCACGCAGTCCGACGCCTGTCAGGCCGGCCTCTGCACCGGCACGAATCCCGTCGTCTGCACCGCCTCCGATCAGTGCCACACCGCCGGCACGTGCAACCCGGCCACCGGCATCTGCTCCAATCCCGCGAAGCCCAACGGCGCCGCGTGCGACGACGGCAACCTCTGCACCCAGTCCGATACCTGCCAGGCCGGCCTCTGCACCGGCGCCAGCCCCGTCGTCTGCACCGCCTCCGACCAGTGTCACCTTGCCGGCACGTGCAGCCCTGCGAGCGGCCTGTGCTCGAATCCTCCGAAGGCCAACGGCGCCGCCTGCAACGACGGCAACCTGTGCACGCAGTCGGATACCTGTCAGACCGGTACCTGCACCGGCGCGAATCCCGTGTTCTGCACCGCGTCCGATCAGTGTCACGCCGCCGGCGTGTGCAACCCGGCGACCGGCGCGTGCTCGAACCCGCCCGTGCTCGACGGCACGACCTGCAACGACGGCAACCTCTGCACGCAGACCGACACCTGCCAGGCCGGCGCCTGCACCGGCGCGAATCCCGTGGTCTGCACCGCCGTCGACCAGTGCCACGCCGCGGGCACCTGCGATCCGGCGACCGGGCTCTGCTCCAACCCGGCGCGCCCTGACGGCACGGCGTGCGACGACGGCGCGCTCTGCACCCAGGCGGATCGCTGCACGGCGGGCGAGTGCGACGGGACCCCGATCGCCTGTCCGGGTGACCAGTGCCACAACGCCGGCTCCTGCAACCCGACGACCGGCCTGTGCGTGAATGCGCCGAAGGCCAACGGCACGGCGTGCAACGACGGCAATCCCTGCACCCAGAGCTCGAGCTGCGTCGCCGGCACCTGCACCGGCAGCAATCCCGTCGTCTGCACGCCGCTCGACGCCTGCCACGTCGCCGGCGTCTGCAATCCGGCGACCGGGCTGTGCTCGAACCCGCTGGCGGCGGACGGGACGACGTGTGACGACGGCGACCAGTGCACGCAGACCGACACCTGCGAGGCCGGCGCCTGCTTCGGGTCGAACCCGGTCGTCTGCACCGCCGTCGACGAATGTCACGCCGTCGGCGTCTGCGACCCGGCGAGCGGCAGCTGCTCGCACCCGGCCAGGCCCGACGGTACGGCGTGCGACGACGGCGACCAGTGCACGCAGACCGACACCTGTCAGGCCGGCATCTGCACCGGCGCCAACCCAGTCATCTGCACCGCGGGCGCGTGCCACACCGTCGGCGTCTGCGATCCCGCAACGGGCGCGTGCTCTCGGCCCGCCAAGCCCAACGGCACCGTCTGCGACGACGGCAACCTGTGCACGCAGACCGACACCTGCCAGGGCGGTCTGTGCGCCGGCACGAACCCCATCGTCTGCAGCGCCTCCGATCAGTGCCACGTCACCGGCACGTGTAACCCGGCCACCGGCATCTGCTCCGACCCGGCCAAGCCCAATGGCACGGCGTGCAACGACGGCAACCTCTGCACCCAGACCGACTCGTGCCAGGTGGGCGTGTGCACCGGCGCCGCCCCCGTCATCTGCACCGCCCTCGATCAGTGTCACGCCGCCGGCGTCTGCAACCCCGCGACCGGGATCTGCTCCGATCCGGCGAAAGCTGACGGCACGGCCTGCGACGACGGTACGCTCTGCACTCGCTCCGACAGCTGCGTCGTCGGCGTGTGCGTCGGCTCGGATCCGGTCGTCTGCACCGCCGATCAGTGTCACGCCGCCGGCGCGTGCAATCCCGCGACGGGCCTCTGCGTGCAGCCGCCAACGAACGAAGGGCAGCCGTGCGACGACGGCGACGCCTGTACGCAGACCGACACGTGCCAGGCCGGAAGCTGCGTCGGCGCCAACCCCGTGGTGTGCACCGCGCTGAACCAGTGCCACACCGTCGGGACGTGCAACCCGGCCACCGGCGTGTGCTCGAACCCGGAGCGTCCCGACGGCACGGCCTGCGACGACGGCACCCTCTGCACCCGCAGCGACACGTGCCAGGCCGGAAGCTGCGTCGGCATGAACCCCGTGGTGTGCACGGCGCTCAACCAGTGCCACATCGCCGGGACGTGCAACCCGGCCACCGGCGTGTGCTCGAACCCGGAGCGTCCCGACGGCACGGCGTGCGACGACGGCACCCTCTGCACCCGCAGCGACACGTGCCAGGCCGGCGCGTGCGTCGGCACGGATCCGGTCGCTTGCACCGCGCTCGACCAGTGCCACGACGTCGGCATCTGCGATCCCGCGACCGGGGTCTGCCCCGATCCGCTGAAGGCGAACGGCACGCCGTGCGACGACGGCGATCTCTGCAGCCGGCCCGACACCTGCCAGGCGGGCGTGTGCGTCGGCGCGACGGTGACCTGCGCGCCGATCGACACCTGCCACTCGACCGGCACCTGCGATCCGGCGACGGGCGTGTGCTCGACGCCGGTGCGGCCCGACAACGCGCCGTGCAACGACGGCAACCTCTGCACCGGAACCGACATGTGCCAGGCCGGCGTGTGCGTCGGCTCGAACCCGATCGTGTGCACGGCCCTCGATCAGTGCCACGTGGCCGGCGTGTGCGATCCCGCCACCGGCCAGTGCTCGAACCCGAACGTGCCGAACGGCACGGCGTGCAACGACCAGAGCCTCTGCACCTCCGGCGACAGCTGCCAGGCAGGCGCGTGCACGGGAACGGCGATCGTGTGCACACCGCTCGACCAGTGCCACAATACGGGGACCTGCAACCCGACTACCGGTCGCTGCACCAATCCCGTCAAGCCGAGCGGTTCGCCCTGCGTCGACGGCAACCACTGCACGCAGACCGACACCTGCCAGGCCGGCGTCTGCACCGGGCAGAATCCCATCGTGTGCACGCCGCTCGACCAGTGCCACGCCGCCGGGACGTGCAGCCCCGCGACGGGTCTGTGCTCCAACCCGAACCGGCCGAACGGCACCGCGTGCGACGACGGCAACCGCTGCACCCAGATCGATACGTGCGAGACGGGGCTGTGCTTCGGCTCGAGCCCGGTCACCTGCACCGCGCTCGATGCCTGCCACGTGGCCGGCACCTGCGACTCGGCGACCGGCCTGTGCTCGAACCCGCCCGGCGCCAACGGCAGCCCGTGTAACGACGGCGATCTCTGCACGCGCACCGATGCCTGCCAGGCCGGCAACTGCATCGGCGGCAACCCGGTGGTGTGCCAGGCCGACGATGCGTGCAGCGCCAGCGGCACGTGCGATCCGGCGACGGGCCAGTGCTCCGACCCGCCGCTGGCCAACGGCACGCCGTGCGACGATGGGAACCGCTGCACGCGGACCGATACGTGCCAGGGCGGCGTGTGCACGGGCGCGAATCCCGTCGTCTGCACGGCGCTCGATCAGTGCCACGTCGCAGGCACCTGCGCGCCGGCGACCGGGGTCTGCTCCAACCCGTTCGCCACCGACGGGACCGCCTGCGAGGATGGCAATCTCTGCACCCAGGGCGATGCGTGCCTGATGGGCGCCTGCATGACCGGGGCTCCCCGGGCGTGCGCGCCGCTCGACACATGCCACGGCACCGGCACCTGCGACCCCGCCACCGGCGCGTGCTCCAACCCCGAGCGAGCCAACGGCACTGCGTGTGACGACGGCAACCGCTGCACGCAGACCGACGCCTGCCAGGCCGGCGTCTGCATCGGGACGAACCCCGTCATCTGCACCGCGCTCGATCAGTGCCACGTCGCCGGCGCCTGCGATCCGGCGACCGGCGCGTGCTCGACCCCGTCGGTCGCCGACGGCACGCCGTGCGACGATGGCAACCGCTGCACGCAGATCGACATCTGCCAGGCCGGCGTCTGCGTCGGTACGAATCCGGTTGTCTGCACGGCGCCCGATCAGTGCCACATCGCCGGCACCTGCAATCCGACCACGGGACTGTGCTCCACCCCGCTCACCGCCAACGGCACGCCCTGCGATGACGGCAACCGCTGCACCCAGGGGGACACCTGCCAAGCGGGAACGTGCGTCGCCGGCGCGCCGATCGTGTGCACCGCCGGCCAGTGCCACAACGCCGGCGTGTGCAACCCGGCGACCGGCCTCTGCTCCAACCCGCCCAAGGTTAACGGCCTGGCGTGCGACGACGGCAACCCCTGCACCCGCAGCGATGCCTGCCAGGCGGGCGCATGCATGGGCAGCAACCCCGTGGTCTGCACCGCCTCGGATCAGTGCCACGGAGCCGGGACCTGCGATCCGGCCACCGGGGTGTGCTCGAACCCGCCAGCCGCCGACGGCACACCGTGCGCGGACGGCGACTTCTGCACCCAGACCGACACCTGTGAGGGCGGCGTGTGCTTCGGCAGCGATCCGGTCGCCTGCGTCGCGCTCGATCAGTGCCACGTCGCCGGCACCTGTGACCCGGCTACCGGGACGTGCTCGAATCCCGCCGCGACCGAGGGCACGGGCTGCGACGACGGCGCCTTCTGCACCGTCACCGACACCTGCCATGCAGGCATGTGCACGGGCACCGCGCGTGACTGCTCCGCGGCGGGGGGCGTGTGCACCACGGGCGTGTGCGACGAGACGACGAATGCGTGCGTCGGAGCGCCGCGCGCCGAGGGCGCGGCGTGCGACGACGGCGCGTACTGCACCGTCCAGGACACGTGCCAGGCCGGCGTCTGCCAGGGCATCGCTCGCAACTGCTCCGGCGTCGCCGATCAGTGCAACACGGCCAGCTGCGACGAGACGGGACGGACGTGCACCCGGCAGCCGATCGCCGACGGCACGACGTGCGAGGACGGCGCCTTTTGCACCGTCGGCGACACCTGCCAGGCAGGTCTCTGCCGCGGCACGGCGCGCGACTGCTCGGTCGCAAGCAACGTCTGCAACACCGGCGTGTGCAACGAGACGACCGACGCGTGCGCCGGCCAGCCGCGGCCGACCGGCACGGCGTGCAACGACGGCGCTTTCTGCACCGTCGGTGATCACTGCGTGAGCGGCGCGTGCACGGGCGGCACGGCGCGGAGCTGCAGCGACGCGAGCGCATGCACGACCGACGCCTGCGACGAGAATCTCGACAGCTGCACCCACGGCAACATCGCCGCCGGCACCGCGTGCAGCGACGGGCTCGCCTGCAACAACCCCGACCAGTGCGACGGCAACGGCACGTGCGTCAGCGTCGGCGCGCCGCTCGGCCTCAAGTTCGTCGAAGCGGAGTTCAACGCGGCGGGCGTCGGGCTCAACAACGTCCGCTCCATCGCCGTCAGCCCCGACGGCGCGCACGTCTACGCCGGCGGGCGCGACGACAACGCCATCGCCATCTTCGCGCGTAACTCCACGAGCGGCGCTTTGACCTTCAGCTCGGCCGTCTTCAACGGCGGCGGCGTGAGCGGGCTCGCCGGGGTTCGCGGCGTGGCGCTCAGCGCCGACGGCGCGAATCTCTACGCCTCGGGCACGACGAACGGGACCGTCGCCGCCTTCACGCGCAACCCGGCGACCGGCGCGCTCACCTTTCTCGGCATGCATCAGAACGGCATCAACAGCGTGACCGGCCTCGCCGGCGCGCATGGCATCGCGGTCAGCCCCGACGGCGCGCACGTCTACGTCGGCAGCTCGACCGCCAACGCCGTGGCGATCTTCAGCCGCGATCCCGGCACCGGCGCGCTAGCCTTCGTCGACGACGTCGTCAACGGCGTCGACGTCACCGCCGGCCTGCTCGGCGCCGAGTCGCTCGCCGTGAGCCCGGACGGCGCCTCCGTCTACGTGACCGCCACCGGCGAGCACAGCCTGACGGTGTTCTCGCGCAATGCGACCAGCGGGCTCCTCACCTTCGTCGAGCTGAAGAAGGACGGCGTCAACCTCGTCGACGGGCTCCGGGAGGTCCAAGGCGTGGCGGTGACCGCCGACGGCACCAGCGTGTACACGGCAAGCGGCGGCGACAACGCCGTGGCCGTGTTCGCCCGCAACACCACGACCGGCGCCCTCACCTACCTCGAGATGCACAAGAACGGCGTCGCCGGCGTGAGCGGCCTCGACATGGCCGAGTGGGTGGCGGTGGATCCGAGCGGGGACTACGTGTACGCGGTCGGCGACGTCTCGCAGGGAACGCTCGCGGCCTTCGTTCGCAATCCGACCACCGGCCGGCTCACCTTCGACGAGTTCCATCGCGACGGCGTCGCCAGCGTCGACGGCCTCAGCGGCGCGATCGCCGTCGCGGCGAGCCCCGACGGCGCCCACGTCTACGTCACCGGCAAGAACGACGACGCCGTCGCCGTGTTCAAGAAGGCGTGCGACGACCTGTGCGCCCTGGGCGGCCCCGGGGCCTGCACGCCGCTCGATCAGTGCCACGCCGCCGGCAGCTGCGATCCGCTGACCGGCCTGTGCACGAATCCGGCGGTGGCCAACGGCACGCCGTGCGACGACGGCAATCTCTGCACGCTCACCGACACCTGCCAGGCGGGCGCGTGCGTGGGATCGAACCCGCAGAGCTGCGCGCCCTCGGCGCCGTGCCACGCCGCCGGCACCTGTGATCCGGCGACGGGTCTGTGCTCGGATCCGATCGCCACCAACGGCACGGTCTGCAACGACGGCAATCTCTGCACCCAGTCGGATACCTGTCAGGCCGGTACCTGCATGGGCGCGAACCCGGTCGTCTGCACGGCCTCCGATGCGTGCCACGACGCCGGCGTCTGCAACCCGGCGACCGGCGCGTGCAGCAATCCGGTGACGGCGGATGGCACCCAGTGCAACGACGGCAACCACTGCACCATGGTCGATCGCTGCACGGCCGGCGTCTGCACCGGCGCGGTCCCGGTCGTCTGCACCGCGACCGACGTCTGCCACGTTGCCGGCGTCTGCAGTCCGGCGACCGGCGCGTGCTCGAATCCGCCGGCCGCCAACGGCACGGCGTGCAACGACAACAACCGCTGCACCCAGACCGACACCTGCGTGGCCGGTGTCTGCACCGGCGCGAGCCCCGTCACGTGCGCGCCGTCCGATCAGTGCCATGCGCCCGGCATGTGCAACCCGACGACGGGCCTCTGCTCCGATCCGATCGCGGCCAACGGCTTCCCGTGCAACGACGGCAACCCCTGCACTCTCACGGATCGCTGCCAGGCAGGCACCTGCAACGGCACCAACCCGGTCGTCTGCACCGCATCCGACCAGTGCCATGACCCCGGCACGTGCAACCCGGCGACCGGCACGTGCTCGAATCCCCCGACCGCCGACGGCAGGGCGTGCAACGACGGCAACCTCTGCACACAGTCGGACACCTGCCAGGGCGGCACCTGCACCGGCACGAACCCGATTGCCTGCACGGCGTCCGACCAGTGCCACGCCGCCGGCGTCTGCGATCCGGCCACCGGCACGTGCTCGAATCCGCCCGCCGCCAACGGCACGGCGTGCGGCGACGGTAATCCCTGCACCCAGACCGACACGTGCGTCGCCGGCGTGTGCACCGGTGCCAATCCGATTGCCTGCACCGCCTCCGACCAGTGCCACGCCGCCGGGACCTGCAACCCGGCCACCGGCCTGTGCTCCAATCCGCTCGCCAGCAACGGGACGGCGTGCGACGACGGCAACCGCTGCACGCAGACCGATGCGTGCCAGGCCGGCGTCTGTGTCGGCGGCAATCCGGCCATCTGCACCGCGTCCGACCAGTGCCACGTCGCCGGCACCTGCAATCCGGCGACTGGTCTGTGCTCCAACCCGCCGGCGGCCGGCGGCACGCCGTGCGACGACGGCAATCACTGCACGCAGAGCGACACGTGCCAGGCCGGCACCTGCGTCGGCGCCAACCCCGTCGTCTGCACCGCCGCCGACCAGTGCCACGTGGCCGGCAGCTGCGACCCGGCGACGGGCACCTGCTCGAACCCGAATGCGGCGGACGGCACGGCCTGCACCGACGGCAATCGCTGCACGCAAACCGACACGTGCGTCGCCGGCGCGTGCGCCGGCAGCAATCCGGTCGCGTGCTCCGCGTCCGACCAGTGCCACGTCGCCGGGGTCTGCGATCCGGCCACCGGGGTCTGCTCGAATCCGCCGGCCGCCAACGGCCTCGCGTGCGACGACGGCAACCGCTGCACCCAGACCGACACGTGCATCGCCGGGACGTGCGCCGGCAGCAACCCCGTCATCTGCGCGGCGTCCGATCAGTGCCACGTCGCCGGCGTCTGCGATCCGGCAACCGGGGTCTGCTCGAATCCGCCGGCCGCCAACGGCCTCGCGTGCGACGACGGCAACCGGTGCACGCAGACCGACGCGTGTCAGGCGGGTACCTGCACCGGCGCCAACCCGATCGTGTGCACGGCCGCCGACCAGTGCCACCAGGCCGGCACGTGCAACCCGGCCTCGGGGGTCTGCTCGAATCCGCCGGCCGCCGACGGGACGTCCTGCAACGACGCCAATCTCTGCACCGCCACCGATCGCTGCAGCGGCGGGGCGTGCGTGGGCTCGACGCCGACGGTGTGTGCGCCGCTCGATCAGTGCCACGCCGCTGGTAGCTGCGACCCGCTCACAGGCGCGTGCTCGAATCCCCCCACGACGGATGGCACGCCGTGCGACGACGGCAATCGCTGCACCCAGAGCGACACGTGTCAGGCTGGTGCCTGTGTCGGCACCAATCCCGTGAGCTGCGTGTCATCCGACCAGTGCCACCTCGGCGGCACGTGTGACCCGGCCACCGGCGTGTGCTCCGGCCCGCCTGCACCCAACGGCACGCCGTGCGACGACGGCAACCTGTGCACCCAGAGCGACACCTGCCAGGCTGGCGTCTGCGTCGGCGCGAGCCCCGTCACCTGCACCGCCTCCGATCAGTGCCACGTCGCCGGCACATGCAACCCGGCGACGGGCGTGTGCTCGAATCCGCCCGCGGCTAACGGAGCGCCGTGCAGCGACGGCAACCTCTGCACCCAGAGCGACACCTGCCAGGCCGGCGTCTGCGTCGGCGCGAGCCCCGTCACCTGCACCGCCTCCGACCAGTGCCACGTCGCCGGCGCCTGCAGCCCCGCGACCGGCGCCTGCTCGAATCCGCCCGCGGCCAACGGCGTGCCGTGCAGCGACGGCAACCTGTGCACCCTGTCCGACACCTGCCAGGCCGGCGCTTGCACCGGCGCGAACCCCGTCACCTGCGCCGCGTCCGATCAGTGCCACGTGGCCGGCACCTGCAACCCGGCGACGGGGGCGTGCTCGAATCCAGCGGCCGCCAACGGCACGGTCTGCGACGACGGCAACCGCTGCACCCAGACCGACACCTGCCAGGCTGGCGCCTGCGTCGGCGCGAACCCCGTCGCCTGCGCCGCTTCCGATCAGTGCCACGTGGCCGGTACGTGCGATCCGGTGTCAGGCCTGTGTTCCAATCCGCCGGCCGCCAACGGGACATCGTGCAGCGACGGCAACCTCTGCACCCAGTCCGACACCTGCCAGGCTGGCAGCTGCACCGGTAGCAACCCGATCACCTGCGCCGCCTCCGATCAGTGCCACGTGGCCGGCGCCTGCAACCCGGCCACCGGAACGTGCTCGAATCCGCCTGCCGCCAACGGCGTGCCGTGCACCGACGGCAGCCTGTGCACCCAGACCGATACCTGCCAGGGCGGCGCCTGCGTCGGCGGCAACAACGTCGTCTGCGCCGCCTCGGATCAGTGCCACATCGCCGGCGTCTGCAATCCGGCCACCGGCACGTGCTCGAATCCCGCGGCCGCCAACGGCACGGCCTGCAACGACGGCAACCTCTGCACGCTGCCCGACACCTGCCAGAGCGGCAGCTGCACGGCCGGCACCGCCGTCACCTGCCCGAGCGGCGACCAGTGCGGCGCCACCGGCATGTGCAACCCGGCGACGGGGATCTGCTCCCAGCAGCCGGCGCCGAACGGCACGCCCTGCGACGACGGCAACCGCTGCACCCTCACCGACCGCTGCCAGGGCGGCGTGTGCATCGGCAGCACCTCGATCGTCTGCAATGCGATCGACAGCTGCCACGAGATGGGGATCTGCGATCCCGCCACCGGGCTGTGCTCCGATCCGCGCAAGCCCGACGGGACCGCGTGCGAGGACGGCAATCTCTGCACGCAGACCGATCGCTGCCAGGCGGGCGTGTGCGTGAGCGGCACGGCGCTCACCTGCCCCGCTCCGGACCAGTGTCACACCGCCGGCACGTGCAACCCGGCGACGGGCGTGTGCTCGAATCCGGCCAAGGCCAACGGCACGGCGTGCGCCGACGGCAACATGTGCACCCAGACCGACACCTGCCAGGCAGGCATCTGCGTCGCCGGCAACGCCGTCGTCTGCGGCGTGCTCGGCCCCTGCCACAACCCCGGCACGTGCAATCCGGTGACCGGGTTGTGCACCGACCCGCGCAAGCCCGATGGCTCCCCGTGCGACGACGGCAACCTCTGCACCACCGCCGACTCGTGCCTGGCCGGCGTCTGCCGCGCCGGCAGCCCGGTGGTCTGCACGGCGAGCGACGCGTGCCACGTCGCCGGCGTGTGCAGCCCGGCGACGGGCCTGTGCTCGAACCCGGCGGGGAACGACGGCGCCGCGTGCGACGACGGCAACCGCTGCACGCAGAGCTCGAGCTGCGCCGCCGGCGCGTGCGTCGGCAGCAGCCCGATCGTCTGCATCGCGTCCGATCAGTGCCACACCTCCGGCACCTGCGACCCTGCGACCGGCCTGTGCTCCGATCCGGCCAAGCCCAACGGCAGCGCGTGCGATGACGGCAACCTGTGCACGCAGTCCGACGCATGCGTGAGCGGCGTGTGCGCCGGCTCGAATCCGCTGGTGTGCACGGCGACTGACCAATGCCACAGCACCGGCACCTGCGACCCGGCCACGGGCCTGTGCGCCGATCCGCGCAAGCCCGATGGCACGGCCTGCGACGACGGCAACCCGTGCACCGTCAGCGACGCATGCCAGGCGGGTGTGTGCAGAAGCGGGACGCCGGTCGTGTGCACGGCAAGCGATGCGTGTCACGTCGCCGGCGTCTGCAATCCCGCGACCGGGCTATGCTCCAATCCAGCCGCCGGCGACGGCACCGCGTGCGACGACGGCAACCGCTGCACGCAGAGCTCGAGCTGCGTTGCCGGCACATGCATCGGCAGCAACCCAATCGTCTGCACCGTCTCCGATCAGTGCCACGTCGCGGGCGCCTGCAATCCCCTCACCGGCACGTGCTCGAATCCGCCGGCCGCCAACGGCACCGTCTGCGACGACGGCAACCGCTGCACCCAGTCGGATACCTGTCAGGCCGGTACCTGCGCCGGCGCGACCCCCGTCACGTGCACGGCCTCCGATCAGTGCCACATCGCGGGCGTGTGCGATCCGGCCTCGGGCCTGTGCTCCAATCCGCCCGCGGCCAACGGGACACTCTGCATCGACGGCGACCTGTGCACGCAGAGCGATGCATGTCAGGCCGGCGCCTGCGTCGGCGCCAACCCCGTCACCTGCACCGCCTCCGACCAGTGCCACGTCGCGGGCGCCTGCAATCCCGCCACCGGGATGTGCTCGAATCCACTGGCCGCCAACGGGGTGCCGTGCACCGACGGCAGCCTCTGCACCCAGACCGACACCTGCCAGGCCGGCGCCTGCGTCGGCGCCAACAACGTCGTGTGCGCTGCCTCCGATCAGTGCCACGTCGCCGGCGCGTGCGATCCCCTCACCGGCACGTGCTCGAATCCGCCGGCCGCGGATGGGATGGCGTGCGACGACGGCAATCGCTGCACCCAGACCGCCAGCTGCCAGGCGGGCATCTGCACCGGCAGCAACCCGGTGGTCTGCGTGCCGTCCGACGAGTGCCATCTGGCCGGCATCTGTGACCCGACAACGGGCCTGTGCTCCGATCCCGCCGCGGCCGACGGGGCGGTCCTCAGCTTCGCCGCTGCGGCCGACACGTACACTGATGCGGACCTCGCCACGACCAACTTCGGCGCCAGTCCGGATCTCAACCTCGATCGCAACCCGCGAAAGCGCATCTACCTCCGCTTCGCCGTCAGTGGCACCGGCAGCCGTTCGATCACGCGCGCCGTCCTGCGGCTCCATGTCGATGCCGAGCAGAGTGCCGGCGGTGACGACGGCGGCGAGATCCGCGGCGTCAGCAACACGACGTGGGACGAGCTCACGGTCACACACGACAGCCGGCCGGCAATCGACGGGGCGCTCCTCGCCCATCTCGGCGCGGTGGCCCCCGGCCAGATGGTCGAGATCGATGTGACCGCGGCCATCGGGGGCGACGGCGCCTACAGCTTCGGTATCGAGCCGATCTCGGGGAACATGGTGATGTACCGCTCGCGGGAGGCCGCCGCGGGACAGCCCGAGCTGATCGTGTTCGCCGGCACGGCATGCGACGACGGGGACCTCTGCACGCAGAGCGATTCCTGCCTGGACGGCGTCTGCACCGGCACCGATCCCGTGGTCTGCACCGCCAGCGACCAGTGCCACGCCGCCGGCGTCTGTGATCCGGCCACCGGGCTGTGCTCCGATCCCATGCTGGCCGACGGCACGCCGTGCGACGACGCCGATCTCTGCACGCAGAGCGACACCTGCCAGGTCGGGCTCTGTGCCGGCAGCAATCCCGTCGTCTGCACCGCCAGCGGTCAGTGCCACGCCGCCGGCATCTGCGATCCCACGACCGGGCTGTGCTCCGATCCGGCCCTCGCCGACGGCACGCCCTGCGACGATGCGAACCGCTGCACCCAGAGTGACACCTGCCAGTTCGGTCTCTGCACCGGCAACGCGCCGGTCGTCTGCACCGCCAGCGACCAGTGCCACGCCGCCGGCATCTGCGATCCCACGACCGGGCTGTGCTCCGATCCGGCCCTCGCCGACGGTACGCCCTGCGACGACGCCGATCTCTGCACCCGGGTCGACGCCTGCCTCGACGGTGTCTGTGCCGGCAGCGCTCCGGTCGTCTGCGCCGCCAGTGACCAGTGCCGCACCGCCGGCGTCTGCGATCCCGCAACCGGCCTGTGCTCCGATCCGGCGCTTGCCGACGGCACGCAGTGCGACGACGCCGATCTCTGCACCCGCCTCGACACCTGCCAGAGCGGCGTCTGCACCGGCAGCAACGCGGTCGTCTGCACCGCCAGTGACCAGTGCCACGCTGCCGGCATCTGCGATCCGGCCTCCGGCCTGTGCTCCGATCCGGCGCTCGCCGATGGCGCGCCCTGCGACGACGGTGATCGCTGCACGCAGCTCAACACCTGCCAAGGCGGCGTCTGCGCGGGAGGCGAGCCCGTCGTGTGCGAGGCCGCCGACGAGTGTCACGTCGCGGGCGCGTGCGATCCGCTCACCGGCGCCTGCACCCATCCGCTCGCACCGGCTGGCACGCTTTGCGACGATGGCGAGCGCTGCACCGACGCCGATTCGTGCCGCGACGGCGTCTGCGCCGGCGATGCGATCGTGTGCGCTCCGGCGGGCGAATGCCGTGCCGCCGGCGTCTGCGATCCCGCGACCGGCCTATGCTCCGATCCGCCGGCCGCCGACGGTGCCTCCTGCGACGACGGCGACCGCTGCACCCAGAGCGACACCTGCGCGGGCGGCCTGTGCATCGGGACCGACCTGATCACCTGCAGCGCCAGCGACGTGTGTCACGTTGCGGGCATTTGCGATCCGGCAACGGGACTGTGCTCGAATCCGGCGGGACCGGACGGCGTCGCGTGCGATGACGGCAATCGCTGCACGCAGACCGACACCTGCCAGAGCGGCATCTGCGTCGGCGACAACCCGGTCGTCTGCGCCAGCGGCGATCCGTGCCGTGCCGGCGCCTTCTGCGATCCCGCCACAGGCGTGTGCTCCGATTCGGCCGCGCCCGATGGCACGCCGTGTGACGACGGGAACGCCTGCACCCGGACCGACACTTGCCAGGCAGGGATGTGCGTCGGCACCAACGCCGTCGCCTGCGTGCCGTCCGATCAGTGCCACACCGCGGGCGTGTGCGACCCAGCCACCGGGCTGTGCTCCGATCCGGCAGCGGCCGACGGCACGCCGTGTGACGACGCCGACCGTTGCACCCGGAGTGACACCTGCCTCGCCGGCGTGTGCGCCGGCGCCGATCCGATCGTCTGCGCGGCCGCCGGCCAGTGCCGCGCCGCTAGCGTGTGCGATCCGGCGAGCGGCTTGTGCTCCGATCCGCCGGCTGCCGACGGCACCCCGTGCGACGACGGCAACCGCTGCACCGAGCAGGACACCTGCCAGGCCGCCGCGTGCACTGGCGGCGCGCCGGTCCTTTGCGCGGCTGTCGATGACTGTCACGTCGCCGGCGTCTGTAATTTTGTGACGGGCTCGTGCACGCACCCGCTGGCGCCTGACGGCACGCCCTGCGACGACGCCGACCCGTGCACGCAGGCTGACGTCTGCGACGCCGGGGTGTGCGGCGGCGCCACCGGCGTCTGCGCCCCGAGCGATCAGTGCCACGCGGCCGGCGTCTGCGATTCGACCACGGGCCTGTGCTCCGATCCGCCGGCCGCCGACGGCACCGCGTGCGACGACGCCGATCGCTGCACCCAGCGTGACACCTGCGAGAACGGCACCTGCATCGGCAGCGATCCGATCGCCTGCACCGCCGCCGGGCAGTGTCGTGCCGCGGGCGTCTGCGATCCAGCGACCGGCCTGTGCTCCGATCCGCCGGCCACCGACGGCACGCCGTGCGACGATGGCAACCGCTGCACCCAGAGCGACTCCTGTGCAGGCGGGGCGTGCGCGGGCAGCGATCCCGTCGTCTGCACCGCGGTCGACGATTGTCACGCCGCCGGCGTCTGCGATCCGGCCACCGGCCTGTGCTCGAATCCGCACGCCACCGATGGCACGCCGTGCGACGACGGCGACCGCTGCACGCAGACCGACACCTGCTCGAGCGGTGTGTGCAGCGGCAACGATCCAATCGCCTGCTCGGCCGCCGATCAGTGCCACGTCGCCGGCATCTGCGATCCGCTGTCCGGTGTGTGCTCCGATCCGCCGGCTGCCGACGGCACGCCGTGCGACGATGCCGACCGCTGCACCCGGAGCGATACCTGCGAGGGCGGGACGTGCATCGGTAGCGACCCGGTCGCCTGCGCCGCGAGCGACCAGTGCCACGTCGCCGGCATCTGCGATTCCGCCACCGGCTTGTGCTCCGATCCCCCAGCCGCCGATGGCACGCCGTGCGACGAGGGTAACCCGTGTACGCTCGCGGATATCTGTGCGGGCGGCGTGTGCACCGCCGGCGCGCCGATGGTCTGCATCCCGAGCGATCAGTGCCACGCGGCCGGTGTCTGCGATCCGGCCACCGGCCTGTGCTCCGATCCCCCGGCCGCCGATGGCACGCCGTGTGACGACGCCGACCGCTGCACCCAGGCCGACGCCTGCTCGAGCGGCGTGTGCGTCGGCAGCGATCCGGTCGCCTGCTCGGCCGCCGATCAATGCCACGTTGCCGGCGTTTGTGACCCGGCCACCGGCCTGTGCTCCGATCCGCCGGCCGCCGACGGCACCGCGTGCGACGACGCCGGTCGCTGCACCCAGCGTGACACCTGCGAGAACGGCACCTGCATCGGCAGCGATCCGATTGCCTGCACCGCGAGCGATCAGTGCCACGCCGCCGGCGTCTGCGATCCGGCCACCGGCCTGTGCTCGAACCCGCCGGCCACCGACGGCATCCCGTGTGAGGACGGCAATCCCTGCACCCTCGCCGACAGCTGCGCCGCTGGCTTCTGCGCTGCCGGCGTCCCGATGGTCTGCATCCCGAGCGATCAGTGCCACGCCGCCGGCGTCTGCGATCCGGCCACCGGCCTGTGCTCGAACCCGCCGGCCACCGACGGGACCCCGTGCGACGACGCCGACCTCTGCACGCAGACCGACACGTGTCTCAGCGGCGTGTGCAGCGGCAGCAATCCGATCGCCTGCGCCGCCGCCGATCAGTGCCACATAGCGGGCATCTGCGACCCAGCCACCGGTATCTGCTCGA
>Ga0187893_10000838_pt1 | contig 77656 bp, 77 predicted proteins | sample MA1701074metaG_FD_139574 | JGI IMG/M metagenome (GOLD analysis project Ga0187893, IMG submission 139574) | White microbial mat communities from a basaltic lava cave in the Kipuka Kanohina Cave System on the Island of Hawaii, USA - MA170107-4 metaG ...
CGGTCTGCGATCTTGGTCATTACGGCTTCGGTCTTCATACGGTTGATCGTGTGCTTGGCAACGATGAACGAACCGCCAGGTCCGATCTCTTTGATCAGATTTACAGCCAGATCTTCGTCACTGAATGAAATGCCGCGTTTGACGCGCTTCATCATCTGCGCGACCTCATCGTCAATTACGGCTTTGGCGAAGTCGAAGGTTTTGAGCGCGTCGATCAAACCACCGATGTTGAACATATCCATACCGCCGACGATGCCTCCCATGCCCGACATCCCGGTTTCATAACCGGACTGCGCGTCGTTGAGTTTTGAGTTCGTCAAACCGACGTAGCCACCACATGGCACATTGTAGAAACGGGCGAGTTGGGCAAAAGCCATGTGCAACATTCCGCATTCGATGGCGCCGGAGGTGTACGCGCCAGTCCGCATGTCCGCGACTGTGGCGAGTGTGGCGTAGATCGTCGGTGTGCCTTCTTTGACCATTTGCATCAACGTCACTGTCGCGAGATATTCCGCGTTGCCCTGTACCAGCGTCCCTGCCATGGACATCGGCGAAGTCAGCCCGGCGTTCGGCACAATGGTCGGGTACACTGGCAGCCCTTCACCAGCGAAGAACATAACATTTTCTGTCGAAAGCACATCCATCGTCAACGGAGAAACTGTCGGGCAATAATGATGCGTGAGGAAAGGATGTTCCTTGTAGGCTTCTTCACCTCCCGCGACCATGTACGCCATTTCCATCATAGCAAGCGTATCTTTGTGGTCGGTTGTCGTCGCGCGGATCGGCTTGATGCAGTACTTCAGCGCGGGATACAATCGCGAAATCGTGAATTGATCTTTTGGCGCATCATCTGCCAAGGTGGATATCGAAAACATGTCGTAGCCCGGCAGTTCGTTGATGAGATGCGCGATGCGCGCGATATCCGCAGACTCAGCGCGTCGTTCCTTCCCTGTAACTGGGTCAATGATGTCGGGCGCCGAACTTGCCGTCACAATGACGGGGCTATCGCGCGGAATCGTCTTATCGAATTTCGGGTCACGTGCATGAAACGTAAAAGACGGCGGCGCCAGCTTGCGATACTTCTCCACTACCTCACGCGGGAACTTCACCCGTTCGCCATCTACGGAACAACCATGTTTAGCGAACAATTCACGCGCTGGCTCAAAACGGACCTTGAACCCGACTTCCTGAAGGACCTCCAATGCGGATTCGTGAATTCTTTCAACCTGCTCTGACGTAAGAAGCTCTGCAAATGACATAGGATGCACCTCGAATGTAAATTTCAGACGGTCTTTCGCTTCGTTCCTACTTGAGCCTGCTCGACGCTGTGGGACGACTGTTTCTTGGGGCGGCGCAACTCGTTCAATATCCGCGCCTGAGCGCGCTGTCCCTGCACAGCGACGTGACGCGGAATGCTCAATATCCGCTCGATGATCTGGAAGCGGTTATTCCGAAATGCCCAGCGTTCCACTCTAAGTGTATTTGCCAATTCTGCGATATCTTTAGCAGAGAACATCTTCAAACCTGCTCGAGTCACTTTGAGAGTCGCCGCGGCGGTCGCAAACCGCGCCGACTGTTCCAGCGCCCAGCCGTTCAAGTATCCGTAAATAAACCCAGCAGAGAAGGTCGCGCCCGCGCCGCAGGCATCCACTGCTTTTACTTGCGGAGCGAAGACGCGCACGATTTCATCTCCCTGCGCGACGAGGCATCCGCCCTTCGCAAGCGTGATGATGGCGGTCTCGATTCCAGATTTCAATAACTTACGCGCCGTGCCGATCAGTGCACGCTTGCCGCCAATTTGTGCGGCATCGGTCACTGTCTGACAGATCGTGGCGCGGTCGGAATATTTTTTCAGGATGTCTGGGTATTTATGTCCATGCTCGAGATTTACGAACACGGGGACCTTCAACCGATTCGCCTCGTCCATCGCCCGCAAGATGTGATCCCCATCGTACCAATCCACGTAGACAATTTTCGAGCCGCGCATCAGGGACAGGTTGGCTGTATCGAGCGTGGACAGGATTTCCGGCGTGCGCTGCCAAAAGTACGTCCGCGCGCCCTTGCGGTCAGAGACGTTTACTTCGAGCGGGGTTTTATAGTCCCTTGTAAACCTGACCTTCCCCTTCACGCCCCAATCCTTCAATCGTTTGGCAAGCGCGTGCCCGCGCTCATCGTCGCCGACCGCTGTACCGATCATCCCCGCGGACACGTCCCACTGTCGCAACAGACACGCCACAATCGCGGCATCATCGAACACAAACTCGTTGACCTCCGTAACGAGTGCGCCTGTGTTCCGCTTCGGCAGTTTCTCGAGCACCATGATCTCGACGGGCGTAAGCATCCCAAAGCCGACGTATTCAGGAGGGGTCCTTGGCATGTTTCAATTATACGCTGTTCTCTGCGGGTGCGTCGAAAAGTCAGTTTTTACCTGTGCTACAGGGAGTATAATTAACGAAGCCAGCCATGCACATCATTACGCGTAAACGGCTCAACGAATTTGCAGAAAAGCATCCAGATGCCAAGTCCGCGTTACAGCATTGGCACAAGCAGGCAAAGACAAATGACTTCAAGTCGTTTACAGATTTGCGAAAGACCCTCGGAAGCGCTGACCAGGTCAGCAACCTAACAGTATTCAATATTGGCGGCAACAAAGCGCGTTTGATAGCCGCCATCCATTACAATCGGCGTACCATCTACATCCGCGCTGTGTTGACCCATCGAGAGTATGATGAAGGAAAGTGGAAGGAGTAAGTCATGTTAGATGCAAAAATCGAACAAGCCTCTGCGCATTGGACAGAAGTCTCAAAAATTTTGTATATTCCTCACACCGAAAAGGAATATGAGGAGGCTATCCGCTTGTTGGATAATTTGATTGACACGGTTGGCGAAGATGAAAACCATCCGCTCGCTTCATTGATGGAGTTGCTGGGGTTCATTATCGAAAAGTACGAAGATGAGCATGTGCCCGAAATACCTGACTCTGCTGACGAATGGAATGAAACGGAATGGCTGAAAGCCTCCCTCAGCAATCCCGCCTTCGACTATCTACGCGACCCCGAAGAAGATATTTACACCATAAGCGACGGTAAACCACTCTATGAAGTATAAGGTGGTGCTTGTTCCATTTCCGTTTGATGACCTTTCCAGCGCGAAGGTTCGACCTGCGGTATGCCTTACTGAGCCAATCGGTGAACACAGGCACGTTATCCTGGCATTCATCACCAGCCGCGTACCGCAAAAGCCGCTGCCCAGCGACCTCGTTTTCAAAGAATCAGGCAAGGATTTTTCCGCAACAGGATTGCGCGTTTCTTCAACGTTACAACTTCACCGTATGATGACAATTTCGACAAATATCATCGCCCGTGAATTGGGACAACTGCCCGCGCCTGCGCAAAAGGAAGTGGAAGAAAAGTTGAAATTGCTGTTTGGGATCCAATAAAGAACAGGCAATTGTGATCTAATCGGAGTCGAGAGGCTTCGATTTTTTATTTACCTATTTGGCATTCAAGGTGACAGCCATCTTCGAGATGACTTTAACCTTTGGTTTTCAACGGGCGTCAGCATCCCAAAGCCGACGTATTCGGGGAAAGATTTTGGCACAGAGGTATTATACGCCGTTCTCCCTATCGAAAGCCTGCTTCCATCAGACATATTGCAAAATAGAACTTCTAGTGATTTACGAGTATAATTTTTCCATTGGAACTGACAGGAGAACCGTATGAGTACAATCAAAACTATTTCATTGCCTGATGGAACTCAAGCAAAAGCGCAGGAAGTCGAATTCAAGCTCCTTCACGAGGATTGGAGTCAGTATCAATTGTCTGATGGTACGACCGTTAAGTTAAAAACAACGGTTTTGAAGATATTACAGGTTTTGGATGGCGAAGGAAAGCCTGCTCGAACAGTAGAAGGCGACTTGTTTCTGTTGGTTAACCATCGAACCGATGTAATCACAAGCGGTTAATGGAGAAAAGCTATGTTAGAACAAGAAAAGGAAATTAAGTTTTACACTGGGTATCCTCCCAAGGAAATAATTTCTGAAATTGATGTTTCAATGACATCAATTACTCAGACTAATTTCCCTTACATTGAAAAGGTAAAGTTTACTGGGGGATTCTCTGCAGTAGTACGCGGAACGCGCATAAAAGTAAGCCATGTTATCGGTTATTTACTCATGGGTGAAACACCTGAAACCATTACCCAAAATATACTGCCCAACCTAACGCCAGCTCAAATTCAAGATGCTAAAAAGTATTACTATTACCACAAAGAGGAAATTGAAAAAGAACGGCGTGAGAACACAGAAGAGGCAGGACGAAAATATTTACGGGAATCTCTTGGCGAAGATAATTACCGCACAATTACAGGGGAATGACTACGGACAAACCCCATGCCCCAAAGTTGCTTTTGGATGAGCAAATTTGGGTTTATCTTGCCAAGCTACTACGCGAACAAGGATTTGATATATACCATGTGAACGAAGTAGGTCTCGACAACACTCCTGACCCCGAAATTCTTCGTGCGGCCGTGGAGAAACATCAAGCCGTTGTAACGTTTAATATCAAGGATTTTGTTCCGCTTGCTCACCAGTATTTTATAGAGGGCAAAGAACATTACGGGATTGTACTGTCAAATGAAATTCCGCAGGGCGAATTACAAAGGCGAGTAACAAAACTTCTGGAAAGTGTCTCGACAGAGGATTTGAAAAATCACGTTCGGTTTCTGCAAGAATTCAAGCAACAGTAAACATCATATTCTTAACTTCTCACCCTTCGGGTCATACAACACCGCTGACGTAACCTCCGCGACGCGCATACCTTCGATCAACTCGACATCCACGCGCGTACCAGCTTTTGCCAATTCAAGCGGCAGATACGCGAGCAGGATATTTTTCTTCACGGTGTATCCATATCCCCCACTGCGGACGCGCGTTAATACTTTGCCTTCGCGGTAGATCGCTTCGCCGCCGTAGATCTGGGTGAAGTCTTCGCTGTCTAAAACCAGTGTGCATAGTTTTGTGGCGAAACCTTTTCCTTTCTTTTCCATCAGCGCGGCTTTGCCAATGAAATCGCCCTTATCGAAATTGACGCAGAATCCCAAGCCTGCTTCAAATGGTGTTTCAAGCTGGGTCACGTCGGTTGTGTAGTAGCGATAGGCTTTTTCGAGTCGCAGTGAGTCCAGCACTTTGTAGCCGCCGACCTCCATGTCGAATTCTTTGCCTTCCTCCATCAGCATATCCCAGACCATCGAAGCGCGGTTATTTGGAATATACAACTCCCAGCCCAATTCACCAACATAACTGACTCGTTGCGCCCAGACTTTGACTCCGTTGATCGTGATGAAGCGCGCTGAAAGATACCGGAAGTCCTCGTTGGAAACTGAATCAGCCGTCACCTTGGAAAGAATCGCGCGGGATTTCGGTCCCCACAGCGCGAGACAAGACCAGTCCGTTGTGATGTCGCGCAGAGTCACGTCTTGATCCTGTTCGATATGCATTTGCAGCCACGCAAGATCGTTAGCGATGAATCCTGACCCCGTAATGACCCAGAACTTGTCTTTGGCAATCCGCGAGACCGTGATGTCCGCCTCAACGCCGCCGCGCGTGTTGAGGAATTGTGTATATGTCGCGCTACCGATGGGTTTATCCATATTGGTATCGGTGATGCGTTGCAGAAGTTTCAGCGCATCACGACCGGTGACTTCGATCTTGCCGAATGACGTCAGATCAAACAGCGTTGCCCGCTCACGCGTGGCGCGATGCTCTTCACCCACTCGTTCAAAATATGGGGGTTTGTTCCAACCCCATTCTTTTTGGTCTGCGCCTGCCCGTCGCCATTTTTTATCGGGCGAATAATACAACACGCGCTCCCAGCCAAACTTTTCACCGAAGACCGCGCCCAACTCCTGCGTGCGATGATACACAGGACTCAGACGATGCGGACGCGCCGCCTCATTTTCATCGTTGGGGAAACGAATCGCGTAATAATATTTGACACTCTCAACCGTGCGCTCCGCGGCATATTGCGGATCGATGAAATAATTCCCGAAGCGTGTAGCGCGATACGCGTTGACATCCATCGGCGCTTCGCCTTCGACGATCCAGTCGGCAAGCAGTTTGCCCATGCCGCCCGCGCCGCCATAGCCGTTGAGCGACATGCCCGCCAGCATCCACATGCCGCGCACGCCGGGGATGGGTCCGAGCATCGGCTGGCAATCAGGCGTGTACGCGCCGGGGTGACAGGTAATGTCAATGATTCCAGCGTCTTTCAAAAATGGGATGCGGCGGATCGCGCCCTCAAGAAGCATTTCAAACCGCTGATACGAATGCGGCACGGTCGCGTTGCCATGTTCCCACGGCGTGCCGTCAATCCAACGCGCAGGCGGGTTCGGTTCATAACCGCCGATCACGAGTCCACCCTGTTCTTCGCGCATGTACACCAAGTTATCAGGGTCGCGCAAACATGGCGTGTTCTTCGGGAACTCGTGCCCTTCCACTGCTTTGAGCGTAATATGTTGATGATCAACAGGCGTGGTTGGCAACGGCACGCCCACCATCGCTGTCAGGCGCGGCGCCCACATGCCTGCCGCGTTGACAACAAGATTCGTTTTGATTACGCCCTTGTCTGTAATGACCGCTTGAATTTCACCTTTCGGCGAAAGCTCGATGCCTGTCACGCGCGTGTTCGTGTTCACTTCCACGTCCATCTCTTTGATGATACGCGCCAAACCAGTCGTCGTGTCGTATGGCGAAAGATGACCATCGCGCGGAAGATAGATTGCACCATACAGGTCTTTCATCGTGATCTGCGGCATGATCTTAACGGCTTCGGCTGGGGAGATGATCTCCACCTCCATGCCGATCGCCTTCGCCCGACTCACGCTTCGCTCCAACTCTTTGAGCTGCTCCGGGCTGGACGCGACCCTCAAACTCCCGGCGTGGTGGAAAAATCCGAGCTCGCTCCACAACTCGATGGAATATTTGCGAAACTGCATCATCGTTTTGGAAGTAGCAAACTGCGTCACCACGCCCGCGGCGTGAGATGACTCTCCGCTGGCGATATCACCCTTTTCCAGCAAGACAATATCCTTCTTTCCTAATTTATGTAAATGATATGCAACGCTCGTTCCGTAAATCCCGCCGCCGATGACAACGATTTCTGCGGTATCTTTCATGTGTTCTCCTGTGGCTGGTATACAGGTAGACACGTACACAGGTAAACAAGTACACACGTAGACAATCCTGACGTGTTTCCGTGTCTACTTGTTTTCGTGTTTACCATCCTCGTCTTCAAATGATTCCGCATCATACTCCGCCTGGTCTTCCCGCAGTTTCTTATCCCCATACTCCTGTGAACCTGCACGTTGACGGCGGACGTAAGCCATGTAACCGTTCAGAGTTTGTTCAGTTTGACGTATGAGTTTGTAGATCGATTCAAATTCGGGTTGATCAATATAGTTTAGCGTACGCGCCTCTATTAATCGCGAGAGGGTTTCATTCAATTCACCGCGAGCGATAGAATAATAATGCAGGCTGTCAAGATAATGATATCTTCCATATCCTTCGGCTATATTTCCTGTCACGTTTTTTGACGCGCGGCGTATTTGGGAATACAAATCGTATTTTTCATCAGGTGGTAATGTTTGCGAAAAAATATGTACTTTTACCATCACTTCCAACGCAAGTTGATAGCACTCCAAATCTTCAAAACCGCGCTTACCCTTCTCGCCTGGCGATTCATACAAGGGTTTCTTTTCACTCACATCTGTCTCCTTGTCTACGTGTTTCCCTGTTTACCTATTTACTTGTGTACCTGTTTACTTCCCCACATCCCTCAACCACCCCTCAAATTCCATCGAATCCATCTTCTCGACTGCCCTGCCCCAGCGTTCGATTGCCCAGCCCCAGAAGTCGAAGTCAATGGTGGAGATCTTCGCCTGGATCGCCGCCCAGAGTCCCCAACCCACATCAGACATGATCATGTTCAACTTCATGCGGGCGATCATGGCGGGAGTCGCTTCGCCAAAATATGCCGCGCACACTTCCGCAATTTGACCATCATTGAATTGCATTTCCTGGCAGGTGTTGCCGAGCTCAAACGTTGGGTCGTTGTTGCCGCTGTATTCGTAGTCAATGAGCCAGAGTTGACCTCCATCGTCAATGTAGTTTTCAGCAAGTAGATCATTGTTGCAGGGAACAGTTGCCAGCGGCTTTACATTCATCGCCTGCTCAATGCGGTGGATAGTAGGCACACGGTCGAGGTAGCCATCTGGAATTTTGATGTCGCGGTCACGGCACAGGCTAAGATAATATTCTGTGAGGCGGAACATGTTGAAGTCCAGTAAGAAGCGGGGCCCCGCGTGGAGTCGCTTGATCGCCTGAGCCATGCGCGTCGGCATCCCAGTCTGATTCAGCGAATCTTTCGACATGGTCTCTCCATCCAAGAACTCCAATACCATCACATTGTATTCGGGAAGATGATAGAGAACTTTCGGAGCAACGTCCGCTTCAGATGCGGCTTTCGTGTTGTGATATTCATTATTGCGATCAATGGCCAGGAGCTCGGTGCTTGCCCCCGGCACGCGAACAAAATACGGCGTGCCATCCACTTCAACTTTGAAGTTGGAGTTGGTCAGTCCGCCTGAGAGCGGGGTAACGGATACATTTCTCCCCGACCATTCGGGTATTTTGTTCACGACCTCATCGATTATAGACATCGGGGCGCCTCGCGTTTGGACATATCGTGAAACAAGTAGATACGCCTCCACATATCTACTTGTTTGTCTACTTATTTGTGAATCTACTTGCGTATCATCCTGCAATCAAACAGGACCCAAAATCAAGATGGCTTCCTTCGAACAGGTAATTTTGGCTTTGTCCCCAACCTCCGGTATGCCGAGGAACGGGTTGTTGAAGGTATCCATGTTGAAATTGGTGTTACCGATCTTCACTTGAATCCGCACAACCGACCCGAGGAAAGTAATATTCTCGATGGAACCATCCACGATGTTCGCTTTTTCCAAGATGGACGCCAGCCCCAAACGCTCAGGGCGGATGGCGATACGCACCTTATCTCCCCGGCGGTAGCCATCAGTCTTCGCCGCGGTTACCAACTGGATGCCATCCAAACTCAACGCTCCGCTCGAGGGGTCGGCAATCTCGGCTTCGGCGGTATTCAACGCGCCGACAAAGTTCGCCACAAACTGCGTCTTGGGGAAGTTGTAGATCTCGAACGGCGTCCCCACCTGCTCGATCTCACCGACGTTCATCACGACGATTCTGTCAGAGATGGATAACGCTTCCTCCTGATCGTGTGTCACGAAAATCGCCGTGATGCCGAGCCGTTTTTGAATGGCGCGAATTTCAGCCCTCAGCGACACACGGATCTTCGCGTCCAAAGCCGAAAGGGGTTCATCCAGCAACAACACATCCGGGCGGATGGCAAGCGCCCGCGCTAGCGAGACGCGTTGTTGCTGCCCGCCGGAGAGCTGGTAGGGATATTTGGTCGCGTGGGCTTCGAGATGAACCAAGCCAAGCATTTCATTCACACGCTCGCGCACCTTGTCGGACGAGTCGCCGCGGATGCGCAACCCAAAGCCAATGTTTTGCGCCACCGTCATGTTTGGGAAGAGGGCATACGACTGAAAGATCATGCCCACATTGCGCTGGTTCGGGGATTTGTCGGTAATGTCTTTGCCATCGAGAGTGATGTTGCCGGAGGAGGGAACCTCGAACCCGGCAACCATGCGCAAGGTGGTTGTCTTGCCGCAACCGGAAGGACCAAGAAACGATACGAATTCACCTTTTTCCATATCAAGGTTGAACTGGTCCACTACCACAACGTCGCCAAATTGCTTCGTTACATTGCTAAGTGATAAATACGCCATTCGAATTCTCCGATTCGCAATTCGTTAGTGCGCGCCAGCCGCTTGTCCCTGACCGCCGGTGAACATTTGGATGAGCCCCATCGCCAGCCAGGTGAGCAGAAAACTTACAAAAGACAGTGCGGCAGGTTCGTAAGCGCGGTGTTGACCAAGCAGGAACAGATAGGGTCCGAACGCATCCACCCCAAGGAAGGAGGCAAGAGTAACCTCACCAACAACGATGGCAAATGTCAGCAGGGCGCCGCTCAACAGCGCCGAGCGAATGTTCGGGAGGATGATCCGCGTAATGATCACGTACCAGTTTGCCCCGAGGCTTTGAGCCGCCTCTGTCAACGTGCGAATATCCACCGTGCGCATGCCGGTATCTACGGAGCGATACATATACGGCATGGCAAGCACCATATAGCCCGCCACGATCAGGATATTGGTACCTATCTTGAAATTCGTCAACGGTTGCATGAATCGAATATCGGTAAAGGGCACGTAGAACGGTGTGCTATAGATGCGAATCAGGCCGAAGACGAGGATGATCGCCGGCACCACAAAAGGCATCAGTGTAATGAATTCCACGACGCGGCGCGCCTCGGGCAGGCGAAGTCGAATCCAGTATGCAGTTGGCACCACCAGAATGACACTAGCAATGATGGTGGCTACCGCGAGTACATTTGAAAAAATAAAGGTTTCCCAGAATTTGTCATCTTCGAATGCGCGCTGGTATGCTTTCAAGGGGTCTTCAGGGTCCCAACTTAAGGAAAATTCAAACGTGGCAAAAAGCGGCAGGACAAAATACAAGGCGCCGATGAATAGCCACAACCAACTCCAAAACGGGAATTTTCGTAAGCGGGCCCAGAAACTCATCTCAGCCACCTTTCGGTCTTCGCTTGAAGCCATGAATATCCCGCTAATGAGATCGCCATGATGACAACCATACCGATTGCCATAGCGTACCCCAAGCCGGGGTTGTACAAGACGTCGCCTCGTATCTGCGCGCCGATCTGAATGGTCACGATGCCGATCCTCCCGCCGGTCAAGGCGTAGGCTGTGGCATATGCGCCGAACGCATTGCCAAATAACAGAATCATAGCGCCAAGTATGGAAGGCAGTAACACCGGCATGGCAACGCGTAACCAGTATTGGGTGCTGCTGGCTCCGAGGTTTTCCGCAGCTTCGCGCCATTCGCGCTTAAGACCATCCAGGGCAGGCGCCATGATCAGAACCATGAGCGGAAACTGAAAATACATGTACACGAGACTCAAGCCGGCAAAGCTGTATAAATTGAAACCGGCATCATAAAGGTTGATGTTCAGATAATCTCTGAGGATGTGCGTGACAAATCCCTGCCGCCCTAATGTGGCAACAAAAGCAAACGCCAACGGTACTCCCGCAAAATTCGAGGCAACGCCGGAGAAGGTGATCAAAACCGAGCGCAGGGATTTCGGCAATCCACCCACCGTCACTGCGTAAGCCAGCAGGAATCCCAGAATACCTCCGCCGAACGCCGTCACCGCGCTGACCTGAATGCTCAATTTATAGGCATTGACGATAAATGGCTCCGAAAATAACTGAACGATATTGTTCAGGGTGAACGAGCCATTTGAATCTGTGAAACTCGCAGTAAAAAGCCGCACGGAAGGCAGGAACAAGAAAAGAATCGCAAAAAGAAAGAACGGCGCGACACCCAGCCAGGTTCGCCAATTTGTAGCCGAACTTCCATTCCCCTTGAGTTTCATAGCAGTCTGTGCCATGGGCTCCTCAAAAGCCGTGCTTGAAGTGAGACCCCGCCGTTCGGCAGGGTCTCACCATGTTGCATCGAATCAGTTGCTACGGGGCGGCTTGAACGTCAGCGCCGACAGCGGAGTCCCAGCTGGTGGTAATGAGATCGCGTGCGGCATTGAGTTGGTCGAGCGACGGGAATACCGCGCCGGAGACATCCGGCAATTTCGCCAGCAAGTCGGCGGGGATGACGCCGCGGGCGCGCATGTCCGCTTCACGAATCGGGTGGCAGTAACCCTTCATCCAGAGGGTCTGACCCTCATCAGAGTACAGGAACTCCATCCAGAGTTTCGCGGCGTTGGGGTGCGGAGCGTACGCGCTGATCGCCTGAACATAAACGCCTGCGAAGCGGCCCGAAGCGGGAACGACTACTGTAGCGTTCGGGTTGCCCTCGAAGGAATCGATGGCGGAAAGCGCGTTGTAGTCCCATGTGATGCGCACGGGAATTTCGCCGGTGGCAACGAGACCATTATTTGCAATCAACGGGATCAGATTGCCGGCCGCGTTCAATTGCGCAAAGAAATCCAGGCCGGGTTGGGCATTATCCAGCGAGCCGCCGTTGGCAAGCGCCGCGGCGTAAACGGATTGAATCGCCTGATTGGAAGCGCGAGGATCACCTGAGAGCGCGACCTGACCGTTGTATTTCGGGTCAAGGAGGTCAGCCCAATCCTGCGGCACGTCGGGCTGAACATCGGTATTGACAAGGAATGCCAGCACGCCGTAGTAATCACCATACCAATAACCATCGGGATCTTTTGCATCAGCCGGGATGCTATCCCAGGTAGAAACCTTGTACGGCTGGATCAATCCTTCAGCCTTGGAGGATTCACCGAAAGCGAAACCGACGTCAATAACATCGGGAGCCTGCGGTCCGGTATTATCCTTGTTGGCTTTGATGGCTTCGATTTCATCCGCCGAGCCGGCATCCGGATTCAACTCATTGACTTCGAGACCGTACTTCGCCTTGAAGGTCTCGATCACCTCGCCGTAGTTGCACCAGTCATGCGGAAGCGCAATCGTGGTCAACATGCCTTCGGCTTGCGCGGCGGCAACCAGGTCTGCCATTGGGTCAGATACCGGCGCATCTGTCGCGGCTGGCGGTGCTTCCGTTGCGGCGGGCGCGCAAGCTGCGAGCACCATGCTCGCGAGGAGCAACAGCGAGATTAGGTTGAACAAACTCTTTCTAGTCTTCATTCTCTCTCCTTTGGGGGTCATTAACTTGTGGAGAGCGACATACTCTCCATCAATTCCAATTATATACGGAACAGGGCAAACAAGGTTAATCATTTGTAAAGACCACTTTAACGCGCCACCTCTTCGACCTCCTCATACCAACGGACACGCGTGCCGACCTTGTCGCGCATCTGCCAGGCGAGTGACTTGGGCATGGTCTCGAACACTTGAAGGATCTCACCGATCCGTTTCTTTATCTCATTTCGCTCTGATTCAGCCAGTGGAAGCGTATCCTCACTTACGATCTCTTCGACCCGCTTCAAATTTATGGACGTCGTCTTATATAGCCCCCAATCGCTTCCACACAACGCCTCGATTCGATCCAAATTGATTCTCCCATCGTCATCAACTCCGGTTTCCACGTTCAACATCAAAGAAGCAATATCCAACGCGTCCTTGCGGTTGAATTCAATAATCTGGGCTTTGGTCAGCAACAACTCCGCAGGCGGTATCGTCACCGGGTGGATGTGCAAGCGGTTCTCGAGCGGGATTTTATGACACATCGCGAATGCACCGACGAAGATGTCCAGTTTCATCTCGGTCTCGTCATGGTAATAGATCTGCCGCTGCATACCGTTCAACAAGTTGAATTGCTTATGAGGTGAATATCCCACAGCAGGCATGAGTGATTCAAACTCGCGGCGCTGGCGGCTTTCAATGACGAAGTCCAAGTCACCGTATTCGCGGACAAATACAGGATGCTCAGCCTTGAGATGAAACTTAATTGCTACGCCCCCCACCACACGCATCAAAATCGATTTCTCGCGCGCGGCGGCGATCAATCGATTCAGCTCGTATAGAAGATCCGATGGAATTGGCATGGAAAATGGTGGTCAATGATCATGGGCATCACTGACCACCGTATTCTAACCGCAAACAGAAGTTTATTCCGGCGGGATTTCCTTGAAGGCGTAGTCCACGTTGATGCCTTTGGATCTCTGTGCATTCTTGGCAAGGAAGTACCAAACGCCTGAAACCAGCAAGACGCCGAATACCACACTGTATGCAAGTGAGCTTGTCAGCCCAAGGCGAGCGTCGAACATGAACATCAGCAACATCACGCCGCCGAGGATGAAACCGAGGACGCCCAGAACAGTGACCAGGGGAGTATTGCCGACTTTGTATGCGGCGCCTGGCGACGACTCGTACACATCTTTGGCGCGGTATGGCAACAATGCGCCCGCCAGACAAGTAATCACAAACACATAACCGCAGGCAAAGGTGACGCCCAGCGTAAGGCTGACCCAGTCTGGATGCAGGTTGTAGAGCAGGATCACCGGTATGCTGGCTAGGAAATATGCCAAATGCGCGTTCACCGGTGTGTGACGTTTTTCATCCACCTTGCTAACCCAATCAGGAAGAAGCCGATCGAGCGACATGGCAACCATCACGCGCGTCATGCCGATGTAGCAGTTATGGACGATCTGGTGCGAGTTGAGGATGTACCCCAGACCAATGATGACCACGATCAGCGGATTGGCGGCAAGCGCCACTGCGATCATGTTGGGCCAGAGCCAGAACCCTGCAATCGTCGCCTCGCCTACACCCGACCAATAGCCGGCGCCAGCGATGTAGAGGAATTCACTACCCACCGCTTTTTCGAGCGCCGCGGCAAGCACAGCCAGCAAGACGCCGGTAAAGACCAATGAGCCGACGATGATGAACATCTGGTCTTTGAAGGACCGCGCATTCTTGATCTCACCATTCTGCTGAGCAGAGTAGGTCGCCCACTGCAATGACGTCCACGCGATCGGCGCCACAAGCACTGTGGCAAGCAGGCTGAACGGCGGGTTCAAATCCACCCCCGCCGCGACGGTGGCATCACGGGCAGTTTGTACGAAATTCGAGACTCCGCTAATGGCGCTGGCAAACGCATCTAATTTGACGACGGAGGACGCCGGAGATCCCGTAAACAACACCACCAGCATCGTAAAGAACGCAAGGATCGTGCCGCTAATCATCACGGTCTGGAAACGGACGTAGTTCCTGAAGCCGCTGACGAGGATCATCATCGCGACCAACGCATTCAAAATGCTGGTAACGATGATGCCGGTGGAGCCGGTGAACCAGATGCCAAGGTCCGAAAGCGCCGAATTGCCGGTGGTCGCGCCCAACCCAAGAAAGAGAGGCGCAAATCCGAGGTAGGCCAGCAGCCAGCCGGATAACGCAACCCATTGCAGAATCCAGATCACGTAGCCAGACATCACGACCGTGAACGCCACGCCGCCGCCGAACACGCGGGACTGGAAGACGTAGTCACCACCCGAGCGAGGCAGTGCGGTGGATAACCACACGTAGACAAGGGCGATGGGAATCTCGATGATCATCGCCAGCAATATTCCCCAAACGAGTTTTCCGCCCGGAAGCGCGCCCGGCGCCCACAGGTACGTCCACGGAAAGATCAAGCCCATCGTCAAAATGTTATAAACGAAGGCTGAAAACGGAGACATCACCCGGACCAACCCCGAGGCTTTTCGGGTGAAGACCTCTGGTTTTGCTGTTGCAGTAGCCATGTTTCTCTCCTTTTAGAAATGTGATTTCAACGATGCCTGTTCAATTGTTTTCTGTGCGATCATCTGCCTCCTTTCGGAATTTACCTTACCCGCTCGTCATCTGATAACCCTGAACTTCGCCATCCGAAAATGTGACGATGCACCCGCGCAGGATTCCCTCGGCGTATTCACTTCCGGGGTTGATGCACGTGGTGCGCCCAAGTTTCGCCACCGATTGCGATTCGTGGATGTGCCCGTGCAGACCAAGCATCGGCTGATATTTTTCAATCGCTTCTCGTACCGACTTGGAGCCCGCCCCAAACAGGACAACCTGCCCGCCCTCGACGATCTGTTCCGGCGGGTCTTTGGTCCAGTCCAGTTTCGGGCAGGTATCAAGAGACGAATCTACCGGCGGGTCATGAAAATTGAAAATGGCTTTCTTCATGTCCGGCACCTTAACCGCCATGTCTTCGATCATTTTCCCCAGTTCTTGTTCCGTTGTTTCGCGCGGCGTATTCCATGGCGTCGGCGTGCTGATGCCCACCGAGATCATCGAATGATCCTCGTCCACAAGCACAATTTCGTTTTCCACAGCAAAAAATGATTTTGTGTCCTCGCGCTTCATGACACCCAACACTTCCCACTCATCGTCGTTGCCGCCGGTGACAAAACATTTGATGCCTGTGCCGTTCAACCGCTCCTCTGCCAGATTCACCCAATTGGTCAGCTTTTGTTTGGCGAGTTCGTTGAATAGCGCGTTGACGGCATTCGTGTCGGACTGCAATGCCTGGAATTCGTCCTCCCCCATGACCTTGTAGTAAAACCCGAGCGTATCAAGCCTGCCCGTCAGCGATTTCAACTCTTCTTCTGTGGAAAGATGCTCGACCCGTCCTTGCAGTGTTGCACGATGATGACCATTGGTTTCCTTGATAATCGGAACCATCAACTTACCCTGAATGTCGCCCCCCATCACAATAACGTTGACCTCGTAGAATTTGCCGGCGTTAATAAACTTTCGGAATGTCCGTTCCGATCCGTGCAGGTCTGTGGCAAAGAACAGGCGGGTGACCTTCTTGCTGGGCTTCTTCGAGAATAGCGACATGAATAGACCTTTTAACAGAGATTGGTTACGGACACCGAGGATGAAAACACCCAGCCCTGATGCCCGTTGCGCCCGCTTGCCGGTTTTGGATATAATACCCGCCGTACCTTTCACATTTCATCGAGGAGCATGGTATGACCGGAAGTTCCGTCGGGATGCAGGAGCAGGATCGTTCGGAGCGGGAAAAGTTCGAGAACGAATTGAAGGCGATTCTCAAAGCCAGCGGCGACTCCGGGATCATGATGCGGGTCATCGGCTCGCTCGCTTTCCAGATGCATTGTCCGCAATTCGGCTACCTGCAAGCCGCGATGGGCAGGGCCTACACAGACATAGATTTCGCGGCATACAACTCACAGTCAAAACAGATCCAATCCCTCCTGACATCAATGGGATATGTGGAGAACCGAGAGGTCTACATCGCCACGGAAGGCGAACGCGCCATCTTCGACAAACCGGGCACCGGGCTTCACATTGATATCTTCTACGAAAAACTGGATTTCTGCCACACGATCTATTGGAAGGACCGTCTCGAAGTCGACTCCCCTACCATTCCGCTCACCGAACTGCTTCTCGAAAAAATGCAGATCGTGCAGATCAACGAAAAGGACGTTATAGACACCATCATGCTCGTGCTCGAACATCCTCTGGGGGATGTAGACAACGAAACCATCAATTTGAAACGAACGGCGATGCTGTGCGCGAATGACTGGGGGTTGTGGCGAACCACCACGATGAATCTCGGCAAAGTGAAACAATTGGCACAGGGCTACCCACAATTGACCGCTGATCAAAAGACAAAACTCTCTTCACAAGTGGATGAAATTCTCGCACGCTTGGAGAGCGAGCCCAAACCGATGTCCTGGCGTCTGCGTGACCGCGTGGGCGACCGCGTAAAGTGGTACAAGGATGTGGACGAAGTCCATTAGCAGCAGGAGACTCGTATGACCAAAACCGTCAAAGACTTAATGCATCAGGGATTGATTACTTGCGCGCCAGCCGCTTCGCTCGGGGAGGTGGCGTCTATGCTGAACCAGCACCACGTCCACGCGCTGATCGTCCCGGAGGCATCTGGCAAACCGCTTGGCATTATCTCTGATTTCGACTTACTTGCCGGGGAGTGGCTCTCGGTGGACACGGAAAGCCTTGAAACCATGCGGAAGATGACTGCCCGCGACTTGATGACGGCGCCCATCGAATCCATCGAGTCGGACGCAACAGTGGAAGAAGCTGCTAAACGGTTTCTCGATAAGCAAATCCATCGGATGTTGGTGGTTGAAAAAGGCGCGGCGGTCGGTGTAATTTCGATTTCTGATTTTGTTCGAGATATCGCCTCGCAAGAAATCGTAAAACGTGAAAGGGTGGGTGATGTGATGTCGGACACGTTTTTAGTGTGCCGCGACAAAACCCCGGTTGTTTCCGCGGCGCGGACGATGACGCAGGCTGGATGGCGTTCTGTGGTCGTCGTGAATTCGCGCGGCAAAGCGCTTGGCGTCGTGACAGGCTATGACCTAATGCGCTTCGCCGGCGCGGTCGTGAAAGAAAGTGCCACCGTCAGCGATGCGATGAGCCGGGATCTCGTAACCACCGATATCAACGCGAGCCTGCAGGAAGCCGCAAACCTGATGATCCAGAATCACCGTCACCGGGTGATTGTGACGGACACCAACGACCCCGAGGGTTTTCCGTTGGGAGTCATTTCTTCGTTCGACATCGTCGCAGAAATGGCACGACCGGGATCTGTCTGGCAGGGCTAAGATTCGTCTCAAAAGAAAACAGCGGATGCAATTGCATCCGCTGTTTTGATTCAAATTGATCGAGTCTTACTCCGCCGGAATCTCAGCGTGGACTTTATCGAGGTCAATTCCCTGGCGTCTGCGCGCGGATTTGAATCCGAAGTAGATCACCGCCGCGAGGGCATACATCGAGAGCATGTAAATCACCGAACTCGTATTGGTGTATCCGATCCCGTAGAGGGCGTTCGGGTCGAGAATCCACTGATACAGCAGGAACGTGAGGAATCCGCCAAAGATCAGGCCGGCAACTGTGATGAGCGGCAAGCCCAACACTCTGTACTTCGCGATGGGCGAGGCGTTATACAGCGCGGGCTTGGTGTACGGCAACACAATAGCGGAGATGGTCGTTCCCAGATACGTCACTGCGATCACCAGTGTCGAGCACAAGGTTAACGATGCGAAGTTTGCGATGTTGTACGAGAAAAGGTACGCGACGAGAATCGAGGGCAGTACCATCATTAGCAACGCGTAGACCGGGGTTCCAGTCCGTTCGTTGACTTCGGCGACTTTCTCGGGGAGCAGGCGGTCGAAGGCAGCGGCGAAGATGACGCGGGTCGAAGAGAGGAACACCGTCCCGCACCAGCCAAACCACCATAGGCTCATCAAACCGACCACGAGGAATTGAACGAGCTTGTTCGACGTCAAGAAGGCGGCGAGCAACGCGGGATAGGGCCATACCGGCAACGCGGGCGCGGTTTCAGTATATCCCCACGCGTAATTCCACCATGCCGCGCCGGCTTGCACGTAGAAATCCCAGCCGACCGTTCTGCCAATGGAATACAGCAACAGGATGCCGAGAAGCGTCGTTGCACCGAGCGCCCAACCCATGCCCGAGACGTTTCGCTTGAAATCCGTTGCGCCGCGCACTTCGCCGTACAAGGTCGCGCCCCAGTTGGGCCACAGATTGAAGAAGACCATATACGGAAGGACGAGGAAAACCGCGAGGGTTAGTCCGCCTCCTGCCAACGGGGTGATCGCCCCAGCCTCGGTACCCAACGCGGCGGTTGTCTCGTACACACCGGACGGCGCGCCGAACATGGCTGAGGCATTGGCGTCAAAGCCCGCTTGGAACGCGGCACTGGAGCCGGTGAGGAACAAGATGATCACAAGAGCCAGCCCAATGACGCCGCCGTAGAATGAAAACTTCTGGATGCGTGCGTAGGTTTTCATCCCGAGGGCGATAAAGATACTCACGATCGCGAGTGTGATAAGCGAGGCGGTGAATGCGCCGTTCTGCGTGCCGGCGAACCACAATGCCAGATCCTTCGCGCCGAGCACACCCAAAATTGGGACCATCACAATGTGACGGAACATGTCACCGTACAGCGGCACCCACAACCACAAGATGAACCACCAGCCGGTGACCGCGAGGATGAAACCGACCGCTCCACCGAGGATGCGGCTCTGCCAGACGTAATCGCCGCCGGAGCGGGGCATCACAGCGATGAGGCCGGCATACACGATCACCTCGAAGAAGATGAACACCGCGCTGACGATCAGCGCGTTGATCATCCCGCCCTCGAAGTAATACATCTGACTGAAACTGTAGAGACCGAGGGTCACGAGGTTGATCGAGAAGAACGCGTAGATGAACGCGTCCACGACCGACCATGAACGAACCATGCCGGTCGCTTTACGGACAAACAAATTGCTCATAGCATCATCTCCTCTTATTGAAATAATATGCTCAGGATGTGTCATGCTGAGCGAAGCGAAGCATCTCCAATTAAGAATTGAGACTCTTCGGTCGTAGCGCTTTGCGCCACTCCCTCAGAGTGACACGTTATAAACTACAACCCGAAACTGCCGAGAGAGTTATCCTGTTGTTAACACGTAATTCTCGATCTTATCCTTGCCAAGTTGTACCACCGCGCCTAACAACGTACCCTGTTCGTACATCGAGCCCGGGTTGATGCACAATGTTTTCCCGATGCGGGTTGCTCCGCGCCCTTCGTGGATATGTCCATGCAACCCTAACAGCGGTTTGTGCTCTTCGATCACCTCGCGCAGTGCCGTCGAACCAACCGGCTTGAGCGCCTGACCAGCGAGAATGGGACGCAGGTCTTTATCCAGCTCGGCGGCTTCATCCAATCCGGAATGATGCGGCGGCACGTGGACGTTGAAGACGGCGTTCTTTGGATTTTTCAACTTGGAGATCATCGCCTCGTACCGGACCTTGAGCTGCTCCTCGTCCTCTTCGCGGTGCGTATCCCACGGTGTCCGATTGCTCCACCCGGAGGAGATCATCTCGTGATGGTCATCCAAGTGAACAGCCTGCCCCTCCACCAGCAACACGCGTTTGGAGGTACGCACAATTTCATCCACCTCGTCCATATCGTCGTTGCCCGGCGAGCAGTAGACCTGCATGTCCGTGCCGTCCAGTTTTTTTTCTGCGATCTCCATCCATTGCTGGACAACTTTCAACACTTCGGCGTTGAAGATTTCCGATACGCGATTCGGATTCTTTTCAAGTTCGGTCATCTCGTCAGGATTCGTCAGGTACGGATAATAGCCGCGGCTCCGCACGCGCTTTTTCATTTCGGTTAACTCATCTGCATTTGTGATTGGAAACTCTTGCTCAAGCAAGGTTACCTTGTAATTCTCCCCGCCTTGATGAATGAACGGCACGACCGCCTTGCCGGTCATGTCGCCCCCGAGGATGAGCACATCCACTTCATAAAATTTCCCGGCGTTCAAAAACTTGTTCCAGCAAATATCCGAACCATGAATGTCTGTCGCGAAAAACAGTTTGGTCACGGTCGTACCCTCCGCAAGGGGATTTAGACTGGCTCCATCACGCACCGCTCTGATTATACCCCCGCCCCTCCGCCATGCGCTGCGCTCTGGCACCTCCCCCAAAATCCGAATGAAGTTCGTCGGATTTTGGGGGAGGCTGGGTGGGGGCTAGGGATACACTCTCTTGATCGTCCTCGGAAATGGAATCGCCTCGCGGATGTGTTCGATGCCGCACAACCAGGCGACGACTCTTTCAACCCCCATGCCGAATCCTGAGTGGGGGACAGAACCATACTTACGCAGTTCCAAGTACCACTTGAACGCTTCTTCGGGCAGTCCCTCCTTGTGAATGCGCGCAAGCAACGCGTCGTGATCGGACATGCGTTCCGAGCCGCCACAGATTTCACCATAACCTTCAGGCGCGAGTAAATCTACGCTTTTACAAATTTCTGGGCGGTTGGGCCACGGCTCCATGTAAAAGGCTTTGACGGCGCTGGGATAGCCATACACAAACACAGGCTTATCGTGTAATTTGGTTAGTTCCGCTTCGTGCGGCGCGCCGAAGTCCATTCCCCATTCGAATTTGAGCAGTTCCTTCTTTTCAGGGTCTGTTTCTTTCTCGTATAAGGCAATCAAATATTCCGCCGCCTCATCATACGACATACGCGGGAATGTGCCAGTCACGTTTTCGAGTTTAGATATATCGCGTTCAAGGAATTTCAACTCCGCCGCGCAATCGCGTAGAACAGTTTGTACGATGTGAGTGATGAGTCCTTCTTCCACTTCCATCAATCCATCCAAATCACAGAAGGCGATCTCGGGTTCGAGCATCCAGAACTCGGTGAGGTGGCGGCGCGTTTTCGATTTCTCGGCGCGGAAGGTAGGACCGAAGCAATAGACTTTTCCAAACGCAAAGATGTTGGCTTCGTTATAAAGTTGACCTGTCTGCGCGAGGTAGGCAAACCCTTCGTCGAAGTACGGTGTCTCGAAGAGAGTCGTTGTCCCTTCGGCGGCGGCGGGCGTGAGAATAGGCGTATCGAGATTGAAGAAGCCGTTTGAATCGAGATATTCTCGCACCGCGGACATCACCCGCACGCGGACTTTGAGAATCGCCCATTGACTTTGCATCCGAATCCACAGGTGACGATGATCGAGGGCGAAATCGGGACCATGATCCTTGAGCGACATCGGGTATTCGGGCGCGGCTTCCTGCACGATCTCAATTTGCTTCACACCGAGTTCATATCCGCCAGGGATGCCGGGCGCGCGCTTATCTTCGCGCACTGCACCTGTGATGATCACTGCCGACTCTTGCGGTAAACGCATGACCTTATCGAAGATTTCGGGTTCAAGGTCGCCTTTGAACGCCACACATTGTACAAAGCCTGAGCCGTCACGGACGAGCAAAAAGCACAGCTTGCCTTTGTCTGTGCGGTTGTAGACCCAGCCTTTGATGGTTACTTCTTGCCCGACATATTTTGAAATTTGTGAAACGCTGATCTGTTCAGCCATATCGTTCCTCGACTTATTTTGATTTTCCAAACGTAATTTCCAAAGATTCGAGATTGATCTTTGCACCAGCGGAAGTTAGAAAATCCATTCCCAAAATGCCTTGAATATCGAAGCCGTAGTCCATTCCACCCACTTCGATTTCAAATTCCTTTATCACGAACGTCCCAACTTTCAGTTCATCTATTTTCCGAGTGAAGACAACTTCACTCCCTCCAACGCCGAAAATGGTATGAAGCGTATCCTCGGGCTGTGGCACGATGTCAATTTTCGATAATACATCTGCCGATAGAATCGTTCCGCCCGATCCAGTGTCCACGAGGATGTTTGGGATTTTTATCTTTCTTCGTTGGTGGACTACAGTAATGCTAACGAAAGGAAGATTATCCTTGAGCCGAAGCCGCACGTCCCCTCCGAATGCCAAGCCATTGTCTCTCTTGAATGTTCAGTTCTTTGCGGCTGGTGTGGACGAAATAAAACTCCCGTTCGGGGTATTGCTTGTGAAATGCACGATACTTTTGCATGGCAGTTATGCCATCCGCGCACGATTCCATGACGGCGATTTTATCCAGTACGCGTTTTGTTCTGGCGCTATGCGCTTTGACGGCTTCGATCACCAGCCATTGATTTGGATAGGTTTTGCGTACATTCATCCAGCGCATGAGAACACTCCTTATTTCGATTTGATTATAGCAAACCCTTTGCTGATATGCTACTTTCGCTTCTCTTCCAGCGCCGTGACCAGCAACTTGAGATGTGAAATACCGTAGATGAATTATACTGCTTGATAATCCGTATAGTTCAAAAAGGAAGCTCACATGTTTACCCGTTACAAAATCCGCCAAAACCTGATCTCCATCGGAGATGACTTCTGGATCGAAAATGAAGAGGGCAAACGCGCCTTCAAAGTAGATGGCAAAGTATTACGCATCCGCAAGACGTTGGTATTTGAAGATGCGGAAGGCAAGAAACTCGCTCAGATTCAAGAACGCCTGCTGACTATTCGCGACACGATGGTCATTGACGATGCCGATGGCAAAGAAATCGCTGTCATCAAGAAAGCATTGATCGCTCCACTACGTGACCGCTGGACGGTGAAGGTGAGGGGCGGAGAGGACCTGGATGTGCAAGGCAACATCCTTGACTTTGAATATTCGATTAAGCACGGCAAAGCCAAAGTGGCTGAAATCTCGAAGAAGTGGTTCCGCCTCACCGATACGTATGGCGTGGAAGTTGACGGAAGTCAGAATCACATTCTGGTTTTGGCAATTGCTGTTGCTATTGATATGATGGCACATGGTGATGAAAAGAAGAAGAAAGAAGGTCGAAAAAGCAAGAAATAAAAAAAACGAGGCTCGCAAACGAGTCTCGTTGTGATTTGCTTGCTGAAATATTTTATGTCTTAATCCTTGTTACTATGAGATCAAGTTCTACAATGTGGAAGGTGTCATCATCTTTGTGGTTTACATGATAGCCTTCGGTGGTTTCTGCCTTTTTTAGCCCAGGTATTCGGGAAGTGGCGCCACCATGAGGGTGACTAATTATGAAATTCTGGTAAACCACTATTGTAAAAACCCTGCCGTCTTCTGAACTTACATCGAATCTATCAATTTCTCTTATTTCTTTTTCGTTCATAAACAAGCTCCATTTCGATGAAAATCGCCTGATATTCTTTGTGCTGAAAATAGTCTTTTCACATTATCACACAAGACATTACTCACCAACGAGCCTTTTAAATCGTGGATCGTTGCGAATGTTTTCAAGATCAGGGTCTTGTTGTGCCCATTCTTTTGTTGCTTGCCTCTTTTCCAATCCAATTTTGAGAAGCTTTAATGCTTTATCTGTATTTCCGCAAATTGCTTCAAAACAAGCCTGATTATATTCGTTCTCATTGTGGATTAGTTTTCGGGTAATCTGCTCTTGCTGTTTTGCTTCTGCAGAATGACCAAGTAATTTTAAGACCTTTATCAATGAGGATCGAATGCTTCCACTGTCTGGTTTTAGCTCAACCGCTTTTCTAAAATCGAACAAAGCACTTACGATATCTCCTAACATAGAGAAGGTAATACCTCGATCATGATACCCTCTTGCATCGTTTAGTTCTAATTGAATGAACCTGGTGTAATCAGAAATTGCACTTTCAAAATCCTTTTTGGCTCTGTGTGCGCTAGCGCGGTTGAAATAGGTTCCAGCATTGTTAGGTCTGAGAATAATCGCCTTGTCGAAATCTGCAATTGCTCTTTTCAGGTCACCCTTTTCACTTCTCAGGTTTCCGCGATTGAGATAAGCATCGGGAAATTTTCTTCTGAAACGAATTGCCCTTGTAAAATCCTTAATTGCCTCTTCACGGTTTCCTTTATACCGAAAAACATTGCCTCTGTTGTAATAGGAATCAGCGTCATCTGGCTTGAGAAGGAGTGCTTTATCTAAATCTGCAATTGCTCCATCGAAATCGCCATTAATACGACGTGCTAAGCCACGATTAGAATATGCTACGTGAAAATTTGGATTTATAACAAGGGCTGTATCAAAATCGGCGATTGCCTTGTCTAAAATTTTTTGGTCTCCGTAAGTAATACCTCTATTAGAATAAATCTCTGCTGAATTTGGCTTGAACTGAAGTGCTAAGTTGAAATCGATTATCGCTTTATCCAAATCTCCCTTGGCTCGATACAATACGCCTCGATTATTGTAGGCTTCTGCAAAGTCCTTCCTGATTTCGGTAGCTTGAGAATAACAACGAATGGCTTCATCCAGGTTGCCATCTTCTTGAAATACATATCCTTTCTCATACCACTCTTGAGCAACGAGTCGCTCTTTTGAAATCGAGCTTACCTCGCTTGCGGCAACTTTTTGCTTTTCAATGACTTGTTTGGCTGTGTCAGAAACTGGATGTAAAACAGACTCCAAGGGTCTATTTAAGTATTTGTCACTCCGAAGTCTTTCCATCGCCTCATCAAAATATTCTGCTGAAACTGTAGGAGCTTGATACCTCTTCAGAGTAGATAGCTTTCCAGTAAGTGCTTTTATTGTTGCAGGGCTGCCAAAGTCGAAGCTTTCTAGTCGTAGAGGAATAATGTTGCGCTTGCTATCTATTGCAATTTCTATTTCGCGTCGTAGCCAATCGTCAGGTTCGTTGCATCGTTCAACAGCAGATGGGGTTAACACTATAATAAAATGAGCACGCGACTTAATGTTTTCTATAATTGCTTGTTCGAAGTCTCCACTTGGTATGCTCTTATAGTCAAGGAAAACATCGTAGTCATGATTGATTAAATCAAGATAGATCGATTGTGCCCAGGGGAAATTTATACGACGGTAACTGATGAAAACAGTCTTTTCAATGCGCCCTGTCATGGTTCATCTCTTTAGAGGGATTATAACGTTCTCTAATGGTCAAGGGCTAACCGAAGAGTGATTTTCTCTTTTCATCCAACGCCTTGACCAACAACTCCCTCGTCACATTCGGGTCAGCCTTCCCCTTCAACACGGCTTCGCCAGTCAGGGCAGGCTTTCATTGCGCGCGATTTATTCCTGCATCAAAGAGGTCATTCGTATTCTATTGTCTTCCACTACAGAGAAATGCCCGACCCAGTTATCTCTGCTTGCCAGGGCTTGAACAGCGACTTGAGCAATATAGTGCGACGATCTTGGGGTGATGCGAAATAAGATTATCCCACTTTGAACGGGAAGTTTTGAGCGAAAAGCTAATTCCCCGAAATCTTTATCGAATGTGACGACAATACGATTTTCTTTTTGTGCTATTTGGAGAATTTGTTCATCCGACGAGCCGCGAGCGTCTTCTCGAATCCACAAAACATCATGACTTGCCTCTCGCAAGGCTTCCACTGCATCCAAAGGGAAGTTCTCATTTGCGAGCAGACGCATAGCTTATGCCTGCGAAAGTTCAAACGGATAGATTTTCTCCGACTTGAGAATCTTGGATGCGTACATCAAGCAGGCGGCAATATCTTCATGGGTAACGCCTGGGTAGTTTCTCGTTATTTCACCTTCAGCCCAGCCTTGCGCCAGCAGTTCGACAATAAATTCCACCGCGAGTCTTGTCCCTTTGATGACAGGCTTGCCAACGAGTATTTTCGGGTCAATAATAATTCGTTCTTTCCAGTCCATGTTCAGCTCCTTCTTAAAGGGTGACTGCTTGATTTTAGCATGTTTCAGATTATGCTACTTCTTCCTCGCCTCCAGCGCCTTGACCAGCAACTCCCTCGTCACATTCGGATCTGCCTTTCCTTTCGTCGCGCGCGCAACTTGCCCGACGAACCATTGCAAAAGAGTCTCTTTGCCTGCGAGATATTTCTCCACTTCAGAGGGGTTGTCGTTCAGCACTTTCGTCACGGCTTCCTGAATGAAACTTTCATCGGAGACCTGAGCGAGTCCCATTTCTTTGACGATCTGCGCGGGATCGCCGCCGTTTTTCAACACTTCCGCCAGAACGGTTTTGCCCGCGTTGCCGCCGATGGTTTTATCGGTGACCATGTCGATGAGTTGGGCGAAGGACTCGGGTGAAAGCGTAATGTTTTTCACGTCTGTGCCTGAATCGTTGACGTAACGCATGAACTCGCCCGCGATCCACGAGTGTACTGTCTTCGCAGGGCTTTTCGATTTCGCGATGACGCGTTCGAAGTAGTCGGCGAGAGTCCGTTCGGAGGTGAGAAAACGCGCTTCGGACGGATTCAGGTTGAAGTCCGCGATGAAGCGTTGAGTCTTTGCTTCGGGTAATTCGGGCAGACTCGCACGAATCGACTCGATCCAATCTGAAGCCAACACGAGTGGCGGCAGGTCAGGCTCGGGGAAGTAACGATAGTCGTGCGCCTCTTCCTTGCCGCGCTGTGAATACGTCTTGCCCGTCGTTTCGTTGAAGCCGACCGTTTCCTGTTCCACGATTCCGCCGCGCGAAACAATTTCGGTCTGGCGCTGAATTTCGTATTCGATTCCCTGCGCGAGTGAACGAAACGAGTTAAGATTTTTGATCTCCGTTCTTGCGTTGAGCGTTTCACTACCCGCTTCGCGCACTGAGACGTTCGCCTCAAAACGGATCACGCCTTTTTCCATGTCGCCCGAGTTCACATCGAGATAACGCAGAATGAGGTGCAGCTTCGACGCATATGCCTTTGCCTCCTCAGGCGAACGCAGATCGGGCTCGGTGACGATCTCTAACAGCGGGACGCCGCTTCGGTTGTAGTCAATGAACGAGTGCGCGTCCACGTGGGATAGCTTGCCCGTGTCTTCTTCCAAATGGACGCGGCGGATCCGAATCTCCTTTATGCCTGATTCTGTTTCGATCTGAATTTTCCCATCTGTGGCGAGCGGCTGGTCGTATTGCGAGATCTGATATCCCTTGGGCAGGTCGGGGTAAAAATAATTCTTGCGCGCGAAGATACTCTCAGTGTGGATCTTGCATTCAAGCGCCAAACCAACTCTGACAGCCAACTCGACCGCTCTCGTATTCAACACAGGCAACGCGCCAGGCTGACCCGTGCACACGGGGCAAATAAATCGATTCGGTTTCGCGGTGATCGAATCGACGACTTCACACCCACAAAACATCTTCGATTTTGTGAGCAGTTCCGCGTGTACTTCAAGTCCGATAATCGGTTCGTATTTCATATCGTTTTAGTGTGTCATTGCGAGACCCCGAAGGGGTCGTGGCAATCTCGACTAACCTGTAAATGCTCCTTTGAAGGTGCAACGAGATTGCCACGTCGCCGCCGCTTCGACTTCGTGCTTCGCACTCCGCTCAGCGCGAGCGGCTCCTCGCAATGACACCATAAAGTTTATTCATCCCAACACGGCGGATGCTTCGTATGCCAATCGGTTTGACTCTGATACAGATGCCCGATTCGCAACAACGTCTCCTCCGACAAATGCGGACCCATGATCTGCATCCCGATGGGCAATCCACTCGAGAAGCCGCATGGCACAGACAACGCGGGAATTCCCGCGAGATTGACCGCAACCACGTACACATCCGACAAATACATATCCAACGGATTGCTGATCTTTTCGCCGATGCGAAACGCAGTCGTCGGCGCGACGGGCGTGATCAGCGCGTCGCAGGTTTCAAATGCCTTTTGAAAATCCTGTCGAATCAACGTGCGGACCTTTTGCGCTTTGAGATAATACGCATCGTAATACCCAGCCGAGAGCGCAAACGTCCCCAGCATGATGCGGCGCTTGGTCTCTGCGCCGAAACCTGCTTCGCGTGTTTTCAAATACACATCCATCAAATCGCCCGTGCGCTCCGATAGACCAAATCGCACGCCGTCGTATTTTGCGAGATTTGAACTTGCCTCAGCAAACAGTATCAAATAATAGACAGGAATTGCATATTGTGTATGAGGCAGAGATACTTCGAGAACTTCCGCGCCCAGCTTTTCGATCTGCTTGATCGCAGTACGCAAAGTGGTATCGACATCTTTATCCAGCCCTTCGACGAAATATTCTCTTGGAATGCCGATGCGCAGTCCGCGCAGGTTTTCGGCTTTTTTCAAACTCTCAGAATATTTTTGAATTGGCTCGAGGCGGGATGTGCTGTCTTTAGGGTCGTGTCCCGCAATTGTTTCGAGCACAAGCGCGACATCGTACGCGCTTCTCGCCATCGGACCAATCGTGTCAAACGATGAAACCAGAGGAATCAAACCATAGCGTGAGACGCGTCCGTAGGTTGTTTTGAGTCCAGTTACTCCGCAAAACGAAGCGGGCATACGGACCGATCCGCCAGTGTCTTCTCCCAGCGCGAAGGGCGCGAGTCCCGCCGCGACTGCCGCGGCTGAACCTCCGCTGGAGCCACCAGGCACGTGATCGAAATTCCATGGGTTGCGCGTGGTAAAGAATCCCGAGTTCTCTGTGGACGAACCCATGCCGAATTCGTCCATGTTGTTCTTGCCGAGAAGAACGGAACCAGCGTTGTTCAGTTTTTTGATTGCGGTCGAGTCGTAAAAGGGTTTGTAAGTTTCAAGAATCTTGGATGAACACGTTGTATTCACGTCTCGCGTTGAGATTGAATCCTTTGCAGAGTAGGGGATGCCTGTCAGCAGAGTCGTATCTCCACCTGACTTTATACTCTTATCAGCGTCTTTAGCTTGTTCTAGTGCAAGTTCTTCTGAAACTGTTACATAAGATTTTATTTTTGAATCCAGTTTTCCGATGCGTTCAAGATAGGCACGCGTCAATTCCTCCGAAGAAATCTTTCGGCTGGAGAGTTGCTCGTGTACTTCCTGAAGGCTTAACTCGTGTACTTCCATGATTCCTTATTGTTCAATATGCACGCGCGGAATCTGCACAAAATCATCTTTCGTTTGAGGAGCGTTGGCGAGAAAGTCTTTGGTCGGGATTGAATCCTCAATTGCATCCTCCCGCGGAGTGTTCTTGCCTGATGATGATAAATACGCGGGCGGAACGTTTTCCGTATCCACTTCGTTCAAGATACTGACGTAATCGAGAATGTCCTTGAACTGGGAGACGAACATTTTTGTCTCTTCGGTTGTTAAATCCAACCGCGCAAGAACTGCGATTTCTCTAACGAGTTTTTCATCAATTTGGACTCTTACTTTACCGTTCATAAGCTGTTCCCTTAATTTCGGTTTAATCCCATTTCTCGACTTTGTAATTTAGACTTCCACAGTATTTCCATTTGAATAATTTCTTCCTGAGTCAATGCACTTCCAGCCACTTCCAAAATTGATATTTGATAGTCACTAGGGTCCCGACTCTTGAGGGCGATGTTGCCTCCGTCACCACTCCCAGCATAGTCTTGCCAGCGCCTCCAAAACCCTCCTTCAACAGTCGCGGAACCAACATATTGTTCCTTCGTCTTAGGGCATGTAAGTAAATAGATACCGCGGGAAGATGCAAGAGCAGTTATCCAACTTTTGGGGAGGCTATTTATCTTTGAAAGTGACGTTACGAAATTCAGAAAACCAGGAAACTCTGGTTCTTTGAAGGCGGTGCGTAATTCCACAACTACTTTATCTTGTCTATCTGCTCGTTGAATCCATGCTCGGTTGCCAACTCCCCAATCGATCAGCAACCTTCCGATTAAGTCATCTAGTCTTGAGTCTTGTTCAAGGTGATAAAGGTAACAGCTTCCGGCCAGATCTATACCATCTATATGGGGTCTGGGAGTATCCTTTTCCAGTAATCGTTTTCCCTTCACACCATAGATTCCAGCAAACATTGTCTCATCATTGGGTGTGCCAATGAAAGAGGCCCAATAAGATGCACGAAGTTTACTTTCATGTATTACTCTTTGCGTCCTTTGGTATTGGTCAAACATGGGACGGTTATCACGCCATAACTCATATGGAGTACGCCCTTTTGCAGCCCGAGAATCCTTATGTCGAAGAAGGCGCACGTCACTTACATCAAAGCCAATCGCGCTTAGAAGTGTATTGAACAATATAGGCATAAGATTCTCTCTAATCACTCATAGACGAATATACGATAGAAGCAGAAAGTAGTGGTCTCAACTACTTGCGCCTGACCGCCGAATTGCTTTTGTTAACTGATCTTGATATGCAATTCCTTCAACTGCTTTGGCTCAACTTCCGACGGTGCATCCGCCATCACATCACGTCCTGCCTGATTCTTGGGGAAGGCGATCACTTCGCGGATGTTGGGCTCGTCTGCGAGCAGCATGATCAGGCGGTCAATGCCGGGCGCCATGCCACCGTGCGGCGGCGCGCCGTATTCGAACGCTTCGAGCATGTGACCAAACTTGTGCTCGATCTCCTCCTCGTTCAACCCCAGCAATTGGAACACTTTATGTTGAATGTCGCGGCGATGGATACGGATCGAACCCGAAGCCATTTCGTATCCGTTGCAGACCATGTCGTACGCGTCCGAAAGAATGTCGGCGGGGTTCGTTTCAAACTTCGGCAAGTCTTCCAATTGCGGCATCGTGAACGGATGATGCTCCGCGTCCCAGCGCTTTTCCTCTTCGTTCCAGGCGAACATCGGGAAGTCAACGATCCAGGCGAACGCCATCAAATCTCTGTCCGCGAGTTTCAATTTGTCCCGTAAAACGATGCGTAGACCACCCAGCACCTTGTTGACCACCGCGCGTCCATCCGCCGCAAACAAGATTAGGTCGCCATCCTTAGCACCGACCTTCGATTTGAGCGCCTCTGCCTCCTCAGGTTTGACGAACTTCGCGGCGGTTCCTTTCAAGCCTTCGGCTGTGAACGCCAGCGCTGCCAATCCCTTCGCCCCCAGCGACTTCGCCGAGTCGGTTAGCGTATCCACTTCCTTACGCGTCATCTCCGCGGAGTTCGGCGCAACGATGCACTTGACGATTCCACCCGCCTCCAGCGCGGACTGGAAAACTTTGAATTCGCTCTTCACAAAGATGTCGCTCACATCCATCAATTCCATGCCGAAGCGGAGGTCAGGCTTGTCTGTTCCGAAGCGCTCAACCGCAGCGCGATGCGACAACTTCGGCCAGGGCGTGGCTAGCAACATCTTGTGCGGAGCGACAGCGGGGATCATTGCGGTGTACAAGCCTTCAACCAGCGCAAGGACGTCATCGCGATGTACGAACGACATCTCCAGGTCGAGTTGTGTGAATTCGGGCTGGCGGTCGCCGCGCAGGTCTTCGTCGCGGAAACACCGCGCGATCTGAAAGTACTTGTCCATGCCCCCGACCATGAGCAGCTGCTTTAGCTGTTGGGGCGATTGAGGCAAGGCATAGAATTGCCCCGGATAGATACGCGACGGCACGAGGTAATCGCGCGCGCCCTCAGGGGTCGCTTTGAACATGATCGGGGTTTCGATTTCAAGAAAACCCTGCTGGTCTAGGTGGTCGCGCATGAACTTTATGACCTTATGCCGAAGGACGATATTTCGCGTCATCCTTTCGCGGCGCAGGTCGAGATAGCGAAACTTGAGGCGCGAATTTTCATCCGGCAGGTCCGCGTCACTACTGATCATGAAGGGCAGAGTCTTGGCAGTGTTCAACACAGTGACCTTTTTGGCAATCACTTCGATATCGCCGGTTCCCATCTTGCGGTTGGTCATACCCTCGGGGCGCTTCTGAACCACCCCTTCGATTTGCAGTACCCACTCAAAGCGGATGTCCTCCACCAGTTCGAGCGTCTCCTTTGGGAGTTCGGGGTTGATCGTGACTTGAACCGTCCCCGATCGGTCGCGTAAATCGAAGAAAGCCACACCGCCATGATCGCGTCGCCGGTTCACCCAGCCCGCGAGCGTGACGGTCTGCCCCACATGGCTGGCGCGTAATTCTCCGCAAGTATGAGTTCTGTACATAATTTCTCCTTACGTCATTGCGAGGGCGAAGCCCGAAGCAATCTCCAACATAGTCACGGGGATTGCTTCGTCGCCCTTCGGGCTCCTCGCAATGAGGGGTGTGGTGTAGATAAAATAAATCGCCCTTCGCATATGCGTTGGGCGATTGGTATAGCTTTTCTATCCGTCGACTAGCAAGGCTTCGCCCAACGATACATCCGATCGTCATTGTCGTTATCGTTGTTATTGTCGAGGCGAAGCACGTATTCCATGATGGCAGGATTATAGCACAGACTTATACCTAGTGGGCACCCTGTCTCTCCAGCGCGGATTCCGCGGGGTTCGCCGGGTTGTAGTACACCATGACCTCCGCACCGACCGGGTATCGCGCGATCGTCTTTTGGGCATCGCTATACAAACGGACGCTGAAGTACTGCTCACCGGCTTTGACGGTCTTTCCGACGTACGGCTTTCCATCCACGTGATATTGATACACCACAACGGGAATCTCCGACCGGCTTTTATAACTGCGCTTTACTTGAATCGTCGAGGTCATCACCACGCCCATTGTGCTTGTCCAAGTCTGCGCGGCTTGTTTGGTAACGTCCCTCATCTTGCTTCGGCGATACAAAAAAACGCCGAGTGCAATCAAAACCAGAAGAGGCACGACGGTTGCACAAATCCCACCCAAAATTCCCAGCAATCCGCCGAGAATTCCAATGATCTCCATGTTGTTCTCCTTGAAGCTGATAAATTGTACTTCACCAGGCACTTGAAAAGCCAACCAACAAGAGACTTTCCCGAAGACTGCGACCAGCCGCACGACGCGAGGGAAGATCCGGACTTGATGTAAGGTTGGTGTAAGGTGAATCGAGGCTGTTTTCCTTCCGTTAGATTGGAAGGTATTGTATAGTTATTTTGTTCAACCCATCCTATTTATAAGGAGAGAAACATGGGCTCGAAACTTTTATTCATTCTGAACGCGGTTGTGATTCTTGTGCTGGGAGTAGCGTTGATCTTCGTTCCTGAAGCCACGCTTACACAATTCGGCACGGAAACCCGGGTGGCTGAGTTGCACATGGCGCGCTTCCTCGGGGCAGCGCTGGCTACGCTGGGTTTGCTCTTGTGGTTTGCCAAGGACGCTTCGGACGAGAGCGTGCAGCGCAACATGGGGTTCGCCATGTTGGGCGGCACGGTGCTTGCCTTGTTCGTTACCATCCTTGGCGTCGCGGTCAACGGCGTGATACGCAACTTCGGCTGGCTTGTGATCGTGATCGAGGTGGCGTTTGGCTTGGGATATGTGTTCGTGTTGTTCCTCCAACCCCGCATGAAATAGCAAAACGCTCTTCTCGGAACGTCGGCGAGACCAAGCAACGACCGCGCACTAGTGCGCGGTCGTTGTGGGTTCTACAATGGCATGACTGGCAAAATCCAGTTTTGCAATTTCCTCATCCGTCAACCGCCAGCCGAGTGCTCCGGCGTTTTGTTGTGCTTGTGCCGCATTCTTTGCGCCGGGAATGGGTAAAGCGCCCTTACAAATCACCCAATTCAACGCGACCTGTGCGTTGGTCTTGCCGCCGTGATCCTGCCCGATCTCGGTCATAAGTTTCAACAGCGGCTGAATCTTCTCGAGCGACTTGGCATATCGCGCGGCTCGCCAACCCGGCGGAGGATTTTCCGTGTTGTATTTGCCGGTCAGCATGCCGCGTTCAAGGGGACAATACGCAATCATACGGATTCCCAATTCCTTGCACCGCGCAAGGATGCCGTTCTTTTCAACCTCACGACTCAACAAACTGTAGTGAACCTGATTCGAAGCCAATGGAATTCCATTGCGCGCCAGCGCCGAGTATGCCGCCAACATGCGAGCATGGCCAAAGTTCGACACACCAACCGTCCGCGTCAATCCCGCTTTGACGCATTCGGTCAAGCCGTCCATTAGCCGGTCGGTGTTCATCACCGGGCTGGGCCAATGGATTTGGTAGAGGTCAATACTCTCAACACCCATGCGCGAGAGACTCCCTTTTAGCGCGCGCGATAATGCGCCCTTGGTAAACCGCCACGGAAACGGAAAAAACTTGGTCGCGACCAAAACGGGTTGGTCGGTTTCCTTCATGAATCTCCCCAGCAATCTTTCAGACAAACCATTGCGATACAACTCGGCAGTATCCACGAAGCGGATGCCGTCGGTAAGGGATTGTTGGAAGACCTGACGCACATCTTCCTCACCGTACCCGTGTCCGTACTGCCAGATGGAGCGATCACCCCATTGCATTGCCCCCAACCCCATTTCGATGGCGTGCAAAAATCTTGTTTCACCGCTGACTTCGGTCAAGGGTTCCTCCGCAAGAACTGCAGGATTGTATCTTAAAAAATGACCCGCTTGTAGCCAGCGCGCTCAATTCGGGATAAAATTCAGCCATAAATCATTTCGGAACTGATGGAACGCGATACCCCTCCGCCGATGAAAGGTGGGGTCTGGCGCTCCCTGAGTTCCAGGGAGAAGACTGTGCCACCAAATGCCGATTCGCGGGATTTCGAATCCGCCTCCGACCTCAGCCTCAGGCTGGGTCTGCCCTTTTCAAATCTGTCCCTGCTGACGCGTGCTCTCACCCACCGTTCTTACGTCAACGAAAATCGGAATTCCTCTGAAGACAACGAACGCCTTGAGTTTCTCGGCGACGCGGTGCTGGACTTCATCGTGGGCGCGTGGGCGTATCACCGCTTTCCCGAAATGCGCGAAGGGGAGCTGACAAAAATCCGTTCTGCGTTGGTGCGAAACGACCAACTCGCAAAATTCGCCCGCGCGCTGCACCTCGGTCGCGCGCTCAGGCTGGGACGCGGCGAATCGCTCTCCGGGGGGCATGGGCGCGATCAACTGCTCGGGTCGGCGTTCGAGGCGTTGATCGGTTCCGTCTATTTGGATTCAGGCTTGGAGGCGGCAGAAGCGTTCGTCAATCCGTTGCTGGAAGAGGCGCGCGAATCCATTCTTTCCAAGATTCACGACCCGAAGAGTCATTTGCAGGAGTGGGTGCAGGCGCAAAAAATGGGACCGCCGCGCTACAAGACCGTCTCCACGGTGGGACCTGACCACGCGAAGGAATTCGAAGTCGAAGTTGAAGTGGACGGCAAAGTTGTAGGGCGCGGGCGCGGCACGAGCAAACACCTCGCCGAACAAGCCGCGGCGCAGGATGCGCTAAAGAATCTTGGGATCGAATAAGGGCGGCGGACACACATCCCAAATCCAAAGTCGAATATCACCAATGCCTCTTCGCCTCAAGTCACTCGAACTGCAAGGATACAAAACATTCGCGTCGAAGACCACCTTCGAGTTCGCGGGTGGAATCACCGCGATTGTTGGACCCAACGGCTCGGGAAAATCGAACATTGCAGACGCGCTCCGCTGGGTACTGGGCGAACAATCGTACACGCTCTTGCGCGGAAAGAAAACTGAAGACATGATCTTCAACGGTTCAGAGCATCGGGCTCGCGCCGGCATGGCGGCCGCGCATATTGTTTTCGACAATACCGAAGGTTGGCTCCCGATTGATTTCAGCGAAGTTGAAATGACGCGCCGCGCCTATCGCGACGGTCACAACGACTACTTACTGAACAGCCAACATGTTCGTCTGCGTGATTTGAACGAGTTACTCGCCGCTTCTGGTCTATCTGAGAGAACTTACACGATTCTCGGACAGGGACTTGTTGATGCATCGCTGGCCCTAAAAGCGGATGAACGCCGCCGGTTGTTCGAAGAAGCGGCTGGTGTCGGGCTGTATCGCGCACGTCGTGAAGAAGCGTTAAAGCGACTCGAAAATACTACGCGCAACCTCGAGCGTGTGCTCGATATTATGTCCGAACTGGAGCCGCGTTTGCGAAGCCTCGAACGGCAGGCAAAGCGCGCCATCGAATACTCCCGCGCACAGGCGGACTTGAAAGTGATCCTACGCGAGTGGTACGGCTATCACTGGCATCGGGCCCAACAAGAGTTGATGGCCGCGCGCGAAGTGGTCAAAGCACAAGAAGCGCGCGTGAACGAGGCGCGCGAGGCGCATCAAAAGGCACAGGCGGAGTACAACGTCTTCCGTGAAAGATTCGTCGGTTTACGCTCCCAACTGAACGCGTGGCATCGCGCCTCGGCCGAATTACATAACCAACGCGAAGACGTGAGCCGCCAACTTGCCGTGCTTGAGGAAAGACGCCGCTCCCTGCTCGCGGCGCAGACCACCGTTCTCGCCGAGCAGGAACGCGCTGCAGATGAGGAAAAGATCGTACTGGCTCGCATCGAGGAGACTGAACAAGAACTGATGCGTCTGCAGACCGACTACGACGAGGCACAAAGGCAACTGAGCGATGCTCAACTGAAATTACAAAGTGGACAAATCGATCGCGCCGCGCTCGAAGAAAAACTGAACGCTGCCCGCTCCCAGCTGGAAACGTGGACAAAACAACGCGCCGAGTCGCAAGCGAGATCGGACGAGCTCACATCGCGTGTTGAAAGCCTGGAAGGACGTATGTCTGCGACGGAACGTGAAATTAACGCGGCTGAAACAAACGCACGCACAACAAGTGAACAATATGCCGAAGCGCGGAAGAAAAGAGAAGACGCAGAAGCAGTTGCACGACAAGCACAGGAAAAGGAAGAAAGCAGAAATCAAGCCTTTGAATTGCTCAAGAGTGAGCGGGGGTCAAAAAATGAGGAGCGTGCAGGCAAACTTGCGGAGCACACACGCGCCAGTGCACAACTCGAAGTGATCGAGCAAACTGAGCAGTCACTGGCTGGCTACGCAGAAGGCGCGCGCTTTCTGCTGGATGCCGCACGACAATTCAAACTCAAACGGGCGCGCGGCGCGTTGAGTACGGCGCTCGACGTCCCTGCTCAATATGAAACTGCGATCTCTGCCGCGCTCGGCGACGCCCTGGATGCCGTTTTGCTCGACGCCGATGAGATTGATGAGGCATTGCAATTGCTCGAATCAGACGACGCTGGACGGGCTGTTTTGCTCCCGCTCGAGAATCATTCACTCGAACCGCTTACAATACCTAATGATGATTCATGTTTGGGCGTTGCCTCCGAACTGCTCAACGTCGCCGACGATTTCCGCGCGGCGACGCGCGCGTTGCTCGGGCAAACGTTCATCGTGCGTGACCGCGCCAGCGCGCGGCGGCTGGTTAAAGACTTGCCCACACACGCGCGTGTGGTGACACTGCGCGGCGAAGTCTTCCGCGGGGACGGCTTGATTATCGCGGGTAAGAGCGCTTCATCCTCCCCTTTGAGCCGTCCGCGACAAAAACGCGAGTTAGCCGAAGCCCTTTCCGCGTTGAGCGCGCAGATCGAGTCGCTTAACCGCGAGGTAGATTCGCTTTCAGAGAAAATTTCAAACGCGCGCGCGGAACTGGGTCAGGCTGAGGATGAAGCACGCGCGGCGCACGTCAAAGTAGAAGAGGCACAAGAGGTTGAGAAGCAGGCGGAACTGGAGTCTGAAGCGGCGCGTCGTCAGTTGGAGTGGCAGAAAAGTCAACACATCCAGTTGAAATCCGAAGTGGATGAGGCGACTTCCATGCAGTCAAGTTTGAATCGTTCGTTGTCCGAAATCGAGTCGGACTTTACCAGCACGCAAGAAGAGACGCGCGTGCTTACAATGCAGTTGAACGAAACCGATTTGACTGGGGTGCAAAATCAGGCGACGTACTGGGGTACGCGAATTGCCGTGGCTGAACGAGCATTGGAAGATGCGCGCGTTCGAAAAGAGGATAGAAGCAGGGATGCCGAGAAGTACGATGCACGACGCATTGAAATAACAGCGCGGTTAACCGAATTGGACGAGTCGTTGAAGTCGCTGGATAATGAGAGATCCGCCTTGCGAGAACGTGAAGAGACTCTGCAATCTCAAATCGAAGAATTGCGCGTGAAAATCGAACCTGCCGAAAAAGATCTGGGGACTGCCGAACAGGAGGAGGCGCGCTTACAGAATGGCGAGGCGAACGCACAACGCACCCTGGCAACCGGCGAGCGCCTGCTCGGGCAGGTGCAATTGGAGTTATTGCGAAAACAAGAAGCGCTGGAGAACTTGCAACAGAAGATCACCGACGATTTTGGCTTGGTGATGTTTGAGTACGAAGCGGATGTCTCGGGACCTGTGCCATTGCCACTGGAAGGCATGGTGGAGGAATTGCCCGTTGTCACGGAGATTTCTGCCGACCTCGAAACCCAGTTGACGCAAAATCGTTCACGGATGAGGCGGATGGGCCCCATCAACCCCGAAGCAAAGAATGAGTTCGATGCCGAGTCGCAGCGATACTCTTTCATGCGCGCCCAAGTGGACGACCTGCGAAAAGCCGAGTCCGATCTGCGGCAGGTGATTGCCGAACTCGATGAATTGACGAAACAATCTTTCTCGAAAACGTTCGACGCTGTGGATAAGCAATTCCGCGCGATGTTTACGCGGCTGTTCGGCGGCGGCTCGGCGCGGCTGTCGTTAACCGACCCGGATAATCTGGTCGAAACGGGTATCGAGATCGAAGCGCGCCTGCCGGGACGGCGCGAACAAGGATTGGCTTTACTCTCAGGAGGCGAACGGAGCTTGACGGCTGTGGCATTGGTATTTGCCTTGCTCAAAGTTTCGCCAACGCCTGTCTGCGTAATGGATGAAGTGGACGCGATGCTGGACGAGGCAAACGTCGGTCGCTTCCGCGACTTGCTGTTGGAGTTGAGCAAGGAGACGCAGTTCATCATCATCACGCACAATCGCAACACCGTCCAAGCCGCAGACGTGATATACGGCATCACAATGGGACGTGACTCGGCAAGTCAGGTCATTAGTTTGAGGCTGGATCAGGTCACAGATGAGATGTTGAAAAGGGAATAATAAGCAAAATGAAAATCGCCCACTCGAAAAGAGATGGGCGATTTTGTTTGAGCAAACAATGTTACTGGCCAAAATTCTCGGGCGCGGGCGGCACTCGTTCCCGCCACTCCTCGTGGATCAGGATGGCAGATTCGGTCTTTACCGTTTCAAGCCATTCGCCGAACGCGGTTTCGCGCTTTTGTTCGTATTGACTGGCGCTCAATGGAATATCTGTGTGACCGAGCACCTGAATGATGTGATAACCAAATTGACTCTGCACTGGTTCGCCGATCTCGCCGATCTCCTGGCTGAACGCGGCATTCTCGAACTCAGCCACCATGGCGCCTCGGCCAAACCAGCCCAAGTCGCCGCCTGAGATCGCGGAGCCGGTATCTTTGGAAAATTCCCGGGCTACCTCAGCAAAATCCTTACCGCTGAGCAACATCGAGCGGACAATTCCGGAAGTCTGCGCGTCATCTACAAGGATGTGTCTCGCCCAAACTTGTTCTTCCGTGCGAGGCACGTCTGCGGTTACCGCATCCAATACTTTTCGGCGGAACAGGTTCGCCTCATAGATGGAACGAATCGTTGACTCGCTGATGCCGCTCGGTTCAAAACCCGCCATGGCAGTTGCATAGGTGGTGTTATATCCTTCGAGCGTGTACGGAGTCGCGGTTGCCGTTGCTACAAGCGGAACAAACGTCGGGGTTGGCAATGCCTGCGTTGCGGTAGCAGTTGAAGTCACAGCAGGATTCGGTGTGCTCGTCTGGGTGGGCGCGGGTGTGAGGAATTCTGTAGGCGTCGTCGTAGACGGATAAAGCGTCAATTGTTGAGACGAGAGAGTCGGAAAGGCAAATGAGGTCGCGGTGGCGGTCGGTGTTTGAGTCCCGCTGGGGAAGAAACCGTACGCGGCCCGCACCGCCTCCTCTAATTCCTCGTCGGTGACGGCAATGCCAAGTTTTTCTGCCTGTTGGCGGATGAGCGTTTCATCCACCAGTGCATCGAGCGCCTGTTGACCAAGCACCAACGGTTGTTGCAGGCTGAACAGAATGCTCTGTTGCTGTTGGGATGTATCGAGGCCAAAATTCTGTTGGAACACTGCCTGATTGTATTGATCAAGCAGGATCAGGCGCTGCACTTGCACTCGCTCTTGCCATTGTTCGGTCGTGATAATCTCGCCGTTCACTTCCGCAACCGGTTCTTTGAGTTGCAGGTAATTCAAGTCGAGATAACCATAACCGATGATACCGAGCACAAGGGCAATGCTTCCAAACACGATCCAGCGGATAAGGTTGACCTGCCGTCTCTCCCGTTCGAGGCGTGCGATGTGCTTTTTCGTTGCGGGTTTGGGTGGGGAACTCTGATTGGTCATAAGGATCTTCTGCGGCACGATTCAAGAATGCGCGTTCCGAATAGAACGGATCATCCCCGACGTGCAAGTTGATTCAGCGATTATCGTCCGCGTGCGCGCCGGTGAAGGGAAGCAAGGCAATGTGTCGCGCCTGCTTGACAGCCGCCGCGACCGCGCGCTGATGCCGGGCACACGCGCCCGTTTGTCGCCGCGGCCGGATGCGTCCGTCCTCACCCACGTATTTCCGAAGCAAATCAGTCTTTTTATAGTCAATCGTCAAAGATTTATCTGCGCAGAATTGGCAAAACTTGGGTTTTGCAAAGTAGCGGCGTTCGCCGCCGCCGTCGCCGCCTTCGGGCGATCTGCGTTGTTCTCTTTCTTCAGCCATGTGTATTTCTCCGTTTTATTTCCGCAAGGGAGCCTTGCAGAAAATCATTAGAATGGAAATTCGTCCTCAGACGCGGACGAGTCACCCTCGTGCGCTTCGGGCTGGGATTGGTTGCTGTGATCGCGCCGGTCACCAAGCATGATCATTTCATTGGCGACCACTTCAACGCTTGTATGCTTGACACCTTCCTTGTCATCCCAACGGCGGGTTTGCAAGCGTCCGTCAATGTATACCTGTTTTCCCTTTACGAGATATTGCTTGCACGTCTCAGCCAGGTTGCCAAAAGCAACCACATTGAACCATTCGGTCTCGCTGTGGCGTTCACCATCTGTGGAACTCCATGAACGACTGACAGCCACTGAGAACGTGGTCACAGGCTTGCCCGACGGCGTGTAACGCATTTCGGGATCTCTGCCCAGATGACCAATGATCTGAACTTTGTTCAATCCTCGGCTCATGACAAACTCCTTTTGTTGAAGCCCGACTATTCGAGGGTATACGTTGTTAAACAGCAACAAGCATGTGACGCATGACAGGCTCGAGGAAGCCGATATTTCGTTCCAGTTCGCCGGTTGCCTTTGATTCAAGCGTCAGGTTTAGAAGAACGTATTGCCCTTCTCGTTGTTTGCGGATGGGATACGCCAGCTTGCGGCGTCCCCACACATCCACCTTGTCCACGATCCCACCGGACTCGGTGACCCAGCCCTGAACGCGTTCGACCGCGCCTTTAAAGGCGGTCTCATCCAGTTCGGGCTGGACAATGCAGACCAATTCATATTTTCGCATGAGGGAATTCCTCCTTTCCATGGGATTGCTCCCGTTCAAACCGTCGGTCCGCCGGGAGCGGAAAGGCACGCATTACGTACCTGTTTCGAGCGGGCGGGAGTTTATCACAAGTGCGTCGAAATGTGGAGGGTTATAATCCGTGTGTGAATCAGAACAAGGAGAACAATGTTCGATCTGCCGGATCATGAAATTTTGCCCCTCACAAAAGAGCATGTGTTTTTTACATGGTCAGCGCAATCAAAGGTCAAACCCATCGCTGTGAAGCGCGCCAAGGGTGTTTATTTTTGGGATATGGATGACAAACGTTACCTCGATTTCAACTCGATGACGATGTGCGTCAACATCGGTCACGGTGATGGGCGCATCATCAAAGCCATGCAGGAACAGGCGGCGGAACTTCCTTACGCCGCGCCGGGGATGACGAACAGAATTCGTGCGCTAGCCGCCAAAACCGTCGCGGAGGTCACCCCGCATCGAGCCCTGACAAAAATCCTGTTCACCCTCGGCGGCGCGGACGCCAATGAGAACGCGATCAAACTTGCGCGCGGCTACACGCGCCGTCACAAAATCCTGACGCGTTATCGCTCCTATCACGGCGCGACGGCTGGAGCGATGGCGGCAACCGGCGACCCGCGCCGCGTGGCATGGGAACCAAACCTAATGACCGGCGTTGTGCATTTTCTAGACCCATATCGTTATCGCTCCACATTTCATCGTACGAACCCTGATATTCCAGAAGAGGAGTTTGCGCGGGATTATTTGAATCATCTCGAAGAGATCATTCTATATGAAGGACCCGAATCTATTGCGGCGATCCTGATGGAGTCAGTCACCGGCACAAACGGGATCATCATCCCACCGCAGGGATACATGCAAGGTGTACGCGCGTTGTGCGACAAATACGGCATCGTGATGATCGCCGACGAAGTGATGAGCGGCTTTGGGCGCACCGGCAAATGGTTTGCCATTGAGCACTGGGATGTGACACCGGATATCATCACAATGGCAAAGGGATTGACATCCGCGTACGCGCCGCTAGGCGCGGTTGCGATGAAGCCGGAGATCGCCGCTGCTTTTAATACCACTCCTTTCGAAAGCGGGTTGACGTACACATCGCATCCGATCTCGCTCGCGGCGGCGGTAGCGAACATCAACGCGATGAGGGCGGATCAAATTCCTCAGCGCGTGGCAGGCATGGGTCCGGTATTGAAACGGATGTTGAACGATCTGGGCGAAGCACACCCCTCCGTGGGCGATGTCCGTTCGATAGGCTTGTTTGGGATTCTGGAACTGGTCAAAGATAGAAAAACGAAAGAACCGATGGCGCCGTGGAACAATTCATCGCCCGCGGTGAACGCGCTAAAACAATACTGCCTCGACAATGGACTGTTTGTTTACACTCATTGGCACACGGTTCTGATCGTTCCCCCGTTGATCATCAGCGAAGAACAGCTTCGCGAAGGCTTTGAAATTCTGGATAAGGCGCTCGAGATCACGGACAGAGAGACGAGCTTTTGAAATGGATGATAAGCCAACTCTTGATCGCGGACTGATCCCGCCTATTATTTTCGGCGTATTTTCCGTTTTCGGCATCTGCCTCGTATTGTTGCTTGCCAGACTCAGCACTTTCCGTGCAGTTACCGAGGCGGAGGAAACCAGCACGCCGTTCCAGTATCTTTTTCTGGGCACCGAGCCGGGGATTTCAACTACCACGCCGGAGGACGAGCCAACCGTGAGGGGGACAACAACGCCCGTTTCCTTTGCGTCCCCAACAAGGAGGATTGCAACCACACAATCTGGCGACGATGTCACTTCGCTCGCATCACCAACACGAACGCGGACGCCTTCCAGCTCAGGAACTTCCACATCTTCCAGTGGCTCTGCCGCGCCGCTCAACCCGGGCACATACGATCAAGCCGACCAGCGCATCACCTACGCCGGCAATTGGATCGCGCAGACCGGCGTGTCAGGCGTCTTTCAAAACACCCTGCATGTTTCGAATACGCTGTCGAACACCGCATCGTTCCGATTCATCGGCGAGCAGATCCGTATCTTTTATCAGTCGGGCTCAGGCTTGGGAACCATCCGTATCAATCTGGACGGGCTCGAATACGATCTGGACGAGTCGGCAGACGTGGTCACCCAAAGCGAGTGGATTTCGCCGTTACTCATCAACGGCACGCACACGGTGACGATCACACATCTTTCGGGCGGCTCGATCAACCTCGACATGATCATCGTGCCGGATATTTTGGCGACCGCAACTACAACACCAACACCCTAACTCAATCGCTCGCGAACACGGCTTCGGCATTCGCACGAGCCACATACTCACGATATGCGGCTGTCTCTTCTAAGATACCGCGAACGGCGACGTACAACTCCTTTTGTAAATACTGATTCCCTTCGCCGTTTCCATTGGATAGAACCACCGCTTCTCCCTCAGGGATAATGGTGATGTGTCCCCCAGCCGCCAGCCACTCCAAACCGATTCGCACCGCGCTTTCGCGTTGCGCTGTTGTCACAGCCAATTCAGGAACGGAAACTTTGCCGCCCTTGTTGTTCATCGCAAATTTTGCCATACCGGCAAGCCTCGAAAGAAATTCGTCAGTTTTTTCTTTCGAAGGTGATATCGCCAGCAGATAAACGATTCTTGGCTTGACGATTTCCAACGCGGCACGCAGCTCAGCCGAAGATGGTGGTGTGGTGTAAATAGCGAGTTCATCTGCGGGGCGTAGTTCCAATCGCGACTCGCCTTTCGTTTTGTCGGCGCCTTCCGCCCAAATCAGAGTTGAAGGTGCAAAGTTGGATGTCACCGGTTGTTGGCGCAAGTCGCGAATTTCAAGACTCGCGGGACGGATCTCGGCAAGTCTCTCCTCCACCACGTGATAATCTTCGAAATGCAACGCGACCTGCTTTTCGCCACGGAACGTCGAGGCGCGCATCGAAAAGGCGATGTCAATTTTGCTTCCGATCTCCGGCAACTCCTCGCCTGCACCGCCCCACCACAATATGCTTTGAATATCGCCGTTATCATTTTCAACTGTCAGCCGCCGATGCTCTTTAGTCTTGCCAATTTCTGTCACCGACTTCAACGTAACACTGCGGCTCGCCAGCATCAATTTTGGATTCCCCGCGCCAAACGGTGCAAGCATTTCGACAGCATCCGCCAGCTTTAGATCAACTTCCTCCAAGCCGATCCACGCGTCGATGGTCATAGTCGGTTCTTCGCGGATGGTTTCGCCGAGCTGTTTTTCGATGGCTTTACCCAAGCCTCGGCGGAAGGAAGCAAGGTTTTCTTTCTGCAACGACACTCCTGCCGCCATGGGATGTCCGCCAAAATTCAAGAGCGTTTCTTTCTGTGTAGATATCGCTTCGGTAATATGCAATCCTTCGATCGAACGGGCTGACCCGCGCAAGATACCATCTTCAGATTCGGTCAGCAGGAGTGTGGGCTTGTGATACCGGTCAACGAGGCGATTTGCCACGATCCCGACCACGCCGCCGGGCCAATTGGGATGTGACAATACAATTGCTGGTTCGGTCAGCAGTTCAGGATGTTCGCGCAGTTGTGCCTCCGCCGCCTCAGTGACTTGACTCGTCAATAGCCTGCGTTGGGCGTTGAGACCTTCGATCTGTGCGGCTAGGACGCGCGCGCGGGCAGAATCGTTTGTAGTCAACAGCTCAACTGCAGGGTTGGCATCGCTGAGGCGACCAAGAGCGTTCAAACGAGGCGCGAACGTGAAGCCAATCGTTTCTTCAGTGAGGGATTCTAGATTCGTGTTTGAGAGCTCCGCCATCACTTTCAAGCCGAGACGATTTGTTTCTCGCAACCTTTGAATCCCTTTTTGGGCAAGGGCGCGGGTTTCGCCTTGGAGGAGTGCGACATCGGCGATGAGGCCGAGGGCGACTAGATCAAGAAGCTCGATATTCGATAATGGAGATTCGAGTTTCGAATATCGGCTGTCGAGTAATGCTTCTGCCAGTTTGTACGCAACGCCGACACCTGCAAGATTTTTGAGAGGATGTTCTTGAGGAAGCAATTTGGGATTGATTATTGCTTTGGCAGCAGGGAGCCTCTCGCCTACATCGTGATGATCCGTGACAACGACATCCACACCGCGTGAATTCGCAAAATCAATTGCGTCGTAGGCGGTGACACCGGTATCGCAGGTGACGATCAATTTCGCGCCGTTGCCAATGATGGGAGTGAGAGAGTCAATATGCACACCATGACTCTCCTTGCCGCGGACCGGGATGTAATACACAACATCCGCGCCAAGCCTTCGAAGCACTTGGACAAGCAAGGTGGTAGCCGTTTGCCCGTCCACATCGAAATCACCCCATACGCAGACCATCTCTTTCTTGCGGATTGCCCCTCTGATTCGGTCGACGGCAGGTTCGATGTTCGGAAATGGCGTGGATGGAGTTTCGTCAGGATGAAGAAACGCGCGGGCAGACTCCGGTGTGCGAATCCCGCGGCGGACGAGAGTCTGCGCGATGAGGGGATGCAGGTTGAGGGAAGTAAGAGGCGAAACGTCTACGTGGGGAGGGTCAATCCAGCGAGTCATAAAAATCGAGCCACTTTTGAGTGGCTCTATTGTAGCAGTTAGCGCTCGCCATCTGGGGTAAAGATGTCTTCGATCTTTTTCCCGAATAGTTCAGCGATCTTGAATACCAGCGGAAGGCTCGGGTCATATTTCTCGGTTTCAATCGCGTTGACCGTTTGCCGCGAGACATTGAGTTGATCGGCAAGGTCTGCTTGCGACCAATCTCGTTCCGCGCGCAGAACTTTCAATCGGTTCTTCATTGATAGCGCCTCCACCTGAATGCCAGCCCGATGAAATAGAAGAGCGGAAGGAATTGCCAGACGTGCCGGTAGCTCCAATCTTCGGGCGAGAGAGGCATAACCAGTTCGATCAAACCAAGCAACATGAGCAACAGCATGGTCAGCGGAAATGCAATCGCTAGCGCTTCTAAATGGACCCGCCGATGAAGTTCATCCATTTCGCGGATGCCCGTCAGCACCGCCCCAAGAAAAATCGCAAATGGAAAGATCGGCACCAATGCAACGACCAACCGCAATCCTTGTGAGGCGTGGTCGCCTTCTAGAAAGCCGCGGGCGAAGAAATAAGCCAGTATCCATGCAATGGCTGAACCGATTCCCGTCCAGCGCGCAGATAGAAACTGCAACAGCGAGTTCATTGATACCTCCGGTTAAAGTATCCGAGGCTAAGACTCCACAAGGCGAACGTCATCGGCAGGATCCAAATCGTTGGAAAGGACGGAAAGCCGATGTTTTCAATAAAGCCATACGTGAATGTAATCAGACCCGTTGTGATGGCTGAGAACACCACTGCCTGTAGTTGAATGCGCTGAATTAGCTCATCACTGTCGCGTAAGGAGCGTAGGATGACCACGATGACGAAGATAACGGGAACGATAGGGACAACTGCAAGAATAATCTGCAGGATTCTCGATAGTTCTAATCGTTCGAGCAAGGAGGTTGCAAGGATCAGCAAAATCACGTACGAGCCCATCGCGAGCGCGAATTCCTTGTAGTATCGTTTTTGAACTTGATTTCGATTCACTGTTCACCGCCTTGCTGATTATCCTTTCTATCCTGCTTTTGGGAGCTAAAGGCGAATCCGAGGGCAACGCCGATTCCGATTCCGACGGGCAGGTTATCAAGCGCGGCGCCAATGGCTGTACCGAGAATGATTCCAAGCGCGAAGAAGGAAGTTGATCTTTTTGAGTTCATGTTTGTTCTCTTTGTATGTGTAAAGCGTACTTGACTTTTGGGAGTATAAAGCACAGTTTACTTTTTGTCAAGTATGATTTACAATCACTTCGGCGCGTTTCAACCCCAGTGGTATCATTGTCGGACAAATTCAGCCCCGCATGAGGATTTTATGTTCCGTTTTTTCAAGAAGCGCGAGGAAGTTTTCCACAAATTGATTCAAGAGCAGGCTTCGATCACCTATGAAGGACTGAGGCTTCTAGTCAAATATCTGGAGGCGCCGGCGCCGGAGATCGCCGAGCAGCTCGCCCTCAAGGAAAAAGAAGCGGACGAAACCCGCCGCATCCTGATTGACGAGCTAAATCGTACGTTCGTCACGCCCTTCGACCGCGAAGACATCTTCGCGCTTTCGCGCTCCATTGATGACGTGATCGACTACGCCGACAGCACCGTGAGCGAGATGGCGATCCTCAACGTTTCATCCACGCCTTTCATGGCGCGGATGGCTGCACTGTTGAAAGACGCGGCATACGAGATCTACCAAGCGGTGTTACGTCTGCAAAAACATCCCGCCGTAGCCACAGAACATGCCCAGCGCGCCAAAGCCCTGGAAAACCGCGTAGAGGGTGTCTACCGGGAAGCCGTTGCCGACCTGTTCAAAGGACCCGAGGACGTGCATCACATCGTGGAGATGCTGAAACTGCGCGAGGTGTATCGGCATCTGTCCAATGCAGCCGACCGAGGCGACGAAGCGGCGAACATTATTGCTGATATTGTGGTGAAAAAGACGTAAGGGCGAACAGCGATTCGACCTACTCAAGACCATGTCCAACGACCTGATTATCGTCATCACCCTCGCGCTGATCTTCGACCTGCTCAACGGCATGCGCGATGCATCCAACATCGTCGCGACCATGATCTCATCGCGCGCCTTCGGTCCGCGCACGGCGTTGGGCATCGCCGCCATTGCCGAATTCCTGGGCCCATTTCTCTTCGGCGTGGTGGTGGCAAGAACAATCGGCGCCGGAATCGTCGACTCTACATCGCTGACATTGGAGATCATCGCCGCGTCCCTGCTCGGCGCCATCGTGTGGAATCTCGCCACATGGTTTCTCGGTCTCCCCGGCAGTTCATCGCACGCGCTCATCGGCGGACTGGTCGGCGCGGTCTATTCGGGCGTTGGGGTAGGAGCGATCAAATTTGCCGGGCTGAACATCGTATTGATCGCGCTGTTCACCTCCCCGCTGATCGGATTTCTGGTCGGCTTCATCCTGACTCGCGTGATCTATTTCTTGGTACGAGGCGCATCACCCAGCATCAACGAATTGTTCAAGCGGAGTCAGTTACTTACAGCCATTGCGCTCGCCCTCAGCCACGGAACGAACGACGCGCAGAAGACCATGGGGGTCATTGCGCTAAGTCTGGTGATCGGCGGCGCACTGCCCCAATTTCAGGTTCCACTGTGGGTTGTCGTAGTGAGCGCCGCGGCAATTGCAATTGGCACAAGCCTCGGAGGCTGGCGCCTCATCCGCACACTCGGAGGGAAGTTCTACAAAATCCGCCCGTTACACAGTTTTTCGACGCAAATGACTTCGGGAATCGTCATACTCGGCGCGTCGCTTCTCGGCGCGCCGGTCAGCACGTCGCAAGTGGTGAGTTCCGCCATCATAGGCGTAGGCGCGTCGGAGCGTTTCAGCAAGGTGCGTTGGAGTGTGGCTGGTGACATCCTCACCGCGTGGCTGATCACCATCCCCGCCAGCGCGTTACTCGCCGCAGGTTTTCATTGGGTGTTGATCTCGATTCGACAATAATTCTGGTTACGGAATTACCAACACCTGCCCCACACTGATGTAATTCACATTCGAAATATTATTGGCAGATGCGATCGCGGCGACCGTCGTCCCATACTTGACAGCGATCATGTACAGCGAATCGCCTGACTTGACTGTATATGTTCTCGGGGATGAAGAACCGCGTTCCGCGCCGATAGAGCCTGTTCCGCCCTCGGAGGGAATCGCCACCGGGACAGGTATCGTCAACGAGTCACCCGACTTCAACAATTGCGGGTTCGCGCCGACCAGTTCGCGAACCGTCACGCCGTACTTGTTCGCGATCGATTCGAATGAATCGCCCGCGGCAACTTTATGCTTCACAGGTTTCGAGTCTGAGGCAACGGGTTTCGCTCCGGCGAATTGATACAACTCTTCCAGCGTACCGTTGAACACGTTCAAATCTACATTGGCATTGATTCCGTTGAGGTGCCCTTTTTCGCTGTACTGCCAGAAGGTCCACTTGAACCAACCGCGCGGCAGGAACGGCAGTGACCCTTCGGTGTAATTGTGCGGGTATTGCGCAAGCCATAGCGGATAGTCCTTTGCCCATACGGGAGGTCCGCCGCCGGCTTCTGAAAAATAATCCTGCAAGAAATATTGACCGGAATATATGATGGGCTTCTTATTGAACGCGGCTTCCACCAGGTCGAGCCATATCTTCGCGCGCTCGATGATCTTGTCTTTTTTCTGGCCGTCGTTCGTTTCGATATCGAGCACCGGCGACAACTCGCCGCTATCATTTGTGGACTGCACGTAGTTGATGAAACGCGTGGCTTGTTTTTTCGCGTCCACGTTCGAGCGAAAGAAGTGATACGCGCCGCGCAAGAGTCCCGCCGATTTCGCGCCGCTCCAATTCGCCTCGAAAGATGGATCGGAATAGAAGTCACCTTCGGTGGCTTTCACAAAAACAAATCGCTGGCCCGTTGCGCGAACCTTGGGCCAGTCGATGCCTGCATTCCAATAGGATACATCAATGCCGGGAACCGTTGCCATACACCTATCCTTTCAACTTGTCAAGACGAGGCTAACACGATTCATTGACAAAATCAACCAGCCTAAACGTTTCGTAATTAATGAATGTCTACCATTGCACCGCGCTTTATGGTATAAAAATTATGTCCCTGCTGTGCGCGTGATGTTGCTCTTCCGTTTTGAGCCAACACCCTCTAAAAGGGTCTTTATCTCCTAAAGAAATAACGCGATAGGCCTGAGCCAAGGCGGCGTTTCTGGGTAGGGACCCACCTGCGAAAGCAGGTTCAAAACTTCGCAGCACACGGCATCGGCGGGGAATCGAATTCGATAGACCTCACAGGTCTCAGAGACCTGTGAGGTCTTTTCATTTACGGAGATTGATGAATCGCAACCGCGGCGCGCAAACCGGACTCGAACGCACCTTGTATCCACGCGTGATACAGCGACGCATGTTCACCGGCAAAATGGATTCGCCCTTCGGGCTTTACAATTTCGTCATGTAATAATGTTTGCTGACCGGGATCGAACAGCGCGAACGCGCCACCTGCAAACTCATCGTCATGCCACATCCACGACGCGCCGACCTCGAATTCTTTTGTAATTTGCGGATGTATTTCCGCCACATCATCGAGTGCCTGAACGATTCGGTCATCGGGTTTGAGTGACCCCCAGCGCTGCGCATCCTCCGACCATGTGTAACTCGCGAGGATGACGCCGCGACCTGTCTCGCGTCCGTGGTCGGGGTAATACAAATTACGAATCGGCAGATCTGTCATCGTGCCGCCGCCGAAAATTCCATCGTCTTCTTCCCAAAACCTTCGTTTACACTGGAACAGAATCTTTGCCGAGGCGTCGTAATGCAACTGGCGGATCGCGCGGTTCTTGGCGCGCGAGAACGGCTTGAGCACTTCCACGTGGCGCAACACAGGGAATGGAACCGTGATGATGGCGTAATCGCCTCCTTCTTCGAACCTCCCGGCCTTTGTCTGATAGTGAATCGTCACATCGGTTGGCGATTGATCCATCGCGATCATCTTCGCGCCGAAGCGGATGTTTTCTTTCAGTTCCGGCAGGAACGTGTGAGGCAAACGATCCGTGCCGCCCTCGATCTCCACCATGTTCGTGTAGTAGTTCCCCGAATCCTCGCGAAACAATTCAAGGAAGGACGAATTCATCACCGACTCTTGATTCGCCAGCAAGCCGAACATTTCGATCATACCTTCCGACCAGCCGTTCAACTCCAGGAATTCGCGTGTTGAATACTGGTCGTATTTCTCGATGATCTCATCCCAAGCAGTATCGCCGTCCTTCTCAAGCATCTGCAGCAAAGGTTTGAGTGCCTTCTCATACATCTGCCCTGCCGTTTTCCCCTTTTCGCTTTCGGAAACATCAAACCCAAGCAGTGACGGATCTTTTGACGCCTCCGACGCACGGACCTTTCGCCCGCCCATGTAGTAATACGCATTCGGGTTGTCCATCGTGAAATCATTAGTCTTGAGTCCGAACTTATCCACGTAAGCCATCGTCAGCGTGTGCGCACGGGGAATGCGCATCGCACCAACCTCGGCATACAAGCCCTCGGTGAACGGATTGCGCAGCGTGTAAATGCGTCCACCGACCCGTTGTTGCGCTTCGAGAATGACCGTGGTGTGGCCAGCGCGTTTTAGTTCGTATCCAGCCGCAAGTCCCGCGAGACCGGCACCCACGATGATGACTCTCTTCGGTTTACCCTGCTTATACTTTTTCCCGATCCCTTGTTTCACAACATCCAGATAATCCTGAATCGAATGTTCCGAATGCATCACAACCTCCAAAGGCAGAAGATGATATATCTTATCGAAAATCAATCCGAAATTCAATCACCAATTTCATGCTTGACAAAGCCATGCCCTACGTATACAATCGCCGCCATTAACAACTGAATATTCGGAGATTTAGCGGCTGGGTCTTGTTTGTGGTTACGATATGCCCGAAATTCTCGGGCCACCTGACCAGCAATAAGATCACGAGGTGGAGGTTCTGTCTCGCGAGAGATGTGCTAAGGGCTTCCCCTCTCCTGAAGGAGAGGGGTCAGGGGTGAGGTCCGAAAATCGGATTGATCAGCGGATGCCTCTGGAGTTTTTCACGAACTCCTTTCTCCCTTCCGAAACAAGTGTAAGGAGCAACAGGTTTAAAAAAACTCTGTTGCCCGTCTCGAAAACTGGATGGTGACATTCGGGCCAAGAGAGCGCAGTGAACCAAATGACGCGTCGTCATCTGGTATAACTATGGAAGGGATGTTTTATTTAATAGCATACTTGCTGTTGTAAGGCATGCCCGGGCATGCCTTTTTGTTTTATGGGTTAACCCTCTCTTTTGAGAAGAGGGAGCTATCCAGCAAGAATCGGGTCGGCAGAAATACATGATGTTCATAGAATATCGTCAACATAAGGAGAAGCTATGAACACCGATTTCAAACAGTCATCCGAAGATTACCTGCGTATCGAGCAGGCGATCCGGTACCTTGAAAACCACTATAAAGACCAGCCAAACCTTGACGAGGTCGCGGCAAACGTCGGGTTGAGCGAATATCACTTTCAAAGGCTCTTCACTCGTTGGGCGGGAGTCAGCCCGAAGCGCTTTTTGCAATTCGTGACGAAGGAAAGCGCAAAGGAACTGCTCGATAAATCGGAGAACCTGCTGGATACCACGCATCAAGTCGGACTGTCGAGTCTGGGTCGCCTGCATGACCTGTTCGTCACCACCGAAGCCGTGACGCCCGGCGAGTACAAGTCTGGAGGCGAAGGTGTGACCATCCGCTACGGAATTCACCTGACACCGTTCGGTAAATGCCTTATCGGAGTGACGGAGCGAGGCATCTGCCACCTCGGTTTCGTGGAAGGCAGCGAAGGCGATGCCGTGGACAACCTCGTTGCGGATTGGAAGGAAGCGAAAATGATCGAAGACTATCGAGCCACCGCTTCGCTCGTCGCACCGATCTTCGATTTGCAGTTCAACACCCGCATCAAGCCGTTGACATTGCACCTGCGCGGCACCAACTTCCAGTTGAAGGTGTGGGAGGCATTACTGCAAATCCCGGCGGGATCGGTTTCCACGTACGAGGGAATCGCCGGACGCATCGGTCAACCCGCGGCGACGCGCGCCGTCGGCACAGCGATCGCGCATAATCCGATTGCCGTGTTAATCCCGTGTCATCGGGTGATTCGCAAGGCTGGTGATTTTGGCAGGTATCGCTATGGAGCGTTGAGGAAGAAGGCATTGCTGGCATACGAGAATATCATCGCAAGCCAAGCATGACGAAACGAGGTAATTCTCTAGCAAGTTGGAGATTGCCACGTCACCGCCATTCGGCTGCTCGCAACGACAAACTAATGGAGATGAATGAAAACAAAGATATGGGTTGCATTACTCGCGTTGTACATCGTGTGGGGATCCACCTACCTTGCGATTCGTTTCGCGGTGGATACGATGCCGCCATTCCTGCACGCCGGGTTGCGATTTCTCATCTCTGGGTTGATCCTCGTCGTTTGGCGGCGCGCCGCGGGAGACAAAATGCCCACGTTGCGCCAGTGGCGTTCGCTGGCGATCATCGGCACATTGCTCTTGCTTGGAGGCAACGGCTTGGTCTCTTTTGCTGAACAACGCATCCCGTCGGGAATCGCAGCGCTCATCGTTGGTACAGTCCCGTTGTGGCTGGTGCTCATCGAAGCCTTGCGCCCGGGAGGTGCAAAACCGACTGCGCTTTCTGTCGTCGGTTTGATCGTCGGTTTCGGGGGCATTTACCTGCTGGTAGGTCCCTCCAAGTTGACCGGCGTCCTGCAATTCGATTCGACCGGCACGGTCGCCGTGATCTTTGCATCATTCTTATGGTCGCTCGGTTCCATCTACAGCCGCAGCGCGGAGTTACCCAAATCCGCATTGATGATGACGGGCGGAGAAATGCTCGCCGGGAGCGTTCCGATATTCATGGTCAGCCTGGCGCGCGGTGAGTTCACCACGTTCTCGCTTACCCAAGTTTCGACACAGTCGTGGCTTGCGCTGTTGTATCTCATCTTCTTCGGTTCGATGATCGGGTTCGTCGCCTACATCTGGCTGTTGCAAAATGCGCCGATCTCGCTTGTGGCAACATATGCCTACGTAAATCCGTTAGTCGCAGTATTGCTCGGCGCATGGCTGGCAAGTGAGCCGCTTACCTCGCGCATCTTTGCCGCCGCAATAATCATCATTGGGTCGGTAGTGTTCATCAATTGGGCGAGGCAGACGAAAGTGAAGACCGAACCGTTGCAGTCCGCCGCGGGCGGAGAATGAAAAGTTAGCAAGAAAATTCGTAACATAAATAGCGCTGATTTCGGTATGGACTACGTCCTACTCAACCATCAAAGTTCGCAATGACATTTAGAAAAAAGGAGAAAAGGAAATGGACAGTAAAGACTTGATCAAACGTGTGAAAGAAGATGGGGTGAAATTTATCTCGTTGCAGTTTACCGACGTGACGGGAACCGTGAAGAGCGTGGACATGCCGCTCTCGGGCCTCGACGGCGCGCTCGAAGACGGCGTGTGGTTCGACGGCTCGTCGGTTGAAGGGTTCGCGCGCATTCAGGAAAGCGACATGCACCTGCGGCTCGACACCAAGACGTACGCCGTCTTGCCGTGGAGTTCGGAGGAACGCCGGCGCGCGCGCATCTTCTGCGATATTTATACGCCGGATGGCAAGCAGTTCGAGGGCGACCCGCGCGGTGTGCTCAAGCGCCTGATGGCGAAGATCGCCGAGCGCGGCTGGGTCTACAACATCGGTCCCGAACCGGAGTTCTTTCTGTTCAAAGGCGGGAACGGGCACGGCGTGCATCCTGTTCCGCATGATGTAGGCGGATACTTCGATTTTTCGTCGTTCGATGAAGCCGTGCGCGTGCGCACACAGTTGATGGACGCGCTGAACTCGATGGGGCTCGAAGTGGAAGTGGGTCACCACGAAGTAGCATTGGGTCAGCACGAGATTGACTTTCGCTTTGCAGACGCCGTCCGTGCGGCAGACAACGTGTTGACCCTCAAGTACACCGTCAAAGCCATCGCCGCACAACACGGGCTGACCGCCTCGTTCATGCCCAAGCCGGTGTTCGGCATCAACGGCTCAGGTATGCACTGTCACCAGAGCCTGTTCGACGACAAGGGCGAGAACCTGTTCTTCGATAAGAACGACGAATATCATCTTTCACCTGTCGCCTATGCATTCATCGCGGGGCAACTCAAACACGCGCGCGGACTCGCCGCGCTGGTCGCGCCGACGGTCAACTCGTACAAGCGGCTCGTCCCCGGGTACGAAGCGCCGGTCTACATCGGCTGGGCGCAGATCAACCGTTCGGCGTTGATTCGCATCCCGCGCTACACGGAGGGACGACACAAATCTACGCGCGCGGAACTGCGCTTCCCCGATCCGTCATCGAATCCGTATCTCGCGTTCGCGGGCATGCTCGCCGCGGCATTGGATGGCATTGACAACAAGTTGACACCACCCAAGCCGCTGAACAACGTCAACCTGTATCACCTTGAGGCGAAGGAGCGCAAGAAACTGGACGTGGGCGAACTGCCCGGCTCACTGGCTGAGGCGCTTGCCGACCTCGATAAGGATGCGGTGCTGAAGGACGCGCTGGGTCCCGTAATGTACGAGGCGTTCTACCGCGCAAAAGCGGAGGAATGGGACGACTACCGCATTCACGTCACAGATTTCGAGATCGAACGATATTTAGAGACCGCGTAATCTCTGACAAACAAAAATCTCCGAGGTTTTCCCTCGGAGATTTTTTCTCTTCTAGATTAGCGAGTTGATCGAATCACCCATCTCAACTCCGACTCGGAATCGGACAGCACGAGGTTCAAGCAAGGCGCGTTCGAATCCAAGGTCGGCATTTCCTCCCGGTCGATCTGGCTGATGGAAATCACCCGGTACTCGAGCGTGTCGTTATTGCTCATGTCGAGCTCCAAGCGGTCTCCCGGACGAAGCGTGAGCGCGACCGCCTCGAGTTGCGGGCTCCACGGAATGGCAACCCAGCGGCAGACCTCAGTGCCCTCCAACCACTCAGGACCTCGGGGATTCCATTCACCGTCATCCACAGCGCCGCGTTCCAGGTCGAATATCAAGCCGCCCGGCAAGGTCATGGCAACCGGATAAGGCGCGCCCGCTCCGGTCACCTCCGTTGGTGAAGGCCGGAGACGTTGAAAGACGTTGAATGCGATCACCCCGCCAACGAACACACACGCTAAAGCCAGCAGTGCGAGACCAGCCAAAAGGATTCTTCTCTGCGAACCCAGTCCGCGCTTGAGTGCGTTATATCTCTCTTGAACAAGGCCGGGGGACTCAGCCGGGATCTCGACGAACGCATCGTCCCCACTGTCCAACACAATAGAGCGAATCTCAAAATGATCTGGCGGCGCGGCACCCGAGACGTCGCTTTGCTCTGCGCTTTGGTTCAGCTCGCGGGCTTCCTGCTCACCTACCTCTGCCTCCTCGCGGATCTCCATCGAGCGCCGTAACTCATCGAATTCCGTGTCATCGGCTTCTGGTGCCGAACCCGAATCAGCCGACTCGCTTCGCGGATCGATCGGTTCCGAATTGGAATCTTTAGCATCTGCGTTCGGGTCTTCTGTCGGATTCGAGGATGGCTTTTCGTTCGTCATGGTTTATGCTCACTACGGAAGGTTGGTCGGCAATGCAGGTTGATCGAACTGGAAACTGACAATCACTTCACCCTCTGCCGGGAGCGCGAAGGATTCGCTTCGGTACAGACCCGGCAGGTTCACCGTGACCACACTGCCCGGCATGAAGCCGGACATGTCGAATGTCACGATTCCTTCCTGCGTCCGTCCCTCGGCTTGCTCAATTCCAGCGACAGAGACCTGAACCGTCAGCGAATCGATGCCTTCGCCGGCATCAAGGCTGCCGTCCCCATCGCGATCAATGAAGGCTTGCACCACGATGCGCGCGGTCGAGACAAAAAGGGTTGGTGTCGGCATGAGCGTCCGCGTCGGTGAGAACTGCGCCACGGCAAGCTCGGCTTCAGTCTCATCGGCCTGATACAGATTCAGGTCGAATGACTTTACGACATCCATGAAGCCGTTTGCATACCTAACACCGCTGCGGCACAGTAACTCGCTTGCAAGGTTATCCCAATTCAACGATTTACCTTCTTCCCTTACAGCCAGCACAGCCTCTTGAAAACAACTCAGCCCGCTGTGATACGACACAAGAGTGAATCTCCACAGGTCTTCGTATTCCGAGGCGGAAACACTGGCGCCGATAGCAGTCGGTGTTGCGGTGACCGTTGTGGGCGTCGCGGTCGGCGTCTTCGGATCTCTGGACCGCGTAGCCGCGTCGTCGAGAATCGACTGGACCTGCTCGCAGTTCGCCTTCAGCAATCGCGCGATCAATACAACGCTGCTCTTGGCTTTGTCCAAGTCGAAGCCAAGCGGGCAGTCCGCGCAACTGGCATCAAACGCCTGGACGGCGGCGCCGCGCAAGATCGTTTGTTGCGATTCGGAGAGGACGGCGTAAGGCGCGGAGCAATCCGAGAACACCTCGCGGCAGACCGATTGATAGAACGCGTTGTCTCGTCGCAGGAGGATGTCCACTCCGAGCGCATTGATCTGACCCAGACCGAATTCATCCAGATAGAATCTCGAATTCTGGGGCCAGAACTGCGATTCGATCTCGATCAACGATTTCAAGATCTTCGGCGGAATACCGTAATCGCGGCTGGCAAACCAGATCGTCGCGTCAAATTGATTCTGCCAGGCGATCATTGCTGGCGCGGCGGCTTCCAACCCGCAAGCCGTGGGCCAATCCAGCCCGGGACCCAAGCCTCCCGCCGGGCATGAACTTGCATCAGCCAGCCCGAACAAGAGTAGTTTGGAGGCAAGCAGGTGCAACGTCTTGTCGGTGTTCAACTCGTGCGGAGACTGCACAAAATCATCCCACGTCACGCCCTGTTCATCGCCCACACCCCACACAGCAGAACACGAATTACTGAAAAACGTGAACTCGCTGATGTCATCAATCGTCACCCGGAAGCCGTCTGCCTGTTGAATGACGGTCACCGTCGCGATGATCTCCCTGCTCGAATTCGACGCATCGTCAACCGCGCGGAAGACCAGCGTGGAACTGAACTCGAGCGGGATGCGGCACGGGGAACCGCCGCAAAAGAACTCCTGCGAGTTCAAGATGCCTTGAAAGGTCACGGAGCGTTGCTCGAACGAAAACGAATCCAGGACGATGTATGGAGCCGACACCAATCCCGCCGGAGCGCGGACAAAAGCCAAGAGTGTGGTCGGGGCTGGCGTCAGGGAAAAGATGCGGCTGTCGGGAGTCACGGTCGCGATCGGAGGCGTAGATGACACAGCCGGAGAGGACGTCCCAGCCTGTGCCGGCGGCTCGATTGAATCGGGTGAAGTTCTCGAATAAGGGTCACCGGCTCCGGCGGAACCCAAAGAAACTAGAATGCCTGTTGCGACGATCACCGCAATGAAGAGGGTGGTAGCATACGGTTTTATCGCCCCGCTCCTACTTGCCTGCCAGTTGGCTGGTCACGCGCTTCCACGTAGCGGAAGGGCTGGCAGGTGGAATTGCTTTGTAAATCTCGTCACTCAGTTGATACGCTACCTTCGCCAGTTCGAGCGAGATCGGAAGCTCGGGCTTCTCGAGCATGAACGGCTTGCCGTAATTGATGGCGCGGTAGACCTCGCGCGATTCGTACGGAAGCACGTAATCGGGCAAACGCTTCAACACTTTTTCGAGTTGGTCCTGTTTGATCGCCGGGCTGGACGAGTTATGGTTCAGCAGGATCTTCACCCGATCGGGTTCGATTCCGAGACGGTCGTAGATCTCCAGCGCGCTGACCGTGGTGCGCAGGGAAGCCACGTCCGGCGCCATCACCAAAAGGATGGTGTCCGCCATGGTCAGCATCTGCACGGCAATATCGGAAAAGTCGTGCGGGGTATCTGCAATGATGAACTTACTGCCGGACTTCAATTGCTGGATGATCATCTGCACCGACTCGGGCGTGAACGAGTCCGCCGCGATGGGCGTGCGCGGCGCGGCGACGTATTGAATCCCGCTCTCGTGCAGGCTGAGCAGTTCCTTGACCGCGTCCGCGTCGAGTGCCGATTGCTCCACACCGACGAGGCTTTCCCACGTCCGTATCGGTTTCGCGTCCATCATCAACGCCAATTGACCCGCGGCAAACACGCCGTCGAGAAGGAGCGTCGGCTTTTCCCAAAGTTGATGGAACGCCAAACCAAGGTTCAAAGCAATGCTCGAACACCCCAAGCCGCCGCGCAGGCTGTGAATTGCGATCAGGTCCGCTTCGCTCTGCGCGCTTTGGTCTTCCAAGCCGCGCACGAACTTTGCCGCCTTGCCTCGCCGCGCAAGGATTCCCATGCGGGCGACAAGTTCCTGCGGTTGAAATGGTTTTACGAGATAATCATCTGCCCCCGCTTCGAACGCCTTGAGTTTTTCGTCCAGTTCATCCTGCGCAGTGACCACGATGACCGGCGTGTGACTGTGCTTGGGGTCGCGCCGCAACCTCTCGAGGATCTGAAGCCCGTTCAGGTCGGGCAGCATCAGGTCAACGATCAACAACTCGGGGTCGAACGCCGAGACCTTGGCGAGTCCCTCCTTGCCCGTCTTCGCAAATTCGAGATCGTATTCTGTTTCGTTGAGCGCGCCGCGAATGAGCTTATGGTAAAAGACCTCATCCTCGATGAGTAGTACTCGCATGGAACCTCATGTCCGAGAAATTTTGTTACGAATCAGCCCCGCTGGGGCTGAGCACCGGACAGCAAGGCCTGACCTTCAAGCATGAAGTCTTCGCCGTTGACCACTACATCTTCGAGAAGACGTTCGAGAGCGCTAGTATAACCCGCCTTGCTTGCGGCTTCAAGCATTTTCGCCGCACCCGATAACTTCATGGCACCGAGATTTGCCGACACGCCTTTCAAATTATGCGCCGCCAGTGCAAGCGCATGTACATCCTTGTTTTGGAACGCGCTTCGCAACACTTCGAGCCGCGCGGGCAGTTCACCGACAAAATCCTTGAGCAATATCGAATAGATGGCTATATTGCCGCCGAGATGGAATAGCGCGGCTTGCCGGTCCAACACTTGCGCGTTCTCCGGCTCCGGGGTTTGCGATTCAAGTTTCGGGGACTCCGCAGGCGCGGATGTTTTCCCGAAGTAGCTCAGCATTCGATAGAGTTCATCGAGTTTGAACGGTTTGGCGATGTAGTTGTCAATCCCCGCCTCGAACAACTCTGCCCCTTTTTCAGGGAGGTAACTCGCGGTCAACGCGACGATATACGTGCTGTGACCGTTCTGCTTTTCCCATTCGCGGATCTTGCGGCTGGCTTCGATTCCATCGAGCACCGGCATCGTCAGGTCCATGAAGACCAGATCGAATTGTTTGGCTTGGATCGCCTCGAACGCTTCGAGGCCGTTCAACGCGGACTCCACGCTGTTGCAATAAGGCTCGAGCGCCACTTGCATCATGCGCTGATTGACCGGGTCGTCGTCCACCACGAGGATGTTCGGCTTCAACGTTCTTAGTCTGTTCACAGGCGCCACGTTCGCCGGAGAGGGTTGCTGTAGGATCATTTTCTATGAGTGCCTTCGCTTCAATTATGCCCCACATGACGAGCGATAGACGCGCTCGTTACTTACAATTGCCTTGCACCTGAACTCACCCGGCCTCCCCCAAAATCTTTGAATTGGAGTGTCATTCTCCCGAAGAACATCGGGACGGTGTGAGGGAGCTATGCGACCGTCACCGCACCTGCGGTGGGTGCAGGTGAGAATCCCCGCCGCTTTACGGCGGAGACCCTTCGCTTACGCTCGGGTGACACGGGCCTTCGTATCTGACCTTGGGCGCTCCCACTTATCTCCTTGTCCTGCGCGATATCAACGGCGGAATCTATACTACTTTTGTTATTCTTCTTTATCTTTCAGGATCACTTCGCTTTTCACGAACCATGAAACGCCGAAAGCAAATATCGCGACCGTCTCGAGCCAGAACACCGGCGCGGACGAACCGAGGAACGGACCATCCCCGCCCGCCAGAATGAAATAAGCCGCCAGCAAGAGAATGCTCAAGACCATCACACCGCCGCACGAGCGGTAGACCGTGTTCCGAATCCGCTTTTGAGGCGGCTGTTCGGAGGGAGTCTTGTTGGACTTGGTGAACAGGAAATTCGCAAAGAATGTGAGCGTGAGGAAGAACGCCGCGGCGAAGAAGTAATGGAACATGCTGATGCGTTGCGCGGTGGGCGAGGTCTCGCCTTCAGCCAGCGTAGGGAACAACGCCACGCCGAGCGCGAAGATGCAGGCAAGTTTGCCGGCAATTTCGTCGACGAGGCTGTAGCCCTTATACGAGAACAGGAAGACGCCGATCGCGAACAGCACGCCTACCAGCACGTCGCGCATGGCGGTGTGATAGTACGCGCTCAGCGACCCTTGCACGTCGAAGCCGAAGACCGCCCTCCCGCCCGCGTATAGTATCAGCGGCAGGCTCATCCCCAGCGCGCCGACCACCACGCGCAGGAACTTGTACGAGACGACCAGTTCGTTTTGGGTTTCCATCAACTTGTGCACGGCTTGCATCGCCGTGCCGTGGGTTTGGTTCGTCATGATATCTCTCCTCTCATGGATGATGGCTTCACTATACAGCGATTGAGGCGAGATTTCAACCGCATAAATACGACTTGCGAAGTGGTAATTTTGGTGTATGCTTGCCCACAATTGGGTTACACATGGTTACTGAAGCCGATGCCTGCCGAACGTACATACTGCCAAAACTCAAGGCCGCTGGCTGGGAGGATGAGTACATTTCAGAGCAAATGGTATTGACGCCCGGAAGAATCGTGCCCATCGGTGACAGGCACATCCGCAAGGATGGCTTGCGCCCCGACTACACCCTATTTGTCCGGCAGAACATTCCAATCGCAGTTGTGGAAGCCAAAGCGGAGTATGCTCATCCAGCCAAAGGATTACAACAAGCCATTCAGTACGCTGAAATGCTCAACGTGAAATTCGCTTATTCCAGCAACGGCAAAGGAATCGTGGAGCATGATTTCTTGACGGGGATGGAGAGTAACCTCGAGGCTTTCCCCTCGCCCGAGGAGCTATGGAATAGGCTCAAGGGTACTTTCACATTTACTGAGCCGACAAGTGAAGCAGATTCGTTGTCGCAATATTGGGAGGAGGTGGGAGGAAAAGCGCCGCGTTATTACCAACAGGTTGCAATCAATAAAGCAGTGAACGCCGTGCTGGAAGGACAAAACCGCATTTTGCTAACCATGGCAACCGGAACAGGCAAAACCTTTGTTGCTTTTCAAATTGCCTGGCGGTTGTGGAAGGTGAAGCGCAAGAAGCGCATCTTGTATCTGGCGGATCGCAATGTATTGATCGATCAGGCAAAGGATAGAACCTTTTCGCCAATGGGACAGGCTCTGCAAAAGATTCAAGGCAGGGCAATAAAAAGTCGTGAAGTGTATTTTGCTTTGTATCAGGCGCTGGCAAACCCTGCGACAGGCGAGAATCTTTACGAAAAATATCCCAAAGATTTCTTCGACCTCATCGTTGTCGACGAGTGTCATCGCGGGTCAGCAAATGAGTACGGGAGTTGGCGCAAGATCCTGGATTATTTCGATACGGCGACACAGATTGGCATGACTGCCACTCCGAAACGAAATGACAATGTAGATACTTACGAGTATTTTGGCGACCCGATTTACACGTACAGTTTGCGGCGAGGAATTGACGATGGCTTCCTTGCGCCGTATCGGATGTATCGGGTGATTCCTGATGTAGATGCAAGCGGATTACAGGTTGATTCCGGCGTGCTCGACCGCTTCGGTCGTGAAATCCCACCGGACCTATACGGGACAAAAGATTTCGAGAGGATTGTCTCGTTGCTCTCTCGTACCGAAACGGTTGCAAAGCACCTAACCGAGTATCTTAAGCGCACGAATCGATTTGACAAAACCATCGTCTTTTGTGTGGATCAGGAACATGCGCTGGATATGCGGATGGCCTTGAATAATGCGAACGCCGATTTGACGAAAATCCATCTGCATTATGTTGAACGAGTAGTTTCGGATGAAGGTAAGGTTGGTCGCGGTCATTTAGATGACTTCCAAGACCCGGAGAAAGAATCCCCTGTCATCCTGACGACCTCCCAAATGCTTACTACAGGCGTCGATGCTCCGACGTGCCGCAACGTGGTGCTGTTCAGAGCCATCAACTCGATGACAGACTTCAAGCAGATCATCGGGCGCGGCACACGAGTTTCAGAAGAGCATAACAAGTTCTGGTTCACAATCATTGATTATGTCGGCGCGACACAATTATTCTATGACCCAGCCTTTGATGGCGACCCCGTGCGAGTGACGAAAACCGAGATTGACGATGAAGGCAACGAAACCAAGGTTGCAGACAGCGAAGAGGGGACGCTTCAGCCTGAAGTCGAGAATGCAGAAGAAGAAACCATTCGAGAGATTCAACGGCAATTGGGCGAGTTGCCCCGCAAGTATTATCTCGATAATGTGCAGGTGTATATTGCTGGTGAGCAAGCTTTTGAACTTGACCCCGAGGGCAATGTGCTCAAGACGATGGAATTTACGCAATTTGCCAACGAGCAAATCCGTCGTTTGAACTTAACGGCGGAGCATTTGCGGGAAGCCTGGCCGCTTGCAGAGCAACGCACTGACATTTTGAACCAACTGCGTTCACGCGGCATTGACCCTGACCATTTGGCGCATGTGACCCATCATGAAGAAGCCGATGCGCTGGATTTGTTGCTGCATGTGGCATACAATGCGCCGCTGGTGACTCGTCGTGAGCGCGCTGAGAAACTGCGCCAGAAGAAAGCCAATTTCTTCAATACGTTTACGCCTGCCGCAAGGCAGATTTTGAACTCGCTGTTGGAGAAATACGCGGATTATGGCATCGGTGAGTTTGACCAGTTGCCGCGCGTGTTGCAGGTCTCGCCGTTTGACCGCTATGGCTCGACGTATGAGATTTACCAATTGTTCGGCGGGGCGGAGAAGTTGTTGCAGGCTGTGGATGAAATGCAGAAGATGTTGTATGAGTGACTGAATATCCAGAGACAAGGCAAAGGAGAAAACTGTGGATCTATATTCCCGACCATACCGCCAATTTGCAGTCGCATTATTTGGACTTCTTCTTTTCCCAACCTTCATTTTGATATTCTATATTCCTCCATTCGTTACGGGAATCTTATTTTCTTTACTGTGGTCTCTCATGGCCTATTTTACAGGTTCAGATCTACAACATCCGAATATCCATGAGAGGGCTGGGAAGGCTGCTCTAGGGTTTTTCTTTATCGTATTCGGAATTGTTTCGGCAGGCATTGGTCCGATCTACTTAGGAACAACTTCTAATGTAACTGATTGGCTTGTAATGCTTGGAGTTTTTCTTGGAGCTCAGGTTGGACTATCACTCTTCTTAGCTACACCTCTAAGAAGTTTGTCTTATTGGTGCGGATTTACTGCAGCCGCAATTATCCTACATAGCGCGCTTTTGAGATTCCCTGGAGATTTTGGCAATTTAGCCTCAGCCAAAGTGATGGTGCTGGCGTCCATCTCACTTTCTTCATGGTTCCTAGGCATTTGGCTTTTCTACAATAATGCCGAACTAGATTCTTTTGAGGAATCCAAAAGAGCCAAACAAGCTAAATCTATCATAGGAATATTTAGTGGACTATTGACCGTAATTGAATTCATCAACATAATGTATACGCTAATAGCCTTCAGATAACCATAGGAACCCATGCCCAGACAAAAGATGAAAGCCAAGACCCCCACCGCCGCTAAAGCGGCACCTCGCCCAGATTCCAAGAGTAGGAGTTTAGGGGAAAAAAATCACAACACCAAAGCCTCGCTCTCTTCGCTGATCAAATCGTCCCGTGACATTATGCGGAAGGATGCGGGGTTGAATGGAGATTTGGATCGGTTGCCGCAGCTCTCGTGGATTCTGTTTTTGAAGTGCTACGATGACCTGGAACTGCGGCGCGAGGAAGATGCAAAGGTATCACGGCAAACGTATAAGCCTGTGATTCCGTCGCCGTATCGGTGGCGGGATTGGGCGTCGGATGAGGATAACGGGGCGACTGGCGAAGATCTAATCAAGTTTATCAATGAAGTATTGCTACGCTCATTGCGTGGTCTCTCTGGCTCAGACGAACGTTTGAAAGTGGCAGAAGTATTCCGAGAAACGTACAACCGCATGTTAAGCGGGTATCTGCTGCGAGATGTGGTCAACCTGGTGGATAATATCCACTTTCAGTCGAAGGATGAGATTTTCACGCTGGCGCATTTGTATGAGTCGATGCTCAAGGAGATGCGCGACGCGGCGGGCGATAGCGGCGAGTTCTATACGCCCCGTCCCGTAGTAAAGCTGATCGTAGACAGAACCAAGCCGCGGCTGGGAGAGACCGTTCTTGATCCTGCATGTGGCACGGGCGGATTTTTAGTCGAGTCGTATGAGTATCTCAAGCCGCAGGCGAAGAAATCCAAAGAGCAGGAAACGCTGCAAACGAAGACTTTGTTCGGGGTGGAGAAGAAGCCGCTGCCGTATCTGCTCAGCACGATGAATCTGTTGCTGCACGGCATCGAAACGCCTAACATCCGCCGCGATAACGCGTTGAAGAATCCGCTGAACGAGATCGGGGAGAAAGACCGCTTCGATGTGATCGTGACGAACCCGCCCTTCGGCGGCGAGGAGGAAGCGGGCATCCAGTTGAACTTCCCCGAGAACACGCGCGCCAGCGAGACCGCCCTGCTGTTCATGCAGTTCATCATGCGTTCGCTCAAGCGGGACGGGCGGAGCGGCGTGGTGGTGCCGAACGGATTTCTGTTCGGCGACGGCGTGGCGGCGCGCATCAAGGCGCAGTTGCTGAGGGATTTCAACCTGCATACGATCATCCGACTGCCCAACGGAGTGTTTGCGCCGTATACGTCCATCCCGACCAATTTGCTTTTTTTCGATCGCTCCCAGCCGACAGTTGACATTTGGTTCTATGAGCATGTGCTCCCCGAAGGCGTGAAGAACTATACCAAGACGCGTCCGATGCAGTTCGAGGAGTTCCAGCCGATTTTGGATTGGTGGGACAATCGAGTTGAGAACGAGCGGGCATGGAAGGTGCGCGCCGCAGACGTGATCCAGACAAACGGTGGAGGCGATGTGGTGAGCGTCAATCTCGATATCAAGAACCCCAGTCGCAAAGATGATTTGGAACACTTGCCGCCCGCTGAGTTGGCGGAGAGTATTCTTGCCAAGGAGAAGCAGATTGCCGCGATTATGGATGAAATTAAGTCTTTGTTGGCAAAAGGTGGATAGATGACTAACGGTTTGCCAGTTCTTCCGCTTGGTGAGTTTCTCAAACAGAGAAAAGAGTTTTTCATCATCGATGATTTCTCAGGATACAAACGTGCCCGCGTGCAATCACATGGACAAGGAATTATCCTGCGCGATGAAGTTAGTGGAACTGAAATCAAAACCAAGAAACAACAAGCCGCAAGAACTGGCGAATTTTTGGTTGCTGAAATTGACGCAAAAGTTGGCGGTTTTGGAATTGTGCCACCTGAACTTGATGGCGCAGTTGTAAGCAGTCATTATTTTCTTTTTCAAATTGACGAAATGAAATGTTCAAAAGAATGGCTGAATTGGTTTGTGCGTTACAACTCTTTGGAAGAACAAACAAAGGCACAAGGCTCAACCAACTATGCAGCTATTCGCCCTAACGATGTTTTGAATTTTGAAATTCCCCTTCCGCCGCTGACGGAGCAACGCCGCATTGTCGAAGACATCGAGTCGCTGGCGGCGCGGGTCAATGAGGCACAGCGTCTGCGGGAAGAGGCAGATGTTGAAGTTGACTTCTTAGTGAAGTCGTATCTCTCCAAAATTTTCGATTACGAACATAGTGATAAGTTACCACAGGGCTGGGCTTGGAAATCTTTCAATGAAACCCTTATGCCTGGTGGAATGAGAACGGGTCCATTTGGCACTGCCTTGAATAAGTCCGAAATATTTAGTGAGGGAGTACCTGTCTTTGGTATCCCCAATGTCGGTGTGAATGAATTCAGAAAAGGTTTTACCGATTTTGTAACTCCTGAAAAAGCAAAATCTTTGGCAGGTTATGAACTGAATGAAGGTGATATTGCGGTTGCTCGTTCAGGGACTGTTGGAAGAAGTTGCGTTGTACCTAAAGGTTTGAATCCAAAACCAATAATGTCATCGAACCTGATAAGAATACGAATTAATGAAAAAGTATTCTTGCCTGAACTGATGTGTCGAATCTTGAATGGTTCAAAACTCGTTGAAAATCATATTGACAAAGAATGTAGAGGTTCAACAAGAATTTTCTTTACACAAAAGATTCTTGGTAAATTCCAAATTCCCACTCCTCCGCTCGACGAACAGCGGCGCATTGTCGCTTATCTGGATGGCTTGCAGGGGAAGGTCAATGCGTTGCGGGAGTTGCAGTCAAAAACGCAAGAGGAACTGGATGCTTTACTACCGAGCGTATTAGATAAAGCATTCAGGGGAGAGTTGTGATATGGCAAATGAAGAGCAATTAGAGATTCTTGCGGAAGGAGTCAAGGATTGGAATGAATGGCGAGCTGAGTTCCCTCGAATTCGAATTGATCTACGGGGAGCCAATTTGGGAGGCGATGATCTTCGTGAAGCGAAACTAAATGGAGCTGACTTACGCAATGCTAATCTTAATGGAGCGTATCTATTTAAAGCAAACCTTCATAAGGCGAATCTCAGTAATGCCAACTTGCAGGATGCAGAACTCGACAGAGTCGACCTTACTGATGCTAACCTTCAAGATGCAGATCTCATGAATGCGAAGCTACAAAAAGCTAATCTCAGTGGTGCAAACCTTGAAGGTGCCGATATGGGCTTTGCCGATCTTAGAGGAAGCAAACTCATCAAAGCTAATCTTTTTGGAACCGATTTGTCAAGTGCGAATCTGGCGAAGGTTAATCTCAGCGAAGCACGTTTAGGGCATTCAATTCTTGACAGGACGAATTTAGTTGGAGCAGACCTCCGTGGAGCCGATCTTCGTGGAGCGGTTTTTACTAATACATTTGTCCGAAACGCGATTATCTCAGGATGTTGGGTGTACGGAGCTAGTGTTTGGGACTTAAAGGGAGATTTCAGAGAACAAAAGGATTTAAGAATTACAAATTATGACCACCCTATTATTACTGTAGACAATGTCAAGCTTGCTCAATTTATATATTTAATTTTGGACAACAGGGAAATTCGGGATGTGATTAATGCTCTCACATCGAAATCCGTCCTCATACTAGGTCGTTTTGCCTTGGCAGAGCGTAAGGCAATATTAGATGCTATAAGAAAGAAGCTGCGTGAGTATAACTTGCTGCCCATTGTTTTCGATTTTGATCGTCCAATTGACAAGAATATTACCGAGACTATTAAAACTTTAGCCAGTATTTCATACTTTGTAATAGCAGATATTACCAATCCCAGATCGTCGCCTCTTGAGCTTCAGGCAACAGTTCCAGATTTCCAGATACCCTTCGTTCCAATCATCCAAGAAGGTGAAGAACCTTTTTCAATGATGGCAGATTTGCAGAGTCAATATAGAGATTGGGTATTAGATATTTTGGAATATGACTCTCTTGAGTCATTAATAAAGACCCTTAAACCAGCCATTATAGATAGAGTAATAGCTAAACACAACGAATTACAGTTAATCAAAGCGAAAAAACCAATAATTAAGTCTGTGAAGGATTTCTTATAGGAAACAAAGCATGAAGGGATGTTTGCAGGCGACGGTCAATGCGTTGCGGGAGTTGCAGTCCGCGAGCGGGGAGGAATTGCGCCCGCTTTTTGGGCGGACGCTGACATCGTCCCCGAGCGCAGCGAGTGGGATGCCGTCCGTGTTGGATAGAGCGTTTAAGGGTGAATTGTAGGAGGAACTATGGCTCCAAAAGCAAAAAATGCCAAGACAGAAGTTACTGATGGTGATTACATTCGAATGTATTATGAACATCAGTATGATCGAATAGAGAAAAATGAAAACCATCGTCTAACTGTCTCAAACTATGTACTTACACTAAGTGCTTTGGCTTTTACATTTGGTTTTCAAGGTGGACTAGAATTAAATGTTCTTAATGGTCTAGGTTTACCTTTGATTGTTATCATTGCAAACATAGCTGCAATTTCCAATATTGGTTATACGGCGATATTTATCGATGTACATAGAAATCGGGCACATGAAGTTTTGCAGAAACACGCCCCTGAATTAAGTAAAGTTGATGCAAAACACGACTTTGATGATGATTTGTTAAATCGTAGAAGAAAGGTTGAAAGGAGAATTCATCAGCTATTGATTTATGTTGCGCTTATGCCACTGGGTTTATATATTTACCAAACAATATTGGCAATGATGAAGTGATTTGATGATCAAAAAGATTTTCGTGCAAGGGAAGATCAATACGTCGCGGGAGTTGCAGTCCGCGAGCGGGGAGGAGTTGTCCGCGTTGATGCCGTCCGTGTTGGATAGGGCGTTCAAGGGAGAGTTGTGATGGAATCTCAGATAAATTGGTTTCAAGCAGGAATTGATTTACTCCAAGCAATCATAAGTGGCGTGTTTGTCGGCTTGGTAGTTTATTTGCTTGATGAAAGACGCGCCAAACGTGAACGTCGCCTTTCAGATTACCGAATCGCGTCGAATTGGAATACAACTGAGCCAAAGGTCAGCCTCAGAAATTTCGATTTAACGAAAGCAAATTTGTCAGGACACAAATTCATAAAAGCAAATTTGGAAGGAGTCATACTCTTTAAGGCAGGTCTGTGGGCAACTAACTTTAGTGAAGCCAATCTCCGTGACGCTAATTTTCGGAAATGTAAGCTTGTAGGAACAAGGTTTGAAAAAGCCGTCGCCTATGATGCCGATTTTTCTTGGGCAACAATTACAAGCAGAAATGATCCAGATTATAAATACCGACCTGACTTTGCTAATGCAAAATTGGATCACGCTAAATTCATCGGTACAAGATTGAGTGGAGTAACGCTGGTAGAAACAAGCTTGCGAGGTTCAGATTTTAGCAAAGCTATTGTGTTGAATTGTGATTTTACGGGTGCAGATTTGGCGAAGTCCAACTGGAAGAAAGTAAGACATGTGGAAAATTGTGTTTGGAAAAATGTTAAAGTCGATCAACCAGAATATTTTCCGCCAGACCTATGGAAGGAAATCCTACGACAGAATGTGGCTGAGTAAGATGAATCATCCGCTCGACGAACAGCGGCGCATTGTCGCTTATCTGGATGGGTTGCAGGCGAAGGTCAATGCGCTGCGGGAGTTGCAGTCCGCGATCGGGGAGGAATTGCGCCCGCTCTTTGGGCGGACGCTGATGCCGTCCGTGCTGGATAAGGCGTTTAGAGGAGAGTTGTGAAAAGACCTGACAGGTTTCCACGATACCTTACCCGACTCGCGTCTTTGTCCACGCATGGGTTACGATAGACACGCGCCACGATGAAACCTGTCAGGTCTCGTGGTGAGAAGGTCAATGCGTTGCGGAAGTTACAGTCCGCGAGTGGGGAGGAATTGCGCCCGCTCTTTGGGCGGACGTTGATGCCGTCCGTGTTGCGACCATCGGGAGGGGCGTTTAAGGGAGAGTTGTGAGTTGGCGAATTTTCCAAAGATGGTTCAATATTGCACCATCGAAAGACACCAAATATATTACAGATAATCGTGGGGAAAAGTTTTGGATTCATTGGTACGATAGATTTGAGCGAGCAGTAGAGTTGCATGTTTCGAACCGTGGGCACTGGATTGGAGTAATAAATCTCTTACGAGAAGAAGATAACAGTCTTACTTTGGCTGATATTACCGTTTTTGAGCGTTATAAACTTAGAGGACGTGGTCTTGGTAGTTCAATGATGAGTGAACTTATAAGCTGGGCAAAGCAAAATAAATTCAAGGAAATTTGGGGCTTTATTAAGCCGCATGATGGAACGACAACAGAATATTTGAGAGAATGGTATAAGCAACAAGGATTTGAAGTTTATGAAGCAACACCAGGCAAGTATCAAATATTGTTGGAATTCAATGACAAAAATGATGAATGAACTGCGACTCATTGTCGCTTATCTGGATGGCTTGCAGGGGAAGGTCAATGCGTTGAGGGAGTTGCAGTCCGCGAGCGGGGAGGAATTGCGCCCGCTCTTTGGGCGGACGTTGATGCCGTCCGTGCTGCGACCGCAGGGAGGGGCGTTTAGAGGAGAGTTGTGAAAACAGAAGGAGTAAACAATGGGCTCATATAAAGAAGTATATGAAATTGAGTTTATAACGAGGACGCGAAAGATACTCAATGACTACAATAAACGAAAAAGTGGTTATAAATTAACCCTGTTATTAAATTGCCTTGTAGGTCTTATTATTTTGCCTGACCAAAGAATGCCTTTTGGTAAGCCACCTTTTTGGGATACAGAAATTAGTCAGATACCTTTATTTCAGACCGCAAAAATTAATCCAACATGGTCAAGCAACTCCAGACACACATTAGCGCAATTCCTAAGAAAATTGCGCAACGGTATTGCTCATCAAAATATTGAACCCATAAACCGAAACAATCAATTTGTTGGTGTAAAGATTTGGAATGTCACTCCACAAAACGTAATTGATTGCGAAGTTGAGTTGGATCGACGTTCGCTTCATGAGTTTGCCAATTTTATTGCTGACCAGTATTTGCACCATATCTCCGATCAGCGGCAAAAACAAATTGTTCAAAAAACAGACGGATAGAAATAGAATAATGGCTGAATATCTCGACGAACAGCGGCGCATTGTCGCTTATCTGGATAGGTTACAGGCGAAGGTCAATGCGTTGCGGGAGTTGCAGTCCGCGAGTGGGGAGGAATTGCGCCTGCTCTTCGGGCGGACGTTGATGCCGTCCGTGCTGCGACCGCAGGGAGGGGCGTTTAAGGGAGAGTTGTGAGGGTAGTGAAGAGGTCGTTGTTTCGACCATCTGATTTATAATAGTCAAAAAGGAGAAAACATGAGACCGTTATTATTTCTCGTCGCCGATTATGCAAATATCACGCGCGAAGGAAAACTCAACGTGATGGGTATATTCAATGATATTATTGCCCATAATTTTCCTGCCCGCCACTCTTCTATGCACCTTGTCGCAAAATTGGGCGCTGAACTCGGCGAATATGGTCAAACGCGGGATTTCACGGTAAAACTCTTGGATGATGATGGCAGCCAGATCATGGATGTGTCAGGACAGTTTCAAGTTCCAAAAGGTGAGAGAGGCAGGAAGCCAGAAGTCAACATTATTCTCGAATTGAAGGATGTGGTTTTTCCTAAATCCGGGGCATACCAGTTTGTCATACTTGTCGATAAGGATCATAAGGGCGAATTGAGCCTATATGTAAATCAATTAGAAGCCCCCAAACCAGCCACGGAGTAGCTCTATGCCTTCCAAAGCTGAGAAACTCTTGGAGAAAATGCGAAAGTCCAAATCGAATTGGAAACGCGCTGATCTGGACAAGCTATACGAAGGATATGATTTTGTTATTTCACATGGTGGAAATCATGATATTGTTAAACATCCTGATTTCCCCGAGTTACGAGCCACACTCCCGCGTCATCGGGTACTAGCCAAAGGGTATGTAGAATTTGCGGTAAAATTAATCGGCAGATTACTGGAACTTCAAAAAGAAAGCAAAGGATAATTATGGACACACATGCAAAGGCTGAAGAACTGGCAAGACGTCCTTATCTAATCCGAACATCCTTGGAAGAAACGACTGATGACCAGCCAATTCATTTTGCCCGCGTTCTTGAAATGGATGGATGTTTCGGGCAAGGCACAACTCGTGATGAAGCCATTGCAGATCTGCGGTCAGCAATGGTGGATTTTATCGAAAGCCTTCTCGATGATGGATTAGCAGTTCCAGAACCCACGAAAGTTGACTCGACTATTGGAACATCTACCCAAGGCGTCTTCACATTTATTGCTAAAGGGAAAAAGCTCCAAAAACAGAATGAAAACTATCAAGACGATTATGTATTATTGGCGCAAGCCAGCTAATACGAGCATCTTGCAACTGCCTCTCGCATCTAGAGGCAGTTTTTCATTAAGTACGCCGCGGCGCATTGTCGCTTATCTGGATGGGTTGCAGGGGAAGGTCAATGCGTTGCGGGAGTTGCAGTCCACGAGCGGGGAGGAATTGCGCCGAAGGCGGACGCTGATACCGTCTGTGTTGGATAGGGCGTTTAAGGGAGGGTTGTGAAAAGACCTGACAGGTTTCCACGATACCTTACCCGACTTGCGTCTTTGTCCACGCATGGGTTACGATGGACACGCGCCACGATGAAACCTGTCAGGTCTGGTGGTGAGAATGTCGATGCGTTGAGGGAGTTGCAGTCAAAGAGTGGGGACGCTTCGCAGGTTGCGCATGCTGCCACTGAGTTTTCTTGCCAAAGACTTCAGAAGAGAGTATTGAACTAATGAGTGAATACCAATACTACGAATGGCAGACGATTGACCGTCCCCTCACTGCCCGAGAACAGACAGAGGTGAACGGACTATCCAGTCACATGGACACAGTCACTTCTACTCAGGCGATAGTCACTTATTCATGGGGTGACTTCAAGCACGATCCAAAACAAGTATTGCTGAAATACTTCGATGCATTCCTGTATGACTCAAACTTCGGCGTACGCGAATTTATGTTCCGACTCCCAAAAAGCCTTGTGGACGTCGATCTGACCCAGCCATACCTCGTCGAAGACAGGATTATTCTTGAAGAACATGGAAAATACTATATTCTCCAGATTGAAATCAATGATGAGGCGGATTTCTTCGAGTGGATCGAATCGGAAGGAATTCTGGGTCAGCTCACTCCCTTGCGCGAACAACTCCTTCAAGGTGACATGCGGATGTTGTATCTGGCCTGGCTCAAGGTCATTTCGATGGACGATTCCGAAATACAGGAAGCTGAAACTGAACCACCCGTGCCAGCGGGTCTGAAAAAGCTAAACGCCAGCCTGCAAGCGTTTGCAGAGTTCTTCGAAATTGACGCGCATCTCATCTCCGCCGCGGCTCAAACCAGCAAACAACCCCAATCCACGCCCGAACCCGATCTCGAATCTGCGCTTGCGAAATTGACGCGTGAAGAAAGCAACAGGTACCTGATTAAGATCGTACGTGGTGAACCTGGCGCAGTCCTTTCTCTGAAAAAGCGCCTTACCGAAAAACGTGGCGCAAGAACGCCTCCACAATCCCATTCAACGCGCCTGGTGAACGAATTATTCAAACAGGCTGAGAAGATCGAAATTGATGCAAAACGCAGGGCGCGGGAGGAGGCTGAACGTAAAAGAATCAACAGACTGGAAATACTTGCTCAAGAGGAAGAAGCCAACTGGACATACGTCGAAAGACTTCTCCAACAAAAACGGGGCTCAACTTACGATGAAGCCACCAAACTGCTCGTCGAATTACGTGACATGGCTGAATACAAACAAAAGAAAAATAGATTTGCAGAACGCTTCAGAGATATTCGTGAAAAATATGGAAAGAGCGTTGCGCTCATGGATCGCTTCCGCCGCGCGAAATTGATATGAAGGCAGATCGTTTGTGCAGGCTGCAAAAGTCCGCGATAGCGAGCAGTTGCGCTTTCGGACGCTGACATTGTCCCCAAGCGCAGCGAGTGAGATGCCGTCCGTGCTGCGACCATCGGGAGGGGCGTTTAAGTGAGAACTATGAAGACCCTAAAGGTTTCCTTGGCTATCGGTCAACGTGTCAGGCGGGACGGTTTTGCCTGTCGGGACGAAGGTCAGCGGGAAAAACCTTTAGGGTCTCGGATGGCGAAGGTCACCTTCTCCCTCAGGGAAAGGCGTACGTGCCGCGAGTTTCAAGCCGAAAAATCGAACTGACTACGCCCCAAACCCGAACGCTTGCAGTGCAACCGCCAGCGCTACGCAGGCGCAAATCCCAAACACGATCAACGTGATGAGGATGCCGACGAACCTCCAGCCGGTGCCCCACGCGCCCGGCAGACTACTCCTAAACCACGGTCGGTGATGATGAACGTGTTGCGGCGCTGATGCGTTCGTAATGGGCGCGCTGGTTGTCACACGCGGCGCGCGGCTGCCGATGCTGACGCGCCCGCCCTTCGAACCTCCACTGCTTACACGCGGCGCTCGAAACCCTCCGCCGCGCCCTCCACCGACTCGTCCGCCTCGTCCTGGCATGGTATGCTCCTTGTGGGTAATGTATTGATAGACTGCCTCAAGTATACGACGTTGCGTTTCGGCGGCAAGGGGAAATTCGATCTGTGGCTATCAATTGTCAATCACCAACCATCAACTATCCACCGCCAACATCTTCTTCACATGATTTCGTAACTTCACCGGCCTGATCGCGCTCACATCCATCTTCTTCGCTTCAACAAATTTTGAAAATCGAATCAGCCCCATTGCAAGTGCATCCGCGAACGCGGCATCCTTCACCGGCGCGTCTTCCTCTTGCCAGAAGCCCTTGATCTCCAGCGTCATCGTCGTGCGGTCCAGTTTGGGGTCGAGCCGCGCCACCAGGTCGTCACCGTACAAGATCGGCAGGACGTAATACCCCCAGCGTCGTTTGTGCGCGGGCGTATACACCTCCCACGTGTACTCGAAATCGAACAACTTCTTGGCGCGTCCCCGCGCGCTGACGATATCCAACGGCGCGAGAAATGCGACCTCTTCGAGCGTGCTTGTCTCTTTGGGATTCCATCCTTTGGGGATGCGCCACTTTTCGAGCGACTCCAACGCCTTCACATCTTCGCGCAGAACTAGATGCATGTCGCGTCCATTCTCGATTTGAACCTGCTCCAACATCCCCGACTCTTTACACGCTTCAACAAGCTTCGTCACATCCGCTTTCGAGTAATCGCGCAGTAGATGATAATTCAAGTCGGCGCGCATGCTCCCTTCGCGCTTCAGTCCCATGAACGACACAGCCTTGCGGACGAAATATTCCTCCGCCTCTTTTTCTGTCGCGACGTGATCGTATTCCTTCGGCGCGATGTTCTCACGGAAGTCGTACACGCGATCAAATCCCTCGCGGTGATGCATCATCAGCTCGCCCGAGAGCCACATGTCGTACAGCGCCACCGACGTATCCTTGCGCCCGCGATAACTCTGATTCGCCAACCGCTTGCCGTCAAAATCCCGATTCCCCAAGGGACCGCGCGTCCGCAACTCACCACGCACGAACTCCATCACCTCCTTGTAATCCTTCGGTACATGGTGTTTCACATACGCGCCATGCGTTCTCTGCTCCATGCGAAAACGCCAGTACGGTAATTCGCGCATCGGGTACATCGCCAGCCAACCGCCGTAGTCGAACGCCTCGCGGTCCTTGTACGCGACCTGATACAAATGATTCGGCGAGTAATCCAACACGCGGCTGTGCAGCATAATGTCGTGGCTGCGCGCGATCACGTTTAGCGGGTCGAGTTGCACGGCTTCGCACTCGTGAATCGCAGTTGTGGTTCCGCGCTTGCCGCGCCATCTGCGCCCGGGCCACAGTCCCTGCTTGCCGAGCACGAATCGTCTTGCTGTTTGTTGTGAGATGATGATAGGTGCCAAGAATTTCCGCATATTCTAGCACATATATTCTAATTTGACATTGTAGGGGGCGGGGTCGCCCCGCCCAACAGGGCGAGAGGACCTCGCCCCTACACCATCGCCACCTTTGCCATCGTCCTGCAAAACGAACACAGGTCAGGCGCGGACGTGGGCTGTCCGCACTTCGGGCATGGATGCAAGTGCACTTGACCAGAATCCTTTTCCACGAACAAGTCGCCGCGTTTTCGCGCTTCAAGAAATCGCAAATAGAAAGTCAACTTCGCGCCCGGTCTC
>Ga0187893_10000839_pt1 | contig 77651 bp, 83 predicted proteins | sample MA1701074metaG_FD_139574 | JGI IMG/M metagenome (GOLD analysis project Ga0187893, IMG submission 139574) | White microbial mat communities from a basaltic lava cave in the Kipuka Kanohina Cave System on the Island of Hawaii, USA - MA170107-4 metaG ...
CGCGGATTCGACGTTGTCATCATCTGCGCGGACACCCCCTCGAATGATCCTGTTGAACTTGCAGGCGCTATCGCACGCGATCGTGGGCGCGTCGTTGCGACGGGCGCGGTGGGTTTAAGTATTCCTCGCAAAGTCTATTACGAGAAAGAAATCTCATTCATCAACTCCCGTTCCTATGGTCCCGGTCGCTACGACCCAAATTACGAAGAAAACGGACAGGATTATCCTCTCGGTTACGTTCGCTGGACAGAAGGACGCAACTTCGAATCTGTTGTTGATTTGATGTCGAAAGGCAAATTGCGAGTCAAGCCGTTGATTACTCATCGCTTTCCCATCGAAAAAGGGGCTAAGGCGTACGATGTGATTACCGGGAAAAAGAAAGAATCATTTTTGGGCGTATTGTTGACATATCCTAAAGGAAAGAGGAAAGAAGAAAGAAGAGTAGTTTTTCCCGCCATCGCCCATCGTCCATCGTCTACAGTCAATTTGAGTGTTCTCGGCGCGGGCTTGTTTGCCAACTCTGTTTTGCTTCCCGCAATCAAAAAAGTGGACGGTATCCAACTCGTCGGCATCGCTTCCTCGGGTGGACTGCATGCTCAGCACGCGGGCAAGAAGTTTGGTTTCAAATATGCGACATCGAGCGAAGATGAGATCATCAACGATCCAAATGTCAATACCGTTGCCATTCTCACGCGACACGATTCGCACGCTGAATTGGCAGTGAAAGCATTGAAGGCTGGGAAGCACGTTTTTGTTGAGAAGCCGTTGGCACTGAATAGCGCTCAGCTGTCAGCTGTCAGCAAACAGCTCAAGTCAAAAAGCACATCACTTTTGACCGTTGGTTTCAATCGCCGTTTCGCTCCGCTTACGCAGAGCCTTAAGTTTCAAATCTCCAGTCTTCAGGAACCGAAACATATTCATTATCGCGTTAATGCTGGCTATCTCTCGTCCGATCACTGGAATCATGATCCCGATGTCGGTGGCGGAAGGATTATCGGCGAAGCCTGTCACTTCATTGACTTCGTTACGTTTCTGGTCGGCGCGCCGCCCATCTCTGTGACCGCGCACGCCTTGCCCGATGGCGGAAAATACCGCGAAGACAACGTCTGCATGACTTTTACCTTCCCCGATGGATCGATTGGAGTTGTGGATTATCTCGCCAATGGAGATAAATCGCTCCCGAAGGAACGTTTGGAAGTGTTTTGTGGCGGGACGGTCGCAGTGTTGGATGATTTTGTGTCTTTGCAAGTCACGAAAGCTGGAAAGACGAAAGAGGAAAGAGACGCACAGGACAAAGGCTGGGTGAACGAATGGAAGACATTTGTCAACTCCGTTCGCGAGGGTGGTGAGCCGCCGATTCCGTACGAGCATTTGATTGGCGTGACCAAGTCCACGTTTGCGGCAGTCGAGTCGTTGCGAGTCCGGAACGAAATCGAGATCTGAGCCCATGCGAACACGCGCCGGCATCGTGCTCATCGAAAATGGAAAAGTCGCGCTGATCGAACGCTACCGCGATGGGAGGCATTACTATGCCTTCCCCGGCGGCGGTGTAGACGAAGGTGAGACTTCCGAACAAGCCGCAGTGCGCGAAGCGTGGGAGGAATTGGGTATCAAGGTCGTGGTCAAGCAAAAAGTAGCGGAGGTTCTGTTCAACGGACGGCCGCAACATTATTTTCTGGTTGAACGCGTTGGCGGCGAGTTTGGGACAGGAACCGGGGAGGAATTCACCGACTCGCACCCCGACGACCCGGAGACGGGTGTGTACATTCCGATGTGGATGCCAATCGAGGAACTTGCAGAGCGTGATAACGTGTTTCCGTCCGATGTGGCGAGGTTGACCTATCAGGCGGGAAAAACGGGCTGGTCAGATCGCCCGGTGTTGGTTGTCGAAAAGCCTCGCTGATAGAATTACCTCATGCCCGCCAAATTGAGACCGATGTGGACGTGCCCGAATTGCGGACACAAATTTGTCACGCGCAACATGTGGCATTCGTGCGGCGTGTATCCGCTGGAAAATCACTTTGAGGGAAAGAGCGCGCAGACGGTCGAGTTATTCCGTCGTTACGTGAAACTAATCGAAAAGTTTGGTCCCTTTACTGTCGAACCAAAGAAAACGGGAATCTCATTTCTGGTTCGCGTCCGGTTTGGAGGTGCAGTGATTCGCAAGAATTGGCTGGAGGCGCGACTGTGGCTGAAACATCCGGTGAAGCACCCGGCCTTGACGCGGACCGAGAAGGTCACCGCGCGGGATTATGTCCACTATTTTCGAATTCGATCCGCAGCAGATATGGACAATGCCTTCATTGGCTTGCTCGGTGAAGCCTACGCTATTGGGCGTCAGGAACATTTGATGAGGTAAATCTCCTTTGGGGGAACAAATCGCATTCTCGTTCGTCAACGAATTAACGCCGTAAGAAAAATCTATTCACTCGGAGGATAAAATGAAATCTCGCTCTGTTCTATTCACGCTGTTTGTAATCGGACTGCTCGCGCTCGCCGCGTGCGGACCGGCGGCTCCTGCGGAGCCAATCTACATCGAGGCTCCCGCCACCGAGGCGCCTGCGCAGGCTTATGACGAGTTCGCCGCGCAAGGTCAGTCGGTGGTGACTGTCCCTGAGGGCGAATCAGCCGTCCCTGGGTTTGCCGCGCAACCGCTTCCGACGAACGCCGCGTATGAGATCGCGAATCCATCGGGCGACCTGACCGTCGTCGAGCGGTCGAACCGCATGATCGTCAAGAACGCGGACATCCGCCTGCGGGTGGACGACACCAACATTGCGATTGATCGCGCGCTGCAAGTGGTGGGCGACGCGGGCGGATATATCGTCAGTTCGCAGGTGTGGTATCAGGATTATTACGGGAATAACCTGAAGTACGCGTCCATCACGATCGGTGTGCCTGTGGAGGAGTTCGAAAATGTAATGCGCCGCCTGCGCGGACTTGCCGTGGATGTGCTGGATGAAAATGCCAGCGGCGAAGATGTGACCGACCAATACGTGGATTTGCAATCGCAGTTGACGAACCTCGAAGCGACGCGCGCCCGCATTCAGGAATTCTTGAAGGATGCGAAGAACGTGGACGAGGCGTTACGCGTCAATCAGGAACTGGCGAACATCGAGGCGCAGATCGAACAGATCAAGGGACGCATGAACTACCTCAACGACCGTTCTGCATTTTCGACGATCACGATCAACCTTGAGCCTGAGTTCCCTGTGCTGACGCCGACTCCTACCTCAACGCCCAAGCCGACCGCGACACCGGTCCCGTGGAAGCCTGCTGACACGTTCAACGAAGCCAAAGGAACAGTGACAGTCGTCTATCAGGGAATCGCGAACTTCCTGATCTGGCTGGTGGTGGTGATCCTTCCCATCGTTCTGCCTCCCGCTTTGATTTTGTGGGCGATGTGGAAGTTGTTGAATCGAAAGCCGAAGGGAAGTGAGAAGTGATTAGAGATTAGAGACTGGAGACTGGTGGTCGAGTATCGAGACCAGAGAAATGGAGAATTGAGAACAGAGACGGCGAGGGTGGGTGCTGTCTCTGCTCTCGTTGTACATACAAAACATTGATAATCGATTTGTTTGGATCTAAATATTTTTTACTGAATTCATATTTGTTTGCTTATTCCGTTTAGGCTTACTAACCCAATCATGTATATTAAAGATATTTTCCTGTAGATCTTTAGCTTGGATTGCAAGATTTTCAGTATAGTGCCTTAGTTCGATTGAATTTTCGATTGCCCTGAAGTGTGCAACAATCACCGCTTGCCACATAATGGAGCAAGAATGAATAGATAGCAACCCTGTTTCGAGAGTTTTGACTCTAGCATAGTCTCGCACAAAACGATGTGAAATAAAAAGGAAAACTGTTGCGGGAAAAATAATTCCTACTCTCCAAGAAAGAAAATTTAATTCGTCAAGTTGAAATATCATAAAGAATAATGGAATGCTCGATAAGGCTGATAGAAAATGGAGAATTGTGTTCATTACGCTTAGATAGCTTCCTGCATAATAAGATGCGTGAGCTGCAGATAATTTTTCAGGATTGAACCACTGATACAATCGATTGCGGTGCTTTAGCCTCAAGATGTTTGGCAGTAGTCTGTTTGTATAATAGAGGTGCTTGAAAACAGTGGGTTGAACTACGCGCCAGGCTCTCATAGCTTCTTCCCATCCAACTTCTCTCATGTTCGGCTTCCATCCACCGCCTGTGAATTTTTTTAAATTTCTTGTTCTAAACATATGTAATTCGTAACCGTATTGCCTATTTGCTGATGCATATTTATACGTTCCAATTCTTGCTACAGTAATCAGCAGTATTATAGTTGCCACTGACGCCAATCCAAAAAAAGGATACTCAGGCTGGTATCGAGCTATTATGCTAAGTACTGCAGATGCAAAAGCAATCGCTTGGAAAGAAAAAGTTGTGTAACAGTCCTTCAAGCTTCTCGCGTCTTCTCTCAGCGCGTCTATTAATTTCTCTTCGTATTTTGAAAGTTTAACCATGTTATCCTCCATTTTGGTCAGTAGAAAAGACTATCAACCCAGTGTGGCGATTATACACCCCAACGCGCCACACGCGAAATTGACCCAATCGTTCGTCAGCCATTTTTAATACAAGGCAAGCACTCCCGCCTCCGAATTTTCACTCAGGTTTGAAATTGCATCATAATTTTCACGAAATCTTTGGTGACGATTATCAAATCATTTTGGCGCGCGTATTCCCAAACCTGTCGGTCGAATTCACTTCCCAGCCCGATGAACGAAACATGCGTTGAATCCGGATATAAATCTGTCAACCTGTCCACAAGTTTTGGGGACAGGTTTTCATCGAAAAGCAGAGCCTTCATGCCTGAATTGCAAGCATGGAGTGTTCACGGTCAGCGGCGTATCGCAGGCTTGCAAGAATATCCTCTTTTGTCAGGTAGGGGAAATCGTCCAGAATTTCCTGCTGGCTCATGCCCGAAGAAAGATATTCGAGCACATCGTACACGGTGATGCGCATTCCTCGAATACAAGGCTTGCCGCCTCGTTTCCCTGGCTCGATAGTAATAATGTTTCGTAAATCCATCTCTGCCTCCAAAGGTTGGGAAGATTATAACATCGTCAAACCCAACGCCAACCCCGCCCCAAACGCGCCACACGCGAAATTGACCCAATCATTTGTCAGCCACTTCCAGCCGCGCAGGCGAACTGTCTCTGTGCCGCAGGTGTGGAGCGGATGTTTCTCGGTCTCTTTCTGGTCTTTCGGGCAGAAGTACATGGCTTGTACGGTCGCGCCGAGGAATGAGTCAAAGAGTGAGCCAGCCAGCCCGGAAAAAGTAACCAGTGCGAAGAGTGACCAGTTGCCAGTGAACAATGATGCGAGAAGGGCGATCAGCGCGGAGCCAGCCAGCGAGGCGAGCGTGCCGATGAGGGAGATTCCGCCCGATGTCCCTTTTTCGACGCGCTTGCGCAAGTCTGTGATCATGCGCGGCGGAGACGGGTTCAAGACTCCGACCTCCGTCGCCCACGTGTCCGCGTTGACCGCGGCAAGCGACGCGGCGAATCCGACCCAGCCGATGTCTGATTCGGGATAAAAATAGTGGAAGACCACGAACGCCGCCGCCAGTCCGCCGTTGCCGAACACCTGACCCGCGTCACGTTGGTCTCCTTTTGAATATTTTTCGTTCAGTCCCTGCTTGCGTTTTTTGAACGCTCGGCTCAACGCGGTGGATGTGAAAAAGAACGTCAGCAATAACACCGCCCACGGAGCGCCACCGATGCCGAAGATGATTGTGCCGAGCAATACTGCCGCAAACGCTCCGCTCTTGCTTAGGCTGTGCGCGCGATATGCGAGCGATGCGATGATGAGTGCGAGGAGGAAACCGTAGAAAAGAAGCATAACAATTTGCATGTGGTGGTCGCGTTGGGTCGAGCCGCATTGCGGCGAGATCCGAATCGAGACCACAAATTTTGTGACTAGTAATTTATTGTTTGCTTGCGACCCGCTGGTTGAGTAGCCGCGAAGCGGCGTATCGAAACCAGCGATGTACGTTAAATTGGCGTTGTGACGAGGAATAGAACTGCGGTGAGGAATAACAATGCGCTGATCGCAGTCGAGATCCAAACTACCACTGCCAGCGGACGCGTCTTGTCCCAGCGATAGTAATATAACCCGGCGATCAGTCCGCTGACGAACAACAACATGCTGAGCAATGGGAGCAGGATGAGGCGGCTCGACGGCGCGGGATCGTTGGGCGCGCCGAACGCATCGAACCCAAAAGGGATTTGCCCCAACGTGGGAATCAGTACTCCCACCCACACAATCAACCCGATGTTGAGGAACAGTCCGCTCATCCAGAGGAAGCGCGCAAGTGGTGTCTGCCATGCCCGCGTGACGATGAACGACGGGTACACCGATACCGGTTCGGCCGGCGAGAGGCTTCCCAATTCGGTCGCGCGTGCGAATGTGCGCACGAGCGCGGCCGGGTCTCTGGGAGAGATGGCAAACACGCGCTTGGAGGTTGCCACAAGGATCAAATTTCTCGAATCGGATGCGATGAATTCCACGCGTCCGACGTCGGGATGGCGGCGCGTGCCGAGGAGGGCGCCCGGCACTCGGACGCGCGGCAGCGCCAGCGGAGTTGACAGATCGTCCGCGGGGCGCATCCATTCGATGTCGGTGAGCGGGATGTCCTCTACGCGCAAGCCCCACAAAATGGCGAGACTGTCACGGTCAATGTAGTAATCGGCGCGCAAAAGTGCATACGCTCGATACCCAAAAAACGGAATCGGCGCGAAGGCGACAATCCCGATGAGTAGAAAATTTACGAACGATGGTCCCACTTGTACGCGCGAAAGATTGAAGATCGCCCAGCCTGAAATACCCGCTAGCATGAGGATGATTACTCCGTGAATAAAAAGACCGAATCGTTTGGCGGGAGGAAAATGCCCGACTTTGGAGGTGTTCATGTGATTTTGTAGGGGCGACGCATGCGTCGCCCCTACGCGTTATTTCAAAATCGATTTTGTCTTCTCGACGATCTTTTCAATTTGCACAAGTTGATTTTCTTTTCCGCTGCGTAATTTCAATTCTACCATCCCCTCCTTCAATCCCTTTTCTCCCACCGTCACGCGGACGGGGCATCCGATTAAATCTGCATCGTTGAATTTGACACCTGCGCGTTCGTCGCGGTCATCGAACAATACCGAAATGCCCGCGTCTTGCAATTCGTTGTAAATCTCTTCGGCTTTCGCGCGCGTATCCATTTCCTTTCCGGGGACATGCATTAGATAGACATCGAACGGCGCGGCGGGATGCGGGAGCGTCGACCCCTTTTCATCGTGATAAGTCTCTGCAAGCGCAAGCAAAACGTTTTGAAAGTTGTCGTTCAACGGAATTGCCGTCAAAATCGAAAGCGGATTTCCGCAATTGAAACATGCATCCCCCTCTTGTGCCTGTGCCAAATCTGCAACGGTCTCTGCCGAATAGTCCCGCCCATAGTTTGTGTTCTTCAAATGATAACCCGCCTCATTTGCGCCAGCGACAAGATTCGGCGACTTCGGAATCAAGTCGTCCACGACGATCAACGCCTTCTTCAGCCCAATAGCGGACGCGTAGCCCGCGACCGCGCCTGCCCTGACGATTTCCTCCTGCGTCGCCGCGCGGACATCTCCGACCTGTGCTTTGAGTTTTGCTTCGCTCAACTGCACGTCCCCGCGCAAAACAATGAAAATGATTTTTCCATCGCTGACGCGGGTGTACATCAACGCCTTTGCGGTTTGTTCTTTTTGTATTCCTAGAAAATTTGCAAGCGACTCGATAGTGTTGCAATCAGGCGTCGCGATTTTTTCTAACGGCAGGGGCGACGGGTCCGTCGCTTCCACGGGTTTCATAGAACGCGCAAGTTCAAGTCGCTCGGTATAGTTGCAATTTGAACAATGCGCAATTTGAACATTCCCGGTCGGAATCACAAAGAACGATTCGCTGTCGTTATCAATCATTGAAAGTAACTTCAATGCCCTGTTTGAGACCCCTCTCAGATGATTAATGGCATATTCACCCAGCATTGTCAGGCTGTTTTCACGCGTCAAATATCCCGCGCGGACGATGAACGCGAATCCCTCCGTCCGCGCGTTGTTCGGCGCTTCACGCTGTGTCTGGATCTGCAGGTCGCGGTACTTCACGGAACTATGACGCCCCTCTCCTGTAGAAAATTTCCACACACCCCTAAGTGGGAAGGGTCAACGGCTGAGATTATTATTCTTTGGCTTTTTTCTTTTTTGAAATCTTGAGGGTCGGGTTTGGCTCCGGCACGACGATCTTCGTCGCCGCGATGGACTCGGCTTGGGCGGCTTCGGAGGGCGTAGTCTCGGGAGCAGGCTCAAGGTCGAGTTCGACCGTTTCCTCCATGCGGATCTGTCCGCGAAGGAACGCGCCTTCCTCCGTCACGAAGGCGGTTGTGACCACGTCACCCCACACTCGCCCAGAGCCGCGGATTTCCAACTTTTGCGTCGTGATGTTGCCGCGCACCGCGCCGGCGACGATTACCGTGTTGGCGCGCACGTTCTGGCAGGTGACGCGTCCCGTCTCGCCGACGACGAGCATCCCGCGCAGGGCAATTTCGCCCTCGAATGCGCCTTCGATGCGCACGCCCCCAGAGCCGTTGATGCTTCCGTGCCAAATCACGCCGGAGCCAAGCACGGATGTAATTCGCTCGACGGCTTGTACGGGTTGTTGTGCTTCTGCTGGTGCAGTGTTGCGTTTGAACATGAATCAATTTTACCTTTAAAACAAAAGGGGCGACGGGACGTCGCCTCTCCACTTATCCGATCTCTATTCGCTTTTCTCTTGACTTTCCTTCCCCATCATCTGCACACCCATGATGTTAAAGCCCGAATCCACGTATAACACTTCGCCCGTGACGCGTGCCGAAAGATCGGAAGCGAGGAATACTGCCGCGTTTCCTACATCCTCAATCGTCACGTTTTCGCGCATCGGGGATATATCCGCAAAGTGCTTGTACATGTCGCGGAAGCCAGCCACACCCGCCGCGGCCAACGTGCGGATCGCGCCTGCCGAGATGGCGTTCACGCGAATCTTCTGCGGACCCAGGTCGTAGGCGAGGTAGCGTGTGGAGGATTCCAGTGCCGCTTTCGCCACACCCATCACGTTGTAATTTGGGGCAACCTTCACTGCGCCCGAGCCGTACGTCAGGCACATCACCGACGCGCCGGGATTCAAAATCGGCAGAAAGGCATTGGTCAGCGCGACGAACGAGAATACGGAAATATCCAGCGCGTTCTTGAATCCATCGCGTGAGGTTTGATGATACGGCTTGCTCAATTCGTCCTTGCCGGCGAACGCGATAGAGTGCACCAGCACATCAATTTTTCCGAAGTGTTTCGCTGCTTTCTCTGCTACTACCGCGATTTGGTCGTCTTTCGTCACGTCGCATTCTTCGAGCCACTTGCAACCGACGAGTTCTGCGAGCGGCTTCACGCGCCGTTCGAGCATCTCACCCGCGTAGCTGATGCCGATGTTCGCTCCCTCGCGATGAAATGCCTGCGTGATTCCCCACGCAATAGATTTGTCGTTTGCCAGACCAAATATCAGTGCGTTCTTGCCTTCGAGTAATCCCATGTTATCTCCTCATGTCATTGCGAGGGTTGAGACGCGTTAGCGTCGAAATCCCGAAGCAATCTCCTCGTTTGATATTGTCCAATCCTTCACCTTGAATCTCCACGGCTTCGATAACCATGGCTCGGGTGTATTGTTTAAACCCACGCGCGGACTTTTCGTCACGAGCGAATTTGGGATGCTGACTCCCGCTTCGATCCACAAGCCTGAGTTTGTTTCCGTCAGATCAACGCCATTCTCCCTTTTGGTGATTCGCATCGCTTGCGTCAACTTGCCGGGACCGAACGTGTCGCGTCCATTCCTTCGCCTTGATATCAATTCTACACCCTCAACCGGCTGAATCGCGCGAATCAACACTGCGGCAGGAAATCCTTCCCCTTCCGTTACCACGTTCAACATCCAGTGATTCCCATATGTGAAATAAACATAAGCATGTCCTGCTTCACCATACATGACTTGCGTGCGCGGCGTGAGTCCCGCTTTGGCATGGCAGGCTAAATCCTTCGCGCTGATGTAGGCTTCGGTTTCAGTGATCAAGCCCGCGAGTTTTTTGCCGCGATCCATGCGGACAAGCCTTGCGCCGATGAGTTCACGCGCGACGGCCAATGTAGGCCGGTTGTAGAATTTTCTCGCGAGGATGGCTGGCATTACTTGAAGCGCGGATCCCTATTGAGAGTAAGGCGGAGCCCTTCGCTCAGGCTGATCGAAGGTTTGTAATTCAGTTTTTGGGTCGCCAGCGTCAGGTCGGCGCAAAGACGTGATACTCCGCTGGAAATTTGCGAGTTGAATAACACTTCGGCGTCGCTTCCCGTAGCATCTTTCACGACTTTGACAAGTTCGCGAATGCTGGTCTCTTTCCCTGAACCGACGTTGAGCGTGAGCCCGTTCAAGTTCGGCGCGGTCGCCGCGGCAACGAGCGCGCTGACCACATCGTCCACATAGACGTAATCTCTGGTTTGGTTGCCATCGCCGTGTGCGACCAACGTCCCGCCGCGCAGGGCTTGCTTCAAGTAATGTGGCACCACAGGCGGATGCGACGCTGGCAAATGTTGACCGGGTCCATAAGCGTTGAAGATGCGCAGGCTGAGAGTTTCGATTCCCCACAAGCCGCCGATCGTGCGGACGTAATACTCCGCCGCGAGTTTGGACACGGCGTACGGCGAGCGCGGGTTCGGTGTGACGGATTCTTTCAACGGCTGATTGCCCAAATCGCCGTACACAGCCCCACTCGACGCGAGAACGACGCGGCGCACGCCGACATCCCGCATCGCCTCCATGAGGGCAACCGCTCCACCGACATTGACGTTGTTGTAGTCTCGCGGATATAGCACCGACTCAGGCACCGAAACGCGCGCCGCAAGATGATAGACGACATCCACCTCTTGAAGCAGCGTCCACAATTTGGGGCGGTCACTGACGTCGCCGCGCGTAAAGTGGACATCCGGCGCGAGCGACTTTGGATCGCCCGTGGAGAGATCGTCAAGCCCGCGGACTTGGTGCCCTTCGCGGGCGAGATGGTTGGCAAGCGAAGAGCCGAGGAATCCCGCGGCTCCGGTGATGAGGAAGTTCATTGATTTGAATTATAAGGGGATTTGACTGAACTTGATTAATCCAACAAACCAGACACCATCAAGACCTGCTGTGACCAGTGATCTGACTTTTCCGAAATTTTCTTTCGTTGTTCAGCATCAAGCCAGATTCGATCAATCTTAATTTGCCAGAGCGCAAGTTCTACTTGGAGTTCGACAAGTTTTGCAGCGGTTTCGATTTCAGTTTCGTGAGCTGTCCATTCTATAAAGAGCTTGCTTTCTTCGATAAGGCTTTCAATCAAAGATTTGTTCTTTTCATTTGTTGCAAATGATTTAATGCGGCTCAAGTTTGCGGCTAATCCACCCAAACGGATTGGAACATTATCTTGCAAATATCTCTCTCGGATGGTTGTCCAGTCCTTGTTCATACAACACCAAGCAACTTCCGTGTGACTCGTTCAACTTTGGTGCGAAGCTCGAGGTCTTGCAACTCAAGCGAACGATTGTTCTGGCTTGGTCGAATATTGATCAGCGATTCAAATGTGACTTCCTGCGTTTCAGGATTCCAGTCTGCGCCCCAAATGAACTCCTGTTGGCTACCGTCTTCGAGTAATGCTGCTTCGCAATCGGCGTGCATCGCTCCGCCACCTGCCAAAATTCCTCGCTCGATATCGACGGCGAGTTTGATGTAAGTCTCAAGCATCTCCATCATTTCATGCAATTGTTTTCTTGAGGCATGTTCACGAATGATATGAATCATGCATTGATTTTACACGACTTTCCGCGTACATCAGATGACAAGCTATGTTTATCTTCGGTATTGCTCGATTGCATCATCCACAAATGGACGACCACTCTCGCGATAGATTCGAATCAACTCGTTGACGTCAAACGGCACACGGCGGAACTCGAGACTGGGTTGACCGTTCTCGACGGTTAGGATGGCATAGTCTGCCCAGTGATCGAGTTTGAAGATTCCATCGGGTTGGTAGTGACTGTATGCCAAGCCGACACTGCCGGGATTGAAAAAGAACAGGTCGCCGTTGCGGCGGATTTGTTGCGCGTGCGTGTGCCCGCCGGTGAGGATTCTATCCGCGTATGCGCCGAGGTATTTGTCGAAGATGTCCTTCGGCGCGTGGGGCAGGATGATGTCGTCAAACGAGGTGGGGGAGCCGTGGAAACACCATAATTCGAGATTATCGCCCAGCGGAATTGTGACCGTCGGCTGGAAGCTGGACATGAAGGCGCGGTCATCGTTACTCAGTTGCGAGAGCGACCACTCACGAATCTCGTCCATCTTTTTGAGTCGTTCGGGCGGGATACCTTCATCGGCGGTTTCAACCCCAGTTAATAGCCAGGCATCGGCGTTGCCCATGACAACGGGACAGTTCAGCGTGCACAGACGCTCGACAGTTTGTTTGGGCTGCGGACCGCCCTGAATCGCATCGCCGAGGCAGACGAGTTGGTCGCTGCCTTGTTGTTTCATGTCCGCAAGCACGGCTTCAAAGGCGAGGTTGTTTCCATGCATGTCGGAGAAGACGGCGATTCGCATATATGAAAAAGTATTATAGCACTTTGAAAACTCCTCCGCGAATTGATTGACTTATTCCCGGTAGTCTGTTACTATGTTTTCGTAGGATAACGGTTAGTTACGTTGGTTAGAAGAACAGCCACAGCTCACGGTTTGAATCCGTGGGCTGTTTTGTTTTGCCCTCCGATGGAACGAACAGGATGCCTAACATCTTTACTTTTGCCAAAGGAGGCAAATACAATGTCTGAAAGAATAACTGGTACAGTCAAGTGGTTCAACGGTGACAAGGGCTTCGGCTTCATCGAGCGCGAAGGCGGAAAGGACGTGTTCGTCCATTTCTCCGCTATTCAAGGCGATGGTTTCCGTAACTTGATGGAAGGTCAGAAGGTCGAGTTCAATGTTGAACAAGGACCGAAAGGACCCCAGGCTAGCAACGTCACCATGGCGAGCTAGTAGACAAGAAAAGAGCCCAGCGATTTCGCGGGGCTCTTTTTGATTCTTTTAGATGTTAAGCATCTTTTTCTTTTGCAATTGCTTTTAATGCAGTTTGTACTATGTCCATTGTTTCGGGAATCCCCTTTTCAATAGTTTGCCATAATTCATTTAGGGCGATAGTGTTTTTGTTTCCCTCAGACATAAATATTAAATTTGTATATCGTTCAGTTAGTTGTTGTAATGTTCTAATGTAGCTGTATGCGTTAGCAAGTTCGCTAATAAGTTTGGGGTCTTTTATCCATTCAAGTTCTCCGCCGTCTGAGAATGCTCGCCACGACTCGTCTCTTAGGAACGGACCCATCATTGTTGTTTCGACTTTCTTTCTTTTGTTTTTGTGCCAGCCTGATAATTGAGTAAGATTAATAATTAGTTCTTCGAACAACAAAGAAAGTATCTTTTGCTTTCGTTCCTTTTCCGATGATTTTTCTTGATGCTTATTAATCCATAGAGCAATTGGAATACCTAGTATTGCTCCTAGAAACGTTGCAAGTGCATTTGAAGCAAAATCTTTCAAGAACGAAATGTCAAAGAATTCCACTTTTACTCCTAGGTGGAAAATTATACTCTTCTAAAATCAAAAACCCGCCTCTCATTGAGACGGGTTTACTCTTTTACGCAGGAATATTTTTGCTTTCCCGTGTGATCTTGATCCGTGTCCGTAAAGCCTCGTTTACTGACTCGGAGTCTGTGAAAACTTCAGCCACGTCGGGAGAAAGAACGACAATGTTGCTTCCTTCTTTGAAGCGGTTGACGTATTGACCGCGAATGCCTTTGCTGAAATCATACTCTTCCAGCATTTCGTCATTATCGGATTGAATCGAGAAGGGTTTCATATGAAATTGACCTATCTGGCTATCGTCTTGGTCTTCAATTCCATCTGCACAGGCTTTTTGGGTTTAAGTGAAACTTTCTTGCGCTTGCTTTTCCTTTCGGCTTTTTTCAAGTCTTCATACATGGCTTGCAAGTTAAAGTTGAATTTAGCCGCGTAGGCTTCCCTGTTTTTGCGAACTTCCTCTACAATTTCATCTTTCCACATGGTTACGCCTCCATTAACTCTTCTGGTGTACAAATAACAGGCGGTTCGTAACCGCGTTGACGGCAGGCATCTGCAATCGTATTGCGAATTACCGCATTTGCCAAATGCTTCAAGTTCCATGTCAACAAATAGTCCATGCCTTGGACAGTCGCAATGGCAATATGCAGCGCGTCTGCCGCCGCTTTTTCAGGGACAACCCCATCAGAAACCAAGGCTTGCGCTAGTGAAACGGCTTCTGGGTTGACTTCAATTTCTGGAACGGATTCTATCATTTCCATTCGACGCTGGATGGCGTCTTTATCGCCTTCGTTCACTTCCTGCAATACGATTTGCGAAATGTATACATCAAAGTTACCTCTGCGACCTTCCCACCATTCCTGAGTGATTTGCTGGTGGGCGGCGGTGATAATGTCACGGCTCGAACGCGCCGCAAAGTAACTGATGATGGTTGTTTCGAGATAGACCTTTGGTTTCATCCACTCATATTATAGCATTTGCCTGACTCGAATTAAAAACCCGCCTCTCAACAAGACGCGTTGGTTTCGGCACCGGCACGCAAGTGCAAGAGTACGCCGCTTCGCGGCTACTCAACCAGCGATGATTATCTTCTTCTTGGCGCCAAGCGATTCTTCCTAAAACTAGACGGCGTGGGAGCAGGGCGCGGGGGGCGACCGCGCTGATGCATAGCATGACCATGCCGCGGCGGCGCGGGAGGCGAGTAGTCGAAGTCGGGCAGAGTCTCACGTTTGAGTGGCTGTCCCATGATGCGTTCGAGTTGTCGGATGAGGTCCTTATCTTCATCAGTAACCAATGTGAACGCGTCGCCTGTACGTTGCGCGCGTCCCGTGCGTCCAATACGATGGATGTAGGCATCGGCGGTGTCGGGCATGTCGTAGTTGATGACGTGCGTGATGCCCTCAATATCGAGACCGCGCGCCGCGATATCGGTGGCGACCATCACATGGAAGTGTCCCGTTTTGAAACCGTGCAATGCGCGCTCGCGTTGCCCTTGTGTGCGATTGCCATGCAGACTCGTGACGCGATGACCCGCGTGCGCGATCTGCTTCGCCACTTTATCAGCGCGATGTTTCGTGCGCGTGAAGACGAGCACCGAATCAGAGTCGGTTTGCTTGAGCAGGCGCAATAACAACGCCGATTTCAAATGCGACGCCACGGGATACAACGCGTGCGTGACCGTGACCGCGGGTTTACTGATGCCCATCGAAATACGCTGCGGATTAGTGAGCGATTGCGAGGCGAGCAGTTCCACCTCCGCGGGGAATGTAGCGGAGAATAACATCGTCTGTCGCTCAGCAGGCACCGCCTTGATGATGCGCCGCACGTCGGGCAGAAAACCCATGTCGAACATGCGGTCGGCTTCATCGAGCACCAATATCTCGATGCGATTCATTTTTGCATGACGCTGTCCGATGAGATCGAGGAGGCGACCTGGTGTGGCTACCAGGATTTCCACACCGTGACGCAACGCCTTGATCTGACGGTCGGCTCCGACGCCCCCGTAGATGGTCGTGCTCCTCAGCCCTGTCCCAGCGGACAGCGCGTGGACCACCTGATTGATCTGCTCGGCGAGTTCGCGCGTTGGCGTGACGATTAATGCTCTTGGCATTCCTCGCGGGCCATCGAGAAGTTTATTGAGAATGGGGAGGACGAACGCGGCGGTCTTGCCCGTTCCCGTCTGCGCGGTGCCGATAATGTCGCGTCCGCGCACTGCGGCGGGAATCGCCGCCTCTTGAATCGGCGTTGCGGTATCATAGCCCGCGTTTTTGATTCCCTGCATGAGGCGGGAATCTAAATTAAATTGTTCGAAGTTCAAACTTGTTCCTGTTCTTCAGAAGTCGTGCACGTGAACGATTGAGATTCCCTCAAAACAAACAGCGGTGGACTGCTGATACTGGTAAATTGTTGCGGGAATTATACACTACTATTACAACCTGACTCGGGTGGTCGAGTGCACCGACACCCGAAGGGTGCTTAGGCGCGTATCGAGACCGCCGCTAACGAAAGTAATTTTGCTTACATGCTGGTTTCGATACGCTCGTTTCACTCGCTACTCAACCAGCGGTACTTACCATGTGAAACAAAAACTCCCGAATTTGACTTGCCGTTTTCTCCCATTTTGGTTGAGAATCGTATCGAATCCGCGCGTTCCGTGACATTTGCACCAATAGCTCTTGATCCGCAGCGAGTTTGTTCAGTAACTTGGCAAGCGTTTCCGAGTCCCCGGGCTCGATCAAGTATCCGTCCTTTCCGTGCATGATGATCTCTACCGCCGCGCCAGCCGTCGTCCCGATCGCGGGCAGGCCGAAGCACATCCCTTCGAGATAGGCAATCCCAAAGCCCTCGTAACTCGAAGGTACCACCAATACATGTGCCTGTCTCAACTTTTCGATGAGCGGTTTATTGTCCAGCGCGCCGTGAAAATTGACGCTGGACGGCAGACCATTGACTCGGACTTGTCGTTTCATTTCTTCTGCATATCTTTGTTCTGAATTCAAGGAGCCAACCACATCCACCCTGAAAGCTGATTGCCGACCGCCGATCGCTTCTATCAACGTATGAAGCCCTTTGCGATGGATTACATTTCCCAGAAACAAAATCCGAAACTCGCCGCTTCTTGCCCTTTTTCGGATTTCATCTTCCGAAAGTGATGCGCCAAACCTATCCGTCGGCGGGTAAGCGACGATGTTTGGTTTGCCATCGCCAATAAGCCTATTGACAACGCCTTTTGTTGTCCTCGAGTTGAAAATAAACCCGTCCACGCTTTGCAGGTATTGTTTTTCGACAAAGCGATAAAAAATATTCTGCCAATTAGGTCTCGACTCAGAACATCGCAAGTGATGGACGAGGGAAACGATGGGGTAGGTGCGTTCTCGCAAATTCGCCGCAATCAGTGACGGGTGATCTAATTCGTCCTGAATAATCACATCGTAGTTACCTGCTAGCCTGAACCAGAAATTATCGGTCAAGTGCGCGGCGTAAGTCCGCCAGGGGAGGGAGATGATTTCAACCGAATCCCCTTGTGCTCGAAGATACTCCACCAATTTTCGGTCATACAAATATCCGCCGCTGACTGTATCCAGCGAACCGTATATCACAAACCCAATTTTCATGATGCGGGAACGTTCAACCTGTCAACGTGTCGACCTGTCAACTTGAAACGCCGCCCACGCCGACTCGTTCTCCCAAAGCACAACCTTAAGGGTGGCAATGTTATTGGCTTTGATGCGTTCACTAAGCGATGTCGCAAGTATCCGCGCAAAGTTTTCGATGGAGGGGTTCAGCCCAGCGAAGGCGGCGCAATCGTTCAGCATCTGTTCCTTGTAAAGGTCAATCACCTCATCGAGATGTTTCTCCACGTCCATAATATCAACAAGATAGCCGTGTTGATCCAATTCGCCTCCCTCAAGTTGCAGCTCAAGGATATAGTGGTGTGAGTTCGGGAAATTTTCAGAGCCCCAATCTCCGCCGATCAGGAAATGTCTCGCAATGAAGTCGCGCCGAACCGCAAGTGTGTACATCCATTGCCCCATTATCAGTAGTTGAAAACCACTTGAATTGTTTCTTGCGGATTCTTGTCTAGCAATTCATAGGCAGTCTCTGCCTCGTGAATGGGAAATCGATGCGTGATCCACTTCTGAGGCTGGATTCGTTCCAACGCTTCCCACGCGACCTTGAACCTGCGCGCCTTATCCCAGCGTCCGCTCAACTCCGGCGCGATCGTGCTGACTTGCGACGAGATCAGCTTAATCCGTGAGCGATGAAACGAGCCGCCCAAGTCTATCGCCGCGCGTTTTTCTCCGTACCACGAGCCAATTACGACTCGTCCATTGAATGCGGTGCGGCCGATGGCATCATCGAGCGCGGCGGGGGAACCGGTCAATTCGAAGGTCACGTCAAACTTTTCCTGCGTGTAGTCAGTTGTGGAATGAGCACCACTTTTTGGTTTATATTCTTTTTCATGAAGCATCGAACTCTTTACAATCGGGTCATACGATGCATCCACACCGATTTCATGCGAAGCATTACGGCGTATCGCATAGCAATCCGCGGTGACCAGCCTCTCGAGCGGAAATTCTTTTAGCAACGCGGCGGTTATCAGACCGATCACACCCTGTCCTAAAACCAATGCGCGCTCACCGATGATCGGCGCGGCATCCTGCACAAGATTCACGGCGGTTTCCATGTTGGGAAGGAAACAGGCAGTCTCGGAACTTATGGAATTGGGAAGCTCAAAGAGTGAATCTGTTTTTGCAATAAAGTGCGATGTGTGTGGTTGAAACGAGAATACGGACTTGTTCAGCCAATCGCGGTTGACTGCTCTGCCGGCTTCGATCACTTTGCCCCCACTGGCATATCCATACGCCAGTGGATACTCGAAGGCGCCGCGAAGAGTCGAGATGACCGAATCAGTTTCGAGGTCACGCGGGAAGCGGTCCCGATACACCAGCATTTCCGTCCCTGCGCTGATCGCTGAGCAGGTAGTCTCCACCAGAACGTCATCCGCGCCGAGAGCGGGCAGATTCTCCTCCCGGAGTTCCACCTCTCGCGGCGCGGTGAAGTACACGGTTTTTCTATTCACACCCCCGATTTTACCTTGTCATAAGGGATATATCAGACCAGACTATCCACAATTTTATAACGGGACTGACTGTAAACTTACCGAATTTGAATGACGCCTAAATCTTTCAGGACGGGGTAAATTGTAATTACCAGTAGGCAACAACCACATAAAATAACCGTGATTGAAATTATCATCATAAGGGATATATCAGACCAGACTATCCGCAATTTTATAACGGGACTGACTGTAAACTTACCGAATTTGAATGATGCCTAGTTCTTGCAAGATGGGGAATATTGCGTATATGAGTAGGCAACAGGAGCATAATATCAGCGAAATCGTAACTAGCAATTTGATACCGAACGTCTTTGAGGTCAGGTAATCAATCATGCGCTGGTCGTAGGGGTTGCGCTCTTTGCTTTTCATTTCAATTCCCTAAGTATCTTTTCCAATTCAAATGCTATAGAGGCTATTTCGTCTTCGATTTTTCTGAGCAATTGCTTCTTTGGCTTTCGGATGTAAATCGGCAAGCCGTGAAGCAGATTCTCCACATTTTCAAGTTGACGAATGGCTCGTCGCAATTTTTGTATCCCGCTCTTACTGGTGGGGTCTGTTCCATTGTCTGCCATGTAAATTCCCTTTACTTGATTGTACTATTCAGCCTTGACAGATAGTGCCAGAACTGGTAAAAATCTGGCATCGGTTGTTACCAGAAGTATCTTTACAAAGCGAGGTAAACCATGCAAAACTATCGGAAACGTCGTCGGCGGTATAGCAATGAGAGGGAATTCGTAGAGTATCACAAATCAGACAAGATTGCGTATCGAAAAAAACATTCCAGCCGCGGGGACCTAAGAAGATTACAGGCTAGTTGGCATAAGATAAAAAAGCATCACCAACTGATGCTTTTTATAAAAGGGTTGTGGTGGTCACTACCTTTCATCTTGCGGCAGAATTGGAAAATGAGGTGAAGGGATGAGAGAGGTGACGGAAACTTCCAACGGTCTTAGGATCACGATTGATAACCCCGCTGAAAAACAGACGCTGATCGTCGAAGAGATGGAGCGCAATATCTCGATAAAGGGCAGAATTCATACTACGGATAAGTTGTATACGCTCTGGGTCAATGATGAGCATCTTGACGATTTGATTGCCGCACTTCAGGAAATTCAAAAGAGACGAAGTCGGACGGCATGAGCCTGCAACGATAATAGCGAAGTGCGATGTTCCGCAGGGGGTAGCCCGTAGGGAGTACCTGCGGAACGTCGCAGAAAAGGAACAAAGGAGGCCTTTACGGTTTTCACCTTCCAGGATTTACTTGACCAAATTGCGTGTTGCTTTAATTGTGCTGGCGGCTTGGTATTATTTTTTGGAACTTGGTATGTCATTCGCAAGACTCTTTATCCATTGGAATGAAAACAAGTCGCCGCTCGGGCGCAAATATATCGGGAAAGGAGGTGATTGTTTACGTGGCAGTTGACTGTGGGTCAAATTCTCGGCTATGTCAATCAGATACTGATTGATTGGGGTATCATGCAGTATATTCAGGGTGGCTTGCTTATACTTGTCGTGGTAGGTACGATTGTGTATATTCGTAGACTCTCGATAGGTAGTTAGTAAGTCTCATAAGCCGATTAGAGACAGCGGAAACCGCTGTCTCTGTCTTTCAAAAGGAAGCGGCTATCAAAGCGGGTTATGGCAAGTCAAAATGCTCTTTTTTTCGGGAAGCTTTTAGAGCCGCGTCAGGGGGGTGGATTTTTTAGAGTTGCGGTTATTGTAAGCCAGCGCTATTTTTTTCTCCTGTAGCAACTATCAAAAATCGGAAAATTTTTTCCGCTCGATGCGGCAAAAATTTTATGCCTTCCTACGGAGAGAAAATTTTCTATAGCCGCGAATGGGCGCTCTCGGTATTGTAGTAGCCGACCACTGCGAGCAGGGACATCTGCAAGCGGTTACTTGAAGTTTATTTGACTTATTTTTTGTGAAGCTTTCAGAGTCCCTGCGTTCCTTGCCACTCCCCCTAAATTGAGTGAAGATAAGTTCAGGTCTCGGAGACTGGATAATTTGCTTTTCGGTTGCCATTTGGGGGGAGTTCGAGGGGGGCTCAATCGAATAAACACCCTCCTAATGGGTTGCCCATTCGCCAGATGGAGCATTTCTGTCCCTGCGCTGATCGCCGAGCAGACGGTCTCCACCAGAACGTCATCCGCGCCGAGAGCGGGCAGATTCTCCTCCCGGAGTTCCACCTCTCGCGGCGCGGTGAAGTACACGGTTTTTCTATTCACACCCCCGATTTTACCTTGTAATTATTTGGGTTTATCCGCCCACAGGAAACCCAGCAGGAACAGTTCGACAACTTTGGCGTAATAGCCGATGGCGGCAGAGTCGCTTGCGTAGAAATTCTTTTCGCCCAGTATGACCCACAACACAAGCGTCAACACCGTATAACCAACCATGCCCCACCAAACTTGTTTGTGCCTTTGCTGGAAGAACGGAATCGGGAGGAAATACGCGCCGAGCAGAGCGAGGTAGCCGAGCCCGTTCAAGACGATCGGGTCCGGTCGTTGAAATATCGGATAGAGGGAAAGATGAAAGTACGCGGTGGCAACGTTGCTGATGATGATGCCATAGTGCCGGGGCCAGAGATTCATGATACGCTCCTTGTGTGGGATGAGTTTTGCTATTGTAGCAGATGAAACGGCAGGCTTTAATTTTACTATCTAACACCGCGGCCCGCCAAAAGTAATCCTATTCCGCCGATCAGCACATCGCGGCCGCGCATCATCAATGTGACGCTGATCGCAGATGCCGCCGAGACGCTGAATACGCCTAATGCAAACACCTGACTCGCCTCGAGCGCGCCCAACCCCGCTGGCAAGGGGGCGAGAAGTGCAAGCCATCCGGCTGTCCATGCCGCGACGGTTTGCCAGAAGGGGAGGTTAATGTTCAGGAAGTTGACGATGAGCGCGAATTCGGTCACCATGCCCGTGCCCGCGCCGAGCGATACGAGAACAGCCAACAACAGCGAAGATATGTGCCGCCGACAAAACGTGCCTGCCAGTCGTTCTGAAGCGGCGGTGAATCGGACCGGCTTTGAATCCTTCTTGATGAAAGGAAGGCTCCGCAAAAGCGATGTAAGTGGATGCCGTTGTTTGTACAAAAGGAATATGTGGACGAGGGGCCATAAGCAAAGGATAACCAAACCGCTGAGACTCAGCCATGAGTTACCCCAATTTGCCGAGAAGATTCCAGCCCGAAAGATGGCGGTCAGACCAAGTGAGAGCAGGAAGAAATTTGCCAGAAGTTCAAGCAGTTTGTCCATGATGACAGAGGCAGTGGCGTGCATGTAGGTAAATTTGTATTTCCGTTGAAGGTAAAAGACCTGAAGCGGCTCGCCGCCTACATGCGGACCGAACGTGAAGTAACTAATCCCGAACACGGCAATGCGTACCAAAAACAATGGAAAATACGTCACGTGCCTGTTTTCCGCGCGTACGATGATCCACCAACGCAGGGTGATCAAGCCATAGATGAATAGGTTCAGGCCGAACAGAATCGCGATCTGCGCCGGTCGGAGTTGACGAAGTGTTTCCCAAATTTCTGCAAGCGGCGCGTTGCGTAGCGCAAAGTACAGGAGCGCAATGAGCAGGGAATATATCGCGATCAAACGAAGCGCGCGAAATCTATTCCCTTTTGGCACGTCTGATGCCTTCGCGGCGAGCAGCTCGGGGTTTTGCATTCTGGTTTCTTCCGAAAATCAAGAGATCAATCGCGCATACACATCGCCCGAATCGTCAGTCGGACGCATTCCGCGAAGGCGTGAAATTATCTCTGATGGATCGATCCAGATAGGAGAACGCAATTTGGGAAATTCGCTCACACGCCAATTGTATTCGTATTTGCCCAATCCTTCTAATCGGTCGACACACCCGACGGCTGTTTCAATCATCGCTGGGATATATTCAAAGGAGAGCGCAGGGAGGGCTTGCGATAAGCCATTCAGCACATCCAGTTCGGCGCCTTCCACATCAATTTTGCAGAACGCGGGCTTACCGTACTGTGTAATCAACGCGTCCAGAGTTGTCACATTGACCGTTACCTGTTCGTTCCATCGTACGCCGGCAAACTTGGGTGACTGACCGACCGCTTGCCGCCAAGTCTGTGAGGTTGTTGAGACGCTGGGCGTGAGGCGGCTCATCCAGAAGTTGGCTGTTCCGGAATGCACGCCTACAGCCTGCTCGATCAAGACAACATTAGGGTGATGGCTGTACCAGCGCCGCAACCATTTCATCAGCCCGGGATGAGGTTCGATTGCAACGACTTTTGCTCCAAGTCTCGAAAAAGCGCGGACGCGGTCGCCGAGATGCGCGCCGATGTCAAAGCATAAGTCTCCGGGCTGAACAAGCGGGGTGTAGATTTCAGAGAGGAAACGCTGGTGAAACGGGATGCCGTGGTAAATGAGGAATGAATAGGCAAAACCCAGAAAGTTCTGAATTGGATGGAGCAATACTTCAATGTTCGTTTTCAAAGCAGCGGTAGTCCTTCCCCTTGCGGCGGATTCTCGATCAGCTGCTTCATCTCTGTTAGCACCGCTCGGTGGATAACCTGCGTTTCAGTTGACGCGATTTTGTTCGCGTAAATCGGATTCCCGATCTGCACGCGGACTCTTACGTCATCGATCTTTCGATTCAAGTGTACGAAAAGTTGAAGCGCCGCGGCGAGCGCTTCACGATCCAAACGCGTCCGCCGGACGCGGGTAAGCGGATGGTGTAAGGCTTTCTTCCACACCACGCCGCGCACCAAGACTGGAAGAATCGGCGTTTCAGGAGCCATGCGGATGAAGACGCCGACGCTGTTCGTCCATTGACTTAGCGAGTCCACCGCGTCAGTGTGCACGTCGGGGTCAGGCTCGATGTGCCCGGCGGGATAAGTGAGCACGGCTCCACTGTTACGCAAATGTGTACTGACCTGACGAACCAATCTCATCCGCGACGCCGCATCCTCGTTCAGGTAAAAAAGCTGTTTCGAAACATTGGTCAATGCTTCAAGGAAGGGGCGTTTCAGGGCGATGATTTTCAGGTCGCGTCGGTTCAGCGCGGCGAAGGTCGCAAGCGAGTCGCTCAAACCCGGGTGATTGGATAATGCCAGAAAGCCCGAGGCAGGCACACGGTCCTCGCCATAGACGCGCATATCGCTGAAATATTTTCGCAGGGCGAGTCGCGCGCCTTCCGCTAATCCGCATTTGCCCACTTGCTCATCGAATTCCGTCATTTGTTGAGCAAAGGATCGCGCATATTTGAAGAACACTTTTTGCAATAAGCGCGCAGGAAGTGAACCGCCCTTCAACCCAAAGGAAGTGACCAGATCTTCCAGATTGATTTGTGTGAGCTTATCAAGATGAGTTTCCGTCATTCGGGTTCCATCGAGAAATGTAATGGATAACCCGCATCGCCCGCTTCGGAATGTGCCTTTTCGATGCGCCGCTCCGCTTCCGATTTTGCGAGTGTCTGCACGTAGGCATTCCCATTGATGTGTGCAGTGAGCATGATCTCCGATGCTCGGTCGTTGCCGAGGTAGAAGATCGTTTTGAGAACGTGGACGACGTAGTCCATTGGCGTGACGTTGTCGTTGTGGATGATGACCTTATAGAGCGGTTCCAGTTCGGTCTCAATCTCTTCGGCGATTTCGATTTCAGGAAGTGGCTGGATGTTCATTTCTAAGAACGAGGGATACAAAGGTCACAAGGGAAAATAGATGTCTTTCTTCCTTCATTACCCATTCAGTAATTTGATTTCCTGTGGCGTCAGTTCGATCTCCGCCGCAGAGAAGTTTTCTTTGATGTGTTGCGGGTTGAACGACATGGGGATCGTAATCACTCGCGGGTGTGCGATCACCCACGCCAGCGCGATCTGATAAATGGTTGCACCGTGGGCTTTTGCAATATTTTCGAGCATAGTGTTGGAACGAAGATTTCCCTCATCCACAGGGGAATACGCTGTAAGTAGGATGTTATTTTGCTGGCAGTGTTCGAGTACGCCATTCTCGATGTATGACCGATCTGAAACGCTGAATGGAACCTGGTTGGTGAGAATTGGCGTATCTGACAAATCTTGTGCTTGTTTGAGCAGGCGTAGATTGAAGTTACTCACGCCGAGGTATTTCACTTTTCCATCGCGGAGGAGTTCATTCAATGCGCGGAATGCATCTTGATACTTCGTGCCGGCACCGGGCCAGTGGATGAGATACAAGTCAATGTAATCCATCTTGAGACGGCGCAGGGAGCCCTCACACGCTTTCAGCACGTCGTCATATCTGAGATGACTTGGCGTGACCTTCGTGGTGATGAACACCTCCTCGCGCTTCCTTCCAGACTCGCGGACTGCCTGCCCGAGCAGTTCTTCGCTATGCCCGCCCGCGTACCCTTCGGCGGTGTCGAAGTGAGTGTAGCCAGCCTCTATGGCGGTGCGCAGCGCAGTGAGCGATTTTGCGTCCAGCGAGCGGTTGGCGGACGATCCGCCGCCAATTCTCCACGCGCCGAACCCGATCTTGGGAAGGGTGACTCCGCGCACGGTTTCGTATTTCATGGCTTCACGTTTCCCATTCAACGCCCGCGTCGCTTGGCGCGCCTTCCAACAGTAGTTTCTCAACTGCCTGGATTTGCTCCGGTTCGCCAATGAACCCGACGCGATCTTCCACCTCGAAGCGCGTAAGCGATTTGGGGTTGGCGAGCAATTGTCTGCCTCGCATGATTGCCACCACCGAAGCGCCGGTGCGGGCGCGGAGATCAGCGTCGGCGATGGTGCGCCCGATCAGCGGGTTTCCTGCGTCGAGCCTCAACCACGTGACCTCGATGCGTTCGCTCGCGTGGATCAAGTCATGCAATAGCCGATGCTCCTCCTCAGTGTTGACCCGCAGGTCGTAATGGTCGTGTCGAACGGCGTCGGTGTATCGAAATATTTCCTGTGGCGGAAACCCAAGCTTGAGCAAGGTATGCCGCACGATCTCCAATCCGCCTTCGAGCTCGGGATGAATCACGTCCTCCGCGCCGAGCGCCGCGAGCTGTTCGATGCCCTCCTCGGTGGTGGCGCGGGCAATGATGGGCAAGCCCGGCGCAAGATCGCGCGCCGCGGCAACCACGAGTTCGTTCGAAGATTCGTCCGGTGCAGTCACCACAAGGGCACGCGCATGTTCAAGGTGGGCATGAGTCAACACTTCCGAGTTGGATGCGTCGCCGTAGAGGTTTAGAATGCCGCGATTGTTGAGTTCATCAATCCGTTCCGCATCCGCATCAATAATAAGATGCGGGATGGACATTTGCTCAAGCAGGTTCACAATATGACGCCCGACTCTCCCATAGCCGACGAGTACAACGTGACCTTCGATGCGTTCGTCGGTGGACGGCTGGGATTGCCCATGGCGGTCGAGCAGACGCCACAGGGCGGGGATTCGGCGGAACCATTTTTCCAACGGATTGACGAGGCGGTACATCATCGGGTTGATCGTGATGGATAGCAACGCGCCAGCCAGGATCAGGGAATATTGATTTCGATTCAGTAGTCCGAGATTAATACCCGCCTGGCCGAGGATGAACGAAAATTCGCCGATCTGGCTTAATCCAACTGCGATCACTAACGTTGTGCGCGCCTGCCATGGAAATATGAAGCCCATCAGCAGCGTTGCGAGCGACCTTCCCACGACGATCAATGCCGTAAGCGCAAGAATGTTGCCGAAGTTGTTGACGAGATACAAGGGATTGACGAGCATCCCGATGGAAACGAAGAACAGCACGGCGAATGCCTCGCGGAATGGGAACACGTCCGCGCCGACCTGATGACTCAACGGCGACTCGCTGACTACGATCCCTGCGACGAACGCGCCTAAAGCAAAAGAAACGCCGAATAGCTCTGCCGCGCCGAGCGCGGTGCCAAGCGTTATGGCGAGAATAGCAAGGATGAACAGTTCACGCGAACGCGTGTGCGCGATGCGATGCAACAGCCACGGGATGAACCTTCGACCGACGAAGACGACCAGCAGGATGAAAATTACCGCCTCGAACACAGTGATGGCGAGCCTTTGCCAATCGAAGGTTTCTGTCCTCCCTGACAACGCCGGCATGAGAACTAGGATGATAACTGTGGCAATATCTTCCACCACCACCCAGCCGACCGCGGCTTGACCGTGCGGCGTGTTCAACAGCCCGTTGTCCATCAGTCCGCGCAACAGGACGACCGTACTGGCAATCGAAATGGATAGACCGATGACGATGCCTGCGCCGACCGACCATCCCCACAGCTGGCTGAGCCAGAAACCCAGGCCGACTGTGATGGCGATTCTGATCAACGCCCCGGGGACGGCAATCGAACGCACTTTCCACAAGTCGTTCAACGAAAAGTGCAAACCCACACCGAACATCAAGAAAATCACGCCTAACTCTGCAAGTTGACTGATGGTTTCCGTATCCCCGACAAACCCCGGCGTGAACGGACCGATGGCGATGCCCGCCAGCAGATATCCCACGATGGTTGGCAAGCCCATGCGCCGCGCAATGACCCCACCGATGAACGCGACGACCAGCGCGACAACGATGTTGATCAGCAGCGTGATTTCGTGCATGAATTCTCCAAATCCGAATTGGGCTCTGGTTTAGACATCTTCACAATTGTACCTAACAAAAATCCCGCCAAACGAGGCGGGATTTCCTATTTCAGTAATTGACCAAACTCTTCTGCTGTTAATTGACTCTGTCTCAAAATCGAACGAAGGATTTGTGGATTCAAGTCCCCGGGGTGATTCGGAACAGTTACAAGCAAATTTCCCCTTTTGAACTGGATGTGACTTCCCCTTTGCCGAACCTGTCTGAAGCCTGCCTTTTCAAGCGCGGCAATGACCTGTCGCGATTTGAGGACAGGCAATTTAGGCATATGCCTTGACCGCTACATCCACCTTGAACTTGAATATTTCCACTTTTCCAGCTGGAAGCGAACTTCGTGGATCATCCTCCGTCGGAACCGGTCGCAGATAGGGAAGTCCGTCTTCGAAAGAGCCTTCCAAGTGTAGCGTGGCGGCTTCGAGAAGATTTTTGCGCGCTTCTTCATTTGAGTTTCCCTGAGATGCAACATCTAATTCCGGGCAAAGCGCGGAGAATCCCTCACCTTCGTTCCAGATTAGTCCTGTGAAGATGAACATTTCCATTTTGTTGCTCCTGTGAAATTATACCCCCAACCTGTTGATACCATCGAACGCGGCGGTCTTGTAGCACTCCGCCAACGTAGGATAGTTGAACACGTTGTTGATGAAGAACTCCACTTTGCCTTTGAACGCCATCACCGCTTGCCCGATATGCACGAGTTCGCTTGCGCCCTCGCCGATGATGTGCACGCCGAGCAATTCGTGCGTGTCGAGATGAAAGATCAATTTGAGCAAACCGGTCTGGTCACCGATGATCTGTCCGCGGGCGATCTCGCGGTATTGCGCCTTGCCCACTTCGTAGGGTATCCCTGCTTCGGTGAGTTCTTCCTCGTTGCGCCCGACGGTCGAAATTTCTGGGATGGTGTAAATTCCGTATGGAAATAACTCCGGCGTGTGATTCGTCTTCACGTTGAACGCATGACAAGCCGCAAGGCGTCCCTGCTCCATGGATGTGGATGCCAGCGATGGGAAACCGATCACGTCGCCGACGGCATAAATGTTCGAGGTTTTCGTCTGAAATGTCGTTTTGTCCACTTTGATCACGCCCCGTTCGTCCATTTCAATTCCAACCCCGTCGGCATTCAGCGATTTCGTCGCGCCCGTACGACCGATACTGTAAAGCGCCATCTCGGTGACGATCTGTTTTCCGCTTGCGAGTGTGATGCGTACGCGCTCGCCGTTTTCATCCGAAACGGGTTGAATGTCCTTCACTTCTTCGCCCAGCCGCATAATACCGCGTTGCTGGTTGAGGTGATAGACGAGCGAATCCATGATCTCCGCGTCCACGAACGGTAGCAGGCGGCGGCGCTTGTCAATGACGGTGACGCGTACGCCGAGCGCGGCAAAGATGCACGCGTATTCGAGTCCGATCACGCCCGCGCCTACAACTGCCAGGGTGCGCGGCAAATGATCCAACTGGAGCAGGTCGTCACTGATGAAGATGCGCTTCCCGTCGAAGGGAATGTGCTCGCTTTTCGTCGCCGATGTTCCCGTGGCGATAACCACGCTGGCGGCGGTCACATCCCGCCAGCCGTGCTGGTCCACCGAATTGAGTCGTATCGTGTGCGCGTCCAAAAATGACGCTTCGGCGGAAAGTAGTTCGACGCGGTTGCGTTGCAATTGATGCCGCACGATATCGAGTTCGTGCTGGATGACGTGGTCGGTGCGATAGAGCAGGTCGCTCATCGTGATATTCTGTTTCACCGCGTACGACGCGCCGTACAAACTGTGCTCGCGATACCCCGAGAGATGCATCACCGCTTCACGCAGGGTCTTGCTGGGAATTGTTCCGGTATTGATACACACTCCCCCCAAAATGGTTTTCCGTTCGACAACCGCTACGCGCTTGTTGAGTTTTGCCGCCTGAATTGCCGCGCGCTGACCCGCAGGTCCTGAACCGATGACGAGCAAATCATAATCATAATCTGCCATGCTGACCTCGCTTCTTTGTTTGGATTATAGCACCAGCGAAACTTTGGTCGGGTTGTAGATGGTAGAATCGAACCATGAAATCTTTCGGAGGGATCAATGCCTGAAGCAGTCATCATAGATGCGATCCGTACGCCCATCGATGCGGTATGCATGATTCTGTTCTGGAATTATTAGAAGTAGCAAATGGTCGTCCGACAAAAAAGTTCTTTGATAGGTGTCAGTTTGCTCATTTACCTCTCGGCGTGTATTTCGTTGACTCCTGAAAACGAGACTGCGGAGTTTTACCTAGAGAAGGCATCTTTTTCCTATGCAATTTTCGATACCAACGCAACCTCAATAACACTCGAAGTACATCAAGACTTTCCTACAACCTTCTCGCCGGTCACGGATATAACTATTGAGTATGGAACTGAAGGGGTCTCGTTTGAAGTTGACGAAATTCAACATCTGATTGCCCATGAGATGCCGCCCGGTCCGAAACGCGTGACCGTGACATCAGGAGGGCTGGTCAAACTGGATGGAATGATGGCTGGACTGTATGTGGACAAGATAATATTCAATGCCCCTGCTGATAGAGTTGTGCCGCCATTTGCTCGTGTCTTTATTTACGGTGATTCGTTGATGCTTGGCGGTGAGGTCGATGTTGCTTCTAGAGAAGCTTGGCCCATCCTGCTTCGGGAGCAATTTGTTGTGTTTGTTGAGGCGTATGGATTCAGGATGCTGTTCGATGACGCGTCGACATTCGAAGCCAGAGAGCAGATTGCATCCCGTGTTCAATCGTTTTCTCCAGACTATGTTTGGGTAGCAATTGGAACGAACGATTACGCTTTCGGCGTATGGACGCCTTGGGATTTTGGTTCCGCATATGGTGTTTTGCTCGATGACCTGCACGAAGTAGCGCCTTCTGCGGTTATCTTTGCGCAATCGCCGATCCGCCGGGTTGATGAAGATATCGAGGTTGCTGGTTACGCCCTCGATGATTATCGCAAGGAGATTGAGCGCGTATGCGCTTTGAAGCAAGAGTGGTGTATATTCGTTGATGGAACTGATTCCTTGTTTCCTCAACTTGATGAACTTGCCAGCGACGGAGTGCATTTGACCAAAACTGGTAATCTCAAGTATGCTGATGCAGTCGTGCAAATTATCAGAGTTCGATAAAGTTTATATATTGAAATATTTCTTGGAGCAGTCAAATGCCCGAAGCAGTCATCATTGATGCAATTCGCACACCGATCGGAGCCTTGGGCGGGATCCTTTCCCCTCTTCGCCCGGACGATATGGCGGCGCTTGTCATCAAGGAAATCATCGCACGCAACAAACTCGATCCTGCGCTGGTCGAGGAAGTTTTTCTCGGTTGTGCGAATCAGGCTGGCGAGGATAATCGCAATATTGCGCGCATGTCCGCCTTGCTGGCGGGTTTGCCGGTTGAAGTCGCCGGCGTGACCGTGAACCGCCTGTGCGCCTCGGGGTTGAGCGCGATCAATCAAGCCGCGCGTGCGATCAGAGCCGGTGAAGGAGATGTGTACATCGCGGGCGGAGTCGAATCCATGAGCCGCGCGCCGTACTCCGTTCCGAAAGCGGAGGCAGGGTTTTCGTTCGGCAATTTGACCGCGTGGGATACCGCGTTGGGTTGGCGATATCCAAACCCTGTTATGAAAGAAAAGTACGGAACTGAATCGATGGGCGAGACCGCCGAAAATATTGCGAAGGAGCGTCCGCACATCACGCGCGAAAAGCAGGATGAATTCTCGTTGAGGAGTCATCAACGAGCGATTGCCGCGACCGACTCAGGACGCTTCAAACAAGAAATTCTCCCGGTTCCAATCCCTCAGAAAAAGGGCGAGGCGAAAATAGTGGACGCTGATGAACGCCCGCGCCGCGATACGTCAATGGCATCACTTGCAAAGCTCAAACCTGCTTTTACCAAAGAAGGCGGAACTGTGACGGCGGGAAATTCGTCCGGACTCAACGATGGCGCGGCAGCGTTGTTGATGATGAGCGAAGAAAAAGCCCAAACCTTGAATCTCAATCCGATCGCGCGAGTCGTTGCGTCTGCGTCTGCCGGCGTCCCGCCGCGCGTGATGGGATATGGCCCCATCCCCGCAACAAGAAAGGCGTTGGCGCGTGCAGGTTTGCAAATGAAGGATATTGGTTTGGTCGAACTCAACGAAGCGTTCGCCGTGCAGTCGCTGGCTGTGATGGAGGATTTGGAACTGGACCCAGAGATCGTCAATGTCAACGGTGGAGCGATCGCCATTGGGCATCCCCTCGGCTGTTCGGGCGCGCGCTTGGTTACAACACTGGTGCATGAAATGAAATTGCGCGGCAACGTAAAGTATGGACTTGCAACCTTATGCGTCGGCGTCGGGCAGGGCGAAGCGACGATTTTCGAATACCTCGGTTAGTTAGATGCATCGAACTCTTACGTTTCTCCGTATTCTCTTCCTAGTTTTTTTCCTTGGTGCATGCAACGCGCCGTCGCAGTCAAATTTGCTGGGCGATGAGCCGACTCCTTCGCCGCACCCTGATACTCCGTCACCTGCGGAGATCGATGCGCCGCTGGTCGAATCACCACAGGTGATCAAGATTCGGTTCGTCAACTCCCTCGATGGCTGGGGTGTGACCGAGACCCAGATTGTTCGCACGAACGACGGCGGGATCACTTGGTACGATGTGACGCCGCCAGAAGTAACAGAAACCGGCTACAGCATGGACTGGGTCGTGCTCGACAATAACCACGTTTGGTTACAACAACCGGACTTCGCGAACTATCCGTTCAGCGGACTTCAATTCCGCACTACCGATGGCGGACTCAACTGGAATACGATCGAAACTCCATTCAGCGGGGCAAAAGTATCTTTCCTTGATTCGAAAAGCGGATGGGCTCTCGCCGACCTCGGCGTGGGCGCGGGGTCGAACGCTGTCGCTGTGTATCAAACCGAGGATGGCGGCATCACATGGAACCTGAAATTCATCAACGACCCAAACCATCCCAGAGCATCTGATTCGCTTCCGCTCGGCGGACTCAAATACGGGCTGACTCCGATTGACATGCAGACCGCGTGGATATTCGGGGTGATCTATGCTCCCGGAGCGCCGTATCTCTTTCGCACCGATGACGCCGGCGTCAATTGGATTCCGGTTGCACTGCCCTTGTCAGCCGGTGCCGAAAATGCGGAACTGACCATCGAGCAAATTTCTTTGATCGGTGGGAATACGCTATTTCTTGTCATGCGGAACACTTCCGAGGCGATCACGACGGCGGTATATGTTTCAGACGATTACGGCGACTCATGGTCGCTCACGCCAACATTGATTCCCCGTAGTGGCGCGGCGGATTTCCTCTCCACGAGCGAGTTGATTCTGTACAATCGAGAACAGTTCTACGTCACGCGCGACGCGGCAAACACGTGGAGCATCATCCCGCCGGACATAAAATTCGGCGATTCATTTTCCGCCATGGATTTTGTTAGTATATCCGCAGGCTACGTCATTACTCAAGACCCGACGACCGCACACCGTTCGTTGTATCGCACAGATGATGGAGGCGTGACATGGTTTCCCTTGATACCGTAGCCGGGCGTCATTGCGAGGAGCGGCGCGGAGTGTCTCGACGTGGCAATCTCGCTGTAGCATTTGTCGTTCTTTTCCTGATAGGATGCACTACCGCATCTCCCGCAGGGACAGTTGCTCCGGTTCCCGCAGCGACTCTGCCCCTCGATACCGCAACCCCCGTGCCGGATCATGTATTGCAGGTTCGGAACGCGCAATACCAACTTGGCTTAACCGACGCCCTGCGCGTTGTGCAACTCGTTGACGGACAATTCGAAGAAGGCTCGCCCGGCGGCGCAGATTACGTCTCGGTTACCGTATTGGATTATGCGGCGCGCGGCGACCTGAACGGCGACGGCGTGGAGGAAGTCGCATCATTGGTGGCGGAAAACTACGGCGGCACCGGCGTCTTTGTGTTTCTGGTTGTCTATGCCGAGGCGGGTGGTGAACTGGCATTTCGCACCTCGGCGCTCGTGGACGATAGGCCTGTGGTGAACGCGTTATCCATCGAAAACGGCGAAGTCTTTTTGGAAGCAGTTATACACGGCTTCGAAGACCCGGGTTGTTGCCCCATGTTGAAGACGACGCGGCATTATCGCCTCACCGAGATCGGTCAATTGGATGTTACCGATTTCACTACCTTCACACCCGACGATAGACCTCGCACGATCACCATCGAATCGCCGTTGAACGGCGCGGATGTGTTCAGTTCGGTTCAGGTCAAAGGCAGTGTTGCCATTGCGCCGTTCGAAAACAACCTTGTGTACCGGATTTACGATGTGGGCGGCGTGGAGTTATCTGCCGGCGCGGTAGCAGTGACCGCGCCCGATCTGGGCGCGCCGGGCACATTCGATACAATGATCAATATCGGCGGATTGTTATCGGGCTCGGTCATCCGCATCGAAATACAAGATATCAGCGCCGCAGATGGTTCTCTGCTTGCGATGGATTCCGTTGAATTGGTTGTAAAATAGACGAAAAAATATCGGAGGAAACCATGCCCCACCTAGTTCGAGATTGGATGAGCCGACCCGTTGTGGTTGTTGACCGCGATACGACCGTATCCTATGCAATGACGCTCATGCGCCGGCGAAATATCCACAGCGTTATCGTTGCGATCAGTGTGAAGAACAAGGAATATGGAATTGTGACCACGACGGATATTCGCGACAAGATCGTCGGCGAGAGCCGCAACCCTGCCGAGACGAAGGTGGGCGAGATCATGTCAGGCGCCATCATCACCGGTAAGGCGGATTGGACGCTCGCCGAGTGTTCGCGCGTTATGCAGGAACACAAGTTTCATCATTTGCCAATCGCCGACGATGACGGCTTATTGATCGGCATGATCTCGGCAACGGATATTTTCATGGCGGTCGAGGAGATCGGTTGGGTGGAGAAGGAAAAGTAGGGGCAGATCGATAGATCCGCCCTAATTGCCATGCCCAATCAAAAATTCTACGTCGTTTGGAAGGGGCGCAAGACCGGGGTCTTCACCTCATGGGCGGAGTGTGAGAAACAGGTGAAAGGATTCGTCGCCGCGGAATATAAGGCGTTTGGCACGCGCAAGGAAGCCGCGTTAGCTTTCCAGTCGAAGTATGGAGCGTTCAAAGGCAAGGCGTCCTCGTCGGGCAAGTGGAAAGATTCCGAGGAGCCGCCTGTCCTGCCATCCATCTGTGTGGACGCGGCATGCAAAGGCTCGCCCGGCAAAATGGAATATCGCGGCGTAGATACGGAATCGGGCAAGGAAATTTTTCGTGCGGGTCCGTATCCCGATGGGACGAACAACGTCGGTGAATTTCTTGCCATCGTGCATGCGCTCACGTGGCTGGTGAAACATAAGAAGAGGATGCCGATCTATTCTGATTCGGAGAACGCGATCGCGTGGGTCGAGATGGGAGTTTGTAAGACGAGGTTGAAACACACCAGCAGGAACGCGTTGGTCTTTGCGATGATCCGAAGCGCTGAGAACTGGCTGGCGGAAAATGAATTGGACGACGACGCGGTGTTGAAATGGAATACAAGTGAGTGGGGCGAGAATCCGGCGGATTATGGAAGGAAGTAATTTTTATGCACGTCGGGCACGACGGTCGTAAAGGAAAACAACGCGTATGAAAACAGCATTGCTTATCATTGATATTCAAAAAGATTACTTCGAAGGCGGGAAGTATCCACTGGTGAACCCGCTCGACGCGGCGAAGAAGACGTATGAATTGTTGCAGTGTTTCCGCGATAGTGGATGGAAGCATGTTCACGTCCAGCATATTTCGCTCAAGCCCGACGCCGCTTTCTTCGTCAAAGGCGACCGCGGCTCAGATATTCATGATGCGGTCGCGCACTATGAGGACGAGCCAATCGTTTATAAACATTATCCCAACTCGTTCCGCGAGACGAATCTGTTGGAGATGTTGAAGAGTTGGGAAATCGAACGCGTCGTCATTACGGGCATGATGACTCACATGTGTGTAGATGCCACCGCCCGCGCCGCGGCAGACTTCGGCTTTCAGGTGATCGTCGCTGAGGACGCCTGCGCCACGCGCGATCTAGTTTATAACGACACGACTATTCCTACCGATTTGGTGCACAAGTCCTTTCTCGCCGCGTTGAAGTCGTATGGCAAGGTGATGAAGGCAGATGAAGTCATGGCAATGTTGGCGAGTGAGGCAAATTCTTCATGAAACGAGTGCGGCTAATTCATTTTTGGGGCGAGAGTTACGAGAATTGCACGCCGGGAAACTCTGGGGTTTGGGATGAAGTGTATTTCACCACCAACCCGATCCCCGCGTGTGACTATGCAGTCGTTATTCATCGAACGCCTGATTGGGTAACTGAATTAGACTGCCCTCCTGAGCATCTCTGGTTTGCCCACTTCGAACCGCCGATTGATTTCTGGCAGGGCATAAATCTAGATAATGATCGCTATGCTAAAGTATTTACGACGGACCCGAACTTGCGTGGAAGTCGCTATGTTCACACAAATCCTCTTCATAAGTGGATGGTGAAACAGGATTACGATTCTCTGTCTCGTGGCCGCGTTCCGGAAAAAAACCGAAACTGTTCATGGATCATGAGAAACGTCCAAATCTTTCCGGGGCACCAGGCGCGCCAGAAATTCCTCAATCGCATCACGGGTCAAATTGATTTTGATCTCTTTGGCAGAGGTTATGAGTATCTCGATGACAAATGGGATGGTTTGGCACCCTACCGGTATTCGTTCGTAATAGAAAATCATCAGAACGACTTTTATTGGACCGAAAAAATCATGGATAGCTTTCTCGCTTGGACCATGCCGATCTACTTTGGGGCGCGGAAGATCACAGACTTTTTTCCGGCAGAAGCGTTGATTCAAATCGAGCTGGACGATCCGAATGCAGTGGTTAAAATTAAGGACGCGATTGCACATAACATGTGGGCGAAGAATCTTAATGCGATTCGAGAGGCGCGTCGCAGGGTTCTGAACGAACATCATATCTTGGCGAAATTAGCACATTACATCAAAGCTCATGAATGTGAGGCCGCTTGTGTTGGTCACATTGTGCAACACAACACGTTATATCGCACCCCTACGACTCGAAAAGGACGTATCCTTCGCAGGATCTTGGAGAGTCTTCCACATGTATTACAAGTATTTCTTGGCGGATTGTTTTCTCGGACTGGCATTCTCAGAACATGAAAGAATATTCCACCACATAACAATCTTGTCCTTCGAAAGGGAAATCATGACAGTCCTCGATCCCGAAAAGCAAAAACAAGCCAAGCAATATGCCCGCATCCGCCGCCGACTGTGGCTGGTGGACACGATCTTCAGTGCGTTATATTTCCTCGCGTGGATTTTCTTTGGTTGGTCTGTCGCTCTGCGTGACTGGCTCACTGGCAACTGGTCACTTACAAATCCCTGGCTTCTCGTTCCCGCATTCGTCGCGGTCTTCGGCGGCATATTGTTTGTACTGAATCTCCCACTTGGTTATTACAACGGATTCATCCTGCCGCACCGCTTTGGTCAATCGAACCAGACCCTCAAAGGCTGGGTCACGGATCAATTCAAGGGACTGGCAATCGGGATTCCGTTAGGATTGATTGTCATCGAGTTGATCTACCTTGCCCTGCGCGCCGCCGGCGACCTGTGGTGGCTGTGGGCGGCAGGCGGACTGCTCGTCTTCAATGTTTTGCTCATCAACCTCGCGCCGATTCTCATTATGCCGTTATTCAATAAGTATGTTCCGCTTGGCGAGGAAGACAAGGACTTGGCAGACCGACTCATGAAACTTGCTGAGAAAGCCAAAACCAAAGTACGCGGCGTGTTCAAGTTCGATATGTCCAGGCGGACGAAATCCGCCAACGCCGCATTGACGGGCATCGGCAACACGCGCCGCATCATCTTAGGCGACACGCTGATCAACGAATTTTCGCACGACGAAGTGGAGACCGTCCTCGCGCATGAACTGGGACACCACGTCAATCGCGATATTCCCGTATTGATCACCTTTGGGATCTTGAGCACTACGCTCGGGTTGTATCTCTCTTCGTTGGGGTTGAATTGGGCAATTGATGTTTTCGGCTTCATATCGCCGGCGGATGTCGCCGCGTTGCCAGCGCTGGCGTTGATCTTCGGCGCGTACGATCTGCTGACCATGCCGCTCAACAACGCTGTCTCGCGCTGGCGGGAGAACATGGCGGACGATTACGCGCTCAAATCCACGGGGAAGAACGAAGCGTTCGCGTCCGCTTTCACGCGGCTGGCGAATCAGAACCTTGGCGATGTGGATCCCGAAAAGTGGGTGGTGTTCATGTTCTATTCGCATCCGCCGTTGGGTGAACGGATAGCCAAAGCAAAGGCTTGGAGCTGAAAATAAAATCGGAGACTGCGTAGGTCTCCGATTTTATTCCTGCCACTCCAATTCGAAATCGCCGATGGCGACCGTATCGCCCTCCTGCACGCCGGCTTTACGTAACGCAGCGTCCACGCCAAGGGTTTCCATGATCTTTTGAAATCGCCGCAGTGAACCGTCGTGCTCCCAATAGGTCATCTTCGCCGCGCGTTCGATTGCCGCGCCGTTGATCCTCCACTGGTGTGCGCCCTCGCGCGTGACAGCGAACTCGCGCGGGTCTTCTTTCGGTTTGTAAACTGGCACCGGTGCTTCGAACGATTCGAGTTCAGGGGTTTCCTGTAACACCCGAAACGCTTTGATGATTAGTTCGCGTGTGTTCGTGCGTGCTAGGGCAGAAATGGTTACCAAATCCACTTTGAGTTTTTTGAATTTCTTCTGAATATCTGCGAGACGTTCCCGGACTTCGGGCTGGTCAATCTTGTTGAGCGCGACGATCTGCGGCTTCTTCGCAAGATTCGGGTCGAACAGTAATAACTCGGTGTTTATCTGGCTGTAGTCCGCGACGGGGTCTTCGGATAATCCATCGAGCAGGTGGATCAAAACGCGCGTGCGCTGGATGTGACGGAGGAAGTCGTGTCCCAACCCTGCGCCCTGACTGGCGCCCTCGATCAGACCGGGGATGTCTGCCAGCACAACGGAGGCGTTCACGTCAATTTCGGCGACGCCGAGATTCGGTTCGAGCGTGGTGAATGGATAGGCGGCGATCTTCGGTCTGGCGTTCGTCAGCACGGATAACAACGTAGACTTACCCGCGTTGGGGACGCCGATCAAGCCGATGTCGGCGATCAACTTCAATTCGAGACGGAGGCGTCTCTCCTCGTGCGGCGCGCCCTTCTCCGCGGTGCGAGGCGCTTGATTGCGGGAGGTCGCGAAGTGTTGATTGCCGCGTCCGCCGCGCCCGCCTTCGCAGATGGTAAGATGTTGATTCGGTTGAGTCAGATCGCCGATGATTTCGTCCGTGTCCGCGTCGAAGAGAACAGTGCCGGGCGGAACGTGAATCACGAGGTCTTTGCCCGCGCGCCCGGACATTTGTGAAGGTCCGCCTTTGACGCCGTCTTCGGCTTTGAACTTTTGATTTTGCCGAAACGACGAAAGCGTGTTGAGCGTGGGCTTCACTTCAAAAACTACGTCACCGCCCTTGCCGCCGTCGCCGCCGTCGGGTCCGCCGCGCGGGATGAATTTTTCGCGATGGAAATGCACCATGCCGTCGCCGCCCTTGCCCGAGCGGATGTGAATCTCAACTTGATCGGTGAACATGGGACGATTATATCGTTAGAATTGTTGTTTACTTAACTTATATATCCTCCAGGATCACTTTGTTTGTTAACTAAAGCAGACTGAACGCCAAGATTCCATTCAGCCTGTTTTTGGCATGACAACTTGTTACAGAAGTTATGGGCAAATGGAACCTGTTTCTCCAAATTTCGGCCTTGTAAACTCTAATAAATCAATGATATATGTGTTTCCTAACCCTGTGATTACAAGTTTTTCTCCATCGGGTGACCATGATGAAGAAAATGTTTGTGTAAGACGGATTTCGATTTCACAATCTGAAATCAGGTCCCTTATAGCAGTTGTGTGTTGGTATTCAAAATCTGCTTGATTGTCGAATCGCTGAAGCGTTATCAGGTTGTCTGTAGGGGAAAAGAACGCACCGTGGTATTCAAACTCGTCGTCTGTAAACTGGGTGGTCTGTTTCGTTTCATCGTCAAATATGAAAATGTTGAACTTTATAGGATTTTCCATAGTAAGCTTCCCATAAGAGAATGCCAATAATTTTCCATCTGACGACCACGAAAGACTAAAAATTTGAGAAATTGGGTCGGCGGCAATAAAGACCTGCTCTTTTTGATTTGTTGATAGGTCAATAATGTATATAGCGGGATACCAATCTCCTGGAACTCCTTCGGTTTCTATAGATGCCAACTTGGTTCCATTGGGACTCCAAACCACATACCTGCTTCCTTCCATAAAAGTCATGTCGCTTTGCCCGGTGATGTCAATTAATCGTACTTCTCCCCAGTTTCCCACTTGGTTGTTATCCGAATGATATGCTATGTGTTTGCTGTCAGGATACCAAGATATAGAGTAAATCACCCTATCGTAAAACTCGGTTCTGATGATCGATTTTCTTTCCCACTTTGTTGTGTCAATAAGGAATACTTCAGAATAAGGTTCTGGCGCAAAGATGCAAAACAGAGGGCTTACAGGACAGTCGGGCCAAGGATAGACAGTTTCATAGCCTGCTAGATAATTTCCATCAGGCGACCAGATTAAATCATCTCCAGTATCAACTCCCTTCAATACATAAATTCCGTTTTCTACTTTCGCTAGCGGAGGGCGGGATACAAAGTATCCAATGCCAATTAGCAAAATTCCTAGAATGATGAGAAAGCGATTTTTCAGGAATGACATACCGACTACTTTTGTTGAACGTCACATCACATCCGGCGCCTGAATATCCAACAACTTTAGCGCATTTGCTAACGTCTGTTTCGCTGCGGCGACAAGAGTTAGTCTGGCGTTCTTCACCTTCTTGTCATCGTTTTGCAGCACCGGCACAGCATGATAGAACGAATGGAACGCGTTCGCCAGATCGTATGCGTACTGCGCCATCACCAGCGGACGATACTCGTTCGCCGCTTGTTGCACCTTCGCGGGGAACTGCGAGATCTGCTCGATGAGTTCGACCTCGTGCTTTGTCAATTCGTAATCGAACATTCCAACCTGTAAATCTTCCGACTTGGAAGCATTGGCTTTTTTCAAAATGCTGTTCGCCCTCACGTGCGCGTTCTGGATGTAGGGACCCGTCCGTCCATCGAAGGAGAGCGCCTCGTTGATGCCGAAGACGATATCCTTGTTGTTGTCCACCGCCAGCATGGAATATACCAACGCGCCCAAGCCGACCTGTTCGGCGGTCTTCACGCGTTCGTTCTCAGGGATGTTGCCACTGCGTTCTGTTTCCACCGCGAGCACACGCTTGATCGCTTCATCGTACACTTCCTTGAACAGAACCACTCGTCCGCGCCGCGAAGACATCGCGCCTTCGGGCAGGGTTACGTAGCCATACGACAGGTGATAACATTTCGAAGCCTGCGGGAAACCCCATAATTCCAAGATCTTGAACACTTGCTGGAAGTGCAGGCTTTGTCGAAAATCCACCACGTAGATCGAGCGGTCAACATGATATTTTTCGAATTTCTGCTTTGCAAGCGCAAGGTCATTCGTGCTGTATAGGGCAGTCCCGTCGCTTCGCAGGATCACCATCGTGCGATACTTCTCTTTCGTCAACCCAAGTTTCTCATCAATCTTGACGATAACGGGTCCTCCGCTGGCGCGCTCATCTTCTGCGATGCCCTTGGCGACGAGTTCGTCCACGATTGCCTTCCCCAGTTGGTTCGCTTCGCTCTCGAAGAACCAGACGTCCATCTGCACATCGAGCATCCGCAGGATGTCGCGCATTTCTTCGAGACTCCACTCGCGTGTCACGCGCCATAGTTCACGAATCTCTGCATCGCCTGTCTCCCACCCGCGAAGCATCGCGCGGCGTTCGGCGTCGTAAGCCTCGCGTTGCGCGGCTTCGTCGGGCGTCTCGCCTTCTTTCTTCTCCAGCAGTGCGGTTGCGTCCGCATAGATTTTCAAAAGCCATTGACCGCGTTCGTGAATATCCTGCGGCTCTTTGCCTTTATGAAATTTGTTGTACGCCCACAACACGGTGATCACGCCCAAGCCCATATCGCCGGGGTACGAGGCGCGGATCGTTTCGTAGCCTGCGAACTCCACCAACCTTGCAAGCGATTCTCCCAAGATCGTATTGCGCGCATGACCGATGTGAAACGAATGATGGGTGTTCGGCTGGGAATATTCCACCATGACGCGCTCGCCTTTGGATTCGCCCCGCCCAAAGTCCGCGCGTGAGGCGCGAACTTCCTCCGCTACACGCCGCGCATATTCAGATGTGTTGTAGTAAACGTTGAGATAGCCCTTTACCGCATCTACGCGGCTGACGCCCGGCACGCTTCCGATTTCTATTTTGACCTGCTCCGCAATTTCCTGTGCCCTCGCCGGGACAGGCTTCCCCGCGCCTTTGCCTCCGCGCGCTTCGTCCGCGGCAGATTGAAAGAACGAAGTGGAAGTGCCCCATTCGCCTGAAAATGGGATCGCCGTCCATTTCAACGGCGCGAGGGCAATTCCATTTGCCTTGCAAAAGGCTCCTATTTTTTCTTCGATGAGTTGCTGTTCTTTCTCAAACATAAACGACGCGTTCCCGTGGATTCTGGCTTACATTATAGACTTCCTCACCTAACTTGTGGGAAGGTGGAATAATGAAAAGCGGGAGCTTGCGCTCCCGCTCACGGATTCATTAGAAGGAATTACTTTTCTTTCTCGGTCGTCTTCTTTGCCCGCGTCTTCTTGGCGGGTTTGGATTCGACGGGCGCCGCTTCTTCCTTCTTCACCGTCTTTACGGTGGTGCCGCCGATAGCCACAAGGCGTTTGACCAATCGGCTCTTGAGGCGGGCGGCTTTGTTGGCGTGGATCACGCCTTTGCCTGCCGAACGATCCAGTTCACGGATGGCTTGCATCACGGCTTCGCGGGATTCCTCAGGGGCGCTCTTTGCCAATGTGGCACGGGCCTGATTGACCGCCGTGCGGGCGGAGCCGCGGATGTTTCGGTTGCGCAGACGACGCCTCTCATTCTGGCGGTTCCGTTTGATCTGGGATTGAATGTTAGCCAAGGTCTTCCTCTTTCATTACTTGTTGAATTGAGTCTTTTTCTGACACAGGCGCAGTATTGTACATGAACCTGTTTGAATTGTCCAGAAAAATTATTGATCGGCTGTGAGGAGCACGAAGTATCCGCCGAACAGGCTGTCATCCGATGCGACGTAGGCAATTCCATACTCAGTGATGGCTGAGTTGAGGATCTCCGCGCGTGTTTGCGAATTGTTCATCCACCAGTTGAACGCGGTCACCGGGTCGCTTGCAGAGGATGGATAGCGCGCAAACAGATGCTCAAGCACCACAGTGGAAGTGTATCCTTGTGTTCGGACGCGGGTCTGCGGTGTGGAACCGTTCAAGCCGGTGTGACTTAAATAGTTGTTACAAAGCATATCTACGGCGTGCGCTCTTGCGGCTGCGGCGAGCCTTTGATTCGGCGTCAGCGCAGGTACGTTGCTGGCGGTCCGCTCGGTGTTCACGAGGTTCTGCAACTGGGTGACGTAGGCGGAATTCTCGGTAAAGCGACAACTACCGCTGGTGCTCGGCGTGCCTGTTACTGAGGCACCGGAGGCTGGTAACGGGGTGCTCGTCGGTTGGCCGCCGGGCACCGTTGGCGTGACCGGCGTACTCGTTGGCGGGAGGGTTGGCGTCGCAGTGACGAGGTTGATAGGAATGACCAACAGTTGTCCTGCAAACAAAGCGTTGGCGTTCTCGATATCGTTGGCTTCGATAATGGCGGCTTCTGTGCTGTTGAACTTCGCCGCGATGCCGGCGAGCGTATCACCCAGCTCCACAACATATTCGATCTCGGTGCCGCGCGGCAGGTCCGGCGGAATCGGCGTTGCGGTCGGGAGCGGCATGCCCGGATAGGGTAGTAGGAGCACGAGACCGGGGTACACGATTTGCGTTGTGGGGTCGATCCCTCCACCCGTTTCAGGATTGAACGGGTTCAGCGACAAGATAAGTTTTATGCCATTATCGCCCAAGCCAAATTTATCTACGATCACAGCAAGCGAATCGCCTTCTACCACCGTGTATGGGAAGGGGGCAGACGGCGTGGCTGTGGAGGTCACTGTCGGTGTCATGGTAATGGTCGGGGTTTCCGTCGGTACGCTGGTATTCGTAGGTGTGGATGTCACCGTTGGCGTTGGTGTGTCGGTTGCGAATACACCTCCCAAGAGAGCGTTCGATCCGCTGGTTAACCAGACGATCAGAAGAATCAAACCCACTACCACAAGCCCAATGGCTCCGTAGCGTAACAATGCGCCTTGTTGTTGCCTTCGCTTGCGGAAGGAGTTCAGCACATTCGATGTATTGCCCGAGGGGTTTCTGTTGAGCATTTTTGTTCCTCTTAAATGCGCCACCAAGCGACGGAAATCGTTTGGCGCGGTGAAATAATTCTACCTGAAAAAGGGAAAACCCGTGCGCGATGGAAAGCGGCGGGAGGAAACGGTTGCTTTGGTATGAGTTTATTTGACCAAGTGATCTTTTAGGTATTTTCCGGTGTAAGACCCCTTGGCTTTCATGATATGCTCCGGTATACCTTCCGCAATGAGTTCTCCGCCGCGGTCACCGCCCTCGGGACCGAGATCAATGATCCAGTCGGCAACTTTGATGATGTCGAGATTGTGCTCGATAATGAGCACCGAGTTGCCGGAATCAACCAATCGTTGCAACACCTCGATCAGTTTATGTACGTCTGCCGCGTGCAAACCGACGGACGGTTCGTCCAGCACGTACAATGTTCTGCCTGTCGAGCGGCGCGATAATTCCTTCGACAGCTTGACGCGTTGAGCTTCACCACCTGAAAGCGTCGTAGCCGGCTGACCGATGCGCACATATCCCAACCCAACCTCTTGTAACAGCGTCAACTTGCTCAACATCGGTGGATAATTCTTGAACTCCTCGAGCGCGTGGTCAACGGTCATATCCAACACATCGGCTATCGAATGTTGTTCGCGAAATAAGACTTGTAAGGTTTCGCGGTTGAATCGCTTGCCGTGGCACACATCGCAGGGGACGTAGACGTCCGGCAAAAATTGCATTTCGATTCGCAGTTCGCCCTGTCCCTGGCACGCTTCGCAGCGCCCACCATGCACGTTGAATGAGAAACGGCCGGGTTTGTATCCGCGCACTTTGCTTTCAGGCAGGTCTGCAAACAATTTACGGATCTCGTCGAACAAGCCGGTGTACGTGCCGGGATTCGAACGCGGTGTGCGGCCAATGGGCGATTGGTCAATGTTGATGACCTTATCGAGGTGCTCCGTGCCTTGAATCTTCTTGTGTTCGCCCGCTTGCGTCCGCGCGCCCATCAACTGCGCAGCGAGCGCATTGTATAAGATATCGCTCATCAACGTGGATTTGCCCGACCCCGAGACACCCGTGATACACACCAACTTGCCAAGGGGGATGGCGACGTCAATATTTTTCAGGTTATTTGCGGACGCGCCCATGATCTTGAGGCTTTTCCCATTCCCCTCACGCCTCTCTTCCGGTACTTCAACCTGTTTGCGCCCTGAGAGATATTGACCCGTCAGCGACTTACGATGCGACAAGATCTGCTTCGGGGTTCCTTTGGCAATGACCTCCCCGCCATGTTCGCCCGCGGCCGGACCGAGGTCGATCACCCAATCGGCTTCGCGGATCGTTTCATCGTCGTGTTCTACCACCAGTACTGTATTCCCCAGATCGCGCAAGCCCTTGAGCGTTTCGAGCAAACGCGAGTTATCACGTGGATGCAGACCAATCGAGGGTTCGTCCAGCACATACAACACGCCAACGAGCCGGGAGCCGACCTGTGTTGCCAGCCGAATGCGTTGTGCCTCGCCGCCGGAAAGTGTAACCGCAGAGCGATTCAGGGTCAGATAGTCCAAGCCGACGTTGACCAGAAAAGTCAATCGTTCGTGTATTTCCTTGATGACGCGCTCGGCAATTGCCCTTTGTTTTGCTGTGAGGGGAGAGTTCTTGCCTGCAAGTTTCTTTACCCAGTCCAATGTTTGAAGCACGGGCCATGAGTTGGCTTCCACGATGTTGACATCATCAACGGTCACCGCCAGTGCGGCAGGATTCAACCGCTTGCCTTTGCAACTGGGGCATGGTCGGTCGGACATGAATTCCGAGATTTTTTCCCGGATGTATTCTGAATTGGTTTCGCGGTAGCGTCGCTCGAGATTTGTGATGACGCCCTCGAACGCGCGTGAAAACTTGAACTCGTTTCCGCTCGCGCTTTGATACGTCATTTGAATTTGCTGGTCGCCTGTGCCGTACAAGACGATCTTAAGTTTGTCTTTTGATAAATCCCTTACTGGCTGATCCAAATCAATTTTGTATGCTTTCGACGCGTTGATCAGACTCTGCCAGTAGAATCCGCCCTCCACCTTCGGTCCGCTCCATTCCATGCTGGCGATGGCGCCCTCATTGAGAGACAGGTCGCGGTCCGGAATGATGCGATCCGGATCTATTTCCAGTTTTGAACCGAGTCCCTGGCAGTCAGGACATGCCCCTTGTGGTGTGTTAAACGAGAATGTTCGCGGCTCCACTTCCGGGACAGTGGTTCCGTGTTCGGGGCAGGCGAGATGTTCGGAGAATTGAACGTCTTCTTTTTTGTCCGCAAGATGAATCGTTAGGTATCCCTCGCCAAACTTAAGTGCAGTTTCGATGGAGTCGGTCAATCGTGTTTGCGCGGCTTTTTTGTCTTCTTTCGATGCTTCATTGGAGATTACAAGTCGATCCACAACCGCTTCGATTGTGTGTTGTTTGTAGCGGTCTAATTCGATGTCGTCGTCGAGCGAATGAACCGTTCCGTCCACGCGGGCGCGAGTGAAGCCTGCTTTGCGGATTTCCTCAAAAACGGCTTGATAAGTTCCCTTGCGACCGCGCACCAGCGGCGAAAGAACCAGGATGCGCGTGCCCTCAGGCAGGGCTTGGACTTTATCCACGATTTCCTGCGCCGACTGCTTGGTAACTTCGCGTCCGCAAACCGGGCAATGGGGAATTCCCGCACGCGCGAACAGCAAACGCATGTAGTCGTAGATTTCGGTCACCGTCCCAACGGTGGAGCGAGGGTTGTGGCTGGTAGATTTCTGGTCAATCGAGACTGCGGGGGAGAGGCCTTCGATGTAGTCTACGTCGGGTTTGTCCATCTGCCCAATGAATTGACGCGCATAGGCAGAGAGCGACTCCACGTAGCGGCGCTGACCCTCGGCAAAAACAGTATCGAACGCCAGTGACGATTTGCCGGAGCCCGACAAGCCGGTGATGACAACGAACTTGTCGCGGGGGATTTCGACTGTAATGTTCTTCAGGTTGTGAACGCGTGCGCCAACCACGCGGATGATGTTTGACGACATGGATTTCCTCGGGACTCAATTATAGCACATTTGTTTCAATAATCCGCTCCGGCATGTATTGGCCTTTGCGCGGACGAAGATTTCGCAAACTTTTATTATACCAATGGCGTTCACAATGGAATTAAAACGTTGCATGTTATACTCCCTGCAACTTCTAAAACCCGGCGGGGTTACTATGTTCAGCCCCGCCGGTAGGAATTATCCTTGGCGGATCTTGAAGTCAGTGAAGATGATGTCCTCACCCGCGCGTCATCGGGTGATCGCGATGCCTTTGGCCAACTGTACGAGCGCTATGTTGACCGCATCTTCAATTATGTTTACTACCGAACGGGCAATTTACATGATGCGGAGGACCTGACCGCCCGCGTCTTTCAACGGGCAATGAACCACATCAAGAATTATCGTGATCGCGGCGTTCCATTTTCAGCATGGCTGTATCGTATTGCCCATAATCTGGTAGCCAATTGGCACCGTGACCGAAGCCGCCGGCAGGAAATTCCACTGGATGAACTGCCGGTTCTGCCGACCAAGGGCGACCATCCCGAACGGAATTTGGTTCGCTCTCAGGAGCAGGGCGCATTGCTCAAGCTCATCCGTCGCCTGCCACCCGAACGACAGACCCTGCTGATCCTAAAGTTCGTTGAGAACCTTTCCAATGCCGAGATCGGACAGATCATGGGCAGAAGTGAAGGCGCTGTAAAGAGTCTTTATCATCGAACCCTGCTGGCACTGCGTGACCAGCTGGGTGATCAAAATATCAATTTGGAAGGAGAATAAGATCATGTTACGAATCGTGACCGATGGTGCTGGAGATATACTGCCTTCATGGGGCAAGGAATACAGCATTGACACTATCCCCGTAAACATTCTTTTCGGGGAGAAGTCTTACCTTCAAGGGGTTGAACTTGACAATGAAGGTTTTTACAAGATGGTCGAGGAACACAGGAAGATTCCGAAGACATCGCAGCCATCCCCTCACCAGTTCGTCGAGTTTTATCGGAAGATCGCCCAAAAAGGCGATACGATTCTCTCCATCCACGTCACTGCAAAGCTCTCTGGCACATACGCTTCAGCGGTCGCCGCGGCGCAGGAATTGAAGGATGAATTCAAGGTTATGCCGGTGGATTCTGCGCTCGGCTCCCTCGGAATTGGGTTGTTGTGCCGCGAGGCGCGCAAAATGGAGCGCGCCGGCAAAAGTGTTGAGGAGATTGTCCGATTCATCGAAGGTATCAAGCACAAAGTTCGTGTCATTCTCACGCTCGACACGCTGGAATACGCGAAAATGTCCGGGCGCGTGAAGACTCTGCAGGCCGCGCTGGCTTCGGTGCTCAACGTAAAACCGATTGCCGTGCTGCGCGAAGGTGACCTCGCGATGGCGGAACGCGTCCGCACGCGCAAAGCCGCGCTCGACCGTGTGATCGAAATGGCAAAAGAGGAATACGGCGATAAGCCGGTCATCCTCGCCTCGGTTCATGCGCGCGACCCCAAGTCGGGTGAAGCGCTTCTCGAAGAGGCGAAGAAACACTTCAACCATAAAGAGACCATGGTCAGCGAACTCGCCATCTCCATCGCGGCAAATCTCGGACCCGGCACCGTAGGATTGATCGTATTTCCGCTTGAGTAAGAAATGTGAGAACGAATGGAACGACGCTCGACAACCGAACCAGAGAACGAATTTCACAATCTCGAAGCACATCTCGCCGGGACATTGAAACCTGTCTCGCCTCCGGGCGACCTGATTCAACGCCTGCGCGACCGCATTCATATTCCTGCGCGCGAGGAAATCGTCCTGCGGATTCGGGACTGGCGGAGGCTATTTCTCATCTTTGGCAGCGTGATGTCGGTCATGTTATTGCTGATTACTGTCGCAAGGGCGTTCTTCCATTTGGCACGAAAGCAAATTTGAGTTGAGATTGAACAATACGACCCTGAACTCTACGTTCAGGGTCGTAACTTTAACAGGGCGTCGCAGAACACGCGTGCCTCGGCGATCAAGTCCGCCTCCACTGGAAGTTTGAATTCCTCTGTAACGCGCAAAGTCAAATGGTCGGCGATCAATTTCAAATCAGGGGAAAGAAGCGGGTCCTCTTTGAGTAGGTTTAGCAAGTCCATTGCGCTTGGGCTGGGTGGGCGGATTCCCCTGCGGATTAGGTATTCCCGTGCGGCAATTCCTGCCGCCCGCCGCGCACAGACGCGTGCTTGACCTTCGTTACCCCTCTGGCGCGCCTTCTCCGCTTTTTCAAATTCAGCAGGGATTTCTTGCAATGTATCCATAGGTTTCATTTTACCTTTATCGGTATAATTGACCATTCAAAAAAGGAGTGCAAGATGAGAGCTCAGTTGCCGAGATGGTGTGCGTTTTTATTCTTCGTTCCCCTTCTGGCGATTTCCTGTCGTCTGCCGGGCATGCTCCCGTTGACCCCTCTGCCAGATATGGAGCGTGACCTTGACTTCGTGCTTGAAACTTTGAACGGCGACGATTGGCTCCCGTTGGCCGCTCTGGTGGAAGAAAGATACACAGAAGAGGACTACGCGGAGCCGGGTACGCTCACCTTCACTGCCACGATTACGAACGAAAAGCCGGTCTTCTTCAGCTACGGCTGGTGTGCGGCGGATGAACAAACCTTGATGCAGAATTTCGAACATATCACAGTGCGTCTCTTGATCAATGACGACGAAGTCCCGGGTGACGCGGCACATGGAATTACGTACAGCTCACCGGATGGGTGGGCATGTCTTGAGGTAGGCACCCTGCTCTCGGATTGGTCGGCAGGTGAATATGAGTTGAAGACGGCGGTGACTTTTGACGAGCAGATCAATGATGGGCGCGATGACTTCGATGCAGGCGAGTATATCTATATCTACGATGTGAACGTGGAGGAATAAGCCGACGGAAGGATTCTGTGTAGAGAGTTAATCCATCAATCTAAATCGAAGCAACGCCCAAACCGCCTCGAACGCGTCCCTTAAGCCTATTTTCTTCCCTTCGGAGTAATCGCGGGGATTGAAAGAGATCGGTACTTCGTATATGCGATACTTGCGTTTCAAGACTTTAGCTGTGAACTCCGGCTCGAAGTTGAAGCGCTGGGAACGAATCTTCATATCCTTGATCACCTGCCGCCGAAAGACTTTGTAACCGGTTTCCATGTCCGTCAGGATGGAATCGTAAAGAATGTTTGTCATGAGTGTCAGCAATTGATTTGCTACCTGATGCCAGAACATTGCCACCCGATGCGGTCCTCCCAGAAAGCGCGAACCGTACACCACATCCGCTCGTCCCTCTCGGATGGGTTGGAGCAAGGCGGGATAATCGCGTGGATCGTATTCCAGATCCGCGTCCTGGATAAGAAGGATGTCTCCCTTCGCGGCTTTCATCCCAGTTGCTACTGCTGCACCCTTGCCCCTATTCTTCTCGTGAAAGATGACGCGCACCTTTCCCTTTCCGTTCAATTTCTCAACCAATTCTCTCGTCCCATCCGACGACAAATCATCCACGATCACGATCTCTTTTGCCAGTCGGGTCGCTTTCACAAGCTTCACAATCTCGCGGATGTTGTTGACTTCGTTATATACCGGGATGATGACCGAAAGTTTCATGGCGGGGATTATATACGATTGCACCTTGCAAGCTGGTAAGCCGGGTGATTTCAATGCAGATGTAATCTTGATGTGTCAGCCACAATTCCATTCAGCAGTATAATTCGGGGCGTGCGGATGAATTATTCTTCGAACTATTCCTTTTGTGAGGTGTCATGACGAATCCTCTTGGAAAATCAGCCTTGGGAACGGGATTGTTTTCCCCGCCGCCGGTCAACTCCATTGAAGATACCGGTCTCCCAGCTCTTTGGTTGCAAGACCTTACCCTCAAAATTCTGTATTCGTTGGGTTACCTTAGCGGTTTCAAGGTTGCTGAGATGATCGCCTTGCCCTTTGCGGGCGTAACCGACAATATCCTTGAATCGCTGAAGCGCGAGAAGTTGATCGAAGTTAAATCTTCACAGGGCGGATTGGGTGAGGGGGCATATACCTACGGAATTACGCAAGCCGGTGTGGCGAGGGCGCGGGAAGCGATGGAGCGCAATCAGTATGCTGGACCCGCGCCTGTCCCGTTCGAGGTATACAACGAAGCCATCCGCCGTCAACGCGGTGGGCGGGTAACCGTCACTACACGTACGATGCGCCAAATCCTTTCGCAGTTGGTGATTTCAGAAAAGACATTTCAGAAGCTGGGTCCGGCGTTGAATTCCGGCACATCGATCTTCATGTATGGACCGCCCGGCAATGGGAAGACGAGTGTAGCGCGCGCCTTTGGCAATCTCGCTTTGAGTCAGACTCTGCATATTCCCTATGCTCTTTATTTGGATGGTCAGGTCATCAAGGTTTACGACCAGGTGAGTCACCGCCTCGTACCAGAAGGGGAGGGTGGTTCGCCCTCGGGGTCGGGAAGTACGACGGGCAACCTTCGTACCAGCCAACGACGCGACCCGCGCTGGGTGAAGATTCGCCGACCCTTTGTAGTGGTTGGAGGCGAACTAACGCTCGAAGGTTTGGATCTGGTGTACGACGACACTCACAAATTCTATGAGGCGCCGTTCCAGGTGAAAGCCAACGGCGGAATCCTGTTGATTGACGACTTTGGGCGACAGCAAGTCCGCCCGCGCGACTTGCTTAACCGATGGATCGTCCCACTAGAAAACCGCGTGGATTATCTGACGCTTCATACCGGGCTAAAGATTGAAGTTCCGTTCGATGTGTTGATCGTGTTTTCGACCAACCTGCCACCGAAAGACCTTGTGGACGAAGCCTTTCTGCGCCGCCTGCGGCACAAGATTGAGATTGGCGATCCCTCCTATGAAGAATACCGCGAAATTTTCAAACGCGTTGCCGCGGACAAGAAAGTCGAATATAGCGATCAGGGGCTGGCTTATCTGCTTCAAGATTGGTACATCAAACGCAATCGTAAACTGCGCGCATCACATCCGCGCGATTTGTGCGATCAGATCATTGACATTTCGAGTTACCTCGGAACACTTCCGGCGATGACCCGCGACATGCTTGACCGCGCTGCCAGCGCTTATTTTGTCGACCTTTAGCTAGACTCCTCCCCACGTTGATTACGGATTACGCTTCGTAGTATCATGTGCGTAATCCGTAAATTATTTATTATGCTTGAATCACTCCCTCAACCTGTCATTTTTGCTCATCGCGGCGCCTCGGCGTACGCGCCTGAAAATACGCTTGCCGCGTTCGCCCTTGCCATCGAGCAGGGCGCGGATGCCATCGAATTGGATGTCAAACTCACGGTAGATGGACACGTGGTTGCCTTCCACGACCTGACAGTGGAACGCACCACTGGTGTAGAAGGAAGGTTGCAGGACCTGTCTCTTGCCAAGCTCCGTTCGCTGGATGCAGGAAGTTTTTTCTCGCCGAAATTTCACGGCGAAAAAATACCCTTGCTCGAAGAGGTGTTCGAATCCTTTGGAAGGCAGACCTTCATCAACGTGGAATTGTCGAATCATTATACGCCCGACGATAATCTCGTTGAAACAGTTTGCATGGTGGTGAAGAAATTCAATTTGCAAAAACGAATCCTATTTTCCTCCTTTCATCCGCGGAGCCTGGCGAAAGCGCGCGGGTTGCTTCCTGATGTGCCTCGCGGGTTGCTTGCCAATGACGGTTATCGAGCCATGTGGGTGCGCTCGTTTGTCTTTTATTTTGGAGATTTTCAGGCATTGCATCCTCACCTCTGGACAACTTCGCCGCAACAAGTGAAGCGTGTGCACCGACTTGGGAGGCGTGTGCATGTATTCACAGTTAACGAAGAATCGCACCTTCGCAAGTTTTTCCGCTGGGGCGTGAACGGGGTCTTCACTGACGATCCTCCACTTGCACTTCGTGTCCGCGGGGAAACAAAATGAAAGTGTTGACCGGGCATCCACATCGGAATCAAACTCGGCGGGGAGTGAATCGAAGTTTCATCGTCAAGAGATTTGTCCACTGGCTTGCGTTGTTGATATTTACCGCATCGTTATTCGGGCCTCTGCCTGCCGCGCGCGCGCAGACTCAAACTCCGCTCGCTAGTGCACAAGCCGTGCTGGACCGGATGACGCCCGAAGAACGCATAGGGCAGTTATTTCTTGTCACCTTTCGCGGGACGAACACTGGTACCGAATCGCAAATTTATGATTTGATCGTCAACCGTCATGTGGGAGGAGTTGTTTTACGTGCAGAGAATGATAATTTTGTCGATGCACCCTTGACGATCTCTGCCGCGCGTCAGCTGATTACAGATCTTCAGACCATCGAATCGGGACCCACAGACTTGGATGCACCGTTGGAGATTCCAAACACCCACGTGCCGCTGTTCATTGGCATCTCACAAAATGGTGACGGCGCGCCGTATGATCAGATTCTAAACGGGCTGACTCCGTTGCCATCCGAAATGGCGATCGGTGCAACGTGGAATCAAGTTCTTGCGGAACAAGTCGGTAATGTTCTCGGAAATGAATTATCGGCTCTGGGTTTCAACTTGTATTTCGGTCCATCGCTCGATGTTGTTGAATCCCCAAATCCCTCCGCGGGAAGCGATCTTGGCACGCGTGTATTCGGCGGTGATCCGTTTTGGGTGGGAGAACTTGGGCGCTCGTTTATCGCCGGCATTCACAATGGGAGCAAGGAAAAACTGCTGGTGGTCGCCAAGCATTTTCCAGGGCGCGGCAGTTCAGATCGCCTGCCCGAGGAAGAGGTTGCCACAGTTCGCAAATCGTTGGAGCAATTGAAACAGGTTGAGTTAGCTCCTTTTTTCGCAGTCACCAACGGTGGCGATGTTGTGGGATTGGTAGATGGTCTGCTCGTGTCACACATCCGCTATCAAGGCTTTCAAGGAAATATTCGCGCAACGACTCGCCCGGTCAGTTTTGATGCTTCCGCGCTTTCAACAATACTTGCCCTGCCGGAATTCGCGACTTGGCGTGAAAATGGAGGGTTGATCGTCAGCGACGCGCTCGGGAGCAACGCGGTGCGCGAATTCTATTCGCAGGGCGGTGAAAATTTTTCCGTCCGTTCGGTAGCGCGCGATGCATTTCAGGCTGGTAATGACCTGCTGTATTTGGGGAACATCTCTTCTCGCAGTGAAGACAATGATACGTACACTGCCACGCTGGAGATATTGGATTTTTTTACACAGGAATATCGCAATGATCGCGCCTTTGCAGAACGGGTGGATGCCGCTGTGTTGAACATTCTGGCGCAAAAGCTGCGAATGTACGATACCTTTACCCTTTCGAACGTACTGCCTTCAGAAGGATCCTTAGACGCAGTAGGTGTTTCGCAACAGGTGATGTTCGATGTCGCGAGCAGGTCTGCAACGCTTGTCAGCCCGGATGCGCAAGAACTGAGCGCGCTTCTGCCCGCGCCGCCAAATCTCAGCGATCGAATTGTTTTTCTGACAGATACATCTACGTATCAACAGTGTAGCACGTGCGTGATCCGCGAGACGCTGGTGGTCGATTCGCTCCAAAAGAGCGTTGACCGGCTTTACGGACAGCAAGCAAGCGGCCAGGTCTTTTCCAGTCGTTTGAGTTCCTTCCCGTTACGTGAGATCGAGTTGATGTTGGAGGGCGAGAGTGAAACGAACATCGAAAGTGCTCTCGAGCGAGCGACATGGGTAGTTATTTCCCTTGCGGATGTGAGTGACGGACAACTTTCTCTGCTTCGAAGATTCTTCTCAGAGCGACCCAATCTAGTTCGCAATAAAAACGTGATTCTGTTTTCGTTCACCGCGCCTTACTATCTTGATGCGACTGATATCTCCAAACTCACCGCATATTACGCTTTATACAGCCGCCAGCCCTCGTTTGTAGAGGTCGCCGCGCGGTTGCTGTTCCAGCAGGTGACGGTTCAAGGAGCGTCGCCAGTGTCGATGCCGTCCGTTGGGTATGAGTTGATTGTCGCGACGTCGCCGAACGAAAGTCAGATTATCCCTCTTGCGCTGGAAGGATTGGATGCGCCGGCCACACCCGCCCCGGAAGACATTACCGCTGAACCAACTGCGATTCCCTCGTATCAGATCGGAGATTCGATCAGTGTCCTCGCCGGTCCTATTCTGGATCAGAACAATCACATCGTGCCAGACGGGACGATTGCCCAATTTACCATGAATACCCGAGATGAGAGCGGAGGCATCCTTCAACAGTTCGATGCGCCAACGGTCGGCGGTGTGGCGCGTGCCTCATTCGTCATTGATAAGCCGGGCAACGTCGAAATCCGCGTTGTAAGTGAGCCTGCCTTGATCTCGCAGGTTCTGCAATTCGATGCATCTGATGCCGGCGTCGCAGTCACGGTAGTGGTGCCCTCGGTCAGCACAACACCTCAACCAGTCTTGCCTACACCAACGATAATGCCCGTAAATGACCTGCTCACTTCGGAAGGGTATCCACGCCTGGGTGCGTGGATGCTTGCCTTGCTTGCACTTTCAGGCGGCGCGGTTCTGGTGTTTTGGGCGGTGGGCAAATTGAGTACTGCGCGTTGGGCATTACGCTTCGCCTTGTGTGCGATTATCGGCGGGCTCGGGACATACAATTACCTTGTGCTCGGCTTCCCCGGCGCGGCGAACTGGATCGCCTCTGGTGTCGGCGCGTTTGGAATACTTGTGTTGATATTCAGCGGGCAGGTCCTAGGGATTGCCGTTGCGTGGACTTGGATGAGATGGCTTAGCGGGCGAGAGTAGCCAGTAAACTGACGAGTAATAAGACTGCGGCGCTCCATGCGAGCGTCGTTTCTGCCGGGCTAGTGAGATAATCGAACGCCGACTCGGGTCGGGCGCGGCGGGCAGGAAGCGGCAAGGTGGGTGATTCACTATACCCCAACAAAGTTTTCCGAAATTCATCAATCGTCTGCGGTCGTTCGTCAGGGTGAAGGGACATTGCCCACAAGATGGCGCGTTCCGTGCGTTGTGAAACGGCAGAATTAATTTCCCGAATCGAAATCAGGCTCTCTGGCGACAGGAAGCGCTTGCGCGCATCCGCCGGGGATTCGTTGGTGAGCAGGTGGTATAACGTCGCGCCAAAGGCGTAAATATCCGAGCGGACATCGGTATGCACGTCGCTCCCACCGTATTGTTCGAGGGGCGTGTATAACGCAGTACCCTGTCCTTGAATGATGGTAATTGTTACTTCCTCGGGCGCGAGAATTTTCACAAGGCCGAAGTCCACCAATTTGATCAGACCGTAGGGCATGAGTTTTAGGTTGCTGGGCTTGAGGTCGCGATGAACAATGGGTGGTTGCTGTCCGTGCAGGTATGCAACCGCGCTGGCGATCTGGTCAGCCCACGCCAGCACTTCTTTCTCTGGCAGATATGTGCGCTTGCGTTTGGCTTCCATCATCATGTGCCGCAGGTCACTGCCGGGCACATAATCCATCACGAGGTAGTCGCGGGGACCGCTCGAGAAGAAGTCGGAAACTTTTGGAAGGTTGGGATGATCGAGACGCGCAAGCACAGTGGCCTCGCGTAGGAACTGTTCGCGGGCTTCTGCACGGATTTTCTCCGGAAGGGCGCGGTCGTATTCAACTTCCTTCAACGCGCATTCGCGCCCTTTTAGGCGTATATCGTCGGCGAGGTAAATCGAGCCCATGCCGCCCTGTCCGATCCGTTCACGGATGCGGTAGCGGCTGCGCAAGACCTCCCCGCTCTTGAGGGGTGGGAGCACTCTTCACCTATTGATGCGTTTTCAATGTGTTTGTGCAAAATCATTTCGGCGTGAGTTCTGCACAGAAACGCGTGTTTATGCTATATTACAAGCCGTTCATCCGCACCACAGGGAAAACTTCACTGGGCCGGACGCGTATTATAAACTTGTTTCGATGACCTTGTCATCCTTTTGAGTAAGATTTCCATGACCAAAACCAATCAGGAATATCCGTTGTTGATCGCTGAGGAAGGACCCCTCAAAGGTCAGCGCTGGCAGTTGAACGAAACTGTCGTGCTCGGGCGCGAATCAACATGCGATGTCGTTGTAAGCGACCGCCAGATCTCGCGATTTCACGCGCGTCTCACGCCTACGCCTGAGGGCATTATGCTGGAGGACCTGGGGAGCAAGAACGGTACATATCACAACGGCGTGATGCTCACCGCGCCCGTTGTCTTACAAGACGGTGACCAGATTGCGGTGGGTATTGCGCAACAATTCCAATTTCTCACCTCCGATGCAACCATGCCGTTGCTGGATGGCGGCAAACCCGGCCGGCTAATGATGGATCAAAAATCCCGCCGCGTGTGGGTGCGCCAGCAGGAGCTCGACCCGCCGCTCTCTGCACAGCAGTTCAAATTGCTTTGGTTGTTGTACGACCATCAGGGACAGGTGGTCAGCCGGCCCGACCTCGTCACCGCGGTGTGGGGAGACGATCAATCTGTGGGTGTGTCTGATCAGGCGTTGGATGCGCTAATTCGCCGCCTGCGCGATCGGCTTGCCGCGCTCGATCCCACGCACCAATTCATCGATACAGTGCGGGGTCATGGGATTCGTTTGGATAATCCGCCACTGTAATGCGACCAGAAGAATCGAATCAATTCCTGTGAATCACACTCACAGGAATTTTTAATTAGGCTTCCTTGTCAGATGCCATAGAATCGAGTACATTAACTGCCAGCACGTACGTTCTAATTTGCTCAGGAGAGACTCATGGCCGACTCGGGTTTTTACCTTGGACACGCATACGACCCAAAGAAGCAGACAGTTTTAAAGAACAATGTGATGTATGACCCGGCCGATCTAACGACTCACGCTGTGGTCACGGGTATGACGGGTTCAGGCAAGACCGGTTTGTGTATTGCGCTTCTCGAAGAAGCTGCGTTGAAGGGAATCCCCGCGATCATCATTGACCCTAAAGGTGACTTGACGAATCTCGTCCTGCACTTTCCCGACCTGGCTCCGCAGGACTTTCAACCGTGGATTGATGCTGATCTCGCGCGCCGTTCTGGAAAGACATCCGAGGAAATCGCACTGGATGCTTCCACTGCATGGCGCAACGGGTTGAAGGAATGGGGCATTTCGCAAGATAAAGTTTTATCACTAAAGAATTCTGTACAATATGCAATATTTACACCAGGTTCTGATTCGGGAATCCCTGTGAGCGTGTTGTCGTCGCTCGCTGCCCCTGAAATTTCCTGGCAGGACAATCGCGAAATCTTGCGAGAACGCATTGCCAGCACTGTCACCGCATTGCTGGGACTCGTCGGGTTTGAAGAGATTGATCCAATTCGTTCGCGCGAACATATTTTGCTCTCCAACATTTTCGAGAGTGCGTGGAGTCAGGGTAAAGATGTAAACCTTACAGAACTTATTCTGCAGACACAAACTCCGCCGTTCGATAAGCTTGGCGCGTTTCCCGTGGATACGTTCTTTCCAGCCAAAGACCGCATGGAACTCGCGATGGTCTTGAACAACATCCTTGCCGCGCCTGCATTTGAGACATGGCGCGAGGGTCAGCCGTTGGATGTAAATTCTCTGCTGTACACCGAAGAAGGCCAGCCGCGGCACAGCATATTCTATCTCGCACATTTGTCTGATGCCGAGCGCATGTTCTTCGTCACCTTGTTGTTTTCTGCCATTGAAACGTGGATGCGTACCCAGAGCGGAGCAACCTCCCTCCGTGCGCTACTGTACATGGACGAAATTTTCGGCTACCTGCCTCCGCAACGCAATCCTCCTTCCAAACAACCGTTGCTCCGCATGTTGAAACAGGCACGCGCCTTTGGCTTGGGCCTTTTGCTTGCTACGCAAAATCCTGTGGACGTGGATTACAAGGGTCTTTCGAACGCCGGTACGTGGTTTATTGGCAAACTGCAAACTGAGCAGGACAAAAATCGCCTCCTCGACGGGCTCGAAAGCGCGGCGGGTGGTGTTTCACGTAATGTTTTTGATAAATTGATCTCTTCGATAGGCAAGCGTGTATTCATATTGCACAATGTACACTCCAAAGCGCCGGAATTGTTTCAAACTCGTTGGGTGATGAATTTCCTTGCCGGTCCAATCACACGGACGCAAGTTCCAGCGCTGAATCAGTTAGCCAACGCGACTCTGACGCGTCCATCCGCATCCAAACCTGATTCGCCCTCATTACGCCCCGCCGCCTCGCAGCCGAAGCAATCTCTGGCACCCAGTCCCAAATCGCCCAATTCTACTTTTTCGTCCACAAAGCCCTCCATCCCAACGGGCATCCGCGAATTCTTTCTCCCGCAAAATTATTCGCTTCCAGAGGCCTTCAAAGCCGCGAATCAGACCGCGCCTTCCGAAGCGATGATCGAAGGTGTAGTATATAAACCCGCCTTGCTCGCGTCCGCGCAGGTACGGATTTTGGACCGTAAGTTCGGTGTGGACAGCGAAGTGACACGCGCGGCGGTTGTAGGAACTCTTGAAAAACGCGGCGCGGTGCGCTGGGAGGATCATGTCGAAAACGGTAAGTCGCTCGATGATGTCGAAACTTCCCCCGCGCCATCCGCCAAATTCAGTACCATCGACGCGCCGTTGAACGACTCGAAATTGATGACTGCCCTGCAGAGAGACTTCACCGATTGGGTGTACCGTAACTCATCGGTTACGGCGCGGGCGAATCAGGCGCTAAAGGTGTTTGCCGGTCCTGACGTCACGCAAGCCGAATTCATGAAAGCCTGCGCCGATGCCGCGCGTGATGCACGCGATGCCGAAATTGCCAAAAAGACCGCCAGTTTGGATCGCCAACTCAAGACTCTCGAAGATAGATTGATACGGGAAGAACGCGAACTGCGCGAAGATGAGGCTGAACTTGCAAATCGAAAAGTGGAAGAGGCAGGTACGCACCTTGAGAATCTTACCGGCCTCTTTGGCGGGAGGCGAAAGGCGTCCCGGCTGTCGTCGTCGCTCACCAAACGCCGTATGACCGAACAGGCAAAAGCGGATGTCGAAGAATCGGTTGACGCGATTTCAGAATTCAAGAATCAGATTGCGGATTTGGAGAAACGCCGCGAAGAGGTTCTTGCCGAGATCAACGAGCGCTGGGGCAAGGTTGCCAGCGACACGACTGAAATCACGGTTGCCCCCAAGAAAACGGACGTGTATGTAAATGTCTTTGGCGTTGGCTGGGTGCCGTATTACATTGTGAAGACGGATAGCAACTCGCTCGAACTTCCCGCATTTGGCACAGAATGATGTGGGTGAAAAGATCACGGAACAAAAATCGAATTTATTTCGTTTCTATCCAAGGTTTCGCTAAGAATAGACATTTAGAATGACATCCATTTCCCACCCGTATCAAAAGTTACCGGTCTTTCCACAGTTCGTTGCCGCTTTGGCAAGCGGCGCGACGCTGTTCCTCGGCATTCTCCTCGCATGGACGCTGGGATTTCAACTCGTTTATGCCGGGCGGATCTTTCCCGGCGTTTCGGTGGCTGGAGTTGACCTCTCGGGGTTGACGCGTGACGAAGCCGCGGTGAAGTTGAGCCAAACCTTATCATATCCACTGACGGGGAAGATTCTCTTCCGCGATGGTGAAAAAGTTTGGGTGGCAAGTCCTGCGGAGTTGGGCATGGTGTTCGATCCCTCATCCAGTGCAGCGACAGCCTACCAGTTGGGAAGAAGCGGCGGTCTGTTCGAGGCGCTGTCGGATCAAACCCGCGCGCTTGGCGGTGGCGCCAAGGTCCCGCCGGTAATCCTATTTGACCAGCGCGTCGCGTTCCAATATCTGAGTCAAGTTTCTGCACAAATCAACCAACCGGTGACCGAAGCCAGCCTGCACCTCGAAGGTGCAAATGTTGCAGCGAGCCCCGGTCAAGTTGGGCGTGAACTGAAAATAGACGCGACGCTCATTTACCTCGGCGCGCAACTGCAAACCTTTGCCGATGGCGAAGTGTCGCTCGTTATTCAGGAAATCCAGCCGCAGATTCTCGATGTGAGCGCACAAGCGGATACCGCCCGGCAAGTGTTGAGCCAGCCGCTGACGCTGACAATTCAGAACTCCACTGATGCCGATCCGGGTCCATACGTGTACGATGTTCCGGTGCTCGCGAACCTGCTTGGAGTTCAGCGTGTCCAAAATGGAAATCAAACGGATGTGCGCGTGGTCCTCAACTCGGACGGTCTCCGCAGTCTGCTTGCTCCAGTTAAAGCCGAAGTGGATCGTCCGGCGTCCAACGCGAAATTCATCTTCAATGATGAAACTCTGCAATTGGATTTGATGGAGGATTCAAAAGTGGGTCGCGTCGTAGATCTGGATGCAAGCATTGCTGCCATTAACGACGCCTTGCTCCGCGGCGAACACTCTGTTTCGCTAATCATCGTGGAGGACCAGCCTGAAATTCCCGGCACAGCGACTGGCCAAGAACTTGGCATCACTGAATTGATCGCCTCCGAAGTATCCTATTTCTACGGTTCAAGCGAAGAACGCATTCAAAATATCCAAGCCGCGGCAGCGCGTTTTCACGGCATCATGGTCGCGCCGGGGGAAACTTTCTCGATGGGCGAAGCGATGGGTGATGTGAGTCTCGAAAATGGTTTTGCCGAAGCGCTCATCATTTACGGCGGCAGGACAATCAAGGGCGTGGGCGGCGGTGTGTGTCAGGTCAGTACCACGTTGTTCCGCGCTGTTTTTAATGCAGGTTTCCCGGTCGTGGAAAGATACTCGCATGCCTACCGCGTTTCCTACTATGAAATGACAGCGAGCGGCGCGGTGGATACGCAACTTGCCGGGTTGGACGCGACCGTTTACTTCCCGCTGGTGGACTTCAAATTCACCAACGATTCGCCGTATTGGATATTGATGGAGACCTACGTAAGTGTTTCGGGTCGTTCATTGACGTGGAAGTTTTATTCCACCTCCGATGGGCGCAACGTAACGTGGGACACAACAGGTCCTGTCAATGTTGTTCCTGCTCCGCCTCCACTATATGAAGAGAATGCCGAACTTAAGAAGAACGAGATGAAACAAGTGGACTATGCCGCCAACGGCGCGAATGTGACCGTTACGCGCACCGTATATAAGAATGGCGCAGTTCTGTTCCAGGATCAATTCGCCACGCACTATGAACCGTGGCAAGCCATCTGCCAGTATGGACCAGATTCGCGAAACCCGGAGAGACTCGCCGCGGAAAAGAACCTGTGTCGTTCCCCGTCCACCTGACGGTGGTACAATTTGCCGCTGTTCAGAAACGAGGTTCCATGGTTGATGCTGTTTTGAAGGAAATTTTGCGTTGCCCGAATTGTGTTCGCACGACAGGCGGTGAACTTACGCTCTATCGCGACACCTGGTTTATCTGCAAAGACTGTCATCGCAAATATCCCATTGTGGATGAAATCCCTGTCATGTTGATCGAAGAAGGCGATAAGTGGATTGGCACACCGGACACCGCATTGCCCATTCCGCCGCCCGCAAAATAGAGTGGACAAATTACAGACTTTGTTAGCTGACCTCACGAGCAGCGACGAAGCCCGCGCCGAGCAAGCCATTCCCGCACTGATCGAATTGGAAGCTGAAGCGCTCCCCGCGTTGATGGACTTGACTCGATCACTTGATGCAGACTCCCGTTGGTGGGCATTACGCGTGCTTGCCCAATTGCCTCACGTGCAGACAGGTTGGCTGATTCCGTTTCTCGCCGACCCTGCGCCCGAAGTGCGACAGTGTGCCGCGCTTGGGTTGATCGAAAACCCCGATGAAACTGCGGTTCAATCTCTCATCCACGCGTTAAGTGACAACGATACAATGGTTTGCAGTTTGGCGGGGAGGGCGTTAATCGGAATTGGAAAGCCCGCTGTCCCATCCCTGATCGAAGCGGTGAAACACGACTCGCAGTCTGTTAGAATTCATGCTTTGCGCGCCCTTGCCGAGATCCGTGATCACCGCGCGATCCCGGTGCTGATGCAGGTTATCGAAGAAGACTCGGCATTTCTCGGGCACTGGGCAAAAGAAGGCTTGGAACGTCTCGGTTTGGATATGGTATTCCTGAAACCGGTTTAGTGAAATGAACTATCTAAAGAAGATAAAAATTGAACGCCCGTCGCTTCGGGCAACACTATTTTGGTTTGTAATGGCGATTGTAGCAATCGGCGCACTTGTCTTTGTGCGTGGCCTTGTCACGTGTTGGGTGATCACTCCGTTGCCCGGCTCGCCACCGTCCAGTTGCGGCACGGTAGCTTCAGGCTTGGATGGTCCAAGCATCACGAACAGCGAAGGCACATCTATTCCGGGACCCGAAAACCTGCCTCCTCCGGTTGTGGTTCCGGAAAGCGACCTGCCTCCCGCATGGGACGGAGCCAGCCGCGTCACCGTCCTCATCATCGGCTTGGATGCGCGCGATGAGAACGAGACCGCGCCTCGTTCCGATACCATGATACTTTTGACGATTGATCCGCTAACGAAGACTGCCGGAATGTTGTCTATTCCGCGCGATATGTGGGTTAATATTCCGGGCTTCGGGTATAGCCGCATCAACACAGCCTACTCCTCTGGCGAAGGAAACAGGCTTCCCGGCGGCGGACCTGAATTGGCACGCAAAACGGTGGAGCAATTCATCGGGGTCCCGGTTCAATACTACGCCCAAATTGATTTCAACACATTCGTCCAATTTATTGACCGCATCGGGAAGATCGATATTTACAACGACGAGGAATTGCGTCTTGACCCCGTCGGTGGCGGCACTGACAAGATTAAGCTCACTTGTTGCGGCATACGCACCTTGAACGGTACGACGGCGCTCGCTTATGCGCGCTATCGCAAAGGCGATGAAGGCGATTTTGGCCGTGCCCGCCGGCAACAAAAAGTGATTCTCGCCATCCGCAATAAAGTTCTTGACCCTGCGAATTTCCCCACGTTGATTTCGCAGGCAGACGACTTCTACAACGAATTTTCGTCAGGTATTCGTACGAACATGCCGCTGGATACGGCGATCCAACTTGCCGTGCTGGCAAGGGATATTCCGATCACCAGTATCGAACAAGGCGTGATTGATACCAGCATGGTCGCGTTCGATAACGTCGTGCTGGGCGGGCAGGATGCGAGCGTGATGAAGCCCTTGCCGGACAAAATCCGCGTTCTGCGCGATGAAATCTTCACTTCGGCAGGCGCGATCAGTCCGCTCGCCGCAGGTGGTGACCTCACCGCACTGATGCAGGCAGACGCGGCTCGTGTGCGGTTGTTGAACGGCACATTCTCGCCTAACCTTGAAGTGAACACTGGGAATTACTTCATCGCACAAGGCATGGCGGTTACAGAAGTCGGCAAGGCAGATCGTGCGTATGATCGCACGGTGGTCGTTTTGTACTCGCCCAAATTGTATACATTGAAGTTTTTGCAATCGGTCTTTGGGATAACTTCGAGCACGCAGATACTGATCAGCCCCGACCCGGCGGCCACGGTAGATTTGGAAGTCAGGCTTGGCAATGACTGGGCGAATAATAACCCAATACCTTGATAAACAAAAATCCCTCTCGTTCGAGAGGGATTTTTGTTACGGTTGCTGGAACATAAGTTTGAAACCGCCGATAAATGAATCTCCATCAGACGATTCGCATGCTGGCGCAATCAGGCTGGCGGCGATATCACTGCCCTGTGCCAATTGAACGGTGTAGGCGATGTTCGGAGTCATAATGAAATCTGCATAGCCATTGCCAAGCTCGGGTTTCAAGCCGGTGAAGAATTGATCCTCGCCGCCATCCCACGTGATACGGATTTCAACTCCGGGAACTTGTCTGCGGTTTGAATTCAACACGAGTACTTGCACCAAGCCATCTGGCAGGTTTGAATCGCAAATCGATTCCTGTCCGGTCAAAGCAAACGGTGCGCCTTGAGTGGGAAGCGGAGTTCGCGTAGGGCGCGGCGTGGGATCAATAATTACCACTTGTGTCGGAAATATTTCTGGTGTGGATGTGAGCAAATTTTGCAATGTGGATGTTGGAGCCGCATCGCTCCCAGTGGAAATTGGCTCGGCCGTGAACGGCGGATTCGCTGTTGGAGAAACCGGCTGGACGAGTGCGCTTCCGTGGTCTAGCGCGGAAACGAGCGCCGCAATCTGGTCTGCTTGCCTGACTTCACCGCTGGCAAGCAGACGCTGTGCCTGCGCATTTAAGGCTTCAGTGGGATCTAAGTCGCCGAGCAATGCTAGACGGGCGCGGGCGCGTTCGAGGTTGCCTGTGCCGGCAAATGCCGCGGCAATTGCCGAGCGATATTGATCTTTGAAATCGGCGCGCAGTGCAACGGGGGCTGAGTCCACGACGCGCACAGGGGAGATCACCCATGAATAGAAGAGGCCAAACCCAAGTCCGGCGAGAAACGCCAGTAAGGCTTCCCAGGGAATGCGCCTCATGGGAGTCCGCTCCATGTTTGCAAGGCGGTGACGAGTTCTTGAATCAGCGCGATATCCGATGAGTCGAAGCCATTCGCGCGCGCGAAATCCAATCCCTGTGATGCAATGGAGATGGGCGACTGTGAGCCAAATACGGCAAGCTGCCGTGCCGCAATCCCCGGATCTGGGTTGGCGCGATATGCCTCAGCCACCATGAGCACGTAATCTGCCTTGTAGTCGGCGCGCAACGTGTCTGGGGTGAGATCAAAGAAATCAACCGGGTCTATGACCCATCCATACGCGAGACCCAGCGCAACACCAGCAATTAAGCCAACTGCAATGTATAACCAGCGATTGGATTTCATAGAGATATCCGGGCAGGTGATCGGCGGCACCCAGAGACACTTCCTTACCGTTGCTGTCTTTCGACCCTGGCGGGGTTCGGCAGGCTCTGCCGCGCCGGGCCTGCCCGGACGTGCGAAGCATACTCGAAGTGAGGAGGGAAGTCAATTATCGAGGTTTATGCGGTGATTTGAGAGGGTCGCTTACGCGCGCAGGCTTTAGGCGAGGTGTAAATCGTGAGGACTTAAGTTTGCCAGCCGTCCGCGGATTTAATATCACTTTCGTGGATGCGCGTTCCACCCAAGCCAGTAAGACCCCAGATCGTCCATCAGTTTTTTGAACTCTTCAAATCCCACAGGTTTCACCAAATAACTGTTGGCGTGGTTGTAATATGCCCGGGTAACATCTTTCTCCGCCTCGGAGGTAGTGAGGATAATCACAGGAATGGATTTCAACTTGTCATCTTCCTTGATGGCTCGCAAGACGTCTATGCCATCTACGCGGGGAAGGCGCAAGTCAAGGAGGATGATGTGCGGCTGTGGTGAAGTCGCCGTATCGGAAAACTCACCGCGGTGGAAGAGATATTCCAAGGCAGATTGCCCGTCCAGAAAATGACGGACGTGGTTGGCGATCCGGTGCTCTTCTAAAGTGCGGATGACCAATTCTGCATGATCCACGTTGTCTTCGACCAGCATCACAAGGATGGGTTCGTTGTTCATCGCGATTTCCTGTTCTTGTCGCGGCGAATTCTAACCCGAAACAGCGGACTTATGTCTCTCAATATGAGCAGTGTTTCCTCTTGTTTGAACTGGTGCCTGATAAGTTCCCTCAACTGCAAAATTGGTCGTCTGAATTCTCATGATATAATTTCGCCCATTAGCACGGCATTTTCAACCCGGAGGATGTGTCATGGAAATTACGCATCAGGAATTCAAGCACTGCGAATTGATCAAAATCAAGGGTCGGGTAGACAGCGCCACCGCCCCTCAACTTGTCCAAACGCTTGAAGCCGCCAACGAACACGGCAAACACAAACTGGTGTTGGATATGAGCGAATTGGAGTATATGTCCAGTGCCGGCTTCCGTGCTTTGCTCGCCGCCCAACGTAATTCGAAAAAGTACAATCGCGGCGAGGTGGTGCTCGCCTCCGTGCCGGAACGTATCCGTGAGGCGCTGGAACTAGCTGGGTTTACCGAACTTTTCAAGACGTTCGACGATCCACTTCATGCAGTAGGTTATTTTTAGGGCGAGTTGAAGGGTTGGAGTCCACAAGCCATGCAAACGACAAGGCCGCTTTCGGCTGTATTTGGCTGAGGCGGCTTTTAATTTTTCCCTAGATGCAGACCGTACATTTTCCGGCGAAGTTTGAATTCCTCGACGAAATTCGCGAATTTGTGGGGACGATCGCGCGTGAGAATGGCTTTGGTGACAAGGATGTCTACAATATCCAACTTGCCACCGATGAAGCCGCATCGAATATCATCGAGCATGCATACGAAGGGGTGACGGACGGCGTGCTTGACCTGACCTGCGGTATGCAGGCAGAGGGTTTGGTGATCGTTCTGGTGGATCATGGCTTGCCGTTCGATCCCGGCGAAGTGCCTGTTCCAGATATACAAGCCGACCTGGCTGATCGAAAAATCGGGGGTTTGGGCATCTTCCTTATGCGCAAGTTGATGGATGAAGTGCATTACCACTCCAACCCGGATAAAAGCAACGTTCTCACGATGATCAAACGAAAGGGTTAGACGCATGAAAGCGGCGTCATCGTCCGACTGGCGCGAACTTGCGAAGTTAGGCGAACAACTCATCAGTACTACATCATTATCGGCGCAACGCGACCAGATCGTGGCTGTGGTTTCGCGCCTGCTCCGAGGGGATGTGGAATTGTGGTTGGATGAAAAGCTCTTCCGTTTGCCTCACGCCGATGAAGAGACTGCCTTCCCGGCGTACCCCGATTCGCAAGCCATCACGCGCGCCTTGAAATCGCGAGGATTGATCACCAATTACGAAAAAGGAAAGAGAAGGAACGCGTCCCGCGAGACATGGGCAGCGATTCCACTTAAGAATCGTGATACAACGCTGGGCGCGATTCAGGTCGTCCGATCGCGTGGTCCCGTGTTCAAGAGGGAAGAGTTCGATCTGCTCGTAGGGCTTGCTGGCGTGATCGGGGTGAGTCTGGTGGCTTCGCATCGCGTCGCTGTGGAAGGATTCAGACTCGACCAGCTCAATCTGGTTAGCGAAGTAAGCGCGCAAATCGCCAACGTGTTGGATCTGAACGAATTGGCGGAGCGCGTGACTCAATTAATTCAGGAAACGTTCCAATACTATTACGTCGCTATCTTCACTCTCCGGGAACGGTCTTCTACGCTGCGTTTTCGTGCGAGCGCCATGGCTCACCGCGAGGGAAATCGGCGTGCGAAGGTTGCGCTGGATGTAAAGATCGGCCAGGGATTGATCGGACAGGTAGCAGCGTCGGGAGAACGGCTCATTGTTCCGGACGTGCAGAAGGACACGCGCTACCGATTTATCAACGCGCTCCCTGAGACGCAGTCTGAGGTAGTGATACCGTTGAAGATCGAGGGGCGTGTGCTGGGAGTCCTGGATGTCCAAAGCGATCAGACGAACGCCTTCCATCCGAATGACTTGCTCGTTCTGAATGCACTGGCGGACTCTATTGCGCGCGCCATTGAAGGCACACGGCTGTATCACGACCTGCAGAGACATTCAGATCAGCTTGCGTTGATCGCGGACGTAGGCAAAAGCGTAAGTTCCTCGCTCGAGCTGGACACACTGATGCAGAATGTCTCTGACTTGATCCATAATCGTTTCAGACATCCTCACGTATATTTGTTCACCGTGCACCGAAACCGACGCGTGATCGAATATCAGGCTGGGAGCGGCGAGCGCAGCGCCCAATCTGTGGGATTCACCATCCCGTTGGATGACCCGATGGGAATCATCCCGTGGGTGGCGCGTGAGGGGAAGACGGTCCTCGCCAACGATGTTCGCAAAGATAAGCGTTATGTTCCTTCGCCGTTGCCGCCGGAGAATACAAAGTCAGAGATCTGTGTGCCTTTGATGTATGACGGTAGAGTAGTTGGATTGCTCGACATTCAATCAGATCGCTATAACGCGTTTACCTCTGAAGACCGCTTCATGTTCGAGGCGGTTGCGGATAATATCGCCATTGCGATTCACAATTCAGCGTTATATCGCTCGGAACAGTGGCGGCGGCAGGTTGCCGACAGCCTGCGCGAGGTGGCGGGTTTGATCTCGGCGGACGAAGACGTGGACGATGTTCTCGAAGTGATCCTGCTTGAGTTGGAGAAGAATCTGCCGGTGGACATTTCCGCCATCTGGCTGATCGAAGATGACGAGTTGTATCTGGCGGCAAGCCACAATATTGACGAATCTGTGCTGGAAAGTACGCTGTACGCTTCACCTGAGGCGTACAACGCGTTGATGCGTGTAATTGGGTCTGAAGGCGCGGAGGTGCGCAGGCCCGCGGATGTGATGGGCGCCTCCGGTCTGGCCGGTGGTTTCGACCAAAATTACTCCGCGCTGGCGGTGCCGTTGCGCGTGGGCGATCAGGCTTTTGGTGTGATCACGCTGGCGCATCACTTGCCCGGCAGGTATGGCAGTGAAGCACGGACGGTGGCGACTACATTCGCCAGTTACGCCGCGGTAGCTATCGAAAACACGCGCTTATTCGATATTGCGCAGGAGCAGGCATACGCCTCCGCCGCGTTATTGCAGGTGGCGCAGGCAATCGTGAGTTTGAACGATCTCGATGAAATTCTCGATACGATCGTTCGCATTATGCCCATCCTTGTAGGTGTCGAGCGCGCGGTGCTGTACCAATTTAATTCCACCGAGGAAAAATTCCTGCCCTCACAACAGTATGGCTTGAACGAAGGCGAGGAATCGATGTTTTGGGGTAAGTCGTTCGCGCAGGGCGAATTTGCATTACTCGATTCGTGCCGCGGCGCGACGGGTATGTTAGCCGTTCCGCTCGAAGGGGCGCACGGACTCGAAGCGTGGTTGTCAGCCGACCCGTTGAATGAAGCGAATCTCGCCAACCCGAACGCGTTGTTATTCGCGGTACCTATCGCTGTCAAGGATACGTTATACGGTGTGATGCTGATCGAGGAAGCCGAAGGCGGGTTGCGATTCCGTTCGCGGCGGCTGGAAATCATCAATGGCATTGCACAACAAGCCGCGCTTGCAATACAAAACGATTTACTGCAAAAAGAGATGGTGGTGCGTGAACGCCTCGAAACGGAAGTGCAGCTGGCTCGCCAAATTCAGCAGACCTTTATCCCCGACTCTCTCCCGCAGTTAGACGGCTGGGAATTTGCCGCGCGCTGGAAGATGGCGCGGCAGGTGGGCGGTGACTTTTACGATGTGTTTGAATTGCCCAATGGCCAAATAGGTCTGTTCATTGCCGATGTCGCGGATAAGGGTGTGCCTGCCGCGCTGTTCATGGCGCTCACGCGGACTCTGGTACGCGCCGCCGTTCTCGAAACCAACTCTCCCGCCGAAGCCATGAAGCGCGTGAACGATTTGTTGATCCCGGACACGCGTCAAGGCATGTTCGTCACGGCGGTGTATGCTGTGCTGAATTTGCAAAGTGGCGAATTGACGTATGTCAACTCGGGACATAACCCGCCGTTGTGGGTGAAAGGCGACGGAACAATCGAAAGACTCACGCGCACCGCCGTTGCGCTTGGCGTGCTGGTCAATGAGCCGGTCAATCAACGCACCATTCGACTGCAGGCAGACGATCACATCCTGTTTTACACCGATGGTTTGACAGAATCTTTCAACGCTGACCGAGTTTTCTTCGGCGAGGCGCGGTTGACAGAGGCGATCCTTGCAAATCACTGCTCGTCGGCTTCTGAGTTGATGGATGTGGTCGAAAAATCCCTGCTCAATTTTGTTCAAGCCATGCCGCCCGCCGACGACCTGACCATGCTGGCAGTGAGGAGGGTTTGAATTTTACAAAGATTTTACAACCCTGCCACATTTCCATAACCTGCCCAACCTAGAATCATCGTCGTAACCTTGAAAGGAGGTCCACGACGATGATTTTGTTCAAGCAAACGATTCTGTTTGCATTCGTCACCGCGCTAAGTGCGGCGAGCCTGCCGCTCGTCAGTGTATCTGCAGAAGGAGCGAACGACCCAACTCCGCCGCCACGAGGCGAACTGACGGATGAGCGCCTCGAAAAAATCTGGGCGCGCCAACTCCGCCTGCATAAAAATATTGGAAAGACCGAAGGTCTTATTCGCCATACCCAGCAGTTGATAAACCGCGCCGCGCAGAACGGCAAGGATGTCTCTGCCGTGCAAGCCGCGCTCGACGCGTTCAAAGATGCAGTGGACGACGCTAAACCGCTCTATGACGGCGCGCAAGAGATCGTTGACTCACATGCCGGTTTTGACGCGAACGGTAAGGTCACGGATGACGAACAAGCCAAGGAGACTATCCGCGCGATGGGCGAGAAGTTGAAAGAAATCAAGGACGCGATGGGAGGCGCGGGCAAAGTTTTACGCGAGGCGATACAAGCCTTCCGCGAAGCCAACCCGAAGCCCGAGAGAACACCAACTCCTTGATTATGATCAAGTCACTAGTTGGACAGGGATGCTGAGTTTTCTCTTAATGCTTTGTAGTCTTTGTGGCTAAGACGTTTACATAAACTTGCAAACAGAAGTACAATCGCCTCACTTAAGTTCCAAAGCGAGGCTGATATGTATACAATCGAAGGCAAGAAGATTATCTCCACCGAGAAAGCGCCGAAAGCCATCGGGCCCTATTCGCAAGCCATTCGTATCGAAAGCCTCATCTTCACAGCTGGGCAAGTGGGGTTGGATCCCGCCACGATGGAGATCGTCAACGGCGGCATCGAAGCGGAGACGAGGCAAGTGCTGAACAATCTTAAGCATGTCCTTGAATCCGCGGATTCGGGCTTGAACTTCGTAGTCAAAGTCCTCGTCTTTTTGCAAGATATGAACGACTTTGCGAAAATGAACGCGGTCTATGCGGAATTCTTCCCGGAGAACCCTCCCGCGCGAAGCACTGTCCAAGTCGCCGGGTTGCCCAAAGGTGCGCTAGTGGAAATCGAGTGTATTGCGTTGTTGTCCCCAACCCGGGGTGATTGAGCGCCAATTACAAAAAACGACTTTGAATGAGCTTATCCTCCTTGTAGACGACGAACCGTCCATCATCAAACTCGCCCGGATGTACCTCGAGCGCGAAGGCTTTCGTATTCTCGCGGTGCGGGATGGCGAAACCGCGCTTGATTCTGCGATGCGCGAACATCCTTCGCTAGTCGTGCTGGACGTGATGCTCCCGAAACTCGATGGCTTCGAGGTATGTCGCCGCTTACGCGCCGCGAATCACCCATCTGCGATTCTCATGCTCACTGCACGTGATGAGGATATTGACAAGATCCTTGGACTTGAACTTGGGGCGGATGATTACCTGACGAAGCCATTCAATCCGCGCGAGCTTGTCGCGCGTGTCAAGGCGATCTTGCGGCGCGGAGAACGCGCGAATGGCAACAAAGATTCCGCACCGGTTCATCTCGGCGACCTGGTCATTGACCCTGCCCGTCGGGAGGTGCGCCTCGACTCACGGACGCTCAGCCTGCGCACTCAGGAATTCGATTTGCTCCTCGCGTTTGCAGAACACCGCGGCCTCGTCCTCAGTCGCGAACAGATCCTCCAGAAAGCATGGGGCTTTGACTTCTACGGTCAGACGCGCACCGTGGATGTCCACGTGGCGCACCTGCGCAAAAAACTCGAAGCCAGCAAGGTGAAGATCGAAACGGTAACGGGAGTGGGATACAAATTGATTGTCCCTGCTTGAACAGCCGCGGGCGAATCATCATGCCTTTGCAAGTTTACTCATCCATCTCTGCTGTACACTTGAAGCGACGCCGTTTTGGCTCGAGGGTCGCTGTATGGCAAAATCACATGCACTCGCAAAGTTCTGGCAGGTCATATACTCCGTGATTCAGGAATTCTGGATGCTTACCGAACCTGCCATAGAAGATGCCGCCATCCGAAACGAAATACCGATCGAACTATATTATTACGGCGAATTGGGGTTGGACAAGTTCTCATTGGAGAATTTTCAGAAGCGCGACCCCTTCTCGAACCCCGAACAATTCGAAAAGTTATTTGCCCGCCTCGATGTAAAAGGTTGGATCGCGCCGCGCCGCGACGAAGGCTACGATGTGACCGAAATGGCGCGCTCCGGCGCGACGTACATCATCATGTCGGGCGACGCGCAACTTCCCTCACCCGAATTAATGGCGGAGATTGACCTCGAACGACTCAAGGTGCTGGTTAAACAAATCGTCCTTGCAAACGATACCGCGTCGGAACCTCCGGAGAAATGGGCAATTCTTTATCGCTTCCGTGTGGCAGACAAGAACAGCCCGGTGCTGGTCAAGATTCGCGAATACCTCATGGACCTGTTTGCTTATCGCGACGATTCGCATCTTGCCGCGGCGCGTCCGCACTTCAACGACGCGGGGATCGTCTGGCTCGCGCTGGGCGCGGCTTGGGAGGGCGGCGCTGTTACGGCTGAGAACATTGCCAAAGCAATGACCTTCCGCGGATACGAAATGGATGATTACGAGATCGCATTGCAAGCCGCAAAAGAGGTCGGCTGGCTCGAAGAAGCAGACGCACCCGGTACATACCGTGTCACCCCAAAAGGAAGAGAACTTCGCGAGCAGGTGGAAGATCAAACGGATGAATACTTTTATCGCCCGTGGTCTGTGCTGACACAGGAAGAGCTCGATGAGTTGTATGATCTGCTCGTTAAGTTGCGTGAAAAATTGCGTGAACTACGGAAAAAGTAATAGCGACGAAGTAAATTTCTCCCCTGCCCATGGTACATGATTTATGTTCACGTCCCTTCGTTCTCGCCTGTGGCTGAGTTACGCCATTGTCATCACTATCGCTTTGGGGGTTGTTGTTATTGTCCTGTTCATCTTTCTGTTACGCAACCCGGTGTTGTACCGCGAAACCACGCAACGGTTGCGGACAGTGCAGAGTCAGATCAGTGAAAATCCGCGTGGGGTGCTTGATAATCTCGAATCGGTTCAACGAATCGCGCAGGCAAACGACGCGCGCGTATTGATATTCGATTCAACGCGTACCCTCATTTTTGATACCAACCCTGAACAACCAGAACTGCCATTCCCGCGCAGAAATGTACTGGGCAGGACATCTCAATTCACGACAGATTCAGACGGTGGATTGTGGTTGCATGCCACATCGCGGCTCCCGACCGGAAATGTGATGCTGGTAGCCGCGCCGCGCCCTACAGTTCGGCTGCTAAATGTCTTTGCGGATGAATTATTGATTCCGATTCTTCAGGGCGGCGTAATCGCGCTCTTGATCTCGTTGATATTTGCTTTTGCCATCTCGCGATGGGTGGCGGATCCTCTACAAAAAGTCGTTACCGCGGCGCGAACGTATCCGGCGGATGCGAAACCCGTGATTCCGCGCGGGCCCCGCGAAGTACAAGACTTGACGGTAGCGTTCAATTCGATGGTCTCGCGCGTGCTATCGGCTCAGAAGTCGCAACGCGACTTCGTGGCAAATGTCTCGCATGAGTTGAAGACGCCGCTTACGTCCATTCAGGGGTTCGCCCTATCTCTATTGGACGGCACTTCTGAATCGCCTGAAGCGCGCCGGCAAGCCGCTCAGGTTATTTATGATGAAGCAGGGCGGATGCACCGCATGGTGCTCGACCTGCTCGATCTTGCCCGGCTGGAAGGCGGCACTGCCGACCTGAACATGTCCACTGTGGACGTGGGCGTGTTGTTGCGAAACGTCGCCGAACGAATTTCTTTGCAGGCGCAAAAGGCGCATGTCAATTTGCAGGTGGAGGTTCCGGACAATCTGTCAACGCTCGTCGGTGATGCAGACAGGCTATCTCAGGTCTTTACAAACCTCCTGGACAACGCGCTGAAGTTCACGCCTGCGAACGGACGAGTTGTGGTATCTGCAAAGAATGCTGGAGGGTGGATCGAGGTCGAAGTAGCTGATTCAGGCGAGGGCGTAGTGAGCGAGGCGATGCCGCGTCTATTCGACCGATTCTATCAGGCGGATCCGTCACGTTCCCGCGGTGAAAGTTATGCTGCGGGCTTGGGGTTGGCAATTGCGCGGGAAATTGTGCAGGCGCATGGTGGTAAAATTGGCGTCCGAAGTTCGGTGGGGCATGGGACAACGTTTACGATCCACCTGCCGCATGCGCAAACATAAAATGCCAAAAGTTTCCATTGTCATTCCTTGTTACAACGAACAATCTACAATCCGTCTTCTGCTCGAAGCTTTGCTTGAACAAACGTTTCCGCGCGAGGAAATCGAAGTAATCATCTCTGACGGACTTTCGACGGATAACACTCGTGCAGTAATCGAATCTTTTCAAAATGATTTTCCTGGCCTTGATGTTCGCGTGGTGGATAACACCCGCCGTTCGATCCCGTCCGCTGTAAACCGCGCCATCGAGTCGTCTAGCGGTGAGATCATCGTGCGTCTCGATGCGCACTCGAAGCCGCATCCTGATTACGTTGAAAATTGTGTGAAAGCGCTCCAAGAAAATCGCGGTGACAATGTCGGCGGTGTGTGGGAGATCCGCGCCGGCGCAAAAACGTGGATCGCCGAGTCGATTGCGGTCGCCGCGGCGCACCCGCTTGCGGTGGGCGATGCGTTGTATCGTCACGCGAAGAATGCTGCCGAGGTTGATACGGTCCCGTTTGGGGCTTTTCGCCGCGCACTGATTGATAAGATTGGGCGATTCGACGAATCGTTGCTTACGAACGAGGACTATGAGTTCAACGCGCGTGTGCGAAGGGCGGGTGGTAGAATCTGGCTCGACCCCTCCATTCGCTCAGTCTATTTTGCTCGCGCAACCCTCTCGGAACTGGCGCGGCAATACTGGCGTTATGGTTACTGGAAGTGGCGTATGCTCCGCAGATATCCAAAAACACTTCGCTGGAGGCAGGCTCTGCCTCCGTCGTTTGTCTTAACCCTGTTGGGGTTGGCGCTTGCTTCGTTGATCTTCCCGCTCGCAAAATTTGTTTTGCTCCTCGAACTTCTGCTCTATTTCTTTACCTGTTTTCTCGCGGGTGTGCATGCGAGATTGAGCACGCATAAGTCATTTTCGAGTTTCGGTCTCCCCTTGGTAATTCCCGTCATGCACCTTACGTGGGGAAGTGGCTTCTTGTGGAGCATGATTACCTCGGGTCTTCGTAAGAATGGCTGAAAACAGACGCACATCCCCGTTGCGGCTGCGACCAAGCGAGCATCGCACGTTGTTATTCTTGGGCGATCTCGTGATGTCCATTGCTTCGGTGTTTGCCGCCCTCTATGCCTGGCGTGAGTATAACTTTACCGTACAACTTTCCGAGCTTTTGGCGCAAGGGGTTTCACCTGCTCGCGCCCAAGTAATCATCGAGCAACGAGTGGATATCGAAGTTCCGATTTGGTTTTATCTCTTGCCGATCATCTGGATGCTATTGCTTGTAGAACTGTACGAGCCTCACGTCGCTGGAAGTGGGCGACGGACGACGCGCGGGATTGCCATCGCCGCGCTGATTGGACTCGCCGTATACTCGGTAGTCTTTGTGTTCACGCAAGACCCTTCCAACCTTCCGCGTGTGGGTGTTGGCGCTTTCCTCCTGTTCGCTTCTCTTCTGACGTTGGGCTGGCGCATGATTTTCATCCGTATCTACAAGCGGACAGGTCAGATGCGGCGCGTGCTTGTCATCGGCGCGGGGAAGGCAGGTCAGACTCTGGCTGAACTGTACGAATCGCTGGCGACGCGCTCCTTTAATTTTGTTGGGTTTGTGGACGATGATAAGCAGAAACTCAAGAAGAATTATCACGGCTTCAAAGTTCTCGGTACGAGCGACAGCCTGCTTGCTCTGATCGACGAACACCGAGTGACCGATCTCGTCGTGGCGATCAACGGTGAGATCGAAGGTGCAACGTTTCAGACGATTTTGGACGCGCAGGAAAAAAGTGTCGAAGTGACGCGGATGCCCATCCTCTACGAAGAGATGACCGGCAGACTTCCGATCCATCACCTTGAATCGGATTGGATCATCCGTTCGTTCGTGGATGAAGTCCGCGTAAGTGGGTTTTATGAATTGACCAAGCGCCTGCTTGACTTCGCCGGTGGTTTGATCGGCATGACGATTTTCCTCGTGTTGTTTCCGTTCATCTCGCTTGCTATTCTATTTGATACTGGGTTTCCGATTTTGTACACCCAAACGAGACTTGGCAAAGGCGGCAGGCGATTCACAATTTACAAATTTCGGACGATGAAGCGTGATGCGGAACAGGAAGGTGAGGCAAGGCTAGCTGAGAAAAACGATCCGCGTGTGACACGCATCGGTGATTTCTTGCGAAAAACTCGCCTTGATGAGTTCCCTCAATTCTGGAACGTTCTGCGCGGCGACATGAGTCTTGTTGGGCCCCGCGCAGAGCGCCCGGAACTCGTTGCCGCGTTTCAAAAACAGGTCCCGTTTTATCGCGCGCGTTTACTTGTCAAGCCAGGTGTTTCCGGCTGGGCGCAGATCAACTATGGATATTACGCCAGCGTGACCGAGATGGCTGTCAAACTCGAGTACGACCTCTACTACATCAAGCATCGCACGCTTGCCATGGATTTTCAGATCATCCTGCGAACCATCGGTACGATTCTCCGGCGTACTGGGCGATAAAAGTTCTCATGTCCCGTCCCCGAAACCATATCCGCAACCGCTTCGTCCTCATCGGCGACATTGCCCTCATCATCGTCTCGGTGCTGGGTAGCTTTGCTTTGCGCCTCGACGTAGAGGAATTGCCGTTCTATTTCCCTGCCGTTGTGCTGATGACCGTTATTGCGCTCGCGGTAAAGATCCCAGTTTATTATCTCTTCGGTTTATATCGGCGACTGTGGATTTACGCCAGCACCGGCGAACTGCGGCTGATCACGGTTGCAGTGACCTCTGCTTCGGTTCTCGTTTCAGGCGTGATGCTTTTGTTCATCAGCGCGGGACGTGTGGTGCCCGGAA